>Ga0193729_1001509_pt1 | contig 11889 bp, 12 predicted proteins | sample U1c2metaG_FD_143036 | JGI IMG/M metagenome (GOLD analysis project Ga0193729, IMG submission 143036) | Soil microbial communities from a riparian zone of the East river system, Colorado, United States - U1c2 | ecosystem: Environmental > Terrestrial > Soil > Riparian zone | place: USA: East River... | reverse complement strand
TTTCACGAGCAAACTGCCGCCGGCCGGCGCTGGTCCGAGACAACCCTGGTATGACGAGTATGTAAGCGATCCGTGGAATCCCGTGCCTTTCACCGAAAAAAGAAACAGTGACACGATCCGCTATCCGCGCGATTTCATGACCGAAGATCAGCGGTTTGCGGCGACGCGACCCGACGTGCTCGTTTATCAAACTGATCCCTTGACTGAAGACATCACCGTAGCCGGCAGCATCAAGCCGGAGCTATTTGTCTCTTCCAGCGGCACTGATTCAGACTTCATCGTCAAACTCATCGATGTTTTCCCGGATGACTATCAATATCCGGAAACCGGAAACAAATTGCCAAACGGGCAACCAGAAAGAATGCGGCCGCCGCTGGATTCAGCCGGCGCAATCTTGACGCCGAACGGCTATGCGATGCTTCTGCGTGGTGAGCCTTTTCCAGCGCGTTTTCGCAACAGCTTCGAACGGCCCGAGCCGCTGCGGCCGAATGTACCTGCAAAGATTTCTTATGTGATGCCCGGCATCGTGCACACATTCAAGAAAGGGCACCGCATCATGGTCCAGGTGCAAAGCACCTGGTTCCCCCTGGTTGCGCGCAACCCGCAGAAGTTCATGGCGAATTACAAGCTCGGCACCGACGCGGATTTTCAGAAGGCGACTGAGCGCGTCTATCACTCGGCGCAGTATCCGTCGCGGATTATCTTGCCGGTTTGGAAGAAGTAGTTTGGAGTGCGGCGGCTTGACGCCGCTTATTCGTCTTCCGGAACAATCGAAAGCTGCGCCAAGCTGCGGCAGTCCAAAAAGGAGCATCATGCTTAGACGAGTTAATTCTATCGCCGTCACGATCGTTATCGCTTTAGCTGCGTTCACTGCCGGCGCCCAAACCCAGCTTCCCTCCGATCTCGCCGACAAGATCGACAAAGTCGCCACCGACACGCTCGCGCGCACAGGTGTGCCGAGCGCCTCGATCGCGATCGTAAAAGACGGGCAGATTGCTTACGTCAAAGCTTATGGCGATGCGCGGCTCGATCCAAAAACAGCGGCGAGCATAACGATGCGCTACAGCATTGGCTCGATCAGTAAACAGTTCACCGCGGCGGCGATTCTGCTTTTGCAGGAGCAGGGAAAACTTTCGCTTGACGACAAAGTCGCGAAATATGTTCCTAATCTCACGCGCGCGAACGAAGTTACGATTCGCCAGTTGTTGTCGCACACCTCCGGCTATCAGGATTATTGGCCGCAGGATTACGTGATGCCGGGAATGCTTAAGCCCACTGATGCTCAACAAATTATGGACACGTGGGCAAAGAAGCCGCTCGATTTCGATCCGGGCACCAAGTGGCAGTACAGCAACACGAACTATGTGATCGCCGGAGTGATTGTCGAGAAAGTCGCACGCATGCCTCTGCTTCAGTTTCTGCGTGAGAGGGTCTTCATGCCGCTGGGAATCAAGAGCACCTTCAACACCGATGAAGGGCCGCTGGGTGAGAACGATCCGCGCGGCTATCTGCGATTTGCGCTTGGTCCGTTGCGGCCCGCGCCGAAAGAAGGAAAAGGCTGGATGTTTGCGGCGGGAGAGCTCGCGATGACTGCCGAGGATCTGGCGAGGTGGGATGTTTCAGTAATCGATCAGAAGGTGCTGAAGCCGGCTTCCTATCGCGAGATGGAAACTGACGTGTTGCTCAAGAACGGACTGGACACACATTACGGTCTCGGCGTTGATGTGAATTCGCAAGGCGGCCATCGCGCGATTTCGCACGGCGGCGAGGTGTCAGGCTTTACGGCACAGAACACAATTTTCCCTGATGACCGCGCTGCGATCGTTGTGCTGACAAATCAGGATGCCGCCAGCGCCTCAGGCGCGATCGCGGGCGGCATTGCGCCTTTATTATTTGCGACGAACGATCCAGCGACGCCGGCGAAGCTGGAGCAGGCGAAGAAGATCTTCGCGGATCTGCAGGCGGGAAAGATTGATCGAACCCTTTTCACGGACAACGCGAATTTTTATTTCAATGAAGATGCGCTGAAAGATTTCGCGAGTGGATTGGGGCCGCTCGGGACCCCGCAATCATTTACTCAGGCGAGTCAGGGCCTGCGCGGCGGCATGACGCTGCGCGTTTACCTAATTCGCTTTCCGCAAAAAGTCTTGCGCGCCTGGACGTATGAAATGCCGGATGGGAAGCTGGAGCAATATCAGATAGCGGCGCAGAATTGAGGATGGGCATCACTCAATTACTAGTTCCGGTACGTGCTCATCTTCATATTTCTCGATCAGGATGCCGACGATTTCCATGAACGACGCGAGCGGACGCGATTCGTCTTCTCCAACTTGATCAACAAGACTATCGAGCAATTCGACGAGCTGCCGGTATTCGCTCTCCGTGTGTGGAACGAACAAAGTGCGAGACAAAGGCGCCCAAGCATCCGCGGTCTTGTTTAAGTCGAGGTTTTGCATCTGGCTCGCCTTGTATCACGCCGCCTGACGTCGTCACGTCGAGAAGAATTCGTAAACGGTAGTGTCTTAATTTGCGGTTTTTCTTTGCGGCTTTGCGCCTTTGCGTGAACCGTCCCGCATCAAGAGGTAATCTCACGCAAAGACGCCAAGGCGCAAAGATACGCAAAGTCAAAATAAGACACTACCCGTAATACTGGGCACGTGATCCCCGTCACATTCCTGCGTAAATTCCCCCTTTTCATGACAAACGGATGACAATCGAAATGGCGGATTTTCTAGAATAACCGCATGATTGACCAGCTGGTCATCGTCAACCTTCGGCGCGAGGCGCGGGACAAGATGCCCGCGGTGCTCAACGGTCTCGAAATGCAAACCTGTCTGCGCCGAATTCTTTTTCTCAATGCACATGACAACCGCGACCTGATCGAAACTGTCGAAGGGCACGATCTCATTCCGCCCACAGTCGAGATCTTTCGTGGTCAGCAAGCCTACGCCTTCCTGCTCGAAGTGATTTGCGGTTTGAATTCGCCGATCGTGGGCGAGACGGCCGTGATGGGCCAGTTCAAAGAATTCCTGCTCAACGCGAAGTTTCCGAAAACATCCTGGGGCAATTTCCTGCGCCAACTGGCGACGAACTTGATGATTGACGCCAAGCGAGTGCGCGCGCGTAATCTGCAGGGCATCGGCAGTCAATCGTACGGCAGTCTCGTGCGCCAGCACGTAAAAGGATTGCCAACTGTGGCCGTGCTCGGTTCGGGAAAACTCGCCCGCGAAATTCTTCCGTGGCTGATCGGCAAAACCAAAGTCCGAGTGTTCTATCGCAGCTGGCAGCATGCGAAGGACCTTCTGGAAGAGTACCCGGAGATCGAGCTCGTTCAATATGTCGATGGTGACAATGGTTGGGAGCAAGCGGAAGCAGGATTAGTGATTGCCGCGCCGCTGAAAGCGCTTGACGTTGCGCGCTGGTCGCGAATGCAGAGCGCATCATTCACGAAGTGCCTGGATCTTCGTGGCGAGGCGGCAACTGATCCAATCACCTTGCCGACGCCCGTGATCAAATTGCACGAGCTCTTCGAAGCGCTGCGTGCTGAGCGCGAAAGATTAGCAGGACATGTCGAAGCCGCGCGCGCCGAAATCAAACAGTTGGTCCGGCGCCAGTCTCAGCAGGCGCAGTTTCGTCCGTTCGGGTGGGAAGATTTATGCGCGTGACGATCGCGTCGCGTCGCAGTGATCTGGCCCGAATTCAAGCGTACCAGGTTGGTGATGCTCTCCGGGCCACAAATCCTCAAATCGAAATCAACTATTCCTTTCACGAATCTCTCGGCGACAAGAATCAGAGCGATCCATTGTGGCAGATGCCTGAGAAGGGAGTCTTCACGCAGGACTTTCGCGAAGGACTGCTGAATGGGGAGTTCGATCTGGTCGTGCACTCCTGGAAAGATCTCGCGATCGAAAATGATCCGGAAACTGAAGTCATAGCGACATTACCGCGCGCCGACGCGCGCGACCTCTTGCTGGTGCCGCGGAGTCGTTGGAGCGAGGTCGAGCGGACCGGCGTGATGACGATCCTGACATCGTCGCCACGACGGGCACACAACCTCGATTCATTCCTGCGCGCAGCGCTGCCCGCGAAGATTACTGAACTGAACTTCACCAATGTTCGCGGCAACGTGCCGACCCGCGTGCGCAAACTGCTGCAGTCGGAGGTCGACGGACTGATCGTAGCGAAGGCCGCGATCGATCGTTTGTTGTCAGCCCCGCAGAGCGAGCTTGCGGCGACCCGGAAAGAATTACGAGAGGCGCTATCGCAGTGCCGTTGGATGGTCCTGCCACTGCGCGAGAATCCGTCTGCGCCTGCCCAGGGAGCTTTGGCTGTTGAGATTTCTCGTGAGCGTGCAGACGTCCGTGAATTGCTGTTGCCGCTCAATTGTTCCGACACGTTCAGTGCCGTGTTGAGTGAGCGCGAGATCCTGCGAAGTTATGGCGGTGGCTGTCATCAAAAAATTGGCGCCAGCGTTCTGGGCAGACCGTTTGGAGAAATCACCCTATTACGAGGTCTCACGGATAGCGGCGAGCTGCTTGATCGTTGCACGCTCGTGCCGGCGAAGCCGCGACCGCCGAAGATTTCCAAAGACGAGATGTGGCCGCGTAATCAATCGGATGCTGATTGGTTTGTGCGGGAAGCTCTTCCGCTGACCCAGCCGTCGCAACATGGCGGGCTTTGGATTGCCAAAGCCGATGCGTTGCCGGATCATTGGAGTATCGAGGGCGCTCAAATTGTTTGGGCCAGCGGGATGCAGACCTGGAAGCGATTAGCGCGTCGCGGCGTCTGGGTAAACGGATGTGCTGAGAGCCTCGGTGAACAAGAATCGCCCCGGATCGAAACGCTCGCTGGCGCGCAGGTTAACTGGCTTAAACTTACGCATGAGAGCGGCTACACTGATGGCGAGATCGAAGCGCTGGCGACTTATCGATTAGTTTCGAAAGAGGCGACGGTCGACTTGAGCGGCAAGAAGTACTTCTTCTGGAAAAGCGGATCGAGTTTTGAGTACGCGCTTTCGCAGAACAGCTGGCTCAAAGACATGACACATTTCTGTGGACCGGGAAATACGCAGCGGATTTTGGAAAGGAACGGGGTCGAGCCCCATATTTTTCTCGATCACGGACAGTGGCTGAAGGAGATGTCCGAATGAAGCGTCTGATGCGCTTGCGCGCTTCGCAGCATTTGCGCGATTTATGCGCGGAAACTGAATTCAATCGTGCCCAGTTGATTCAACCTTTTTTTGTCGTCGAAGGATTGAATCAGACAGAGCCCATTCCGGGTTTGCGCGGCAATGTTCGTCATAACATTCCCTCGGCGCTAAAGCAGATCGAAAACGATCTGAACGACGGCGTCACCCACTTTTTGCTCTTCCCGGTTCCATCGACCAAGAAAGACAGCGGGTTCGATCATCAGAGCACTCGCGAAACCATCTCTCAGATTCGCAAACAGTTTGGAAACAGCCTCTGTCTGTGGATTGACACGTGTCTCTGCTCGTATACGACGCACGGACATTGCGCGGTGCTGGACGAAAAGGGAATCAAGCTCGACGAGACTTTGAACGAGTTGGCCAGGTCTGCAGTGGCATTTGCCGAAGCCGGCGCCGACGGCATCAGCCCGAGCGACATGATGGATGGCCGCGTTGGTCGGATTCGCCGTGCGCTTGATGAGAATGGATTCAATCTGGTTCCAGTGATGAGTTACAGCACAAAGTTCGCCAGCAATTTTTACGGCCCATTTCGCAACGCCGCGGATTCAGCGCCGCAGTTCGGCGATCGACGCCACTACCAGCTCGACGTTCGTAATCGTAGCGGCGCGATCGCGGCCAGCGTTCGTTGTGCGGAAGAAGGCGCGGACCTTCTGATGGTTAAGCCCGGGCTGACGTCACTGGATTTGATTCGCCCGATTCACGAGCGCACCGGCTTACAGTGCGGCGCTTATCAGGTAAGTGGCGAATTCGGCGGACTTTCGGTACTGGCGGATCAGGGATTGATAAAGTTTGATGAAGCCCTTCTGGAAACATGGCACGTTTTCAAACGCGCCGGCGCACAATACATCATCACGTATGGTGCGCGGTACGCGAAGAATTTGGGAATAGGGAAGTGACTATCTCCCTCTCCCTTTGGGAGAGGGCCGGGGTGAGGGTCTACGGGCGTATAATATTCGGTACTCTTCGTCGCCAGCTTTAGCTGGCGAGATGATCTATCGCCCGCTAAAGCGGGCTGCAAAATATTTCGAGTAAAAAGCGTAAACCCTCACCCTAACCCTCTCCCAAAGGCAATAATATACTTGACGAATCATCCGGTCAAGAGGATGATGGACTAGACAGGCTGGTAAAAGAAATCTTTGAGGTGACGAATACGCCGTACTGGAAAGATAGAGCGATGGAGGTTGCGGACATGATTCGTGGTTATTGCTCAACGAAACGAACGTAAAGGGAAGATGGGTTTGAGTTCTTTGAACGCGCGTTTAATGTGCCGGTTAAGGTATATCCGATGTGCGCCGAAAAAGAAGCACACGTCGTCTTCGTAATCTGACTCAATTGTGTACTGCGGCGTTTTTATCCACTTCGTCTTGCCGCGTGTCATGCCGAAGGTCATTTGGGCGCAGTTGTCTTTTGGTGCTCTTGGCGGCTTAGGATAACCCTCTGGCGTGATGTAATGACCATTGGCTTGAGGGTGGCATACAGCGTCGCGACACTCGCGAATTGCGTCGGTGATATCGCGAACGCCGTGTCTGCCCTTAGCGTTTGGAGGAAATAGTTTTACGTCATCCTTGAATCTAATTCGTTTGCCGAGACTGTCTGCCCTTTGAAGTAGATCGCTTAGACGTATCATGACTTCAATGAAAGCTGACTCGGTTAGTTCATATTTACGATTAAGAATGCCGCAATCCAAAATGGTTTGAATGCGATCAATCGCGTAGTGAACGTCAATGTCTTGATAAATAGTAGCCATGAGGTGCGCTCCAGATGAAAGAGAAGTCAGAGTTTGAAAAATTCGACGCGGTAATGGACGGACTCTTATCCGTTCCTTACAGTGAATTGCAAGCCAAGCTGGCCGAAGAGAAGAAGGCTAGGGCTAAGAAAAAGAAGCGGCCTACTTCGACCGCTTCCCGCGTTTCCGCTTCTGGTAAAAAGCGCGTTGCTTAGTGCGATAATTTCTCAGCGGCTTTGCCTTTGCCCGTCACTTCGTCATAGGTAAGACGCTTGCCGCTGATTTGCTCCATTACTTTCTGAAATCGTTCGCCGTCATTGCCACGGCGACCGTTGAAACGGAATGCTTGTTCGTCAAGATATCTGAAAAGATGAAACGGTTCGACCGATACATACGTGCCTTTAATCGAACGCTTGAGAAGCGACCAGTAATTCTCGATCCCGTTCGTGTGAACCTCGCCGTCAACGTACCGCTCAGCGTGATTAATAACGCCGCGCACGTATTCATCGTCAAGCTTCTCGTAAGCAGAATGCTTGTCGCTGTAAACCGTCGAACCAGACTCGACGTGCTGTCTAACTTTCGAGTCAAGAATCTCTCTGGTAGTTCCCTCAACAACCATCGTTCTGACTTCGCCGCCGTGTCGTTCAAGCAGTCCCATGACCGCAACCTTGCCGATGAATCCAGTACGCGACAGGCGAGTACGCTTCGACTTGTGCATGTTGCGAGCCAGACCGCCGATGAAAGTTTCGTCAACTTCAACGCTGCCGTTCATCTTCTTGAGAAACGATCCGCTCTGCATTGCCAAGCGAATTCTTTGCAGCATGAACCAAGCAGTCTTTTGCGTGACGCCGATAGCTCTGTGAACTTCGTAAGAGCTAATCCCGTTCTTCGCATTCGTAATCAGCCAGACCGCAGTCAGCCACTTATCCAGACCAAGCGGCGAGTCCTCGAATATGGTTCCGGTCTTCGCGCTGAACTGCCGTTGCTTGTGCGCGCTCTTACATTGCCACTTCTTTTGGTTCGCCAGATACGAAGCATCGTCGCGGCCACAGGTCGGACAGGTGACGCCTTCGGGCCAACGACGGGCCACAAGATAGTCGCGGCAATTATCGGGATTCGAGAAGTAAGTAACCGCTTGCTGAAGTGTTTTCGGTGTTTCCTTCGTCATCATGGAAGGATGATACACGAATGGAGTTGATTCGTCAAGTATATTATTGCCCTCCCAAAGGGAGAGGGAACTAAACAAGAACATGACTCCTCAAGAAGCAACATCGACTAATAATCTCTCTCGCGAATATTTCGATCGCGCTCTTCGCATCGCGCCCGGTGGCGTGCACAGTCCGGTGCGTGCTTTCAAGGGCGTCGGCGGCACGCCGATCTTTTTTCGCAGCGCCCAGGGCGGCACGATGACGTCCGTCGATGGCCGCGAGTACCTCGATTTCTGTCAGAGCTTTGGTCCGCTGATTCTCGGTCATCGCGACCCGGATGTAGCCGCAGCAGTGCGAGAAGCGATCGAAACGGCCTGGAGCTTTGGCGCGTCAGAACCATACTCACTTGAACTCGCCGAATGGATCACTTCGCGTCTGCCGTGGGTTGAGATGCTGCGCTTTGTTTCTTCGGGGACCGAAGCGGTGATGAGCGCTTTGCGCGTCGCACGCGCCGCCACGAGTCGTAATCGCATCCTAAAATTTGAAGGTTGCTATCACGGGCACTCTGATTCGTTGCTGGTGAAAGCCGGCAGCGGTTTGGCGGGCGAGGCCGCCAGTTCAAGCGCGGGCGTTTCTGAGAATGTCGCCGGAGAGACTTTGGTAGCGCCCCTGGATGATGAAGGCGCCGTCAAGAAGGTCTTCGATCAATTCGGAGCGGAAATCGCCGCGGTGATTCTCGAACCGTTGCCGGCAAACTACGGTTTGCTGATTCAGCGGCGAGAGTTCATCGATGAAACAATTCGGCTGGCGCGCGCGCACGGCGCACTGGTAATTTTTGATGAAGTCATCTCAGGTTTTCGCGTCGCGCTTGGCGGCATGGCGGAAGTGCTGGGCATCCATCCCGATCTGGTGACTTACGGCAAGGTTATCGGCGGCGGATTCCCGGTGGCAGCTTATGGTGGTCGCCGAGACTTGATGCAACTGGTCGCGCCTGCTGGTCCCGTCTATCAGGCCGGCACGTTAAGCGCGAACCCGGTCGGCATGCGGGCCGGGCTGGCGACGCTCGAAAAAGTCGAGCGCTTGAATGCGTTTGGGCTGTTGGAGTCAAGGACCGCGGAATTCTGCGATGGTTTGAATTCGAATTTCAAACAGCGAGGCCTGCCATTTGAAATAACCCGAACCGCTTCGATCTTTTGGTTGCACACGGCCACCGATCAGCCCATTCGAAGAATCGAACAGATACCGCCGCACAACGCCGAAGCGTTTGCCAAGGTATTTCATCACGCGCTTGATCAAGGTGTTTATTTGTCGCCGAGTGGATACGAAGTGAATTTCATGTCGTTGGCACATTCGGATGAGTTGCTTGAGCGAGCGCAGAAAGCAATTTTGGACGCAGTGGAGTTGGCTTGAGGATTTGATCTCCCTCTCCCTTTGGGAGAGGGCCGGGGTGAGGGTCTAGCAGGTGTCGCGTAAGCCCTTACCCTAACCTTCTCCCAGAGGGAGAGGGAACCAGGAAATATGAGCGCCGAACGCAAACGCAATCGAATAGTGATCGGCCTGGTGGCGCTATGGGTTCTCTTTACGGTGACCCTGGCCGCCTGGTGGTTGGTGTTCGGCTTGCGCCAGCTCGATCTGATCAATCAATCGAACCTTGAAAACGCAGTCCAGCTTCACCGCCATTACCAGATGCTCTTGTGGGAGGGCGGCATCCTCATCGCTTCATTGATCGGCGGCGGGTTGGCGCTGTTCTATTACGCGCGCCGCGAGCAAAAACGTCATGCACAGGTTGAAGAGTTCTTCGCGGCCTTTACTCACGATGCCAAAACTGCGCTGGCCAGTCTCCGTTTGCAGGCGGAAAGCCTGCGCGAAGACTTTGCCGGCGACGAACCGAATCCTTTACTCGATCGTCTGTTGAGCGACACTCTCCGTCTGCAATTGCAGTTAGAGAACTCTCTGTTTCTGGTAAATCTGCCGCGCGGAAAATTCTTTCTGCAGCCAATTCGCCTGGGCGATCGAGTCGAAGCCCTGCGGCTGCACAGGCCGGCGACGGGGTGGTCATGGCGGATGCGCGCGCGCTGGAAAGCGTGCTGACGAATCTGGTGCAGAATGCCGTCATCCATGGGCACGCAACGCAAGTGGATGTTCAGGTGCGCCCGAATGCGGGACGGCTTAGCGTTGCCGTGATCGACAATGGCCGGGGCTTTGATGGTGACCTGGGCCAGCTCGGCGAATTGTTTGTGCGGCACGCGCCCAGCAGCGGCAGCGGCGTCGGGTTGTACATCGTGCGGCGCCTGCTGACAGCAATGAACGGAACGATCACATTTCGTAACGGTGAGATGAAAGGGCTGGTGGCCCTGCTTGAATTGCCGGAAGCTTCCGGCGAGCACGCCAGAGGCGTGCGTACCGAAGAGCACGCGGCAAGCGTGCGTACCAATTATGAAGCGCCTGTTGCTGGTCGAAGATGATCGTTCGCTCGGCGCCACGTTGCACGAGCGGCTGCTGCGCGAAAAGTATGACGTCGCGTGGGTTGAAACCAAGCAGCGCGCGCTGAAAAAGTTGGAAGAAGGAAATTGGGATTTGGTCATTCTGGATATCGGCCTCCCCGATGGTTCGGGTTTCGAGTTGGGACGGCATATCAAGCAGCAGACCACGGTCCCAATCATGTTTATGACGGCGTTAAGCTCAGCCGAACATCGTTTGGAAGGGTTTGAGATCGGGGCAGAAGAGTTTATTCCCAAGCCTTTTCACTTGCGCGAACTTCTGCTGCGTGTCGAGCATGTCCTGGAAAGACATCCGGTCCGCCGTCAGGCAAGATGTAAGGGTTGTGACATCGAATTGGAGAATCGCACGATCGTGCATCCGGATGGGAAACGAGAAGTTCCGCCGGCGCGTGATTTTGACTTGCTGCAATTGCTCGTCACCAGCAGCCCGGCGGTTGTCAGCCGTAATCAAATTCTCGACGAGCTATGGGGCGAGGACAAATTTCTCAACCAGCGCACCATCGACAACATGATCGTGAGGCTGCGCCAAACATTAGGCGACACAGACGGAAGCTGCATTCGATCAGTGCGCGGCGTCGGATATCAATGGTGTGGCGATGAGTAAGTTTTGGAGTGCGCCGGCAGAGCGAAGCGGCGACGGCGCTTTGGATCGCTTGCAGAGTTTGACTTCAACGTTGCTTTAGAACGATGACTGACGGTATTACACAACTATCCAGAGCGGCGTCGCCGCTTCGCTCTGCCGCCGCACTCCAAATCGGGAACGAGCGTTTCCAAAATGCTTTGGCCCGACGGCCGCAATCCGTCCCGCCGATCTGGCTGATGCGCCAAGCCGGCCGCTATCACCAGCATTACCAGGCGCTGCGCGCTAAGCATTCGTTCATGGATTTGTGTAAGCAGGCGGAGCTCGCGGCCGAAGTTGCCCTGGGTCCGGTGCTCGATTTTGATTTTGACGCGGCGATCTTGTTCAGTGATCTCTTGTTTCCACTTGAAGCCCTGGGTATGGGTTTGGAATACACCGATCAAGGGCCACAGCTCGAATGGAAACTTGATCCTAAATCTGTTTCATCCTTGCGCTCAGTCGATGATGCCTGGCCTCACCTGCTGTTTCAGGGAGAAGCGATGCGGGCGACGCGCGAACGACTGCCGATGGATCGCAGCCTAATCGGATTTATCGGCGGGCCGTGGACCTTGTTCGTTTATGCGGTCGAAGGAACACACAAGGGTGCTCTCAATGAATCGAAGAAGCTACTGTCGCTCTTTCCGAAATTCTGCGAAACAATTGTGCCGTTACTCGCGCGCAATATTGAG
>Ga0193729_1001508_pt1 | contig 11889 bp, 12 predicted proteins | sample U1c2metaG_FD_143036 | JGI IMG/M metagenome (GOLD analysis project Ga0193729, IMG submission 143036) | Soil microbial communities from a riparian zone of the East river system, Colorado, United States - U1c2 | ecosystem: Environmental > Terrestrial > Soil > Riparian zone | place: USA: East River... | reverse complement strand
TGAAGCTGCCGCGGCCGATGCTACGCCATCGCGAAGGCTTTGCGCTGACCGACGAAGGCTTCGACCTCGTGCGCGCTCTCGATCACGCCAACTACTGCATCTGGTGCCACAACCAGGGCAAGGATTCATGCTCGCGCGGTCTGCGCGACCGCAAGACCGGCGCGTTCCAGAAATCGGCGTTCGGCGTCACCCTGGCGGGCTGCCCGCTCGAGGAGAAGATTTCAGAGATGAATCTTCTCAAGAGCGAGGGCTTCTCCATCGGCGCGCTCGCCATGGCCGCGGTCGACAATCCTCTGGTGGCGGCGACCGGCCATCGCATCTGCAACGACTGCATGAAGGCCTGCATCTATCAGAAGCAGGAGCCGGTCGACATCCCGCAGATCGAGACCCGCACCTTGAAGGACGTGCTCGGCCTGCCGTGGGGCTTCGAGATCTATTCGCTGCTGACGCGCTGGAATCCACTCAACCTCCGCCGGCCGATCCCGCGGCCGGCGACGGGCCGCACCGTGCTGGTGGTCGGGCTGGGTCCGGCGGGCTTCAACCTCGCTCATCACCTCATGAATGACGGCCACACGGTCGTCGGCATCGACGGGCTCAAGATCGAGCCGCTTCCGGCAACGCAGTCGGGCGTCAAGGCGGACGGCGCGCGCGTGCCGTTCGCGGCGGTGCGCGACGTCGACTCCCTGCGGGAAGACCTCGGCGAGCGCGCCATGGCGGGCTTCGGCGGCGTGGCCGAATACGGCATCACCGTGCGCTGGGACAAGAACTACCTGAAGATGGTGCGGCTGCTGCTCGAGCGCCGCCAGCAATTTTCGATGTTCGGCGGCGTGCGCTTCGGCGGCACGGTGACCGTCGAGAGCGCCTTCGCCATGGGCTTCGACCACATCGCGCTCTGCGCCGGCGCCGGCAAGCCCACCGTGCTCGACCTGCCCAACGGCCTGGCGCGCGGCGTGCGCGCGGCGTCGGATTTCCTGATGGCGCTGCAGCTCACTGGCGCGGCCAAGAAGGACTCGATCGCCAACCTGCAGATCCGCCTGCCGGTGGTGGTGATCGGCGGCGGACTGACGGCGATCGACACGGCGACCGAATCGCTTGCTTATTATCCGCTGCAGGTCGAGAAGTTTTTGGCACGCCACGAGATCCTCGTTGCCGAGCGCGGCGAAGCAGCGGTCTTTGCGTCCATGAACGACGAGGAGCGGGGAATCGCCCTCGAGTTCATTGCCCATGCCCAGGCGATCCGCGCGGAGCGCACGACTGCCCAACGAGAAGGCCGGGAGCCCAACATTGCCGGGCTGGTGAACGGCTGGGGCGGCGTCACCATCGCCTACCGCCGCCGGCTGATCGATTCGCCGTCCTACACCCTCAACCACGAGGAAGTGCTGAAGGCGCTGGAGGAGGACATCCGCTTCGCCGAAGGCCTCTCGCCGGTCGCCGTCGAAGTCGATGCCAACGGCCATGCGAGCGCCCTCAAAGTCGCGGGCGAGCAGAACGGCCAGAAGGTCGAAGCCACGCTGCCGGCGCGTACCATCCTGGTGGCGGCGGGCACGCAGCCCAACACCGTGCTGGCGCGCGAGGACGCGACGCACGCCTTCATCGACGGCAAGTATTTCCGTGCGCTCGACGAGGAGGGCAATCCCGCCACGCCGGAGCGGGTGGCCAAGCCCGCCGAGGTGCGCGTGCTGATGTATCGCGCCGCCGACGGCCGCTTCATGTCGTTCTTCGGCGACCTGCATCCCTCCTTCGCCGGCAATGTCGTGAAGGCGATGGGCGGCGCTAAGCAGGGCTATCCCGTGCTGACGCGCACCCTGGAGAAGCTGCCGCTGCCTGCACGCACGCCGGCTGAGATCCTGGCCGAGGCCAACGACCAGTGGCGCGCCCGCGTCGTCCGCGTCGACCGGCTGACGCCCACCATCGTCGAGGTCGTGGTCGAGGCGCCCGCCGCCGCACGCAACTTCGAGCCCGGCCAGTTCTATCGCCTGCAGAACTACGAGGCGCGCTCGAAGAAGGTCGACGGCACGCTGCTCACCATGGAAGGCCTGGCGCTGACCGGCGCCTGGGTCGACAAGGACAAGGGCCTGCTGTCGCTGATCACGCTCGAGATGGGCGGCTCATCCGACCTCTGCACGCTGCTCGAACCCGGCGAGCCGGTGATCGTCATGGGCCCGACCGGTACGCCGACCGAGATCGAGCCGGGCGAGACCGTGGTGCTGGCGGGCGGCGGCCTCGGCAACGCCGTGCTGTTCTCGATCGGCCAGGCCTTCCGCAAGGCCGGCAGCAAGGTGCTCTATTTCGCCGGCTACAAGAAAACCGGCGACCGCTACAAAGTCGAGGAGATCGAAGCGGCGGCCGATGTCGTCGTGTGGTGCTGCGACGAGGAGCCAGGCTTCCCGGTGGACCGTCCGCAGGACAAGACCATCGTCGCCAACATCGTCGAAGCGATGCGCCAGTATGCTGCCGGTGAATTGGGCGAGCAGCCGATCCCGTTCAGCGCCGCCGATCGCATCGTCGCCATCGGCTCCGACGGCATGATGAACGCCGTGCGCCTGGCGCGTCATTCCGTGCTGAAGCCCTATCTCAAGACCGATCACCGTGCGCTGGGATCGATCAACTCGCCCATGCAATGCATGATGAAGGAGATTTGCGCCCAGTGCCTGCAGCTCCACAAGGATCCGGTGACGGGCAAGGAGTCGGTCGTGTTCTCCTGCTTCAACCAGGACCAGGAACTCGACCGCGTCGACTTCGCCTGCCTGCGCCAGCGGCTCAGACAAAACGGCGTGCAGGAGAAAATCGGCGCGCTGTGGATCGACCGCTCCCTGCGCAAGATCGGCGCGCGTTAGGCGCACGGCTCGATATTAAAGACCCGGTGTCATCCCGAGCGCAGCGAGGGACCTTCAAGGCCACAGTAAAGGTCCCTCGCTGCGCTCGGGATGACAATTTTGTCGTGGCCACGTCGTGCGTCGCTCAAGGCGAGCGCACGAACCTGAACAGCACCTTGTCCTGGCTGTAGTAGCGCAGCTGGTCGACGACCTTGGGAAAATAGGCGCTGCCCACTGTCACCGGCATGAAGGCGTCGAGGTCGAGCGGGCGCACCGCCACCGTGAAGCCCGTCGCGGAGAAAGCCTTGGCAACGGCGTCGAGCGAATGGTCGTAGATCGGAATCGACGAGCTCTCGACGATCACCTTGCGCCAGCGCGACCACACCGCGCTGTCGGTGTGGCAACCCATGGCGGCGACATAGGCGCCGCCGGGCCGCAATGCCGTCTTCATGTCGGCGGCATGCTGGGCGAGATCGGGCAGCAGGTAGAGCACTTCGTGGCTGAAGGCGAAGTCGAAGGTGCGGCCGAGGGCGGCCGCCTTGTCGCCCACCTTGTACTCGATCGGGCGATGGCCCTTTAAGAGATCGGCACGCGCCACCGATTCGCGCGCGATGTCGATGCCGACGGCGCCGCGGAACGGATGGCGGTCATACAGCATGCGCAAAAAGCCGCCCTGGTTGCAGCCATAGTCGAGGATCGTCGAATCGTGCAGGTTGTGCGGCACAGAGACGTCGATCATGCGCCGCCAGATCGGCGCATGGGCTGCGCCCATCGCCTCTTCGTCAGCGGGGTTGCGGTTCCAGGTTGCGATCGTCGAGGGCTGCTGCATCGCTTCCTCCCGTTTTCGGGAAGACCTTAACACGCCTCGGCTGCCACGGGCGGAGGACAAGTGGGCCGGCGATCAGGCTGCCGAAGCAGACCATGCCGACGGCGATCGCCGTGAACACGCCCGACAGGCCCCAGCCGAGGACCTCTACGGCGAACCAGCCGCCGACCGTGGCGACGATGAGGCGGGTGATGCCGGCGACGAACGGCGCCGTCATGCGGCCTGCTCCCTGGCTGGCAAAGGATAGCGTCATGCCGAGGCCGAACAGGCAGTAGAACGGCGCCACGTGCGTGATGTAGGAAACCGTGGCCGCGACGACCTGGGGATCGCTGGTGAACAGCCGCGCCCAGCCCTCGGGCACCAGTGCCACGATCCAGCCGCAGACGCCCAGCGTACCGGCGGCTATGAGCCCGCCGATCCAGGCGACCCGCACTGCGCGTTTCCAGTCGTGCGCGCCGCTCGCAACGCCGACCAGCGTGGTGAGGCCCGAGCCGATGCCGAAGGCCAGCGGCACCAGCATGAATTCCAGCCGCACGCCGATGCCGTAGCCGGCGAGGGCTGCGACGCCGAAGCGGCCGACCAGGCCGGTCACCGTCATGGCGGTGAGGTTGGCGGTGAAAGCGGAGAACGAGGCGAGCAGGCCGACCCGCAGGATGTCCCAGAACAGGCGGCCCTGCAGAGGAATGCCGCGGAGCGCCGGCACGAAGCCCAGCCTGCCCTTCCACAGCGCGCGTGCCTGCAGGAACGCCGAGACCGTCGAGGTCAGGAGCGAGGACACCGCCGGTCCGGCCATGCCGAGGCCCGGCCAATCGCCGATGCCCAGTGCCAGGACGTAGGACAGCGGCACCTGGGCGAGCGAGGAGAACAGCATGAAACGGCCGGGCGTCGCCGCATCGCCGCCGCCGCGCAGCAGCGCCGACAGGAAGAAGTTGGCCCAGATCACCAGGGCGCCGGCGAACAGCACGTGGCTGTAGACGAGCGCGTTGCCCAGCGCCTGGTCCTCGCCGCCCAGCAGCCGGTAGAGAGCAGGGAACACCGTCCAGGCGAGCAGGGTGAAGAGGAGCGCCAGCCCGGCGCCCAGCACCAGGGAGTGCAGCACCAGCGCCCGCGCATCCTCGCGCCGGCCGCCGCCCATCGCGCGGGCCATGGCAGCCGCCACACCGCCGCCCATGCCGCCCGCGGCCATCATGGTCATCATCATCATGAACGGAAAAACCAGCGCGAAGCCTGCCAGCGCCGGCGTGCCGAGGCGCCCGAAGATGAACGTCTCAGCGATGGCGACGAAGGTCTGCGCGATCATGACGGCGGTGGTCGGTCCCGCGAGCTTCAGCAGGCTCGGGCCGATCGGCGCAGTCAGCAGGGGATGAGACAGGCGATGGCTCCCGAATTTCTGTGCATATGCACATTATCAGGGCGCGCTCCTCTGTCACCTGACAAAACCCTCGGCGCTGCATTAGCTTTCCGCCATGACCGACGAAAAACCGCCCTTGGCCAAGCCCACCGTCCAGATCGACAACGACCGCGTGGTCGTCACCGAGTGGCGGTTCCCGCCCGGCGGCCACACCGGCTGGCACCGCCACAATCACGACTACGTCGTGGTGCCGGTGACGACGGGTGAACTGCACATCTTCGACGGCAAGACGACCGTACCGGCGCCGCTCAGGGCCGGGGTGTCCTATGCCCGCCAGATCGGCGTCGAACACGATGTCATCAATCCGAACAATTTCGAGTTCGTTTTCGTTGAAATCGAGCTCAAGGCCTGATTCGGCCGCGACCCAGCTGCGCAGGCGGCCTGCATTGACTTAAGCGGGGTCAAGCCTCATATCAGTGCCGCCAGCGGTCCGGCCCAATCCTGGGCCTCTATGAGACCGCTCCAAAGTCCAGCGGAAAAATGGACTAAGTAACGGAAACTAAATGAGTTTTGAGAGTTTGGGGCTCAGCGCCCCGGTACTACAGGCGGTCGCCGACAAGGGTTATACCGAGCCTACCCCGATCCAGGAAAAGGCCATCCCCATCGTCCTGATGGGCCGTGATGTCCTCGGATGCGCCCAAACGGGCACCGGAAAGACCGCCTCCTTCGTCCTGCCGATGATCGATATCCTGGCCCAAGGCCGCGCCAAAGCGCGCATGCCGCGATCGCTCATCCTGGAGCCGACGCGTGAACTGGCCGCCCAGGTGGCCGAAAACTTCGAAATCTACGGCAAGAACCACAAGCTCAACATGGCGCTGCTGATCGGCGGCGTGAGCTTCCCCGACCAGGAACGCGTCCTGGAGCGCGGCGCCGACGTGCTGATCGCCACCCCGGGTCGCCTGCTCGATCACATCGAGCGCGGCGGCATCCTGTTGAACGACGTCAAGATTCTGGTGATCGACGAAGCCGATCGCATGCTCGACATGGGCTTCATCCCCGACGTCGAACGCATCGTCGGGCTGCTGCCGCAGCTTCGGCAGACACTGTTCTTCTCGGCGACCATGCCGCCGGAGATCAAGCGGCTGGCCGATCGCTTCCTCAGCAATCCCAAGGAAGTGACCGTGTCGCCGCCGGCCTCGGCCGGCACCAACATCGTCCAGGGCCTCGTCGTGGTGCCGGAGGCGGAGAAGCGCGACGCACTGCTTGGACTGATCAAGAGCCAGGACGTCAAGAACGCCCTCGTGTTCTGCAACCGCAAGCGCGACGTGGCGCTGCTTCATACCTCGCTGAAGAAGCACGGCGTCAACGCCGCTGCGCTGCATGGCGACATGAGCCAGCCGGCGCGCACGGAGACGCTGGAGCGCTTCAAGGCGGGCGAGATCCAGATCCTGGTGGCGTCGGATGTGGCCGCGCGCGGCCTCGATATCGTCGACATGAGCCACGTCTTCAATTTCGACGTGCCGTTCTCGCCGGAAGACTACGTTCATCGCATCGGCCGCACCGGCCGCGCCGGCAAGATCGGCCATTCCTTCACTTTGGCGTCGCCCTCCGAGGGCGATCTCGTGCAGGCGATCGAGAAGCTGATCGGCACGACCATTCCCCGCATCGAGATCCCCGGCCTGGAAGGCCAGAGTTTCGAGGCGTCCGACGGCCGCCGTCGCGGCCGTGGCCGCGGTCGTGGTGGTCGAAGCGAAGGCGGTCGTGGCGGCGCCGAGCGGTCGCGCGGCCCGCGTCGCGAGCCGCGTGAACATCGCGAGCCGCGCGCCGAAGCAGCAGAAGCGGCGCCGGTTGCCGCAGCCGAGCGGGCGCCGCGCGAACAACACGCGGAACGTCCGCCGCGCGAGCATCGCCCCGAGCACCGGGCCGAGCATCGGGCCGAACGTCCGCCGCGCGAGCGTCGTCCGGAGCGCCGGCCAGAGCATCGGCCGGAACAGCGGACCGAGCGCAACGAACCCCGTCATGAGCAGCGTCAACCGGAGCGCCGCGAGCGCCGGCCCGAAGGCCGCGACGAAGGCGCGCCGGTCGGTCTTGGCGATCACGTCCCGGCTTTCCTCGCCCGTTCGACGCGCTAAACTGGCCCCCTCGGAAAGGGGACCATGCAGACCATTTTCGTCATGGTGAAGTGCCAGCTCGGCAAGGCCTATGAGGTCGCTGACGATGCCTGCAGCGTCGAGCAGGTGTCGGAGGTCTATTCGACCTCCGGCCAATATGACCTCCTGATGAAGTGCTATCTCGACGACAAGACCGACATCGGTCACTTCGTCACCAGCAAGATCCAGACGCTGGCCGGCATCCAGGACACCTTTACCCTCATCACCTTCAAGGCGTTCAGCTAGCCATGGCCGGCGAGAGGCCCGCCACCCGCCGGCTCGAGCTCGGCATCGAGCGGCTCATCCTCGGCAGCCGTTGGCTGCAGGCACCGCTCTATCTCGAGCTGCTGGTCGTACTGGCCATAACCGACAAGTTGAGCTGGTTCGGCAAGCTCGATGCGGGCTCGCTCAAGATCAAGCTGGCGAGCTAGATCGTGGCGATCTCCTCTATCCACCTGCTGCAGCGCTTCCTCGAGGCCATACCGTCAGCAACGACAAGCTCTACGTGTTGATGGCCATGCATCTCACCTTCGTCCTGTCGGCGCTGATGCTCACCTATATCGACCGACTCGCCTCCACCAAGAAGATCGATTCAGGACATTGAGCGCCGGCGGCAAGGCGGCGCTGGCGTTGTGGGTCGACATCGACCCGGCCGACGATTCCGCTTTCGAGCACTGGCATAGCCGCGAGCACGTGCAGGAACGGGTGGGCTGCCCGCGCTGGCTGCGCGGCAGTCGCTTCAAGGGTGTCGAGAAGCCCGAACGCTACTTCCTCTTCTACGACGCGGAAACGGTGCAGGCGCTCGAAAGCGACGCCTACTACGCCCGCCTGCGCAATCCGTCCGAGATGAGCCGCGCCATCTTCCCGAAGTTCCGCGACACCTGGCGCACCATCTGCTCGGTCGAACAGCGCTGGGGTGACGGCATCGGTGCGGCGGTCCTCACGCTGCGCATGAAAGCCGGCAACACGGCGCCGTTCGACAAGCTCGCGGCGCTCGAAACCGTGCGCGTCGACCTGCTCGCCGGCCACGCGAATGTCGGCCAGGCCCACACCACGGAGAAGGACTTGCGCGCTACGCCGGACCGCCAGATCGAGCGGGCGCTGGTCGCCTTCTTCTGGTCGGTCGAGGCAGCCCAAGCGGCCCGTGCCCGGCACGCGCCGCAAGGCGAAGTCTTCGTCCTTCGTCACACCGTGTCGAAGGACGATCTTTCCTAGAACCATTTCATCGGGTCGAGGGCGTCTTGCCGGACTCGGCGCATTCACATGCGCCTGCGGCCTCCAGGCCCGCTCATGGCCCCACCAATGGCAAGGGGCGCTCCACGAATGGCGCGCCCCTGAAAGAGTTAAGAGCGGGCACGGTCGGGGTAGCCCCCGACCTGAGGAGGCCGCAGGCGCATGTGAATGCGCCGAGTCCGGCAAGACTAGTTGATCAGCCCGTAGAACTTGCCGGCGTTGGTGCAGGTGATCATCTTGGTCACTTCCGGCGACACCTCGGCGAACTGCTCCTTGATGTACTTGTCGGAGTGCGGCCACACGCCGTCGCCGTGCGGGTAGTCGGAGCCCCACATCAGGCTCTCCGCGCCCATGTCGTCGATCAGCTTGGCGCCAATGCGGTCGAACTGGAACGTGGCCTTGCACTGACGGCGCCAGTAGTCGCTGGGCTTCATCTTGAGGCCGAGGTCGGTGAAGCGATCCTCCCATTCGAAATCCATGCGATCGAGCGCGTAGGGGATCCAGCCGCAGCCGCTCTCGCCGAAGGCGATGCGGATGTGGGGATAACGCTCGAGCACGTTGGCGCCGATGATGGCGGCCAGGATGTTCACCAGGTTCATCTGGAAGCCGGAGACGACGGTGAAGAACACCGAGCGTCCGACCCGTCCGCCATGCTTCTCGATGGTGTTGGGCGGCAAGGTCGGGAAGGTGTGGAAGTGCAACGGCAGCTGCACGTCGTTCACCGCCTTCCACAGCGGCTCCCACATGGGATGCCACATCGGCTCCATGTCCCATGAGCAGGAGAGCTCCAGCCCGCGCAGGCCGAGCTTGGCCACGCGATAAGTCTCCTGCACCGCGGCGTCGATGTCACCGTAGGGTAGGCAGGCCAATCCGATATGCCGGTCCGGATAGTGGCTGCAGAAATCCTTCAGCCAGTCGTTGTAGATGCGCAGCATCTCGTTGGAGGCATCCTTGTCGTTCAGCCGGCTCGACGCGCCCAGGATGCCGTAGATCACCTCGGCATCGACGCCGTCGCGGTCGAGATCCTTTATGCGCAGATGCGGATCGGAGACGCGGCGGATGTCCTTGGCGCCGTCGGAATAGAGGCCGGTCTCGGCCATGACGTCGACCCTGTGGTGCTTGCCGGGAACGTATTTGCTGCCGGCCGGGCCGACGCCGTTCTTGTAGCCGAACGAGGCGCCGTTCTTGGCCGTCCATTTCGGCCCGTCGTCGGTCTCGATGACGAACGGCATGCGGTCCTTCATCTCGCGTGGCGCCATCGATGTGAACAGGTCGGGCGGCATCCAGGGCATGTCGAGATGGCAGTCGGCCGAAATACGCTTGTATTGCATGGCTTCGCTCCCTTATTGCCGGAATTGTGCGCGCTGGCCGGCCGGTCCGGCAAGGGCCACATTTCGACAGTCAGAGGGAGGCAGCTATGACCAGGATGGCCGGACGGGTGGCGATCGTCACCGGAGCGAGCCGCGGCATCGGTCAGGCGATCGCCGAGCTGCTGGCGCGCGAGGGCGCCAAGGTCGTCTGCGTGGCGCGCACCCTGAAGGAGGGCGATCACCCGCTCAAGGGATCGCTGGGCAGCACCGTGGCGGAGATCAGGGCAGCCGGCGCGGAGGCGACGGCCGTTGCCGCCGACATATCGTCTGAAGCCGAGTGCCTCAGGCTGGTCGAGGCGGCGCGTGCGGCCTACGGCCGGGTCGACACGCTGGTGAACAACGCCGCGCTCAATTACTACATCCCGACAGTGGATTACCCGACCAACCGGTGGATCAAGGCCTTTGCCGTCAACGTCCACGCGCCCTTCATCCTCGCCAAGGCCGTGCTGCCCGACATGATCGCCGCCGGCCGCGGCGCCATCGTCAATATCGGGTCGGGCTCGGCGATCGGACCCGGCCGCGGGCCCTATGCCGATCAGAGCGTGCGCGGCGGCGTGATGTATGGCGCGACCAAAGCTGCGCTCGAGCGCTTCACCCAGGGCCTCGCCCAGGAAGTGGCGCGCCAGGGCGGCATCACCGTCGCCTGCGTGTCGCCCTCGCGCGTCGTGCCGACGCCCGGCACCGTCTATCACAAGCTCGTCGACGGCCTCGACGATCCACGCGGCGAGCCGCCCTCGATGATGGCGCGCGCCGCGCTGCTGCTGGCCAGCGAGCCCGCCGAGAAGGTGAACGGCCGCGTGACCTACAGCCAGCAGATCCTCCAGGAGTTCGGCTGGATCGAAAAGGGCGTCGGCCGTGGCATCGACTCGGTCGGCACGGGCTATTCGCAGATCTGAAGGGGAACGACGATGAAAGGAAGCTGCCTCTGCGCCACCGTCGTCTATGAGGTGAGCCAACCGGCGGGCGGCCTTCATATCGGGCTGTGCTCCTGCCGATCCTGTCGCAAGGCGCACGCGGCGCCCTTCAACGTTTACGCGTCCGTGCCGCGCCAGAACTTCCGGTGGCTGCGCGGCGAGGACAAAACCCGTATCTACGAATCGTCACCCGGAAAGAATCGCCATTTCTGCTCGATCTGCGGTTCGCAGCTCATCGCCGAGCATCCCGGCGAGTCCAATGTCCTGCTGCGTGTCGCATTGCTCGACGACGACCCCGGCGCGCGGCCGGTCGAGCATATTTTCCGCAGCCAGCAGGTGCCATGGTGCGACTGGGAAAGCGATGCCATCGCGCGCTATGAAGACTGGGGTCCGGCAGGTGAGCCCGCGAACGGCTAGGTCGAATTCGCGCGCTGTGTCATAGTGACGACCCGGACAAACGTCATGGACACTATCCTTCCGTCTTCGCGAGAAGCGCTGGCCGACCTTTGTCGACGCTGGCGAATATTGGAGCTGTCCGTCTTCGGATCCGTCGCGCGAGATTCGAGCCGTGCTGACAGCGATGTCGACTTGCTGGTCACCTTCCGCTCCGATGCGCCCTGGAGCACGCTGGATCTCGTGGATTTGCGCGAAGAACTTGCAAGTCTGTTCGGCAGGCGCGTCAACCTCGTGGAGGAGAAGGCGATACGCAATCCGTATCGCAAGGCCTCGATCCTGCGCGACAAGTCGATCCTGTATGCTGCCTGACGAGCGCGACAATGCGCTGCTTACGATTTGCTCATTGCGGCCTTCCATTTGCATCACGTGTGGGAAGGCCGATCTCTCTCCTTGTCATCCTGAGCGGAGCGAAGGATCTCATGCCGGTGGCAAGCGGCGATGAGGTCCTTCGCTGCGCTCAGGACGACAGACTGCCGACGCCGCAAGTATCGGTTGGTCGTGCATGTGGCCTATGCTTACAAGCGCGTCCTGGTGAAATTCGTCGGCACGCATGCCGAATACGATCGCATCGATGCGGAGACTGTTCGATGAGGCTGAAACCGATCCGTTCAGAAATCAACTACGACATGGCGTTGAAGGCCATCGAGCGCTATTTCAACAAGCCGCCGAAGAAAGGGACGGCCGAAGCCGACCGCTTCGATGTACTCGCGACGCTGATCGAAGCCTACGAACGCGTGCGTTGGCCGATCGCGGAGGCCGATCCTGTCGACGTC
>Ga0193729_1001507_pt1 | contig 11893 bp, 10 predicted proteins | sample U1c2metaG_FD_143036 | JGI IMG/M metagenome (GOLD analysis project Ga0193729, IMG submission 143036) | Soil microbial communities from a riparian zone of the East river system, Colorado, United States - U1c2 | ecosystem: Environmental > Terrestrial > Soil > Riparian zone | place: USA: East River... | reverse complement strand
ATGGTTTTTGCCGACCTGCGCTCGTCGAGCAGAAAATTTGCCACGCTGGATTACAGCGACGCTGAGCCGGCGTTGTATCTCGGCGAATTTGTCGAGTTTGAGGATCTTAAGCTGAAAAATCTTCGCAAATTTGAGGGCTGGTCATGAATCCCGAGCCCCCGCCTGTGGGTGGTCCCCAGCCTCGGGTCTCCGGCCTGAATTGTCCTAACTGTGGCGGCTCCATCACCTTGCGAGCCCTTGGTCAGGCTTCGTCGGTGGTGTGCGAAGGCTGTGGTTCCATTCTGGATGCCCAAGACCCCAAACTGCAAATCATTCAGACATTCCATCGAATTGTCTCCTCAGACCCGCCTCTCATTCCGCTGGGCACCCGGGGGAAAATTCGAGGAACCGATTACGAAGTCATAGGGTTCGAACGCCGCACTATTACCGTAGATCTCGTTGAGTATCATTGGCACGAATACATTCTTTTCAATCCTTATAAAGGATTTCGTTACCTGACGGAATACCAGGGCCATTGGAACGATATTTCCATCTGCAAAGAACTTCCGTCGATGAGCTCCAGCTTCAACATTTCTCCCCGAGTGAATTACCTTGGCGAAAGCTATCAGCACTTCCAAAGCGCCGACGCCAACACGGATTTTGTACTCGGAGAGTTTCCCTGGCAGGTGCGCGTGGGGGAACGAGCGAGCGTAACTGACTACGTGCATCCACCGCGGGTGCTGTCCGGCGAGAAAATGGCAGGAGAGGTCACCTGGTCGATCGGCGAATACGTTCCCGGGCGAGACGTATGGAAAGCTTTCAATCTTTCCGGAAGCCCGCCTCCGGCGATTGGCGTCTATGAAAATGAGCCATCGCCGTTCAGCGCCAATCTTAAAGCGGTATGGATTGGATTTGCGGCGCTGGCGTTCGGCTTGCTGGTGATGATGATTGGTTTCGATTTGTTCGCGATGAATAGTTCCGTGTTCCAAGGAGCCTATCGATTCACAAGCGGCTACCCACGAGCCGAAGCATCGTTTGTGACCAATACGTTCGAGCTTGGCGGCCGCCCTTCGAATGTGGAAGTGACCACTTCCACGGACTTGCAAAACAACTGGATCTATCTCAACTACGCATTGATCAATCAAGATACTGGACAGGCCTGGGATTTTGGCCGTGAGGTCAGTTTTTATTCTGGCTACGACAGCGACGGGTCTTGGACGGAAGGCAGTCGGAACGCCGCTATCGTCGTGCCATCCGTACCTCCGGGCCAATACTATCTGCGTATCGAACCGGAAGCTGATACTGTGCAACCCCCGGTCACCTACACCGTGGAAGTGCGGCGGGATGTACCTGTCAGTAGTTTTTACGGAATTGGATTCCTGGCGTTGCTGATCCCCGCCATTCTAATTACCTGGCGGTCAGCCAGCTTCGAGAAATCACGGTGGTCGGAGAGCGACCATCCCCATTCCCCCATCATTGCGGAGGGTAATTAATGTTTCGCCAAATATATATGTTGTACGGGCTGCTGATCCTGGCCACCGTCGGCTACGCGCAATATAACGGATGGAGTCTTGACACCATGAATCAACTGAAAAACGTTCCGAAATCTGTGCGCGACAATCCCGGGTCCTACCGCTCCGTTTACAGCGGCTATCACCACTACACTGGAGGCAAATAACATGAATTTGATTCCGGTCGCGAATATTCTCAGCGCGCTGGTGTTTACATTTATCGGATTGCTGGTGTTCGTGATCGCCTTTGTGATCATGGACAAGGTGACTCCTTACCATCTGTGGAAGGAGATCGTGCAAGAGCACAATCTGGCGCTGGCCGTTCTCTTGGGCGCCATGTCTATCGGCATTTGCATCATCATTGCCTCCGCGATTCACTGACCTATGAATATTCTGCTTTTTCTCACCGTGCTGCTGGTGGCGGCCTGCGGCCTCATTTATGAACTGATCGCCGGCACGATCGCGAGCTACCTCGTCGGCGACAGCGTCTTTCAGTTTTCCACGGTGATCGGAACTTATCTCTTTGCCATGGGGCTGGGCAGTGCGCTTTCGCGGTATCTGAATAAAGGATTGATCCAGCGATTTATCTGGATCGAATTGATGCTGGGAGTCGTTGGAGGATTTTCGTCTGCGGCGTTAATGTGGGCGTTTGCGTTTACCGAAGGATTTCATGTAGTGCTCTACGCCCTGGTAATAGTCATGGGCGTTCTGGTGGGTCTCGAAATACCGCTGCTGATGCGTATCGTGAAAGACCGTTATTCGTTTCGCGATGTGGTGGCGCATATACTGACGTTCGATTATCTCGGCGCGTTGGGGGCTTCGCTGCTGTTTCCAATTCTGCTGATTCCCCACTTAGGCTTGATTCGTTCCGCACTGCTTTTTGGGTTGATCAACGCAGGCGTCGCGCTATGGTCCACATTTTTGTTTGCGCCTCAGTTGATGGAAAAGCGAACACTGCGAGCTGCGTGCTTCGTGGTGCTCTGCCTTCTGGCCGGCGGGATCGTTAAAGCCAAACAAATCACCGCGACAGCGGAAGATAACATTTATGCTGATGACATTATTTTCGCGCGGGATACGCGCTACCAGCACATCGTGTTGACCCGCTTCAAGGATGACCTGCGGCTTTTCCTGAACAGTCACCTGCAGTTCAGCTCACGCGACGAATATCGTTACCACGAGGCTCTGGTGCATCCGGGGCTCGCGGCTGTACCGTTCGCCAAAACGGTTTTGGTGCTGGGCGGGGGTGATGGCCTGGCTGTGCGGGAAATTTTGAAGTACCCGCAGGTCGACAAGGTCACTCTTGTGGATCTTGATCCCGAAATGACCAAGCTGTTTTCCACGCAATCGATGCTGACCACTCTCAATCAGAAGTCGCTTTCCTCACCGCGCTTGCAGGTAATCAACGCGGATGCTTTCCCGTGGGTGGACCAGAACACGCAAAGCTTTGACTTTATCGTGATCGATTTTCCGGATCCCACGAATTATGCCCTCGGCAAGTTGTACACCACGGCGTTTTACAGAGCGGTGGCGCGGCATCTCAGTGCCCAGGGATTTATGGTGGTGCAAAGCACTTCGCCGATGTTCGCGCGCGATTCTTTCTGGTGTATTGTCGAAACGCTTCACAAGTCGGGACTCCAAACTTTTCCTTACCACGTGTATGTGCCTTCGTTCGGCGAGTGGGGTTTTGTTTTGGCCGGCACGCACGAATATGTCGCCCCGACTTCGATTCCCTCGGCACTGCGATTTTTGAATCCAGAAGGCATTCCACTTCTTTTCCAATTTCCACCCGACATGGGGCCGGTACCCATGCCGGCCAACCAACTCAACACCCAGGTGCTCGTGCGGACTTATGAAAACGACTGGAAGGACATCAGCCATTGAAGATTGGTCGCCGCCAGTTTCTGGGCACGAGCAGCGCGGCGCTGATCGGTCTGTCGCTCAAAAGTGAAAAGAAGATTGAAGGGTCGTTTGTAAACGAATCCGTGGCTGCGGGCCACTTACTTCGAGATCGAAAGCGATTTTCTCCGGCACGGCAAACCATAAAAACTCCCTTGGTGATTGTCGGCGGCGGAATTTCAGGCCTGAGCGCTGCCTGGCGGCTGCGGAAGAGAGGATTCAACGACTTCGTTCTGCTGGAAATGAATGCGCAAGCGGGCGGCAATGCCCGCTTCGGAGAGAACGAAATCACCGCGTATCCCTGGGCCGCCCATTACGTTCCGATTCCCGGGCCGAAAGCCGAATACGTACGCGAACTTTTCACCGACCTCGGTGTACTTCAGGATGGCCAATGGGAAGAGCGCTACCTGGCTTTTGCGCCGCAAGAGCGCTTGTTTCTTTACGGCCGCTGGCAGGACGGGATTGAACCTTCCGTCGGCTTGACGCAAAAAGATCGTGAACAATTTCAGCGCCTGGAGGAAGCTTTTGCAAAATATCGGGCCAGCAACGCGTTTACCGTTCCGCTGGAAATTGGCTACTCCAATAAATTCGCGGAACTGGATCAAACATCTTTTACAGATTGGCTCGCGGCGCAAGGCTTCGATTCCCGGCTTCTAAACTGGTACATGAACTACGCCTGCCGTGACGATTACGGCGCGCTGGCCAGAGATACTTCCGCGTGGGCCGGCATTCATTATTTTTCTTCGCGCGAAGCTGAAGAAAAGGGGCCGCTGACCTGGCCGGAAGGCAATGGCTGGATTACCAAACGTCTGCTGGAACGCGTGCACGAAAATGTGCGCACCGATCAGATGGTTAACAAAATTATGCCGACCGCGCGCGGCGCCAGCGTGTTCGCCGGCGAAATTGAGTATCAGGCGGAATTCGTGATTTTTTCCGCTCCCACTTTTCTAGCGCCGTACATTATCGATGACTTTCCGCCGCTCAAAACTTTTGTTTATTCCCCGTGGCTGACCGCCAATCTCACACTTGAACGCCTTCCCGTCCCTCGCGGAGCCGAACCTTCCTGGGACACGGTGTTCCTGGACTCCCCTACGCTTGGATACGTCGATGCCACGCATCAGAGTCTGCGAACGCATATCGATCGAACGGTATGGACCTTTTATTGGGCGCTGGCTGATGGAACGCCATCGCAAAACCGCCAGACTCTGTTGAGCAGCGATTGGAATGTTTGGAAGGAAGCGATACTGAAAGATCTGGAGCGCGTTCACAAAGATATTCGCCAGTGCGTATCGCGCATGGACATCATGCGCATGGGCCACGCCATGGTGCGGCCCGTGCCCGGAACAATCTCATCCGAAGAACGCGTGAAACTGAAACGCCGGGACCAGCGGATTCTTTTTGCGAACTCCGACCTTAGCGGCATTTCCATCTTTGAGGAAGCGCAATTTCATGGCGTGGAAGCAGCCCAAGGCGTGTTACGCCGGCTCAGCGGTACGAGAAATGCGCCGGGAGAAAGTCGGTGACTTCTGGCGATTTGCTCATGCACTGGTCGGGAAAATGACCGCGGCGAATCGCAATTTCAGCTAATCTTTGACGGCAGATGCGCGACAGATCAAGGAGCCTCACTGCCATGAACAAAAGAGTGCTCCTCAATTGCTCTGCACCACGATGTCCACACCGATGCTCTCGCCGCTTCTTTCCTTCGCAGCCGCGGAAGCAGTCAGAAATACAAAAGGCTTCGCGGCCATGTTCGTTTTCGCCAAATGGACGCGCAATACCGATCAATGTCAGGTCATCTTTAGTCGCGGGGGAAGAGGTTGCTTGACCAGGCGATCATGACTGACGACGTCGTATTTTGACGCCTGCAACTGGATTTTACTGGCTTCTCGGCACTGTTTTTCGAGCCGTTTTTGCACAACTCCCTCGAGCCATGGACGCATTCGCCCCCGTGGAGCAGAACACTTTCAATAACTGGTCACTCATTGGGGTGAACTTTCTATGGATGCCACCTCAGCAATAGCTGCAGGCCTCGCCACCCATCATCGCCGGGCCTTGTGCCTCGCTTCCGGTTACGTCGGCCTTGATGCGACGCAGACGCCGGCCTAGCCGTTCTGCAAGCTGATGCCGTGCGCGCCACAGGCGCGCTTTCAAAGTGTTCTCGGTTACTCCGAGCTTCTTCGCAGCTTCACCGGTGGAGTAGCCCTGCACATCGCGCAAAACAAACGCGGTGCGCAGCAAAGGTGAAAGCTCATCCAGGTTTTCGCTGATTATTTCGCGCAACTCGGTGCTCACGAATACCTGTTCCGGATTTGGCCCACTATCCGCGAACCGTTCCGAGGCGGGCAGCTCGTCTTCACGAGGCGTCTCATCCAGCGACACCGCTGGGCGAGCTTTTGCGCTTCTCCGCCGCATCAGCGCGGCGTTAATCACGATGCGCGTCAGCCAAGTGGAAAATTGCGAGCGCCCTTCGAACCTTTTCAAGTTCCGATACGCCGACAAAAGTCCGTCCTGCAGAGCGTCCTCCGCGTCTTCAGCGTTTCCGAGCACGCGCAACGCAGTCTGAAACAACGGGCGCTGGTAGCGGCGGAATAGCGCCTCCACGGCTTGCGAGTCGCCTCGTTGTCCGGCGCGAATCAGCTTTTGCTCGTCCCATTGCCCAGCCAGCACTTGCGCGTTAGCCAGTGTTGCAGTTGGTGTTACAGCTTGTGTCGCCATCGTCGTCCCCCATTAACGTTAAAAACTCGTCGCACAAAATCTTCTTAGTGCACCGGCACGGCGCCCGCCCGCGCCCGCGGTTTTTTCATCATCAGCAAAATCGGAATCACCGCGAAAAATACGACTCCCAGCATTTTGAAATTGTCGATAAACGCCATCATCGCGGCCTGCCGCTGCACGGTGTTGTAAATCATGGTTTGCGCCTGCGAGGTGGCGTGCGACAGGCTCGAACCAGCAACAACCAGCTTGGTCTGCAGGCCACCCAGCATCCCGCGATACGCTGACCCGTAATCGTTCACGCGATCCATTAGCTGTGCCTGGTGAACCTGCGAGCGCCGCTGCAGCATGGTCGTGACCGTGGCGATCCCCACGCTGGCCCCGATGTTTCGGGCCAGGTTGATGATGCCCGTCCCCATATTTGTTTTTTCGCGGGGCACGTAGGCGAACGCCGCCACGTTGATAGGAATAAACAGGAACGCCAGCCCGAAACTTTGCAGCATGCGGGTGCGTACCGCATGCCCGTAGTCGAGCCCGAGGTCCCAGCCGGCCATTACAAATAGTGCGGAAGCAGATACGATGCATCCAAAGGTAATAAGGATGCGTGTATCAACCCTGGAGATAAGTAAGCCCACCACCGGCATCATGCACATAATCACCGCTCCGCCGGGCGACAGCGCCTTTCCCGCCGACTCCGCCGTATAGCCCAACAGCTGCTGTAAAAGCTGTGGAATCAGTACGGTACTGGAGTACAAGACAAATCCCAGAAAGAACATCGCCAGCGTAGCGATGGCAAAGTTGCGGTCCTTCAACATGCGCAAATCGACGACCGGCTCTTTCTCCCGTAACTCCCAGATAATGGCCGAGATAATCCCCACCAGCATCAGCCCGAAAAATATGCGGATGAAGTTAGAAGACAACCAATCGTCGCGCTGGCCCTTGTCCAAAATAATCTGCATGCTGCCCAAACCCAGGCTGATCAGGCCGATACCGATGTAGTCGATACGGAATCCGCTCTTCAGGCTGGCGCGCTTCATATGCGGCGGATCGCTGACCAGAAGATCTGTAAGGATCAGCGAAATGATGCCCACCGGAACGTTGATGTAGAAAATCCAGCGCCACGAAAAACTGTCGGTGATCCAACCGCCGAGCCACGGACCAATCGTCGGTGCGACAACTACGGCTAGGCCATAGACGGCAAACGCCATGCCTCTTTTTTCATAGGAAAATGTATCGTTCAAGATGGCTTGTTCGCTGGGCTGCAGTCCGCCGCCGCCCGCGCCTTGCAAAATCCGGAAAAATACCAGCATGCCGAGGCTGGGCGCCAACCCGCATAAAAACGAACTGACCGTAAACACCGCCACGCAGGACATGTAAAAACGCTTGCGTCCAATCAAACTGGAAAACCACCCAGATAACGGCAGCACAATGGCGTTCGACACTAGATATGAGGTCAGCACCCAAGTGGATTCATCGGAACCGGCGGACAAGCCTCCAGCGATGTGCGGCAGCGCCACATTGGCGATCGATGTGTCGAGAACTTCCATGAAGGTGGCGAGCGTCACCGTGACCGCGATCACCCATGGGTTGATCGAGCCGTCCGGCATTCGCAATTTCGATAGAAGTCTGTGGCGCATCGCGTTCCGTTGCTTCCTTCTTTACAACTTCCAAACAAAGTCTCTCTGGTCCGCTGGCTACTCGGTTATCACCGTCACGTCCGCATTCATTCCCGGACGTAACACTGCTTTCTGCTCCGGAATCGGATCGACGATGATCTTCACCGGTATGCGCTGGACCACTTTCACGTAATTTCCCGTGGCATTCTCGGGCGGCAACAAACTCAACATCGCGCCAGTGGCCCCAGCTATGGAGTCCACATGCCCGCTGAACGTTTTGCCGTAAGTGTCCACTTTCACCTCGGCTTTTTGCCCAGGACGCATCTTCTTCAGTTGCGTCTCTTTAAAATTTGCGGTAACCCACACGTCCTGCAGCGGCACGACCACCAGTAAACCCTGGCCCGGCTGCACGATCTGCCCAACCTCCACTTGCTTGTGCGTCGCTACTCCATCGACCGGCGCCACAATTTCCGTGTAGCTCAAATTGAGTTGCGCAGCTTCCACCATTGCGCGGGCCTGCTCCACTTTCGCGAGCTTGCCCTGCACGTCCGCCGTCCTCATGCTCACCTGTTGCAAGTCGGCACGCGCCGATGAAACACCCGCACGCGCCTGCTCCACTTTTGCCCTCGCCGAATTGAGCTGTGCTTTGGCGATATCAATGCTGCTGGTGGCCTGCGCAATCTTTTCTTGCTCCGCTTTCAGCGCGCTGGCCGTGGCGTCCGCATTGGCTTTGGCCGCGTCGAACTGCTGTTTCGAAATTTCGCCTTTGTCCAAAAGCGGCTTGTAGCGTTCCAGATCGGCTTGTGCGAGTTGTGCATTCGCTTGAGCCTTGGCCACGTTGGCCTGCGCGTAGGCCAGATCGGAGTCTTGCGCCTGCGCATAGGCCGCTTGAGCCCGCGCCAAATCTGCTTCAGAGCCAAGCAATCCCGCGCTCGCATTCGATGTTCCGCTGGTCACGTTTTCCCGAGTTCGTGGAACGTCTACAGTCGCTGACTGCGCTTCACTCTGCGCCAACCCCAGCGCTGCATTGGCGTTATCCAGCGCCGCCTGGTAATCGCGCGGATCGATCTTCACTAACACTTGGCCGGCCTTGACCGCCTCGTTGTCGTTGACCAGCACTTCCGCCACGCGACCGGAAATTTTCGCCGCAATCGGAGTGATGTGCCCGTCGACCTGCGCGTCGTCCGTCGATTCACGATTGCGGTAATACAGAAAAAGTCCGATCGCCACGGCCACAAGCACAATCGCGCCCAGAATCAGAAGCCGCTGCACCTTGGGATTCTTTAGTCCCTTGGGTACTTCGGGGGCAGGAGGCTCCTCCAGCGTCACCGGCACTCGCGGTGCGTTCTCCAGCCCCACTTCGATTTCAATACTCATCTGTTGGCCGCCCCTTACTTCGCGTACACCCGTTCCATCTGTCCCACGGACCGCGCCAAATCTGCGCGAGCCTGGTTAAACCTGTAAAGCGCCGCAATCTGGTTGTCGTTCGCGCGCGCCAGCGAATCCTGGGCTTGAATCACTTCAATATTGTTGGCCACACCTGCGCGAAAGCGGTCGCGCGCTTGATCCACTTCTTCTTTCGACAACTGCACGCCGAGATTTGCCACCTGCACCTGGCTCCTCGCGGACGTCAGGTTGATCAGCGCGTTCTTTACATCGAGCCCAATCTGATTACGCAGGTCCGCTTGCTGTTGTTGCAATCTTTGTATTTCCAGGTCCGCACGGGTCGTCTCTGCGCGGATTCGGCCGCCAGTAAAAAGCGGCACGCTAAGGTCCACTTCGTAGTTGTACGTTGGAATTCCGTTATTTAGCCGCGTGCCCTGATACTGCCAGTCGCCGTCGACTTTCACGGAGGGAAGGCGCGCATCCCACGCCTGTTTTTTCTGCCACGTCGCCGCTTTAATCTGGTCGTTCAGTGATTTCCATTCATAGCGCGTCGAAAGGGCTTCCTCGATGCTCTGTTCCACCTCAGGCTGCGGAGTTTCGAAATAGCTCAGCGAGTCGCCGAGCTCAATGGTCTGCCGCGGGTCCAGGTTTAAAAGCCGGCTTAAAGCAAAAAGGGAAGTTTCGCGGTCCGCTTGCGCTTCGAGCAATCGTTGCTTCTCGTTTTGCAATTCCACGTTTGCGCGCAGCGTGTCGATTCCAGTGCCCACGCCCTCGTGCTGCAAATCCGCCGCCTGGTTATAAAGCGCTTGCGCCAGGTCCACGCGAGACCCTGCGGCCTGCACCGTCGCAACCGCGCGCAGCGTCCCGATATATTGCGAAACCACTAACAGAACCACTTGCTCGCGCGTCGACAGGCTGTTGGCCTTTTGCGCGTTGGCGAGAGACCGCTCCGCCTGATAGCGGCGCCACAGCGTAAGGTCAAACACGGGCGCCGAAAACGAAGGTCCTGCTTGAAAAACTTGAATTGGTCCGATGTGCTCGGGAAATCCTATGATCGGCTTCCCGAATTGGGCTTCGATATTTACGCGGCGGACAGCATCGCTGGAATCCAGCTGCGCCTGTGGCAATAACGCGGCGCGCGCCACGTTCTTGTCTTGGACTGCTTCTGCCACCTGAATGACGGCAATCTGAGCCGTGGTGTTTTGCTTTAAAGCCAAGGCCACAGCCTGATCCAGCGTTAGCCGCAGAACCTCTGTCGGGCCGTTGGCGGGTAGCCCGTTATGAGGGGCGCTCGTTTGCGCTTTGGCGGAATTCGCGCTGGCTAACGACAGACTCAGAAAAAGAACATAGAAAATAATGGGCGTGCGCTTGGAGCCTTTGGCTGGCTTGTCGTCTTTCTCCTCATTTTGCTTCGCGGCGATTTCTCGGACTATCGCTTGGTTCAAACAACCTTCCGCCACCAGCTTGCCGCCTTGCTGGTGGATCTCGGCCAGCAACGCTCTGCCCGTTGCATCGATGAAGCTGACGCCGCAAAGGTTGATGCTGAGGCCTTCGCCGGACGAGCTGTCGCGTAAGTCTTTCCAGCTCTGCTCTAAGGCCGAGACCCAAGGACCCGCAAGTTTGCCCTCAACGGTCAAGCTGGTCTTACCGGGTTTCTTTTCAATCGTTATACGTAGCATGGTGTTTGCCAGCTAATCAATTGCATGGCACACACCATCGGAGATTAAAGTTTGTAAATAGACATCTCTATCTATCTAAATGATTTACGTGATGCGGGAAGGATTGTCGGCACCAACTGCTAGCCATTATTTGGGCATTCGCCAATTTATGGGCTTCTGCTGTCCTGCCTACATATGGGCTAATATGGCCCTAGCGCTTGACTGCTATCGCCTGGACTTCAAAATGACCGCCCCTCAACAATGATGCCGCACCGATGAACTCCCTTGCCGGGAATTCCTTGCTCGTAAAGTAGCTGCGGTAAGCGGCGTTGAATTTGTCGTATAACGTCAAGTCTGTGCACGCCACTTGCACGTAAACCAGGTCATCCATCGTCATGCCCGAAGCGGTCAGTGTAGCTTTCACATGGTCCAGTAACAATTTAATTTCATCGTCGATCTCTGCCGGCGCCTTTCCTGTCTTGGAGTCAATTCCAATGCGTCCGGAAAGATAAAGGGTGTTGCCCGCGAGGATTGCTCCGCTGAATGGCAATTGGGGGTTATCGTCCGGCAGGCTAATAGCACGCCGCGTGGCCGGTGCGTTGGATTGTGAAAACGCACCACGCGCGACAAAAAATCCTCCCACAGTCAGCACCGCAACGAATGACAGCACACGTCCATTCATAGTGTCCTCCTGGTAAGAAACGATCGAATGCACACGCTTTGCGAACCTCAGAGTGTAGGCTTCGCCATGTCTCTGGGCAAGCTGGCAAATGAAAATTACGTGAGCCCTCGCGCCGATCTAATCTGGCGTTAGAACGAAATAATCTGCATGCGGATTAGATATAGCGTCGCCGCCGCGACCATAATCCACAACAGCACTCCTTGCAGAAGTGGCCGCCACCCGACGCTCTTTAGCGTAGCGAGGGAGATTCCCGTACCAATCAAAAACAGCGTGGCAGTTAGCCCTAGCCTTCCTGCACCAAATGCCCACCGGTCAAAATTTCCAAACGCCGGAACATACGTGTTAACCACGGCAGCCACGCAAAAAAACAAGATGAACCATGGCAGTTGCACAACTACGAACCATGACCGTTGCAGACGCGTCTTGCTGTGCTTCACTGCGGCCGTCGCGAGC
>Ga0193729_1001506_pt1 | contig 11894 bp, 7 predicted proteins | sample U1c2metaG_FD_143036 | JGI IMG/M metagenome (GOLD analysis project Ga0193729, IMG submission 143036) | Soil microbial communities from a riparian zone of the East river system, Colorado, United States - U1c2 | ecosystem: Environmental > Terrestrial > Soil > Riparian zone | place: USA: East River... | reverse complement strand
GCGGTGTGGCGGTATGCACATGCGAAAAAAACTCCATGAAACGGCTTTGGAACATCGGCACGCTTTCATTTTTATTTGAGACGTAGAGCTGCGTCATACATCAAAAGGTAATTGTCTCCGCGCTCAGGGCAACCGGAGTCGCTGGCCGGAGCAGAGGCGGAGAGGATGGCGCTTCGTCGTTGCGCCGCTTCATTCTCTCGATTCGAGAAAAAAGGCTGTACTTTTTGTCGAAGATGAACTCGAACAGAAGTCGGCTCCAGGAGGAGTGATACTTTAGGTTGTTGTAGAATTCAGGAGCCATCGCCCGCAGCTGCGGCAAATTGTTCCAAGGGATTGATGGCAAATCGTGGTGCTCGTTGTGATAACCCATGTTGAGCGCCAGCCGGTTGATTGGCCCGTAATAACTGTAGGTCTCCTGCTCAGGATCGTTCGTGTAATGTTCCTGAATCCAACGTGCGCCTACCGGGTGTAGCCCGATGGAGAAGAAAAACGAAAACGCGAGGTAAAGGAATCCCGGCCAGCCACAGAAATAAACCACGCCCACATCGTAGGCGACGGCGCAGGCAAAGTTTACGAAGAACCATCGGTCCCACATGGTGATTGCTTTCAGACGCGGCGGCCGCGTCAGCTGGAAAAACGGAAAGAGCATCAACCAAATCGCTTTACGATACCATTTGTTGCCGACCAGGCGCGCCTCCCAATGGTTGGCCAGGTCGGCATCGTGTTCGTAATCGCCCTGATGCGAATGATGGCGCAAATGATAAACGCGGAAACCCATCGCGCCCGGATTCAAATTCGGAAGATCGGCCAGGATGCAGACCAACTTGTTCCAGCTCTTATTTCGAAAAATGAGATTATGAGTGGCGTCATGGATGATGACGTAATTGGCATGGTTAGCGAACGCGCCGACGCAGTAAGCGATCACCAGGCTGAGCCACCAGTAACCGAAACCGAGTTCGCCAAAGCAAAAGGCCAGGGACGTTTGCAGGACCACGACCGAAAGCGCGATCAGCGCGGTCCAGGGATTTCTGACCATCAGCTGGCGCACTTCCGGATGCGCTTTAATGATCGCGCGCGCCCGCCCCGGATGCGGTTGGTCAGATTCAGACTGATAAAACGCGGCCTGCATTGGTCTTAAATTATGCATCATAGCCGCATCCTCAAACGCGCTTTTTCAGTCGCAGCTTGGCGATTCCATGTCGCAGCTCAATCGCCGAATTGACTGGATTGTTCCGCCGCCAACTCGGAGGCTCAGTGGCCAATGATGCGCACCGAAGGATCGTTCACAAAAGCGCCCGGCGTCGTCCCACGTCCTGTGCTGTCAATTTCCCAACGAGGAATGACGCGAATGGGCGAAACCGTTTTTGTGCCCACGCGTTGCACTTTGATGCGTTGCGGGATGAGCGAGCCGGTGACGAAAACCGTCTGCTCAGTGACTTTTTCCTTTCGCTCCGGGCTGCCCTTGACCGGCGCATCGGCAAGCAAGGCGCTGGTCGCGATTAGCGTCGTAACGCCAGCAGTTATTACACACTTCACACCCCAAAATACACCCGCCAGCTCGCGCTGCAAATCGTCAAGAAAAGAACGGGCAAGATGCCCGTTGGCCCCACAGCCAAGATGGCTGTGCTACGACTACGGCTCGCAGGAGCTCGGACCGAACACGAGAAGGAGTGATCCCTCCCACGTTTACCCGGGATTCAGACGGTTTCGCTGGAATTGAGTTAGAACTTCTTCGTCAGGCGCGCGTACCAGAACCGGTTCGTAGAATCGTAAGTGGCGCCGGGATAATTCTGACCGTTTCCCTTTTCGCCGGATGCCGCCGGCGGATCCTGATCGAATAGATTGTTGACCCCAACAGTTATGATTGTCCCGTCGCATAGAAAGCGTCGCCAGGCGGAAACACCGTAGTTGGCGGTTTGGGCTGGAGCTGTTTCCTTGATACTGGGTTCTTTGCCGCGTGCGACGTCCTTCGCGTCCTTGGAATAACCAGGCACAGGTTTGCTCTCCACCGGAACAAGTCCGGTGAAATCATAGCTGGCCTGTATGTCGAACCTCCAGGTTGCGTCAACCCAGTGCGGGGTAACACCATTTCCTTCAAATTCGTGGAACCCATCAATGTAGCGCACGGTGCCGATGATATCGAAATGGTTCCAATTCCAATCGAGCTGGCTGGTACCTTTCCATTTGTACCAGCCTTCGTTTGAGGTAGCCGGATCGGTAGTTCTACCGGCCAGATTTCCCCCAGTCGGTCCGAACTCTGCCTCGATGAACTGCGGGAAGAGGAATTCATCCAGGTAGGTCGCCTGCGTCAGCCACGTGAACGCTCCCCAAGGCGTTTGCCTCTGGTATTGAAGGGTAAAGTCATACCCGCGGGCCTCTTGAGAACCCAGATTCTGGTTTGAGAGCAAAATACGGCTGATTTGATTGGTAGTCGGATCGCGCTCCACGGCTTCTCCCGGTAATAGCGTACCGCTGATTGCGCGATCCACCACCTGCTGGGCCAGGGGAACGGCCACTATCCCGGTGCGCTCAGTATCCCAGAAATCAACTGACATTGTTAACCCAGGGACATATTTGGGAGTGTAAACAAAGCCGGCACTGAATGATCGAGAATCCTCTGGTTGAAGATTCTTATTGCTCTGGACAAGAGTGTTCGTTTCCGGCTCGAACAACCCATTAAACAGTGGATCGCGAGTACCCTGCAATGTGGAGATGGGAGCGGAAAATAATTCCTCGAGTGACGGCTGGCGGTAGCCTTCGCTCCAAGTCGCACGCAGGGTTAGCTGCTCGTCTAATGGTTGCCAGCGCATGCCGAACTTCGGCACCAGCACATTGCTGTCGTTGTTTAGGAACTCTTCAAAACGTATGCCGTCCTCAAATTCCAACGAGTGAAAGCCGGGAATGGCATTGTCCGGCCCAAAAATCGGAATCCTGGCTTCAGCGTAAAACGAGTAGGATTTTCTTCCCCCGTTGGCGGGTGGGACCGGCGAATTGCCGACAATATCGCCCTCCACGTTTAGCATATCGGGAGTCTCCTTCAGCGATTCGCGGCGGAACTGCCCACCGAAGGCGAAACCAACGCCGCCACCCGGCAGCTCAAAGAGCGAGGTGGTGTAGACGCTGGCATCAGCCGTCCACAGTTTCGAGATGTCTTCGTCTTTGGGATGCACCCTGACAAAATTAACCGTAGCGTCATTCGCCGCGATCGGAACGCGGAAATCGCCAAAAGGATTGAACGGTGTGGTCGTCCCGATAAATTGCGGCGAGTTGGGATCAAAAATAGGATCGGCTGCGTTCAAGACACGATTAAAGCGCGAAGCGGATACCTGCTGCCCGGTCTGGACGTTCTTAAGCTGGCTGTAGCGCCAGCCGGCATCGTAGCCCCAGGTTCCATCGAACAGTTTGTCTCCTTTGACGCCGAGAGTTGTAAGAACGGCATCAGTCTCATTATCGAATAACCGATTCCCAAAGTCAGCCAGGCGAGCGCGGGTAGCGCCCGAGATGATTTGCTCGAAAGGATTAAAGGGATTGAAGGCATCGGCCGGAACACCAGTCTCGTTAAAGGTCGGCGTATTGGGAGGTGAGATCCCGCCCAAAGGGGAGCGTGGTGGAATGGCGAGAGTGACCTGGCCTTTGGTCTGGAAATTACCGGTCGCTGGTGGCGCCGCTTCATTATGCACTTGTACGTTTTCGTAATAACCGTCCGCGTAAAGCACCATCTGATCCCCAAAGATTTTATGATCAGCGGAGAGATACCCGCCGTAACGCTCGCTGCTGGGGAACGAGCTTGCGGTCATATTGAAGTTGAAATGGTTAAGGCGACCGAGCCCGTACTTATATGCGCTGGCCGGAGCTAACCCGTTGGTCAAGTCTGGTGCGGCCGCAAATTCAGTCCCGCCAGGACTTAAATTTGCTCCGCCCGCTGCGGCCGCCACGTCGCTGCTAAGCGAAAGGTTATACGGGCTGGCGTTTGAGCTAAGAAATGGGGGAATGTTTGAGTAGGCGCGGTCGTGTTGGAAGATGGAATTGCGGCGATAGTAATTCAACACGCCGGTGACGTTGGTCGTGTCATTGCCGACGCCGAAAACCGCCGAGGCGATGGACTCACCCGAATCCTCGTGCTCCGTGTTACCGTATTGGACGGCCGCTTCCGCGCCATTTTGATAATCGTGACGCAGCTTGATGTTGACCACCCCCGCGACAGCGTCCGCGCCATACGTGGTAGATGCGCCGTCTTTCAAAATCTCGATGCTATCGATCGCAGCCGCGGGAATGGAATTCAGATCGACGAACATGACATTAACCAAGCCGGGATTGTTTCCCGTGGGATAGGGAGCGACGCGCCGCCCATCAATGAGGATGAGAGTGGCGCGGGCATCGAAGCCACGCAGGGCAATGGTCGCGGCGCCCACCGCCGTATTGCTGCCGTTCTCGTTGTTGGATTGTGGAATGATGTTCGCGTTAACGGTCGGAAGACTTTGGAGAAATTGTTCCGTCGTGCGCTGTCCCGATTTGCTTATCGTTTCTCGGTTGTAGATGTCGACCGGGTTAACCCCCACTTCCTCCGCCGTCGGAATGTTTGAGCCGGTAACGATGACGCGCTCCGCCGTGGCTGTGGCACCGGACGTTGGGACGACATTCCCTTGCGCGTCTCGGGCAACGGGCGCTTGGGCGCCAGGCGGGGGCGAAGGTGAAGGCGAGGGAGATGGTCCCTGCGCTGGAAGGTTAGACACAATGGCGAAAAAGATCGCCAGCAGAACCGCACTCTTGCGAGACAAACCGCACTCCGGAAGTTGGGCTTTGTTCATATATTTGTTCTCCTTGATCCGACGAATACTCAAAACGCCTGTGAGCGTTCAATTCTTTTTTTACTTTATTTTTTGATTTGCGCGGATGCCTCTATAATTCCCACAACAACGAACCAACGAAACCGTCACAGCGAATGCAGTTGGTGCAGCATGTTGTTCGGCGGTGCTCCGCGAAGCAGAGACGATGTTCTTAATTTCGTTTTGCTCTTTGCCCCGTGCTCATGGCGCCAACTGGCATCCCATAAAAAACTGCGTATACACGTATACAGTGAGGACGGAAATTGCTGCTGAAGGTGGCTTTCCACGCGTAAAATGCCGGCATAGCTCAGTTGGTAGAGCAGCTGATTTGTAATCAGCAGGTCGTCGGTTCGAATCCGTCTGCCGGCTCCACATATAACTATTTCTACTTAAGCTACTTTTGGATCATGCGAATGCCCTCGGCGCGCGGCGAATACCTGCGGACTTGGCCACTTATTCAGAGTAGCGTTTCCTTCGTTTCTTGCAGTTCAAAGCAAATTTCCCCAGTTGTCCGCTGCCCTGTCTCGCTGTTCCAATGGACAAATCATTGAGGGAAAACTGTCCAATTGTGACAGTGAAACAGGGCGACAGGGCTGTCACTGGACAGACAACTAGCTGACAGCTAATCGCAATTACTAACTTCGGGAGGACAAGCTTACGCATCCTTCGCCGCTATCATTAAATGTCAAAAGATGGCGCTTTTCCGCGCGATTTACTGACCGCATGAGTCGGGCGCGCGGTTAAAGAGGCAGACTGTAAAAGTCAGCGGGGCAAAACTCGCGCGCTGTCGCTCTGCCGCCCTAACGCACTGAATGACCGTAGCAGGGAAAAAGGGCGGCGAGTGATTAGCGCCTCTAACGAATCACAGCGTTGCAACGTCCGGCGGTCTGTTCATGCCGCGACCCGAATGCCCTGTATCAATGCTGCACGGCTACGGGGTAGCAGGGTTGGATTGCCGCAGTGCGCTGCGGAAAGCATTCTTTTCTAACGGGAGTGCGGCCCACCCCTGGGTGGTAGAGGCCCCGCACAGGAGGGGGCTCGATCTATATAAAGGTATGAGAAAATTTTTGTGCGAAAAAATTCACCGGGCGCTGCCGATAATGTCCGACAGAGCCACCTTTGGTCTTGATCGTCGACGGGAAGCAGAGTTATCAATTGTTCTGTTTTCAGGTAAATTCATAACGTGCCCGCCGAGGTTAAAGAGCAAATTCGGCTCGAAGTCGCGCATGTCCTTTTCATCGACGTTGTTGGTTACTCGAAACTTTCGATTAACGAGCAGCGGGCAGTAGTTGATGAGCTGACGAAAATCGTCCGCGGTTCGGATCAATACCAGAAAGCCGAAGCTGCGGGTCGGTTGATAAAAATTCCAACCGGCGACGGCATGGCGCTGGTCTTCTACACCAGTCAGGAAGCGCCTGCGCAATGCGCGATTGAAATCAGTGGCGCGCTCAAGGCGCATCCACGCCTGCAAGTTCGAATGGGCGTGCACAGCGGTCCGGTCAGCGGGGTGATAGATGTGAATGGTCATGCCAATCTCGCCGGTGCCGGCATCAACATGGCGCAACGGGTGATGGCTTGTGGAGACGCGGGACACATTCTTGTCTCAAAGCACGTCGCCGAAGATCTGGAAGAATACGAACATTGGCGCCCGCTGCTGCATGATCTTGGCGCCTGCGAAGTGAAACACGGAATGCGTGTCGGGATCGCAAACCTATATGCGGATCAAGTGGGCAATCCGCAACTGCCAAAAAAGTTCCAGGCCCTGAAAAAGCACAGCGCGCGACTCCGCTGGGCAGTAACGACGGCTGCATTGCTCGCGCTCACACTAATCGTTGCTGGCATCGCAATATTTTCTCGTTATCGCGCGCGATCGACGCTGGCTGCGCCGGAAAAAAGCATCGCTGTGCTTCCGTTTGAAAACCGGAGCGAGGACAAAGCGAACGCCTACTTTGCCGAAGGCATCCAGGACGAGATTCTGACACGCTTATCGAAGATCGCCGATCTGAAGGTGATCTCGCGCACGTCCACGCAGCATTACAAAAGCGCGCCTGAAAACTTGCCTGAAATCGCCAAACAGCTTGGCGTGGCCCACATTGTGGAAGGGAGCGTGCAAAAGAGTGGTGAGTCTGTGAGGGTAAACGTGCAGTTAATCAAAGCAGCTAATGATTCCCATCTTTGGGCTGATACCTTTGATCGCAAACTGACCGATATTTTTTCAGTTGAGAGTGAGGTGGCCAAAGCAATCGCCGACCAATTGCGCGCGAAACTCACGGGTCAGGAAGAGCAAGTCATCGCCGCCAGACCGACAGACAATCCTGAGGCTTACGATGCCTATCTGCGTGGCCTGGCTTATACGCTAAAGGCGGGAGGAGTTACGCCCGCCAACGGCCTTGGCGCACAGAAATACCTCAGAGAAGCGGTGCGGTTGGACCCGAAGTTCGCCCTTAGTTGGGCGCTGCTGTCAATGGTTGATGGTTACATCTCACTGAGTCTTCAACCAACGGCCAGCCTGCGTGAAGAGGCGCGATTGGCAGCTGAAACCGCTCTCACTCTTCAACCCAATCTGGGCGAGGCCGTGCTGGCCAAGGGCCGTTACCATTATTCCTGTCTAAAGGATTACGACACGGCGGTGCGTTACTTTGAGCAAGCACGTCCGCTTCTTCCCAATAGCAGCTTGATTCCTGAATCGCTGGCCTATCTCGAGCGGAGGCGAGGCCAGTGGGACCGGAGCGAAGCCTACTTCAACGAAGCCGAGCGCCTCGACCCGCGCAACATGCGTCTGCTCAGCGAGCACGCAGAATCCTATGTCATGCTTCGTCGTTTCCCCGAAGCGCTGCGGAAGCTTGATCAGGTTCTCAATATCGTACCGGACGACGTCAACACCCTTGTGTTCAAGGCGGCCATCGCACAAGCCGAGGGTGATCTGCCGCGGGCTGCCGCGCTTCTTGCTCCACTCCACCCAGGTGCCGACGACTCACCGGCCTTGGAAACACAAGTTTATCAAGCGATCCTCGAACGTGATCCCGGACCCATCATTCCTCGGTTAAAGGAGATGCTGGCCAAGCCTGATCCAGCGTTGGGTTATATTAATGGACAACTACGCTTTTGGTTAGGCTGGGCGCAAGAAGTGGCGGGCGACCGTGCCGCAGCGCAGGAAAGTTGGCGACAGGCACGCAGTGAACTGGATCCTTTTCTCAAAGAACAGCCGGAAAATTATTTCCTGATTGGCGATCTCGCGTTGACCAATATGGGCCTTAACGACAAAGCCGCCGCGTTCGCTTTTGTCGAGAAGGGGATGACCGTCGTGCCACTCGAAAAAGACGCGGTGGATGGCCCGGCTCGAATTGAGATTCTCGCCCGGGTAGCCGCGCAAATGGGCGAACTTGACCGCGCCATCGCCGCGTTACAGAAAGTGCTCTCGACACCCTATGCTGGCCCGCTGGCTACGCAAAACGTGCCGCTCACTCCCGCGCTGCTCCGGCTCGATCCGATGTTCGATCCGCTGCGGAACGATCCCCGCTTCCAAAAACTCGCTTCCACTGCACCGGAGACGGCGGACAAATAAGCCGACGCGATCACGTCAGCAATGTCGCCGCCGAGCGAACTGGAAACCCGATTGCCTTGGAATCAAGGGAACACTGTTGCAGGGTAGCAGCGGCAAATTTCCACGGCGGGCGGGCGCAGTGAATCACGACAGCAGGGGAAAAGGGTGTCAGGGGTGCACTGGCCACGTTCGGTGACATACCGATACGTACACGATCATTGTCACTGCCAATCTTGGATTGCTATCCTTCCCCAGTGAGGTCAGCTTCATCAAGCGCGTTCATTGCCGGGGAACGCCGGAATCAAAGGAGTCGTTAGTCACTTTAATGGAAGGATAAATAGCCGTTGTGCCGGACAGTTCGACTGACAATCTCAGCAAAGCCGGGTTGGAGTTTGGGCTAGGTCTCATTGATTGATTCTAAGGGGCGAACGATCTGGATTGCAGACGCACATCGCGACGACGGAAAGCGTCTCGTTGTGTACGCGGATGAAAAGTTGACTGCGATTATAAACGTTGAATCGGGGTGCGCACTCGCGGCGACTTTACTTGGAACTAGGTGGAGAAAATCGCTAAGTGATGCGTGCTAAGCCGCAACCTCCCGGGCCCAGCTATCTCGGTGAGTGGTACCGTTGGAAATAGTAGACGATGGTCACGCTGACCCTAAATTTCTCTGCACTGCTACTAAGCGGCTTTTCCAATGTAGCGCTAAAGACAACCGGGACTTTTGAAAGACGCTTCGCAATGCCTGCGCTTATCCTGTGACTCCACCGATCGTCATTCTCAAAATCGACAGTCGTTTTGTATTGCGCGTGTATTGACCAAGCCTGCGGAAGAATTACCGTCGCGGGTAGCGACAGTTCAAAATAACGCTGCGGCGGAACACCATCTCTTTCGGCAATGGAATGGTTGTAGTCGGCATTGAGCGTTACCGTCAGCCAGTGGCTAAAGTCATGTGCGACTCCCCAACCCGACTTTAAACGCAACACCTTTTCAGCAAGCGCGGAATCTGAAGCGGTATCGGCATGCAACTCGATACCACCGGCAGTGCGCCACGCTCGACTCAAACGAAAGGCTGTCCCTGCTCCAATCTCACCATCACCAATACCGCCGACGTCAGCGTGATCTGATGGTTGATCACTTCGGCGATAAGCAAAAGGCAACTTAAAACGTACGCCCCAGTCTTGCCAGTCGCTCGCAGACCATCCCCATAATCCCGATAGGGTCCAAACTGCTTTTTCTTCTCCGTGTTTGAATTGATTCCATTCTGACTCCCACGACAGGTAAGTGTTTAGGATGGTTCGATCGTTTAGTTGTTTCAATTCGTCTGCCACTGCCGGATTAGGTGGTGGCTCAACTGCGGCTAGCCTACCAACGGCAAGTAGCAGCAGGGGAACAAGCAACCAGTCAAACAAGTTTGACATCACAGGAAAACAGCACAACGGACTCCCACGAAGGTTGCTAGAAGCTAGGAGGCTACGAGGAGGATGGGACGTTTCACGCGGCCACTTAGGGGCTGTCCTTGGCGAGATCGCGCAACGTGTTTATCATCGGGTCGCTGGGAATTCGGATAACGCCGGCAAATGGGTGGTCGAGCTCCAATATTATGAAGACGGCGCACGCGACGGAGAACGCCCCCGCGATCAGAGCGAAAGTGCTTGTAGCGGTGGACGGTGCAAGCAGGCTGAATCCAAAGAAGATCACCACGAGCCACAAGATCAACGCGATCAGCAACGGCTTTGAAACCGACGAAACCGCCTGTGCTTGCACGAGTGCTCGAAGCTCTGCCAGCTGTACCATAAGGCTTGCCGCCTCTGTTTTAAGACCACGTTGCGCCTCGTCTTGCGGCCTGAGATGACTAATCGCCTCGTAAACGGCGTCACCCATTTTCTGGTTCGGCTCTAACCGTACCGCACCGCTTTGGTCCGCTGGCCACGTACGCCGGACTCCCTCGGCGATCGCGTCACGAAGGGCGCAGCGGGCGTCCGCTGTTTCCGGACCGTAAAGCACCAGCACACGGTCGAGCAAGGCGACTTTCGCTGCCATCTGCATCACTTCACTTCGCGCGGTGTCGAACGCACTCTTGGCCGAACTGATGAGTAGCCCCAAGAGTATAGCAGTCATGGTCGCGACAAGCCCTAGTGCCAGTTTCACGACGTCCTTAGATTCAGCACTCAGCTGCTCCGGGCTAAGGAGCCGACGCACGTGACCTCCCAACAGCGTCACACTGACGAGGCCTACGAATAAAACCAGGGCGACAGTAGCTATGATCATTGCGGCATGAGGAACCTTAGAGAGCAGTCGAAGAATGCTTTTCCGATAACTGTGATAATCAGCGGTTGAACGATTAACCAGCGGCAGACGTCGCTTTCCATGATCTCGAACGGCATTCCGGGATGGTAGTGATCGAGCAGCGGCATTCGCGCAGCTGCTTTGAGCGCGGGATCCCGAAGCGCGTGCATTGAGCTTTCAAGCGTAACACCGAAGTCAATGCGATCTGCACCTTCGAGTGTCAGCGGACAGCGGAGATCGCCGCACACGAGAAACGCTCGCTGATTTGGCTCTGATCCCCGACGAGCGTTCGAAAAAAATATTTCGAGAACTTCGCTGCCCAAAATTCGGGTAATACCAGCACGCGCTCACCTGCTTGATCGCTCGATTGAGCATGGTACTTAGCTGATACGATGAAGAAAAACAAGATTCCAGTCACCATGCGGGCGTTAGTCCAGCGGATCAACCGCAAGATTGCGCATGACGGCAAGAAATTGCACAGCTTGCGCAAGCGCGTAGCAGTGTTCGATTTTGTTTGCTTTGCTTCCGCGATGAGACGCGGCGCGCTCGAGAAGACGGCCGAGCCGACGCTCGCTCCAACCGCTTCCTGAGGAAATCTTCCGAAGCGAGACGCCGCCTCGCCCCGCGCGCGCGCGTAAAACGACATGACGCAGGAGTCACAGTTATCTATTTAGCTACTGTCACCCGTGGCTTCCGCGTGCGGTGCCTGAAACCCGGAAACTTTATGGCCGAGGATCATTGGAGCAGGGCTTTCGGGCAATATGGCGGCAGAGTTAGAAGATGCCGCGAAACCCTGCTGCACCGGATCAAGGGAACAGGGTTGCAGGGAGTCCCAGCGGCAAATTTCCACGGCGGGCGGTCGCACTGAATCACGGCAGCAGGGGAAAGAGGTGTCAGAGTCGCACTGTCGCAGGGCAGCCGCTCGAAAAGCACTCCTTCCGTCAGAAATTAGGGGGTAGCCTACTGGGTGACGGGGCCGCACAGGAAGGCGGCCCTTTCTATATAAAGGTATGAGAAAATTTTGGTCTAAGAAGTTCACGAGGCGTTGCAAAAGGTGTTCGACACTGCCGGCTTTGTTCTCGACGGTCGAGAGACTGGTTGAGAGTATTCTTATGGCAATGTTTCTGCCTGAATTGGTATGTCCTTAGAGCGTAAACCGGAGCTTCATCTCGAAATCGCCCATGTTCTTTTCATGGACGTAGTGGGCTTCTCGAAACTTCTGATTAACGACCAGA
>Ga0193729_1001504_pt1 | contig 11901 bp, 15 predicted proteins | sample U1c2metaG_FD_143036 | JGI IMG/M metagenome (GOLD analysis project Ga0193729, IMG submission 143036) | Soil microbial communities from a riparian zone of the East river system, Colorado, United States - U1c2 | ecosystem: Environmental > Terrestrial > Soil > Riparian zone | place: USA: East River... | reverse complement strand
TTTTACGGCAGTCTTTGGGCCGTGGCCTGAACCTTGGATTACAGCCGGCCCCCAACCTGAGCCCTGGATACCGGTTGTCGTCGCCGCTGCCACAACGGTGGGAGCCTTTCTCGGAGCGCGTTTGTTAGTTGATATATATGGGCTAATAACGGGTCGTAGGAACGTGCCGAAAGGTTAGCAGGTCTGGATTTTGTAAGAAGGCCTGTGCGCGCCGGGCAATGCAATCCCGAAAGCCCTGGGTCCTCTGTCTCAAAACGAATCTTCCAGTCCCGAGCTATCGGGGCTGTTCGTTCTGTTGACCGTCGAGGCGTTCCGAGACTTCGCGGTCGCTCCGGGTCTGTACCTGTCGCCCACTCTGCACCTTCGTGTGTATTCGTGCTTTGCTGACTAATCAACAAAACACCAAACCACGAAATCACACGGACCGGGAATCACGAACCGACACAAAGGTTCGTTGATGCGCTGCGCCCCGCCCCGACCCTTTCCCGTCATTTTGCTAACCGCCCGCGATGTTTGGATAACTGACGTCGCATTAAGCTCTATTAGAGGCGTCTCATATCCGATAGAATATGTCGTATTTCCTATTGGATACGTCATTCTTACTACTGGATATGCTATATTACCTCTTGGATAGGTAATCTTTCCTGTTGGATACGCTATACTGCCTTTTGAATATCTTATGTGTCGTTGTGGATGTATTGTAACTCCTCTAGGATATACTGCAGTTCCGACTGGATGAATAATATTTCCTGTTGAATAGATTGAATATTCTATAGCATGCACCGTATTTCCTATAAGACACGTGGCGAAATCAACTGACAAAATAGCCTTGCTGGCTGCAAACTCGGCGAAATTGGCCAGAAATTAGCTCCTGTATCCTGTTCTTGAGAGGATAACTACCATGGCTTCCAAGGTCTCGCTTGGGTTTGCCAAGCTTCCTGATACCGAACTCGATAACTTCGCTCAAGCCGTCATCGCGCAGATGACCGGCAACGCCGCATTCCCTTCACCGCCCGTAGCGGTGGCCGACCTGCAAACCGCGATCGATGATTACGTAACCAAGTGCGCCGCGGCCGTGAAAGGTGGACAAGCAGATACTGCGGCGAAGAAGAACGCGCGCGTTGTCCTCGTCGAGATGCTGCGACGTCTCGCCGGCTATGTGCAGATTCACTGCAACAACGATCTGGCCTTGCTACTCAGCTCCGGTTTTCAAGCCCAGGACCCGAACCGCGCGTCTTCGCCGCTTGAACAACCGCAAAGCCTGGTAATTAAACACGGCATGAGCGGACAACTGTTAGCCGGTGTTAAGCCGGTGAGAAACGCGCGCATGTACGAAGGCCGCATCAAGGCGCCCGGCGGAGATTGGACACCGAGCGTATTTGCGAGCGACTCACGGCGCATCGTCTTCGACGGATTAACGCCGGGAACGATCTACACAGTGCAAGTGCGCGCACTCGGCGGTTCAACCGGACAATCCGATTGGAGCGACCCCAGTTCGCACATGTCGATATAGGCAGTAACTCACTGCTTCCCCTCTCCCACTGGGAGAGGATTAGGGTGAGGGTGCGCAGCACAGCGCAGAAATCCTGTCTGCGGTTCTGTCAGTACCACCTGCCGTAGCAGGTAGGTCTCTGGTAAGCGAAGACAAGACATCCTCGCTCTCTCTTTTTGCCTTTTGAAAGCCCGAGAGGTATAAGACGCCGTATAAGCGACTTATACGGAACGGTTCCGTATAATACGTAGTTGGGCCGCTTCTAGCCTTTGGATGATAGATGCTCAATTTTTGAGGTGACTGATGAAACGTGCACAACAATCTGGAAGGTGACTTGGAAATTTGCAGTGTTCCTACCTCTCGGATAAATGCTGCTTGATTGCGGTTCGCAATCGTCTAACCAGCCCCGGGGCCACCCAACCACTGATAACTCCCCCAGTCGGTTCCACTCTTCATGTGTATTTCCAGGTCGTACATGTTCGGATTTTCAACGACGGTAGAGTCGGCATTAAAGTCGCGCAGCGCGCCCGACCGATCTTGCACCAGAAGATTTCTCTGATAGGCTGCCCACGGCCATTGGCTTTCCGCCCAAAAGCCGCTGCCCATCGTAGTCGATGTGAGTCCGGAGACATCTTCTGAATCAAATACCTCGCCCCAGAAACCTATCCAGTTTGCGTGATCGCCCAGCGATGAAAAGACGCTTCGGTTGCCTTCGTAGAGTCCTCCTGGATAGTAGCCAATCCACCGATCACCAGCGCGGAACCACCAATTCCCACGGTAGAACTGATACTTGATGAGAATTGAAAATTGCGCTCCACCGGGAGTGCTCACGCTAGTGAAAGTGGCACCCGGATAGACCGCTGAGTCATATTGCACCCACCCATCGACATCCTGGTTGTAGCCACCCACATTGTCGTCATCATTCGAATAATTATTGGTTGTGTAGTAAACAAAGAGATGCGGAACGTAGTCTCCGTAGATATCTTGCATCTCCTGAATTCCAGCCTCTGCGCTCTGGATCAAACCATTGTTCTCGTCATTAATGATCCCGATCTGCATTAACGAGAAGTCGTCGGAGGTTTCCGTGTAGGGGTCGTGAACACTGATATGCCCCTCGCCGCCCAAATTGTAGACATATTGGCCCGACTGCGCCGCCACCTCCTTCTGGTGGGGGCGCGTATATGCCGTTTGGTGGTCGATTCGAACGGCGTCGCCTACCGCGGTGCTTCGACAAATATTCACGCAGTGATCTGCGAACATGAATTTTGGTGAAATCCTTCCGGAGAACTGGAACGGTACCCTCTTGACCTCGGACACACTCGTCCTCTTCTAATTCGAAGCGGGCGGGTTCGGCGTAATTTCGCCCGCCCGTAACCCGAGAATCAAAAAGTGGAGGAGGCGTGGCGATTTTCCCAGACGGAAGCTGAGATTGACGAGGTATCCAATCAAGCGTTTGGCCGCTCGGGGTATATGTGGTTTCGACGATCTGCAGCCTCGCCCTTCTGCGCTCGAAATGTTCAACAGCCTCCTTATGAAAGGCTCCATCGTCTGAACCGGCTTTTGAGACTCTATGCTTCCCCACCTCCGGCTTCTCATCCTGATTTTCTCTTTGGAAATTCTTGGTCATCGCCTTGTCTCCTACACCATAGTTGTTGAGTTCGCGCAAGAGCTTTGACCTTTCGGGTCAAAAGCATCCTAATATCAAAAGCATCCTAATATATCAGCGAGAGGTGGAGCGTCCGTGCGATAGCGCACATAGCGGAAGACTGAGCCCCAACTTTTCTTCTTTAGGTATATTTGGGCAAAGCCGCTTGAATTGTTCAATCGCGAGGGCGGCCCAACAACTCATTGCACCGGAGCGCGGGATAGAGTGCTCCTCAAACTTATCCATGAGAGCGGTGCCTGGGGGTGTTCGCCCGCGCCCGGTGAATTCGATCGTTATGCCCCGTCGCATACTTTAAGCGAATTTAACTTCAACCTTTCACTTGGAGGTAACTCATGAACCCCTGGATATGCGCTTTGTTAATTACTCTCGCGGGAGGTGTGGGCGGCGTTGTAAACGCACTTCTAACTGACAATGGCTTCGTGAAGCCGCGGTTCATCCATAACATCTGGTGCCCCGGCGTTATCTCGAACATTCTGATTGGTGCGTTTTCTGCTTTCAGCTCTTGGGCTTTCTATGGTTCCGGCGCTTCCGTTGAACTCACTCAACTCAACGAGCGAACGGCGATCAGCCTGAGGTTCTCTGCTCTGGCGGGCGCGTTTTTCGTTGGCGTGGCTGGGGCTCGATGGTTGACCAACGAGGTTGACAAGCGTCTCTTGCGGGAAAGCGTTGTCGAGGCTAGTAAAAATAATAACCTTTCGCGGAGGATTGCCAGCGGATCGCAAAAGCTCCCGCTAGACAGGTTCTTAAGGCGGTGGAACAATCGTAACGGCAGACGTGGCATAACAATTCGTTGCAGGTGAGCGCGGGATAGCGCCTCCCTCAACTAGCTTCTTACAGCGCGGGTTGCGTGTCACCGCCCGCGCCACCTGAACTCAACCGTTCGACATCATCTAATCGAAGCATGCCGCTACTCTCAATATTAATCAGCACGATGCTAACTTTCTCGAGTGGCTGCTCGTGCACTAAGGCACTCGACGGTGACATGCCGCACGGCGCGAACGAAACTGTCGAAATTCGTGGACCAGTCGTGAACAAACTTTCCGGCACGGTTGTCTATCCTGACCACACGCTAGCCAAAGATGCCGTTGTAGAGTTGTACGATCTGCCGCCAGACCAGCCTGATACCCCGGTCAACGAAGTCGTCGGCTGGCGTACCAGAAGGGCGGCTTGCGTAACTGGGGTCGACGGCACGTTTTGTTTTTCAGATGTGCCTTCTGGAAAATACTTGCTCCGCGCTGGCACTCGGCAACCAGACGGCATGAACGAACTGTACATGCGCGTGACTGTTGACCATGGTTGGTTTCGCGGACTCTTTCGGCGATCAAAACCGCTTCGTCTAACGTTGTCGCTCGGGACCTGATGCTGTCGAACAAATCGTTGGACCGGAGCGGCGGTAGCGGGTTTTGCATCATCATTGGTCCGGCGAGGCTTGAATGGTTTCGCGCCGCCCGGTCAACTCAGACGTTATGTGCTTCTTGTTCGGAAGGTTTAGACTAATACACGGAGGCTAATGCTATGAGATCAATTTCACGTTATGGAATATGGAGTCTCTTCCTATTCGTGCTTCTTATTCTGCCAGCAGACATTCTTCGTTCGGCCCCCTCTCTGCAGGGACAGGATGTGTCGCATCTTGTGCCACCGGCGCTCAGCTTTGCGAACAGTTTCGTTCAAACCCTCAGCGATTCTGGTTGGTCCATTGAACGTGTTGGCCTTTCAATTTACAACGGCGGTATGGCGGGTACCACTAGAGCGGCTTGGATAAAAACCGATAAAGGCGTCCTCGAAGTTCTATTTTATGAAACGAGCGGCGAGGTCGAAAAGATCCAACTCAAAGAAACTGACGACTCAACTCCTAACTATCACAAGTACACCGTTAGGTGGCCCAACACGGATCGTGCGAACGGATTTGAAGGTCGCCTTCCGGTTTACTTCACAAAATATCGAACGATGCTCATCATCAGCTATGACCGCAGCTTGGCGGATGCGCTAAACAAACGTTTCGTCGCCCAAGAACAGAAACGCACATAACAAATCGTTTGACGCGAGCGGCGGGAGCGTGTTTCGCATCATGAATGCTGCGGCGATGCTTGATTGAATTCGCGCCGCCGCGTCAACTCAAACGTTCGGTTACTTCTTCGTGACGTAGATCGAATTACCGTGCCATCTGTTCTTTCAACTAACAAAGGAGGATGAACTATGAAAGGGCTGCTTTCCACAATCGCGTTGATGATAGTAGTTTCTTCTTCGACTGTTTACGCTCAAGAAGTTTCTCCTAAGAGACGGGAAATTGATCCCAAAGTCAGTGAGGCCTACAGCCTGTTGATCCAAAGAAAAGCAAAAGTTCAATCAGAACTGGAAACTCTCGTGACTGAGTACAGCAGGGAATGGCCCCCCGCGAAGCAACTTCAGTTTGAACTTGACGCGCTCAAGGCTGAGATGAAGAAAATGTCCGACGTCGATGAGTCCAAAGTGTCAAAATTGACCTCAGGCTACGGCGGTCTCATTCTACGGAAGGCTTTCCTTACCGGGGAGGTACAATTTCTGTCGGAGGATGAGAGTCCGGAGTGGCCGCTTACAAAAGAGAAGCAACGAGAATTAGAACTGCTCGATAAAGAGATTCTGAAGCTCATGAAATAACAAGGCGTCCGCACATGTCGCCGCAACCGAACAAATCGTTGGACGCGAGCCGCGGGAGCGTGTTTCGCATGAAGCTTTTATGAATCAAAGTTGGCGCTACCGCGCGGCCGCGTCAACTCCGCCGTTCGACATCTTCTCTTTTGAGGCGTGACAATGATCTCCGGCGCGTTGCGAGGGATTCAACTGATTTCGGGATTTGCCACCGGTCTACTCGGATTGTTTCTTTTTATCTATATCGCCACGAAGGAACCTTCTACTACATCCGTGCCTCTCTCGACAAAAATAATCGTCTTCGTTATGGCTGTTGGTCCCGGTCTGCTCGTTGCAATTGGAACATACCTGCAAGTAATCCGCGGAAAAATCTGGGGCATGGCATTCATATTCCCGGGAACACTAGCCAATATGTTCCTTGTGATATTCAACGCGGGACTCTTGTATGCTATGTCAGGAGACATGTTAGGCCAACGCGCGATCATGGTGGACCTCCTCACCACGGCGCTTACCTTTGTAGTGTCGTGGCCGAATGCTCTGCTAACGCCGCTTGAATCGGACTAGCGACGATGTCGAACAAATCGTTGGACATCTCTCGGATTACCAGATGGTTCGTAAGCGTTTGATACCAATCGATCTTATTGCGCTGCTGCTCCTGGCGCTTGCCATCTTCTTTCCCGGGGGTGGCGGTTTGCACGACTTCAAGAGTTGGGCGATGCAAACGGTCGTAACGATCGTAAGCATCTTCGCGATGGCGCTACATTTTGTATTGAACGCTAATTCGTTTAATAGACCACTGCGGTATTTTCGCCTGGCGCTCGATGTGCTGGTGTTCCTGGTGGCGCTTCTCTGGGAGCTCAACCTGTTAATAGGACTGCAGGGAATGTCATAGACAGACTTCAGGGCGCAAGGCGATGTCGAACAAATCGTTGGGCCAGCGGCGGGAGCGCGTTTCTCAACTTGATGGGTGCTTTGAATCGCGCCGCCGCGTCTGCTCCGTCATTCAGCGGCTCGCATCGATGAACAGAGAGCGAGAAATGCAACGATGAAGAAAACTCGATCTTTGGTTCTTGCATTGGCGAGTAGCTTACTGCTGTCGAGTTTTGCGATTGCTCAATCTTCTACCAAAGCTGAAGCTAATCGGACACGGCGCGTCAAACGTCAGGTTTTGACTTCGACTTATTTACCTTCTATTCGCGTCAGATTTGACAACAGGTTCAAGTACATTGGTTCGCAGAAGTTCATTTTGTATGAGAGAGCGCAAGTTGAGCAGCATTTCTTTGTCGATGCCGACAAGCAGCGGCGCATCAAGCGGATGTACATGGTGCAGTTTGAAGGTTACCTTCCCGACGTGAATGCTACATATGATTACGCTCTTGCAAAAACCATTAACCTCGGCGGGCACAATTACATCGTGAACGCTGAAAGCATTCCGAGTGTTTCAGCCGCGCTCAAGCAGAATCCACAATCAGATGTCGCTCGGGCCGCGTCATTTCTGGAGAGCAAAGGCTATCGCGTTAGTGAATCCATAATGTTTCAGCGTTTCGTGCGTCTCGTAGATGAATCTAAACGCCACGAGTTCATTCTGCTTTACGTTGAAGATACAAGCACGGGCTCTTCCGCCGAAACTGACAAGGCCAGGCCAAACCTTTCAAGCCGAGCGTTGAAGGGCTTCACGATTCTAAAATGAGAAAGCCTTTTGCCTGTGAAGCCGCCTGGTCAACCCAGCCGTTCGGCGCACATGTGCAACTAGAGCATTCTGGATGAAGCGAAAAAATGAACAAATTGCGTTCGGCTGAGGAACTACTGAAATCATATCCTTCCGATGTGCAGGCCCTGGCTGGCAAAGCCCGTCACTTGCTTCTGAAACTGCTGCCGGGTGTTGAAGAGAGAGCCGACTCGTCCGTCCCACTGCTAAGTTACGCGTACGGCCCAGGCTATCGTGGCATGGTATGCACTTTGATTCTTAGTAAATCTGGTGTGAAGCTTGGCATCGTTCGTGGAGTTGAACTTGCCGATCCAAAAGGCCTTCTTGAGGGCAGCGGCAAGGTTCACAAGTACGTTCAGCTTCGCAAAGCGGCGGATCTCAATCGTCCGGGTCTCAAAGGGCTTGTCAAAGCCGCGCATGCTGCGTGGCAGCAACGGAATGCGTGATGCCGTCGAACAAATCGTTGAACCGGACCGGCGAGAGCGTGTTTCGCATCAAACCTGGCGCGGCGAAGGTTGAATGAAATCGCGCCGCCCGGTCAACTCAAACGTCAAGCAACGGGTTGAGTGAATAGGCGTTCAAAAGAACTAAGTACCAAATTAAACTCAGAGGAGAAAAGCGATGATGAAAACAGTGCTTCTGATAGTAATCGCTTCGCTGCTCTTGACTACCTCGAGCATCGTGGTTTCTGCCACCAAGCCGAAGACTGACAGTTTTGATGTCGAAATATATGCGAAAGGTGAGCTGTGGCACTCAATGTCGCTAAGCCCGCCTAATCCCCGTGAGTACTCGTACCGCTTCGCGATCTATAGAACGCCTAAGAACCAAAACGGGCGAACCTCTGAGGGCGAACAGGTCTATGCCTTTCAGATCATTCCTCAGCTCTCGGGCAATTCGGTGAACATCGAAATTCTGGCTTTGCTGGAAGACCCGCGGACAGTCTCCGAGGCGCACCCACTGCATAAGTTCAAGCAGCAAACTGTTGGCTCATATGATTTGCGCGCGGGGGATGAGGCAACAGCGTCCGAGATGTCAAAGCTTGGAGTCGAGCCTCTTAAGATCAAGGTTATCAGGCGAAACTAAGCTCAAGTGGTCCGCTATAGGCGCCGTCGCCTAACAAATCGTGGGACCTGAGCTCGGGTAGCATGTTTCGCAACTTGATTGATTGAATTGATGGTTGAATGTAATCGCCGCGCCCCGTCAAATCAGACGTTGGCCGTCTATTGATGGTCCCCACGCATCAGTGATGTGGATTTCCTGCCTGCGCAGGAAGCGTTTCAGTTCTACACTCTTGGGCATGAAACCGAATTTAATCGCTATTCTTGCCGGCTTAACTATTCTCTTCGGCATTCCCGACACTAACGCCGCCTCGCTGCTCGATAATTACACCGTGGTAAAGCTCGAGTACGGCGAGAACCGAGTAGATTTTAACAATGACGGCGTGCCGGATCTTGTAGTTGTAGGACACCGCGAAAACTTCAATGCTCACGACTATGACGTGATCAGTTTTTACGCCAACGAGCCAGGAGACGAATCCAGGCGATTGGCCATCGTTCCAATGTTCGACCAGGACAAGGAAAGTGTGACACTTGCCGCTGCCGGCGGGGCGGATTGCCGGCTTCATGACTTCCGGCTGCTAAGACCCAAGCATGGCAACCAAAGTCTGCTTATAGTGGCTGATCGAAAGATGTCGGACGGTTTTTTTGAGGAAAATACGGTTACCTTTAGTTACTTTAAGCTTGAGCGAAACTCGACGGAGTCCGTAGGATGGCCCTACTTGTATTTCAAACTTGCTGAGGTTCGCGAGGCAAAGGCCAAGTACTGTGATGTTAACCAGGCCTTTCGCTCTGAACTTGGTCTCGGCGATTACAGGCGAAGGAATCCCTAAACGGCCCAACCAGTTCGTTGGACCGGCGGGGAGGGTGCGTGTTTCACAATTAACCTGGCGTGGTGAGAACATCAGCCGTAGTCGGTCATTTATGATGCTTGGGACGTCGATGGAAGTCTCGCCATCTCTTTTCAACCAGGAAATCAAACTCGTCATCTTTGATATAGCCGGTACGGTGATCGAAGACGCGGGACAAGTTCCCACAGCGTTCACAGCGGCACTCGGGAATTACGGGATTGAAGTCACGAGTGACTCGATTCGTGAGGTGCGAGGCGCGTCGAAACGCGAAGTCATAAAACGCTTCGTAGAACGCCAGACTGGTATTAAGAACTCGCAGGTTAATGCACGCACCGAAGAGATCTACGATTCATTTCGCAGCATTCTGTCAGGACTATACGAGAGAGATGGCGTCCGTGAAATCGCCGGAGCCACTGAAGTTTTTACCTGGCTTCGGACGCGCGGAGTTCGCGTTGCTCTGAATACCGGATTCGATCGAATGATAACCGAACTTCTTTTGCACTCGATGCATTGGAAGGGAGACTTAATCAATGCGGTTGCGTGTGGCGATGATGTTCCACGAGGACGACCGGCTCCGGATTTGATCTTCAAGGCGATGGAGCGATCTGATGTGGCCAATGTTCATCACGTGGCAAACATCGGGGATACAGTGCTCGATCTGCAAGCCGCTCAAAACGCTGGCGTGCGTCTTAACTTCGGAGTTCTTTCCGGCGCGCATACCAAAGAGCAACTCGAGCGCGAACCGCACACGCATTTGCTTTCATCAGTGGTAGAGTTGCCCGCGCTATGGGCTGCGTGACGTAACAATCTTTGAAACCCTCTCTTGAGTATGGACGCGAAGCCTCTAAATAATACTGAAAATCAGCCGCCGCCCCGACGCCGTCGGCGTCTCAGACTCCTGACACGAATCACCGCTATTGCCCTCACAGCTTTCGCGCTCTGGTTCATCATAAAAACCTGGAGCGTGGTTCGCGCACCAGTCGTTCCGCACGCACCGCCACTCGTCATCAACGACGTCAGCCAACTCAACCCAATTCATGTGGCCGAAGTCATAACCCCAACTACGACGGCTGAGATCGTCGAAGCAGTGAGACGACATACGGGGCCGATTTCGATCGGTGGCGCTCGTCATAGCATGGGAGGCCAAACAGCGACCGATGGCGCGCTCTTCATCGACATGCGCCAATTCGATCGCATCCTGAGTTTTGCGCCCGTGGAAAAAACCATCACCGTGCAAGCCGGAATTCGCTGGCGGCAGATTCAGGAGCACATCGATCCGGCCAACCTCTCAGTCAAAATCATGCAGAGTTACGCAAACTTCACGGTCGGCGGATCGCTTTCGGTGAACGCGCACGGACGTTATGTCGGACTCGGTCCAATAATCCTGTCGGTAAAGTCACTAAAGGTTGTGCTGGCCGACGGAACAGTCGTCGAAGCTAGTCCGACCAGCAACGCGGATATTTTCAACGGCGTCATCGGAGGCTATGGCGGGCTTGGCGTGATTGTCGAAGCGACGCTCGAGCTGACGGACAACGTCAAAGTCAGGCGTCACACCGAGACGATGGCGGTGACTGAATACAAGAGCTATTTTTTCCAGCATATTCGCGACCATTCAGAAGCAGTTTTTCACAACGCCGAAATCTACCCACCGGTTTATACGACGGTCAGAGCAGTCACCTTCTCGATCACAAATGATCCGGTGACCATCCAGGACCGGCTGATACCAACGGGCCAGTCTTACCGCCTCGATCGGTTTGGTTTGTGGGTCGTTTCAGAATGGCCTTTGGGGAAGGCACTTCAGCAGCGCATCTTTGACCCGGCCTACTTCGCAAGTGAGCCGGTTACGTGGCGCAATTATGAGGCCAGCCTGGATACAGCCGAATTAGAGCCGGCTTCGCGCGAGACATTTACCTATGCGATCGAAGAATATTTCATTCCCATCGATCGATTCGAAGACTTTGTGCCGCGGATGCGACAGATTTTGCGCAGGCATGATGTCAACGCCGTTTATGTCTCGATTCGTCATGCGAAGCAGGACCCGGGATCGCTCCTCGCGTGGGCGCGTACCGAGGTCTTTGCGTTTGTCGTTTATTACAAGCAGGGAACAAGCGATTCGGCAAAGGAACAGGTCGGCGTTTGGACGCGCGAACTGACCGATGCCGCATTGGATCTCGGCGGTTCGTACTATCTTCCGTATCAGCTTCATGCTACCGAGGAGCAATTCCTTCGCGCGTATCCACGGGCGCGTGAGTTTTTTGCTTTGAAGCAACGGCTCGATCCCGGCAACAAGTTCCGTAACCAGCTGCTTGACAAATACCTGTATCCTCGATAAACACCAGACTCTAATTAAATTCGAGAGATGGAGTTCCGCATGGTTCACATTCGCCATTCTTTGTTCGCTTTGTTCATTCTTTGCGTCTTGTCGATGTCGTCAATCGCCATCGCCCAACAATACGATTCCAGTCTTTATTCCGGTCTTCACTGGCGGATGATTGGTCCGT
>Ga0193729_1001503_pt1 | contig 11907 bp, 11 predicted proteins | sample U1c2metaG_FD_143036 | JGI IMG/M metagenome (GOLD analysis project Ga0193729, IMG submission 143036) | Soil microbial communities from a riparian zone of the East river system, Colorado, United States - U1c2 | ecosystem: Environmental > Terrestrial > Soil > Riparian zone | place: USA: East River... | reverse complement strand
GACTGCACAGATTGGCGACGGGCCAACAATCATGGCTGGAGCTGTGATCAATCCCGATGCCGGCGTGGGTGACAACGTGATTATCAATACGGGAGCCATTATCGAACACGATTGCATGATCGGTAATCACGTGCATGTAGCAACTGGAGCTCGGCTGGCCGGATCGATTAAGATTGGCGACGGCGCGCATATCGGTATCGGAGCAACTATTCGCGAAGGAATACGGATTGGCCAGGGGAGTATTGTGGGCGCAGGCGCGGTCGTCGTTGATGATGTGCCGGATTCTGTTTTGGTCGTAGGCGTGCCGGCAAAGATCAAGAAAGGTCTCGAGAGTTGAACTCAGAACCCACCAATCTGCTGGTCACGCCTTCAATGTCTGTTCAAGAGGTGATGGAGTGCATCGACAAAAACGCCAAGGGGATCGCTCTGGTTGTTGATGAACAATTCCATCTGATCGGGACCGTAACGGACGGTGATATCCGCCGTTCGATTCTTTCGGGTATGAACCTGGATTTACCGGTCCAGCAGGTACTCGACCGCCACCAACGATATCCGACCCCACTTACCGCCTACGTTGGAACGCCCGACTCGGAACTTCTTCACATGATGACCGAGCGGGATATTCGGCACATTCCTTTGCTGAACGAGGTCAATCAAGTGGTGGATGTCGCGCTGCTCAGCGAGTTGGTCAAAGAGTATGAGTTGCCTCTGAGAGCCATCGTGATGGCTGGCGGTTATGGCACCCGGCTGCGCCCCCTAACCGACGACCTCCCCAAACCTATGCTGCCGATCGGCGATCGGCCACTGCTCGAAATTATAGTCAACGGATTGCGCGAAGCGGGAATTCGTCAGGTGAATGTAGCCACTCACTACAAAGGTGAAATGATCGCCGATCATTTCAAAGACGGGCAGGATTTCGGAGTCGACATTCGTTATGTACACGAGGATCAGCCCCTCGGCACCGCTGGCGCACTCAGCTTGCTGGAAGAATCGGACGAACCCCTGCTGGTAATCAACGGTGACATCCTAACCCGGGTGGATTTCCATGCGATGCTCAACTTTCACCGCGAACACAACGCAGATCTGACCGTCGCGGTGCGGCAATATGAGTTTCGCATTCCCTATGGAGTGATCGATACGGATGGCACAGCAGTCAAAGGCATCTCAGAGAAGCCTCTGTTTCGGCAATTCATTAACGCCGGCATTTACTTATTAAATCCTTCGATCAGGCATCTAATTCCCAACGGTCAACACTACGATATTCCCGATCTGATTCAGCAACTACTAAAGGAGAACCGGCCGGTCGTCTCTTTTCCGATTCGGGAATACTGGCTCGACATTGGAAAATCTGATCACTACGATCAGGCCAACATAGATGTTGCCGCGGGACGCTTTTGACTTCTAACGAAACCCTGGATGACGACGACGTCGACCCAAAGAGCCGATAACAAGTTTTGGACTGGAAAAGCAAGCGCGTCTTAGTAACGGGCGCCGGCGGTTTTATCGGCAGCCACCTCGTTGAGCGTCTGGTATCCCTGGGCGCCCGGACGAGTGCCTTAGTGCGCTACAACTCAGCCGGTTCATGGGGCTGGCTTGATCAATCCGGGATTAAGGACGACCTAAAGGTAGTGCTCGGCGATATCCGCGACCATGACATCACTCATCGCGCGCTCGAGGGTGTTGACATTGTTTTTCACCTCGCGGCGCTGATTGCCATTCCCTACTCCTATCACGCCCCGCTGTCGTATGTGCGCACCAACGTCGAAGGCACTTTGAATGTCCTGGAGTCAGCCATTCGCAATGACGTGGGGTTAGTCGTCCATACGTCCACCAGTGAAGTCTATGGGACGGCTCGCAGCATCCCGATCAATGAGAGTCATCCGCTTCAAGGCCAGTCGCCTTACTCGGCGACGAAGATTGGCGCAGACAAGATCGTTGAGTCCTTCAGTCTGTCCTTCGGACTGCCGGTTGTAACCGTGCGGCCCTTCAACACCTACGGTCCGCGCCAATCCGCGCGCGCGGTGATTCCAACAATCATCACTCAAGCGCTGGCTAATGAAACAATTCGCTTGGGCAATATCGAACCAACGCGCGATCTCAATTTCGTGGCGGATACGGTAGAAGGATTCATCAAGGCCGCGGAATCGCCAAAGGCCGTCGGTGAGGTTATTAATCTCGGAACCGGTCGCGAGATTTCCATAGGAGAACTTGCGGCCGCTATTCTCGAGTCGTTGGGGAAAGATCTTCCTGTCGTTACCGAGAAGGAACGCGTACGGCCCGAGCGCAGCGAGGTCGAGAGGCTTTGCGCCGATCCTAAAAAAGCGCGAGAGCTACTCGGCTGGGAACCCAAACATAGTCTCAAAGAAGGCCTGGCTCGCACCATCGAATGGATACGTGAAAATAATGAAAGATACAGGCTTGGCGTCTATACCATTTGAGCCAGGAGCGCTGGCGCCTAGCGGAACGATCCCGCTCTCTGTGCCGGAAATTCATGGTAACGAATGGAAATATGTTAAGGAGTGCCTTGATACCAAATGGGTTTCGTCCGCCGGTCCATTCGTCGCTCGCTTTGAACGAATGGTCGCCGACTATGTTGGAACCGAGCACGCGGTAGCGATCGTTAATGGCACGGCCGCACTACACCTGGCGTTGTTAGTAGCCGGCGTCAAACCCGATGACGAAGTTCTGGTGCCGGCCCTCACCTTTATTGCTCCGGCAAATGCGGTGCGCTATGCGGGCGCATGGCCCGTTTTTATAGATGTCGAGCCGGCTTACTGGCAAATCGATGCAGAGAAGGTGTTGGACTTTCTTGAGCACCGCTGCCTCTGGGCGAACGGCGAGCTTCGCAACCAGCATACCGGCCGGCGCGTGAGCGCCATATTGCCGGTGCACATCCTCGGTCACCCCTGCGACATTGATCCCCTCGTCGAAATCGCGCGCAGGTTCAACCTTGTCGTGATTGAAGACGCAACCGAAAGTTTGGGGCCTGTTTCAGCTTTAACGGCAATAAAGTAATTACAACGGGCGGCGGCGGAATGATTGTTACTGACAACAATCAGTGGGCGAAACGGGCTCGGTACCTTAGCACCCAAGCCAAAGATGATCCTGTGGAGTACGTACACAATGATATTGGGTACAATTATCGCCTGACGAATATCCAGGCGGCGCTTGGTTGTGCACAGATGGAACAACTTGATTCGTTCATAGCTGCCAAGCGATCGATCGCCGCTAGCTATAGCAAAGCCTTGCGCACGGTTCCCGGTATTGAAGTTATGAAAGAGGCCTCCTGGGCGCGCAGCGTGTTCTGGATGTACACAATTATGGTTAGTGAGGAACAGTACGGAATTGACAGTCGAGCACTAATGGCCGAGCTGGCAAAGTGCGGTATTCAATCCCGACCATTGTGGCAACCTTTACATCAATCTAAGGCTCATGCCGGATCGCCGGCTTACCAGGTTCAGGCCGCCGAAACCATCCATAGGGGCGCGCTAAGCCTGCCGTGCTCAGTCGGTCTAAGCGCCGATGAGCTCGCCACAGTTGTAAGTATTATCAGGGACCGCGTTGCATAACACCGGACGCTTAGTTTATGAGGTCATTACTTAACTTTAGCGAGCGGGCGTTGCGGTTTGCCGGAAATACGCTGTTGCGTGCGAGTCAGAGGATCACTCCGCTGCCGAAACTTACGGCCGACGAACGGAAGCTTCTTGCGCGAAATGAAAGATTCAGGGACATTCACCGGGGTCGGCGGGCGTTCGTGATTGGCACTGGTCCATCTTTGCAGACTCAGAATCTGGCACCGCTAGGTGATGAAATTACATTTACGCTAAGCGCCTTCTGGAAACATCCGATCGTCAAACAGTGGGAGCCGACCTATTATTGCTTCAGTGACCCGCTGTTATTTGACGGTTCTCAACCGATGAGGGAGTTCTTTGCGCGCGTGGTCAGCCACGTCCCTCACGCAACTTTTTTTCTGCCGCTCGAGGCGCGCGAAGTTGTGACTCGCCAAAACCTTTTGCCCGGGGACCAAATCTATTATTTCGCTCCGCATGGCGATCTCGCCGCGATGGACGTTCCCGAACTCGACCTGACCACGTTTATTCCCGGCGTAATGAACGTGGCGCAGGTGTGTATAATGTTGGCAATTTACATGGGGGCGTCGCCGATTTTCCTGCTGGGACTGGATCACGACTGGCTGTCTCACCAGAATGAGGTCAAACACTTTTATTCAGGCCATGCCGGACTGGAAGAGCATCCCGAACTGCGGCCCGTCTTGTCCGACTGGAGTTATAAGTTTCTGATGGAATGTCAGTTGACCGGCTGGAACGCCTATGAAAGTCTATTGCGCTTGAGTGAGCGGCAAGGCATCAGGATCGTCAACGCAACCGCTGGAGGCTTTCTGGATGTTTTTGCACGAGCTAACTATGAAGAACTGATCCAAACTCGTTGATGGGAACCAGTTTCACAGGATCAAGGAACGCAATCGGCAACACGCTCGGGAGACTCGGTATCACCCGGGCTGGTTTTGAGATTGGTCGGCTCAGAAAAAAATTCCTCGAAGCTGCGCCCGGTTCAGTGGTTGATTACGACGGCTACCGAATTCGGATTACCGATGGCAAAAGTTTCTATGTCCAAATCAAAGACGAATTTATACATCAAATCTACCGGTTTGAGACAGCAACAAAAGCCCCGGTTATCATTGACGGCGGAAGTAATATTGGGGTTTCGATTCTCTACTTTAAGCGCCTTTACCCTGCCGCCAGGATTATAGGGTTCGAGCCCGACCCAGAAATTTTTCAGATTCTTCAAGAGAACGTCTCGGTGAACAGCCTGGAGGGTGTCGAACTAATCAATGCAGGTTTGGGATCAGAAGCACGGTCGGCAAGATTTGTCGCCGACCATAGCGCGGGAGGTCGAGTCGCGGATGATGTAGGGGCCATCGAAGTGCAGATTGTTCCCTTATCAACTTCGATCACCGGTAAAGTTGATTTTCTGAAATTGAATATTGAAGGCGAAGAATTGCCGGTACTCCAGGAGCTTGAAGACAACGGCACTCTTTGCCTCGTTCAGCAATTGGTGCTTGAATATCACGGCTGGCCAACCGGCGATCAAAAACTTGGTGCAATTCTGGAACTGCTGGATCGAAATGACTTTCGCTATTTGATCCATGATTTCGATGCCGAGACCGGATCAGAGACTAAGCCGCCGTTCAACTGGCATCCTGGAAAAACTTGGTTTTGTCTGGTTTACGCCGAGAACCAAGCAAAACGTTGACTTTGTCGTGGAAGATGGAATGGTGTCAAGCAAGGTTCGGGACTTCGCCAAGCGAATCGTTCCACGCAGAATTTACCAACCTCTGGCAGATCGACAGCGGCGGTGGCCACCGGTGCGCTGGGGTAACATCCGTCGACTGAAGCCCTTCAGCGCGGTGATGGGTCTTGATCGTGGTCACGGAATCGATCGCTACTACATCGAATCGTTTCTCGCCGAAAATCGGGATTGCATTCGAGGCACGGTTCTCGAGGTCGGGGACGATAATTACACGAAACAATTCGGCAATGGTCGGGTGACCCGATCGGAAGTGCTGCATGCAGTTGCTGGAAACGCAAGGGCCACAATCGTCGGTAATCTTGAAACCGGTAAGAATATTCCGTTCGATTATTTTGACTGCATCATCGCCACTCAAACTCTTCCTTTTATCTATGATTTCAGATCGGCCATCGCGAGCTGTCATAGCGGTTTAAAGCCAGGCGGCGTGCTGCTGGCTACTTTTGCCGGCATTACTCAGATTAGCCGGTATGACATGGACCGCTGGGGTGACTACTGGCGCTTCACAACTCTTTCGGCTGAACGTATGTTTGGCGAACTGTTTACTCCTGCTAACGTCACTGTGCGCGCGCATGGCAACGTCCTGACCGCAGTATCTTCCTTGCTGGGACTGGCAGCGGGGGATTTGAAGAAGCCTGAACTGGATTTCTTCGATCCCGACTACGAACAGTTGATTACGGTCAAGGCGATCCGCGCTATTAGTTCATGAGATTTCGAGGATTAGGAAGAGTTCGTGCCTGGCGCGATCGCCTGCGTAATCGGCTGTCACCCGGGTCGATCATCTTGCTGTATCATCGCATCGCCAATCTGCCGTCGGATCCTCAACTCCTTTGTGTCTCTCCCGAGAATTTCGCTGAGCAGCTTGACGTCGTCAGAAGAATATCGAACGCCGTCTCACTGCAGGCAATGCAATCGGGTTTGCGGAACCGCCAGGTACCCAAACGAGGCGTGGTGATCACTTTCGATGATGGAGCCGCAGACAATCTGTACGCGGCGAAACCGGTGCTTAATAGATACGACATTCCAGCTACATTTTTCGTGTCCACCGGCTATATGAAAACCGGTCGCGAATACTGGTGGGACGAGCTGGAACGACTCCTGATCCAGTCGAAAGATCTTCCCGAGCGCCTCAAGATAACAATTAGCGGCAAAGTTTTTGAATGGAATCTCGACGCGGATATTGCTGCCGATGGCCGACACCAAACACACCGTAAGGAGACTACATCTCGTATCCAGACTGCCCGCGACCTGCTCTATCGTCGCCTCATCGAACTGCTGATTACTTTAGAAGCGAACGAACGCGTCGATGCGCTCGATGAGTTAAGGGCGTGGGCCAAGGACGCGATCTTCGCTCGGGACACTCACCGGCCACTGAACTGTGATGAAGTGAGAAGACTTGCCGAGGCGGGGCTTGAAGTCGGCGCCCACACAGTTAGTCATTCAATGTTATCGGCCTTACCGGCCGAGCTTCAACGGAGCGAGATTCAAAACAGTAAAACCGATCTGGAAACGCTGCTTGGCCGCCGTGTAGATGGCTTCGCCTACCCTTTCGGCACGTTATCAGATTACACTAAAGACACGGTAAAAATTGTGCAAGCGTGCGGTTTTCAGTACGCGTGCTCAAATTTCTCCGGAGTGGTGCTCCCCGGATCAGATCCTTTCCAATTACCGAGAATGATCGTTCGGAACTGGTCCGGCGACGAATTTGAAGAACGCCTTCAGCACTGGTTTCGAAAACCGATTTAGCTGCAGCCGTAAGGGAATGCCTGAATAGTTATGTGCGGAATAGTTGGATTGGCAGGACGCCACGAGGCGCACTGGCTTTCCGAGATGAACAGACTGCAAGCGCATCGCGGACCGGATGATTCCGGCGAATTTCGTGATCCGGAGCGAGGGGTGGCGCTAGCAATGCGCCGTCTGAGCATTCTCGACCTCGCCGGCGGACATCAACCGATGAGCAACGCGGATGGCTCAATACAAATTGTCTTCAATGGAGAAATTTACAACGCGCCGTCATTGCGTAAGGAGATTGAGGAGAGCGGCGTGCGATTCAAAACCGCTGATTCCGATACCGAAGCGCTGCTGCATCTTTACGAGCAAAAGGGCGCTGCGATGTTGTCGGAGTTGAACGGGATGTTCGCCTTTGTCCTTTACGATCGCAATCGTGACCTGCTGTTTGGCGCGCGTGACCGCTTCGGCATCAAACCACTTTATTACGTCCAGACTCCCGAACTCCTGGCGTTCGCTTCGGAGCTCAAGAGCTTCCTTGTGTTGCGTCAATTTGATCGCGAGCTGAACATCAACAGTCTGTTTCATTACATGAGCTTGTTGTACATTCCCGGCGAACAGACCATTTTCAAAAATGCTTCTCGGCTTCCACCTGCGCATTACTTCGAATATCACCTGGCTTCGCGCAGCCTCGTCATCAAAAAGTTTTGGGATCTGGATTTCACCAGTTGTGAGCAGCGTTCACAGCGCGAATGGGAACAAGTGATTCGCGCCGAGTTGCGAAATGCCGTGCAAAGGTGGAGCCTCAGCGATGTTCCGGTCGGATGTTCTCTCTCTGGGGGAATTGATTCATCGGCAATCGTGGGGCTGCTCGGCGAATCGGGCGCTGGCCGTATCAAGACCTATGCTTTGGGATTTACCGGCAAAGGCGAGGAGAGCTGGAACGAACTGCCCCTGGCGCGGCAAGTCGCCGAGCGATGGGGAACCGAGCATCACGAACTGATTCTGGATCCCGAAAGTCTTCTTGACGATCTCCTGCAAATGGTTTGGCATTTGGACGAACCTTATGGCGGCGGACTTCCCTCTTGGTATGTGTTCCGCTTTATGAGTGCGACTGTGAAGGTGGCTTTTACGGGCACCGGCGGCGACGAAATATTTGGCAACTATGGCAAGTACCGAATCATGGAGAATAGCCCTTTCGCGAAAGCGGTTTTGTCGCGGCGAAAATCTTACGAGAGTTTTGCCCGCAACCTCGCGTGGGCGTGGAAACCATGTTACCAGTTGGCTGAAGCAGTGCCCGACACGTGGCTCGGCACGTATGGCAAGCGAAGATTAGCAGGAGTATTCGATTTCGGCGGCGGACCGGTGGGAAGATATTTCTTCAATCCCTGGTACTACTTTTCTGACGGGGCTAAGCGGGCAGCCGTATTTCAAATCGACTGCGAACGAGTCACGCAAACAGGCGAAATGTTGCAGCGTCTGTTCGATGAGTCGAATACGACCGATATTCGCGATTCCCTGGCTTACGTCGATTTCAAAACACAACTAACCGATGAATTTCTGTCAATGACTGATCGGCTCTCCATGGCGCATTCGCTGGAAGCGCGAGTGCCGTTTTTGGATCATCAATTTGTCGAAACTGTTCTTAAGATTCCTTCCTCGCTGCGCACCAACCCCGAGGATTTCAAATACCTTTTGAAGCGCTCGATCGGCGATCTCCTGCCTGATTCCGTTCTGACGGCACGCAAGAAAGGATTCGTCATTCCGATTCAGTTGTGGCTCCGGACGAAGCTGCGACCGCTTGCCGAATATCTTTTGTCACCTGATCGGCTGCGGAGCCAGGGTATTTTTAACCCTGCGTTCTATTCGCGATACGTAAAACCTCACATTGAATCAAGAGCCGACTTTACCTGGCAAGTGTGGGCTGCCCTCATGTTCCAACTTTGGCACCTGGTTTTTATTGAGCACCAGTCGAATGGCGCGCCGACTTACACCTGGCGCGACATCCTGGGTTAGAACTTCACCATGCGTCCAGAACTTGTCGAACATCTGCGGGACCCTTTTGACATTGGCCCCTTAACTCTCGAGAAGCCTGAGTTCGGAATCGACGGCGAGATTCGCAGCGGCCGATTACGCGGCAATTCGCGCGCGTACGACATTGCCGAGTACATTCCAAGATTCGTGCCGGCACAAAACTATTCGTCCAGCTTCGGCGATCAGTGGAACTGGTATCGTCGGATTCAGCTCGATCGCTATAACGGCACAACGTTGAGCCACGACCGATTTTTTCGGGATACAGGATGGCCGGCTGATTCGCTGCGTGGTCAAAAGATTCTCGAGGCTGGTTGCGGCGCTGGACGGTTCACTCAGGTAATGCTCGATGAGGGTGCCAAAGTTTATGCGATCGATTTTAGCTCGGCTATTGATGTCTGTTGGTCCAACAACGGACCGAACCAATCGCTACTGCTGGCGCAGGCTGACATCTTTAATTTGCCCTTCGAAAGGGGCTTTTTTGATAAGGTCTTTTGCTTTGGTGTGTTGCAGCATACTCCGGATGTGAAACGCGCGTTTATGAATTTGCTGCCGTTTCTGAGGCCAGGCGGAGAAATTGCGGTCGACGTTTATAGAAGGACGGCGTGGACGACGCGCTGGACATCAAAATTCTGGTATCGTCCGCTGACTAAACGGCTGCCGCGCGATCTGATGCGCCGGATAATCGAATGGTACGTTCCTCGCTGGATTCCGATTGACAATTTTCTGCAGAAGGTACCAGTACTCCGTTCTGTGATTCCGGCAATTATTCCTTGCTGGAACTACACCGGATCTCTTTCCTTGCCTCCCGAGCAAATCAGAATTCTGGCCATGCTTGACACATTTGACGCGCTTACGCCGACTTATGATCAGCCGCAAACCATTGAAGCCGTCCGATCATGGTTCGAAGAATGCGGACTGCAATGTGTCAATGTGCGGTTCGGAGGAAACGGTATCATCGGCACGGCGCGCAAATCCTGATATCGTAATCATTGAGTTTGAATTCCAATACCTTAAGCGTTCTGCATATCAATCAAACAGATCGGCTGGGCGGCGCAGGCCGTTCGGCGAATCGGATTCACCATAGCCTGAGGCAACTCGGTGTGCGTTCGCGAATGTTGGTGTCGCGGAAGACGACCCACGATAAAGACATTCGCGAGATCTCTCAATCCGTCCTGCGAGTGCTCGATCGCAGCTCCTATCATTTCTTCGAACGATTGAGTCTTCAGTATTTGTTCTACCCGTCATCATTTTTCTTGCTTTACGATAAGTGGTTTCGGGAATCTGACGTAATTCAGCTTTTCAACACGCACGATAATTACTTCACTCACACCGCTCTTCCCTTTATCAGTCGAAAGAAGCCGGTCGTTTGGCGGCTGTCTGATATGTGGGCGATGACGGGACACTGCACACACGCGCTTGATTGTGAGCGGTGGATGAGCGGCTGTGGTTCATGCCCGTATCTCTCTGGCTATCCGGCGCTGCGTTGGGACACAACCGCTTTTCTCTGGCGGGTCAAGAGAAGCATCTATGCGCGATCACGGATCAACATTGTGGCCCCATCAAAGTGGATTGCGAATCTCGCGCGACGCAGTCCCCTGCTGAACCGCTTTACCGTCCATCACATTCCCAACGGCGCAGACATCTCTGTCTTCAGTCCGACCGGGAAATCTGAGGCACGCAGGCTAATCGGAATAGACACCACAAAGACAATCATTCTCTTCAGTTCGCATCTGATTAATGACCCGCTCAAGGGTAAAGTCTTCGTTGAACAAGCCATAGATCGGGTGGCCAACGGGCCTTGGTCTGATCAAGTTTTGTTGCTTGTGGTCGGACGCGATGCTAAGGAATGGCGCGAGTCACGCTTGGAAACGATTCGTCTCGAACACATCACCGACGACCGTGCCCTAGCCAGGGTTTACAGTGCGGCCGACATTTTCATTCTGCCGACTCTGGCTGACACTTCCCCAAATTCTGTTTTGGAAAGTATGGCTTGCGAAACGCCGGTCGTAACATTCGACGTCGGTGGATGCCCGGATCTAGTGCAACATATGCAGAACGGTTATCTGGCGCGGTACAAAGATGCGCTCGATTTTACTAATGGCATCACGACCCTCCTTTCGGACGCTACGCTGCGGAAGGAACTTGGCAAAGCAGCCCTTGAAACAGTGCGTCGGAACTTTACCAGCGAGCAAGAAGGCCGACGGTTTAGATCGCTCTATGAAGAGTTGGTGCGTGAAACAAAGACGCTGCCAGAAGAATAACGCTTTTCTTTAGAAGCCGAGGTGAACGATTATCTTGAGTGGTACCATTAAAGTTCTCAAAGGAAATTCGCTTTCACGTCAGTGATAGGTCGCACGCTGTAAGAATTAAAGATTTGATTTTCGTAACGACAGCTGCCCATGGTGTTTCGTTCGTTCGGGGGAACAGGGCTTGTTCATGACCCGGCGCTTCTTAAGGGTTCGATCGGCCACCGTGGCAAGAAGCCCTACTGAGTATACTGCAGTTGATAATCATTTGTGAGTAATGATGAACAGGGTCGACGAGGGCGGCAGCGGTGATGTCACCACATTTCCCGACGAACCGAGTAGCGGGCTAAATACTATGTCAAAGAACCTAAACCATTCCGACCATTTTTCGGGTAAGCATATTCTGATAACCGGAGGACTGGGATTTATTGGTTCGAATCTCGCGCGCCCATTAGTCGCAGCCGGGGCGCAAGTCACGCTCATCGATAGTCTGATTCCTCAATACGGTGGGAATCTCTTCAACATCGACGGCATTCAAGATTGCGTGCGGGTCAACATTGCCGACGTCCGCGAC
>Ga0193729_1001502_pt1 | contig 11910 bp, 9 predicted proteins | sample U1c2metaG_FD_143036 | JGI IMG/M metagenome (GOLD analysis project Ga0193729, IMG submission 143036) | Soil microbial communities from a riparian zone of the East river system, Colorado, United States - U1c2 | ecosystem: Environmental > Terrestrial > Soil > Riparian zone | place: USA: East River... | reverse complement strand
GATGGAGCTCAGGAGAGCTGCCTACCCTGGCCCGCGGCGGGCCAAACTCCGTGCCGGTCCGGCGGTTTTGCTTTTATGAGTGATGGGTATCGAAGTTCGACAGGTTGCACGCGGAGTTTCAGGGGATCTCGCACCGGCCGGAGGCGCTCATGCTCGAAGCCCAATCCAGCGGCGACTTCGCATCCGGCGATGCCGGCGCCGGAGAAGACAACATCGGGGAGCCCGACATCGGAGACGGCCGCCCGGAGACGCCGCTGCAGCGACTCGATCGCAACCTCCAGGAGTTGACCGGCGACCGATCGTAGATCGGCCAGCGCGTGACGGTGACCGCCGTGCAGGTGCTGTTCGCGTTCCTGCTCGTCGTCCCGCTCAACAGCGGCTTCGCGGGCATCGGCCCGTTCGAGCGCGGCGTGTACTTCGTGACGTTGCTCTGCTCGGCGCTGGCCGCGCTCTGCATGATCGCGCCGGCCGCGTACCACCGCGCGCTGTTTCGCCTCGACGACAAGCGCTACCTGGTGTCGATGGCCAACCGCCTGGCGATCGCAGGCCTGGGGTTCCTCGCGCTGGCGATCTGCGGCAGCCTGCTGCTCGTGACGACCAAGCTGTTCGGCGTGGCCGGCGGCGTGCCGACGGCCGCGGTCGCGGCGGTCCTGTTCGCGCTGCTGTGGTTCGCCGCGCCATGGCGCCGCCGCGCCTCGCTCGAGATGGCGGCGCCACGGCCAGGGAACGGTGCGCGCCGCGTCTCGACCGCCGGCGCAGTCGCGCGCGAGGGCGCCGCGGGGCGGCCAAAATCAGTGCGATACGATTCACGCGTGAGCGCTCCGGAGCACCTCCGCGTGGACGTGCGGCGCGAGGAAGATCGAGTTGTGCTGCGCCTCATAGGCGAACTCGACCTGGCCAGCTCGACGATCCTCGAGCATGCGCTGGAGGACGCGGAGATCTCCGCGTCGCCGCTGCTCGTGCTCGACCTCGACGGCCTGAAGTTCGTCGACTCGAGCGGGCTGCGCATCATCCTGCTCGCGCACGAGCGCTCGCGCGAGCGCGGACAGGAGTTCGCGATCACGCCCGGCTCGCCGCAGGTCCAGCGCCTGCTGAGCATCACGAGCGTGAGCGAGCACCTGCACGTGATCGCCTCGCCGGACGACCTGCTCGTCTGAGCAGCGAGGGCCCGTCGGCGCGGCGCCCGCGCGCCGCCTGAGCCCTCCGCAGCGATGAATACGCTCAGGCCATGAAGCCCGGAGAGAACCTCGCAGTCATCGACCTCGGGTCGAACTCGTTCCGCCTCGTCGTGTTCCTGGCGGGAGAAGGCTGGTGGAAGCGCACGGATGAGATCTACGAGCCGGTGCGCATCGGCGAGGGGCTCGCGCGCAGCGGCAAGCTCGGCCGCGAGCCGATGGCCCGCGCGATGGCCACGCTCGACGTGTTCGCTCAGTTCTCGCGGGCCAGCGGGCTGCAGGGCGAGGCGATCGACGCCGTCGCCACGAGCGCGATCCGCGACGCCGAGAACGCCGAGGGCTTCCTGCGCCGGGCGCGCGAGCGCTCGGGACTGCCGATCCGCGTGCTGTCACGTGAGGAGGAGGCGCACTACGGCTATCTCGCGGCGGTCAACTCGACGACGCTCGCGGACGGCTACGTGCTGGACCTCGGTGGCGGATCGATGCAGCTCGTGCGCGTCGCCGCGCGCCGGGCGGTCGAGTCGGGCTCCTGGCGCGTCGGCACGGTGCGCATGAGCGAGCGCTTCCTGCCGGCCAACGGGCCCGCCAAGCGGCGCCAGATCGAGGCGCTCGGCGACCACGTCGCGGCCGAGCTCGCGCGGGACGGCTGGCCGTCGGCGGGGCAACGGCCGAAGGGGGGCGGGCCGGTGGCGGGCGGGCGGCTGGTCGGGATCGGCGGGACCGTGCGGAACCTCGCCGCGGCGGCGCAGCGCGCCGCGGGCCTGCCGTCGAACGGGGTGCAGGGCATGGTGCTCGAGCGCGAGGCGCTCGACGAGCTCGTGCAGCGCCTCGCGGCGCTGCCGGCCGCGGAGCGCGCGAGCGTGCCGGGCATCAAGCCGGCGCGCGCCGACCTGATTTTGGCCGGCGCAGTGGTCGTGCAGGGCGTCCTGCGGGCAGGCGGCTTCGACGGCCTGGAGGCGACCGAGGCGGGGCTGCGCGAGGGCGTGTTCTTAGAGCGGCTGCTCAAGGACCGTCGCACGACGTCCGATCGCTCGCCGCTGTTCGAGGACGTGCGGCGGGCGAGCGTGCTGAACCTCGCCGGCCAGTATCAGTTCGACGTCGCGCACACGCGCCACGTCGCGGCGCTCGCGCTGGGCATGTTCGACGAGCTCGCCCGCCTCGGGCTGCACGACGGCGACCCGCGCGAGCGCGAGTTGTTGTGGGCGGCCAGCATGCTGCACGACATCGGCATGTCGGTCGACTACGACGACCACCACAAGCACTCGCGCTACCTGATCCTCAACGCCGGGCTGCCGGGCTTCTCGCCGGTCGAGGTCGCGATCATCGCCCAGGCGGCTCACTACCACCGCAAGGGCATGCCCGATCCGGGGCCGCTGCGCGCGCTGTTCGCCGACGGCGACGCCGAGCGCCTGGATCGCTGTGCCGTGCTGCTGCGCCTGGCCGAGGACCTCGAGCGCTCGCGCGACCAGCTCGTGCGCGGCACGCGCATCGCGCTGCACGATCAGGAGGTCGAGCTGCGCCTGATCGCCGACGGGGAGTCGGTCGTGCCGCGCTGGGCCGCCAACCGCGAGCGCGAGCTGTTCGCGCGCGCCTTCCACCGCGAGCTGGCCGTCGCCGCGTAGGCCGCTCGGCGGGCAGCGCGCGGGCGAGCATTGCGCCGCGCGAGCGTGGCGCGGCGAGCATGGCGCCGGGCGAGCATGGCGCCAGGCGAGCGTCGCGCCGAAAGGGCGTCGCTGGACGTGGGCTTCAGGCCGACGCGAGCGTGCGCGCCAGGCCGCCGCAGTCGAACAGGATCAAGCCGTTGGGAGTGAGGGGCCGCGGCAGCCATCGCCGCGTGGCGACGACGCGGCAGGCGCGCTGCACCGCGGCGGTCGCGCCGTTGCCGCCGCGCGTCGAGAACTCTCCGCCGAGGATCACGTAGCGAGCCTGGCCGCGGGCGACGAGCCGCGCGAGGCCCCGCCCGTCGACCGCCGGGTCGATGCCGCTGAAGCCGGCGAGCGAGCCCGCGTCGCTGCCCAGCAGGATCATCGGCGAGGCCGTGTTGGCGGCGCCTGTGAGCACCGACCAGCGCGTGCCCTGGCCGTGGCTCGCCACGTAGCGCAGCAGCGCGCGGTCCACGTCGACGTGCTCGGCGTTCACGCCGTAGCCGCCGGGGCCGGCGGCAGCGCGCGGCCCGGCCGCCGGGAACGTCGACTGCACCGGCGCCAGCCAGTTGCTCGCCGAGTACACCGCCGGGGCGACCAGCAGGACGCCGAGCACCAGAGCGATCGCCGGCAGCGCGGTGCGTCGCAGCAGCAGAGCGAGCAAGCCGACGAGCACAACGGCGATCAGCGGCGCGGTCAGCCAGGACATGTAGTGATCCTTGTGCAGCATCGAGAGCTGCACGGGAACCGTCGCGGCGGCCGCGCAGGGCAACAGCAGCAGTCGCCAGTCGCGCCGCCGCGCGAGCTCGCCGAACGCGTAAGTGCCGGCGCCGACCATCGCGGCGACGCCGGGGCCGAGCGCCGAGACGTAATAGGGATGCACGATGCCCTTGGAGAGGCTCAGCACGGCGGCCTCCGTGAGGAGCCACCCGCCGAGCACGATCAGCAGGCCCAGCCGGGACCGATCGGAGTCCCGCCCGTCCTGCGCGACCGTCGGCCCGCTCTGCCCGCTCGGCCCGCGCTGGCTGACCGTCGCGCGCTCGCGCCCCCGCCGTCGTCCGAGCACGAGCAGCGCGAAGGCGAGCAGGCCGGCCAGCGCGAACGGCAGCATCCACGCGCCCTGCGTGTTCAGTCCTTTGCCGAACAGGCGCAGCGGGCCGATCGGCCCGCCGAACGGGATCGGGTTGCGTTCTCGGCCGTTCGGCAGGAACGTCGGGCGCCGTGCGGTCGAGGGCGCTGTGTGAGTGGCGTCCGTCTTATCCGCGCCGGGCTTACCCGCGCCGGGCTTCGTGGGGGCGGCCTTGCGGGCCAGCCCGCCGGCGCCGACCGGGATCTTGCCCGGGCCGCCCGTCTGCCCGCCGACGCGTCCGAAGCCGTTGTAGTTGAACGTCAGCCCGAGCTCGCTGTTGTCGGTCGAGCTGCCCACGTACGGTCGCTGCGAGGCGGGCGTCAGTTCTACGACCGCCATCCACGCGGCGGACACGGCGACCATCACGACCCCCGCGGCGAGCAGCTGCAGGAGGCGCGTGCGCAGCGAGACCCCCGCGCACAGCAGATATCCGAGAGCGATCCCCGGGACGACCAGGTAGGCGGCGAGCGTCTTCGTGTTGAACGCCAGCCCGACGAGCACGGCGCTCCACACGAGCGTGCGCCAGCGGCCGGTTTCGATCGCCCGCAGGCCCGCGTCGCAGGCGAGGATCATCAGCAGGATCAGCAGCCCGTCGACGTTGTTCGTACGCGAGATCGCGACGAACGAGGGGAACACCGCGAGCGCGAGCGCGCCCGCGACCGCCGGCCAGCCGCCGATCCGCCGGGCCAGCATGCGGTACAGCAGCGCGACGGCGAGCACGCCGATGACCGCCTCGGGCAGCAGCAGCGCGCTCGAGGAGAAGCCGAACAGCTTCGCGCTCACGGCCTGCGGCCACAGCCCGAGCGGCGGCTTGTCGACCATGATCAGGCCGCCCGGATCGGACGACACGAAGAAGAAGTTGTGCAGCGAGCGCAGCATCGACTTGACGCCCGCCGAGTAGAAGATGTTCCCGTAGCCGTTCTGCGAGATGCGGCGCACGTCGAGGACGGTCGCGAGCGCCAGCACGGCGGCCAGCGCCAGGTGGTGCGAGCGGATGCGCAGGCGCCGGCCGGCGATCGCCGCGCGGATTCCCGGCAATGTCGCCGCCCGCGCGGGCGCGCTCATACCGACAGCGACGCGAGCAGCCGGTCGAGGTCGCGCTCGTCGTTCCATGCACCGACCGACGCCCGCAGCCAGGGCCGCCCCGGGATGTTGCGCACGATGCAACCCTGCTCGGCCAGCGCCGCACGCTCGGCGACGGGATCCCCGCTGAGGAACGACACGAGCGTGGTGTCGTCGCGCGGCGCAACGTCGCGCCCACGCTCGGCGAGCCGCTCGGCCAGCGATCCGGCGAGCGAGCGAGCGCGCTCGTGCACGGCGCTCCAGCCCGCCGCCTGCAGCAGCTCGATCGCCGCGAGCCCGCAGGCGACGGCCTCGGCGCTCAGCGACATCGTGTCGAAGCGCCGCGCATCGTCGTGCACGCGCGCGTCGAGCCCGCCGTCCGGGTCGTCGAGGTTGGCGTAGCCGCGGCGCGAGACCGCCAGCCGCTCGCGCAGGCCGGGGCTGACGTACAGCATGCCGAGGCCGTCCGGGCCGCACAGCCACTTCTGCCCGGCGCCCGCGTAGGAGTCGCAGCCGAGCGCGGCGACGTCGACCGGGACCGCGCCGACGCCCTGCGCGCCGTCGAGCAGCACCGGCACGTCGAGCTCCGCCAGCTCGGCCGGCGCGAGCAGCCCGCTCATCCAGCCGACGTGCGAGCAGGCGACCAGGCGCGTGCGCGGGCCGACCGCTTCGGCGACCTCGCCCAGCGGGACTTCCCGCACCGACACGCCGCGCAGCTCCCGCTCGGCGCCCAGCGCTCCCAGCAGCCCGGGGTGCTCCTCGTCGCTCGTGACGATCTCATCGCCGCGCCCAAGCGCCAGGCCGCCGATCGTCAGCGCGATCCCTTCGCTCGTGCAGGTCGTCAGCGCGACGTCCGCCTCCTCGGCGCCGAGCGCTGTGGCATACGCCGAGCGCAGCTTCCCGTTCAGCTCGCTGCGGCGTTCGAAATGCGCGAAGGTGCGCCCGGCCGCGGCCTCGCGCTCGAGCTCCTGCGCCGCCGCGCGCACGGCCCGCGCGGGCAGCGGACCGTCGGTGCCGGCGTTCAGGTACGCGTGCTCGGCGAGCACGGGAAACTCGGCGCGCAGACCAGAGACCTCCACAAACCGCGAGAATACCCGCATGTCCAGCGCACCCAGCCAGACGCCGCTGTGGGAGCCGACCGCCGCCGATCGCGAGCGCGCCGAGATGACTCGCTTCATGCGCTGGGCCGGCGAGCGCAACGGCCGCGAGTTCGCCGACTACGACGAGCTGTGGCGCTGGTCGGTGGATGAGCTCGAGCAGTTCTGGGCAAGCATCTGGGAGTTCTGCGGGGTGCGCTGCTCAAAGACCTACGAGCAGGTGCTCGACGAGCGACGCATGCCGGGAGCGCAGTGGTTCGCCGGCGCCGAGCTCAACTACGCCGAGAACATGCTGGCCGATCTTCGATCGGTCGACTTCTCAGCGGAGGGCATGCGCTCTCCTCGCCGTCGAGACCCCGCGGAGGTGGCCGTGCTGCACTGCTCGGAGCTTCGCGAGCTCGACGAGCTGACGTGGGGCGAGCTGACGGCGCAGGTCGCGGCCACCGCCGGCGGCCTGCGCGCGCTGGGCGTGGGGCGCGGCGACCGCGTGGTCGCCTACATGCCGAACATCCCCGAGACGCTCATCGCCTTCCTCGCGGTCGCCTCGATCGGCGCCATCTGGTCGAGCGCCGCACCCGAGTTCGGCGCGCGCAGCGTGATCGACCGCTTCGCGCAGATCGAGCCGAAGGTGCTGCTCGCCGTCGACGGCTACCGTCACGGCGGCAAGGACTTCGACCGCACGGCCGTCGTGCAGAGCATCCTCGCCGAGCTTCCGAGCGTGCAGCACACGGTGCTGCTCCCATACCTGTCACAGGACGCGGCGCTGGAGGACACGGCCCTGGTGGACGCGACGCTGGAGGACACGGCGCTGGAGGACATGGGACCGGAGGACACGGGGCCGGAGCGCGCCGGGCCCGATGCATCGCTCTCGTGGAACGAGCTGCTCGCGCGCGGCAAGGGCGTCGAGCTGAGCTTCGAGCAGGTGCCGTTCGACCACCCGCTGTGGGTACTCTACTCCTCCGGCACGACGGGCCTGCCGAAGGCGATCGTGCAGGGGCACGGAGGGATCCTGATCGAGCAGCTGAAGAAGCGCCTGCACCTGGAGCTGCGAGCGGGCGACCGCATGTTCTGGTTCACGACGACCGGCTGGATGATGTGGAACTTCCTCGTCGGCTGCCTGCTGTCTGACGCGGCGATCGTGCTGTACGACGGCAGCCCGGCGCACCCCGACCTCGGCGCGTTGTGGAGCCTCGCCGAGCGCGCGCGCATCACCTCCCTGGGTGTCAGCGCGGGCCTGTTGGCGAGTTGCGAGAAGGCGGGCGTCGAGCCGGCGCGCGACTACGACCTGGGTGCCCTGCGCGCGATCGGCTCGACCGGCTCGCCGCTCGCGCCGGAGAGCTTCAAGTGGGTCTACGAGCACGTCGGCTCGGACATCTGGCTGTTCTCCACGAGCGGCGGCACCGACGTATGCACGGCGTTCGTCGGCGGCTGTCCGCTGCTGCCGGTGTACGAGGGCGAGCTGCAGTGCCGCATCCTCGGCTGCGCCGTCGAGTCGTTCGACGAGCAGGGGAGGGGCCACCTCGATCAGGTCGGCGAGCTCGTGATCACCGAGCCGATGCCCTCGATGCCGCTGTTCCTGTGGGGCGACGAGGACGGCGAGCGCCTGCGCGAGAGCTATTTCGCGATGTATCCGGGGGTGTGGCGCCATGGCGACTGGATCCGCGTCACGCCGCGCGGCGGCGCGGTTATCTACGGGCGCTCGGACTCGACGATCAACCGCCAGGGCGTGCGCATGGGCACCAGCGAGATCTATCGTGCGGCCGGCGCCGTGCCCGAGGTGCTCGACGCGATCGTCGTCGACATCCCGGCGCGCCCCGGCGAGGACAACCGGGTTGGCGCCGCCGAGCTGCGCATGGTCCTGTTCGTCGTGCTCGCGCCCGGCACGACGCTCGACGAGCAGCTGAGCGCGCAGATCAAGCGCCGCATCCGCGAGTACTGCTCGCCGCGGCACGTGCCCAACGAGATCAGGCAGATCGATGAGGTGCCGCGCACGCTGTCCGGCAAGGTGCTCGAGGTGCCGGTCAAGCGCATCCTGATGGGCGCGCCGCCCGACCAGGCGGCCAGCGTCGACTCGCTGGCCAACCCGCGCTCGCTCGACTACTTCGTGGAGCTGGCGCGCGAGCTCGGCCCGCAAACGGCCGACTCGCCCGGCGCGCGCTGAGGCCCGGCCGGTGGGGCCGCGCCCGCGACGCCTGCACAGGCAGGCGCGAGCCCGCGCAGTCAGAGGCCCAACGAACGTCCGACGATCTCCTTCATTATCTCGTTCGTACCCCCGTAGATCCGCGTAACGCGCGCGTCGGCCCACGCCCTCGCGATCGGATACTCGGTCATGTATCCGTAGCCGCCGAACAGCTGCAGGCAGCGATCGATGACGGTGCCCTGCAGGTCGGTGCACCACCACTTGGCCGTCGCGGCGTCCTCGGGCGTCAGCTCGCCCACGTCGAGCGCCTGCGCGCAGCGGTCGACGAACGCCCGCGCGATGTCGACTTCCCCGCGCACCTCCGCGAGCGTGAAGCGCGAGCTCTGAAAGGAGCCGATCGGCTGGCCGAAGGCTTGGCGCTCGCGCACGTACTCGAGCGTCCACCCGAGCGCCGCCTCGGCCGCTGCGACCGCCGAGGCGGCGATCGACAGGCGCTCCTGCGGCAGGTTGGAGACGAGGTAGCGAAAGCCCTCGCCCTCCTCGCCGAGCAGGTTCTCGACGGGCACGCGCAGATCGGCGAACGACAGCTCGGCGGTGTCCTGCGCGTGCTGGCCGACCTTCTCCAGGTTGCGCCCGCGCTCGAAGCCCTCCATGCCGCGCTCGACGATCAGCAGGCTGATGCCGCGGTGGCGCTCCAACGGGTCGGTCTTGACCGCGGTGATCACCAGGTCGGCGTTGATGCCGTTCGTGATGAACGTCTTCGAGCCGTCCACGACGTAGTGCTCGCCCTCGCGCCGCGCGCGCGTCGTCATCGATGCGAGGTCCGAGCCGATCCCCGGCTCGGTCATCGCCAGCGCCGTGATCAGCTCGCCCGAGGCGATTCCTCCCAGCCAACGCTCGCGCTGCGCGTCGTCGCAGTAGCTCAGGAAGTACGGCAGGCAGATGTCGTTGTGCAGCGTGATCCCCAGGCCGAAGCCGCCAACGCCCGCGCGCTGGGTCTCTTCGCCGACGATCAGGTTGAAGCGGAAGTCCTCGGCGCCCGCGCCGCCGTAGCGCTCCGGCACCGCCATGCCGAGGAAGCCGCCGCGCCCGGCCAGCACGTAGACCTCGCGCGGGACGAGCCCCGCGCGCTCCCACTCCCCGTAGCGACCCTGCTCGCCGATCACCTCGCGCTGAAGGAACGTGCGAAAGCTCTCGCGGAAGTCTTCGTGCACGTCCTCGAACAGCGTTCGGCGCATGCCGCGGACACTATCTAGCGGCACCTCCGAGGCGACGTGGCGACCGCTCCCACGAGTGCAGCGTGCGAGTTGCGTGGCAGGAGTGCATGGTCGACACGTCGAACAGAAGCGCCGTGAAGCGTGTCGCCACCCCCACGAGCGATCGTCCGCCGGCAAACGGCACGAGCGAGCACCAGAGCCTCTCGAAGTACATCCGCGCGCGCTTCGAGGACTGCTCGCGCTCGCAGAAGGATGTCGCGCAGTACATCGTCGACCACCTCGACGAGGCAGCCTTCCAGACCGCCGAGGAGCTGGCGCGGCGCGCCAACACCTCGAGCTCGACCGTCGTGCGCTTCTCGCAGGCGCTCGGCTTCGAGGGCTTCCCCGAGCTGCAGGCGGCGGCCCGCGAGGAATACCGTCGCGTGCACGCCAAGACGCCCGCGAGCAGCGCCGGCTCGCCCTCCACGCCGCTCTTCTCGCTCGACCAGAACGAGTTCGAGACGGCCCTCACGGCCGATCACCTGAACGTCGAGGAGACCGCCCGCAAGGTCTCGCGCAGCTCCGTCGAGTCGCTCATCGAGGCGATCGTGTCCGCCGAGAAGGTGCTCGTCGCGGGCACCGACCAGATGGCCTTCTTCGCCAGCTACCTGCGCCACCTGCTGATGCTGCTCGACCTGCGCGTCGACGTCGTGGCGAGCCCCTCCCAGGAGGCGCTCAGCCGCCTTGGGCGGATCGAGGAGGGCTCGCTCGTGATCGGCCTGTCCGCCGGGCGCCCGCACCCGCTCGTCGTGCGCGCGATGAAGCTCGCGCGCCACCGCAAGGCGCGCACCGCCGCGATCACCGACGCGACGCTCTCCGAGGTCGCAAAGCTCGCGCAGATCAAGCTCTACTACTCCTCCAACAGCCCCGCCTACGTGCGCTCGCACACAGCCCTGCTAAGCCTGATCCAGGCGCTCGCATACGGCGTCTACGCGCAGGACTCGGCGCAGTACGACGATCGCATCAAGGCTTTTCGGCTGAAGTGAGGCCACGCCGCATGCGGCGCGGCCCGGAGCCGCACATGTGCGGCTCCGTACGGCACCGTGCATGCACGGTGCCGCCAGCCGGCGCATGCGCCGGCTGGACCGTTTCAGCGTCCGCCGTGGTGGCCCGCCGAGATCACGATTTCGATTGGGGCGTGGGATCGGAGCACCTGCCCGGCTCGAGCGCCGAGCCGCAGCACGCGTCCGCGCCGGTAGCGTCTGCTGCGCGCGGCGTGCACCCTGCCGACCGCGCAGTGCGCGAGCCGCACCCGGCGCTCTGCGGTCCCGAGGGCGCTTCCGGCGAAGACGCGCGGCACGACGCATGGTGGACCGGTCGAGATCGTCACATTCACCGCCGTTCCGCCGGGAAGGCGCCTGCCGGGCGCCGGGCTCAGCGCCGAGACGTCCCCCGATCGGATCCTCCGACTGGGCGCGTATCTGATCTTGCCGACGACGCATCCCGCCGCTGCGATCGCCCGCTGGATCGCTCTCAGCCTAGTCGTGGAGGTGAAGCCTGGGACGATGCACGGGGGAGGGGGCGAGACGGCCGCGATCGCGGCGCTAGCGGTGAGCTCGGGCGGGCTTTGACTTGATGGGTACTCGACGTACGCGCAGACGAGGTACTGCCCCGCACTCTGGAGCGTCTCGTTGACGCTTTCCGCGAACGGCCCGCCGTTGACCGACCAGCCGTAGCTGTGCCAGTTGACACCCATCTCGCCGGGCGTGCCGGCGGCTGCGCCCGCGTTGGCCGGGCATCCGCGCCCGGTGTTCGGCAGGACGTACTCTTCGACGGTTCTCGCGACCTCGGCCTGCGCCGTCGTGACGACCTGGAAGGTCTGTGCGGGCCGCACTGTCGTCGGCGCCGAGATGGAAAGCGAGAGATGCGGCGGACGCACTGTGAACGTGAGCGAGGCTCGCGCGACGACCGGGCTTTCCAATTCGGCGTCGTTGTTGAGCCAGCCACATGCGAGGTAGGAGCCGGCCGTTTCGAACGTGTGGTTGACGGACTTCGAGAACGGGCCTTCCGCGATGGCCTGATTGAGCACGGCGTAGCCGCCGGCGCCCAGGTCGGCCGAGAAGTTCGCCCCGCACCCCGCCCCACCCGTCGGCTTCAACGTGACGGACAGCCCCGCGTCTTTGCTCGCCGAGCTCCCGCTGGCCAGTATCTGGGTCGTGATCGACTCGACGGGGTCGGGGCCGGTCGCCAGGCTGAGCGTCGGTTCGGCCGCGGCAGACGAAACCCCGACCGACGTGAGCAGCGTCGTAAGCATGGCGCAAGCCACTCGCAACCCCGTGGACACCGGCCCCCCTTTTCATCGCTGACTTGGACGTGGAGCATCTACGCACCGGACCGCGCGTGCTGCGTCGCGGTCGGTAGGGCGCAAGCATACCCAAATTCCGATCAACGAGAAAAGGCCGTGTGTG
>Ga0193729_1001501_pt1 | contig 11912 bp, 14 predicted proteins | sample U1c2metaG_FD_143036 | JGI IMG/M metagenome (GOLD analysis project Ga0193729, IMG submission 143036) | Soil microbial communities from a riparian zone of the East river system, Colorado, United States - U1c2 | ecosystem: Environmental > Terrestrial > Soil > Riparian zone | place: USA: East River... | reverse complement strand
GAGGACCGCCTCCGCCTCCTTCCGCCGCCAGCCGAGGGCACCGGCGACGTCGGCGGCCGATACCTCGTCCGTTCCGGCGAGCACGGCGAGCGCAAGCTCGCGCCGGGCCTCGTCCTCGGTGGGTAGCCGGCGAAGCGATTTCCGCCAGCGACGGGCGAAGACGTCCTGCCGGATCGCCCGCCAGCCCTGAGACTGATCGGCCGCGCCGGCGTTCGTCAGGACGAACCGGCGCTGGAGGCGAGCCACGGCGCGGTCGACGGCCTTGCGATCGGTGGTCCCGAGCAGCCGCCGGATCTCCGGACCGGTCAGCGGCTCGTTCTCGAGCACCACCTCGGCTACCTCACGCTCGAGCGACTCAAGCTCCGCATCGCGGAAATCGTCCGCGCTGCCCGAACGTCCCGTAAGTGCGTAAGCAGCGCCAAGCAACCGCGGCGCAATCAGCAGCGCGGCGCTGGAAAAATGCCGCCCAGCACAGGCCAGCCGGCGTTCCGGCAACTCGTCCTTCCACCGCCAAAGCCGCTGAAACTCCGGCGAGAACTCCAACGCCTTCCCCACCTCGTCGCGAATAGCCCAATCAGCGTCCGGTCCAGCAATCCCTCGCCAGAGCGAAGGCAGCACGAGGTCGGATTTCCCCCAAGCAACGGCAATCCCGACGCGATCGACAAACGCAGCAGCATCTTCCACCGAGTGGATCAGGCGCCTCGGTCGCATAGCAACAGGCTAAAAGAGGCCGGCTTCGCCGGCCTCGCTCCCCTTGTGGACCCCAGCGAGGGGCCCACGGGGGAAACCCGGTTTCCGCCGTGATACCCCGTGATAGCGAGCGGGCCGCTTTCGCGGCCCGCGACGCGAGACGTACGGGCCGGTACTACCGTGCCGCGAACGCCCTTTGATCAAAAAGATTACGCCCGGGCACCTTTCCGAGCAAGAAGCGCCGTACCGGGGTCAGTCGAAAACTCCGCAAAATCCGTGAAGCCGCGTCGCGAGAGCTCCGCTCGCAGTCGCTCCGTCGAAACGTAGATCGGCGTTCCGGCGCCGCCTGAGAACGCGACGATCAAGAAGCCACCAGGGGCCAGCACGCGGTCGAGCTCGTCGAAGAACGGGATCATGTTGCTGAGCCCTACGAGGTCGAACGACACGTCGGCATACGGCAGATGGGCCGCGTCGGCGACCTCGAACCGGACGCGTCCGCGCAAGTCGTCCGTCAGCTTGCTGCGCGCGTGCTCGATCATCCGCTTGGCGAGATCCACCCCGATTACCTCGGCCTCCGGGAAGCGGCGCGCGATCGCGATCGCGGCTCCGCCGGTGCCGGTGCCGAGATCGAGTGCCCGCTTCGGCGGCGGCTCGACCTGTTCGAGCGCGGCCTCGTAGGGCGCGTACGCCGTGTCCGAGCGGAGCGAGTCCCACCGCGGCGCCATGCGATCGAACTGGAACCGCATCAGGCCGCGGAGCAGGAACCAGAGCCGCGGCCGGCGTACGACGATGTCCGTCGTCAGACGGGCGAACCGCTGTCCGAGCGTCATCAGGCTCACAGAACCTGGAGGCGGATCAGGACGTCCTGTCCCGGCGCCGCGCCGAAGAGCTCAGCCGCGTTCCCTCCGCTGATCGCGAGCGCGATGTTCCGGTAGGAGTCCTCGTAGAGGATCACGTCGCCTTTGCGAGCGTCGGCGAACGTTCGGGCGGCGACTGCGTAGTAGCGATCGAGACCGAGCTCGATCTCGACGACTTTGCCCGGCGGTACCTCAGCCTGCTGCAGGTGCTCGCGCGTCAGATTCAGCTGAACGTTTCCGAAACGGTCGATGTACAGCACCGTCGCATGGATCCGGTTCTCTCCGATCTCCGGCACGGGCAGATCGAGGTGGGCGAGCGCATCGACCGCGAGGGGAGGCCCGAGCGCCTCCAGTTGAACCCCGGCCGCAAGGTGCGCGGCGGCCGGAGCGAACAGGTCCCGGCCGTGGAACGTGCGCGAGACACTGGCGAGCGCGTAGTCCGCGTTCGCCAGCTCGTGGACGGCGGCGATTCCACCAAGCCGCTCGGCCGCCGGCACCAAGAGGCCGTTGTCAGGCCCGACGAAGAGCCGGCCGTCGCCGCTGCGCAGCGCCAGCGGGCGGCGTGAGCTGCCGACTCCGGGGTCGACCACGGCCAGATGAACGCCGGGGGGCATGTACGGCGTGGTGTTCGCGAGCACGAGCGCACCCTGGAGCACGTGCTGAGGCGAGATTCCATGCGTCACGTCGATGATCTGTACGTCCGGGGCGATTGTCTTGATGACGCCGTGGCACGTCCCGACGAAGTCGTCCTGGAGCCCGAAGTCGCTCAGGAAGGTGACGAACACGCGGCGACTCTAAGGGCTGGCCGCCTGGACGGCCTCGACCAGGCCGTCGAGATCATGCGTCTGAGCCTCGCCCACGACTCGCACGCCGGCAGCTTGCGCCGCTGCACTAGTCTCGGGCCCGATCGAAACAGCCGGAATCGACGCGCCTAGCTCAGCGTAGGCACGGGCGGCCGAGGGCGAGGCGAGCACGACGAGATCACCCTCGAGCGGTCGCTCAGGGCGAATGGCACGCGTCCGGTACAGCGGAACGAATTCGGCGACGAGCTCGTCGATGACCAATCGGCGAGCGTCCTCGGCGCCGGCGAAGAGAACGCGCCCCGCTGGGCGCGGGAACTCCGCAAGCAGGCCCTCCTGCGTGGAGACGGCCGGGACGAGATCGACCTCTGCTCCCCAGGCCTCGGCGGTCGCCTTGCCGATCGCAGCCACGTGCCGAGGTTCGCCTTCCGCTCGGCGACGTAGCTCCTGCGCACCCGCGATGCTGGTCAAGACGAGCCAGTCGTAGGGCGCCATGTCGACCGGCCCGCTCTCGATCGGCTCCAGCTCGATCAGCGGCGAGGCGACCACGTCGAAGCCGAGCGAGTCGAGCCGCTCGGCGAGCCTGGCGGAGCGCTCGGCCGGCCGCGTCAGGACGATGGTCAGGCCGCGGCGAATTGGAGGAGCTCCCGGGCCAGCTCCGCAGGGTCATCGCCGGTTCGCCGCTCGAGCCACGAGCCGTCCTCGGCTGCGATCAGCGCTGTCAGCTGCTCGCCGTCGTGGTGGGCGGCAACGGGCGCCAGACAGCCCCCGCCGACCGCAAACACGCAGGCCCGCTCGGCCTCGACGCGCCGACGTGTCTCCGCGTGGTCGGCGGCCGCGACGAGGTTCTCCTCGCCGGCGCGGACCTGCAGCGCGAGAGCGCCCTGCCCAGCCTCGGGAAGCAGCTCCCCTGGCGCGAAGCGCAGACCGATCTCGCCCTCCAGGCCGAGCCGGTCGAGTCCGCAGGCCGCCAGCACGACGGCATCGAGACCACGCTCCCCGCGCTTGCGCAACCGCGTGTCGATGTTGCCTCGCAAAGGCTCGATCGAGAGCTCCGGCTCGAGGGCCAACAGCTGGGCCTTCCGGCGCACGGAAGCGGTGCCGACGCGCATTCCAGGCCCGAGCTCAGTGGCGCCGCAGAGCGCGTCACGAGGATCCTCGCGCTCGAGATAGGCGCCGACAAGGAGGCCCTCGGTGTCCGAGGAAGTCATGTCCTTGGCCGAGTGGACGGCGACGTCGATCCGGCCGGCCAGCAAGGCCTCCTCGATCTCCTTGACAAAGACGCCGCGCGAGCCGATCTCGCCGAACGGCTTCGTCCGGTCCTTGTCTCCGGCAGTCGTGATCGGAACGAGCGCGATCTCGATGCCCTCGCCGCGCAGCCGGTCGGCGGCGAGCTCGGCCTGCGTCAGCGCGAGCCGGCTACCCCTGCTGCCGATGCGGATCAGAGTCAAGCGTCTCACCAGACCCTTCCAACCCGAAGAGGTGGCGCACGGCGTCGGCGTACGTCGCGCCGTCGGCTCCTGCAGCCGCCTCCTTCAGCCGCACCGTCGGATCGTGCAGCAGCTTGTTGACGATCTGCACCGTGACCGCCTCGACCGCCCGGCGCTCCTCAGGAGAGAGATCGGCCAGCCGTCGTCCGGCCCGCTGAAGCTCGCGGAGTCGAATCTCCTCGGCCCGGGCGCGAAGCGATGCGATCGCCGGAACGACGCCGCGCGAGGCCTGCCAGGCGCGGAAGCGCTCGGCCTCCTCGGCGACGATCGCCTCGGCCCGCGCCGCGGCGCCTTCGATGCTGCCGGTCCCAACGGCCTCGTCAAGGTCGTCCACGTCGTAGAGGAACGCGTATGGCAGCGAAGCGATCTCAGGGTCGAGATCGCGCGGCACGGCGAGGTCGATCAGCAGCAGCGGCCTGCGCTCACGCGTGGCGAGCGCCTGCTCGACGTCGTCGCGAGAAACGAGAAAACTGCGCGAATTCGTCGACGCGACAACGACGTCGGTCTCGGCGAGCGCCGAGGCCACATCGTCCAGGGCCAGCGGCTGCGCATCGAGCCTGCGGGCCACGCGAGCCCGCCGTTCCTCACCGCGGTTTGCTACGAACGCGATCCGCGCCCCGCGGGCGACGAGCCTTCCTGCTGTCGCCTCGCCGATCTCACCGGCGCCGATCAGCAACACCTGGCGATCGCTCAAGTCACCGAGCACGCGCTCCGCAAGGACGGCCGCGGCCGACGCGGCGGAGACTGCCGGATCGCCGATCGGCGATTGCGATCGCACCTTGCGACCGACCCGCAGCGCCTCACGGAAGAGACGGTCGAGCAATGGGCCTGGCGTGCCGAGCGCGTAAGCGGCGCGAACCTGTCCGAGGATCTCGGTCTCGCCTCTAACCCGCGAGTCGAGCCCGGCGGCGACGCGGAAAAGGTGACGGGCGGCCTGGTCGTCTCCGTGTCGGTAGAGCGCACCGTCAGCGGCGCTCAGGGCTCCCGCCGCTCGCTCCTCGGCGCCCGGCCCGGCAACGTAGAGCTCGGTCCGGTTGCAGGTCGAGAGACAGACAGCCTCTCCTCCGTCGCCCGCTAGCTCACGGGCGAGCTCTGCCGCCTCGTCGGGGTCGAGTGCAACCCGCTCGCGCACCTCGAGCGAGGCCCCGTGATGCGAGATGCCGAGGAGCGAAAGCTCAGGCAACCGGAACCTCCTCGCGCTGCTCGGTCTCGGCTTCACGTCGCTCGCGAACCTGACCAGTCAGCTCGTCCAGCTCGCTCTCGAGCCGGCCGAGCTTCAGCGCGATGATCAGCACGTAGACGAGCACGACGAGGAAGACGATGCCGTACGCCGCCGCCACGTACTTCTCAGCTGCCGTCACGGCGAGCGTCATGCGAGCAGCTCCCGCAGCTCGCGCAGGCGCGAGTCGATCCGCTTCCCCGCCAGCTCAACGTGGAAGAGGGTCGCTGCGAGCGTGAGCATCGCCGCCAAGGACACGCAGAAGGTGAGGAACATGGTGCCGGCCATCTGAGGGCCCTGCAGCGTGAAGACGACCGGGTGGATGAGCTGGTTCGCAAGCCGGATCGCCAGAAAGCTGATCGGGATCAGCACGACCCCGAAGAGCGCGTACACGGCACAGATGTTCGCCCGGGCTGGGCCGGGCTCGACCGAGTAACGAAGCATGAAGTACGCACCGTAGAAGAGGAAGAGCACCAGGAAGAGCACCAACTGACTCTCGCTCCACAGCCACCAGTGGCCCCACGAGATCTTGGCCCAGAGTGATCCCGTCAGCAGCGTGAGCGAGCCGAAGATGACGCCCTGGTGAATCGCCACGTAGCTCTCGAGATCAGCGCCAGGCTCGCGTTTCCAGAGGTGACGCAGCGCCTTCCACGCCCCCCAGCCGAAGAAAGCGTAGGCGGTCAGCGCGATCGGAACGTGGATGTAGAAGATCCGCTGCGAGAACCCCTGGTCGGCATCGGTCGGCACGTAGAAGAAGATCAGCGCGATCGAAGCTGCGACCAACAGCCCGGCCAGTGCGGCAAGGGCCGCCAACGGATTCTCTTTCGCTCGAAGCCCCACGGAAACGCCTGCATCTTCGCAGAACGCTCGAGCCCCGGATACACTCACTTGGTGCAGCGGCGGGGGAATCCGGTGCGGCTGGTGATTGCGCTTTCCGTGGCAGCCGCGCTCGCCGTTTTTCTCCTCTACACGAGCTTCGCGGGCGGCGCCACACCGTCATTGACGCCGAGTCAGCTCGCCGGCCATAAGGGCAAGCTCAGCGTCAGCGGCTACGTGCTCGGACCTGTCACCGGCGACCCGCACACGTCTGGTGGCCTGCGGTTCAAGCTGCGCGACATCGACGGCCCACATAAGTCGGTGCGAGTGCCGGTCGTCTTCCACGGCTCGGAACCGGACCTGTTCCAGGCAGGCCGTCATGTCTATGTCGTCGGCGACTACAACGGGGCGAAGCTCGCGGCGACGTCGATCACGACGAAGTGCCCCTCCAAGTACTCGCCGGCGAAGAGCTAGTGCCCTGTCCAGTGATGGTCTCGCGTTTCTGGCGAGTGCCCGGGGCCGGCAGGCAAGGACGCAGGGAGCGTCAATATGAAGACATATTGGCGCGACTGAGGACGCCGCATGGCGGTTCCGAGTGCCGCCAGAAACGCACTGACTATCGCTGGACGGGGCACTAATGCAGGATCTCGGGCGTGCCGCGCTCGTGCTCGCGTTCGGGCTCGCGGTCTACGCCGCGGTCGGCGGCGGGCTAGGCGCTTACACGCGGCGGCGGCGGCTGGTCGCCTCGGCGCGAAACGCGCTCTTCGCCTCGTTCGGCGCCACCGCAGTCGCGGCGATCGTGCTGCTGAACGCCTTTCGTGTCCGTGACTTCTCGTTCTCCTACGTCGCCGAGCACTCGAGCAGGGCGCTGCCGTTCCCGTACGTCTACACGGCGTTCTGGGGCGGCCAGGCCGGCTCGCTGCTGCTCTGGCTGTTCGTGCTGACCGGGCTCGGCTCGGCCGCCGTCGCATTCAACCGTCGGCTGACCACCGAGGTGCTGCCGTGGACGGTGCCGGTGCTCGGCGCGGTGGCGAGCTTCTTCGCGCTCCTCCTCGTCTTCGTTGTCAGCCCGTTCACGACCCAGGTGGCGCCCACGGACGGCGCCGGGCTCAACCCGAGCCTCCAAAACCCGTACATGATGATTCACCCGCCGCTCCTCTACCTCGGATACGTCGGGCTGACGATTCCGTTCGCCTTCGCGGCCGGGGCACTCCTCTCGGGCCGTTTCGACGAGCGTTGGATCGTGGCTACGCGGCGCTGGACGATACTGGCCTGGACGGCGCTCGGGATCGGGATCCTCCTCGGGGCCAAGTGGGCCTACGAAGAGGTCGGCTGGGGCGGCTACTACGCCTGGGATCCAGTCGAGAACGCGGCGCTGATGCCGTGGCTCGCGGCGACCGCGTTCCTCCACTCCGTGATGGTGCAGGAGAAGAAGAACATGCTCCGCGTCTGGAACGCGACGCTCGTCGCCGGCGCGTTCTGCCTCTCGATCTTCGGCACCTTCCTTACCCGAAGTGGCCTGATCAACTCGATCCACTCGTTCGCGCAGTCGCCGATCGGCGCCTGGTTCCTCGGCTTCATCGGCGTGGCGGTGACCTTTTCGACGGTGCTGATTCTCTGGCGTCTGCCGCTCCTGCGGGCGCGCACGAAGCTCGAGTCGTTGGCCTCCCGCGAGGCGGCCTTCCTCTACAACAACCTGCTCCTCGTCGCGTTCACGCTGACCGTTCTCTGGGGCGTTGCGTTTCCGCTGCTCTCGGATGCTGTTCGCGGCCAGGCGGTGACAGTGGGGCCGCCGTACTACGACTTCTTCCTGAAGGTCTTCGGCCTGCCGCTGCTCCTGTTGATGGGGATCGGCCCGCTCGTCGCCTGGCGGCGGACGTCGCTCCGGGCGCTCGGGGAAACCGTGCTCTGGCCCGCCGTTACTGCGCTCGTGGTCGGCGCGATCCTGATCGCACTCGGCGCAGGCTCGAGCACCGCCGGACTGCTCGCATACACCTTCTCGGCCTTTGCGTTAGCCGCGATCGTGCTCGAGTTCGCGCGCGGCACGCGCGCCCGGAAGGCGCTCGGTGCCCCGACCTGGTGGTCGGCGTTCTCGGGCCTCGTCGCACGGAACCGCCGACGCTACGGGGGGTATGTCGTCCACGCCGCCGTCATCCTGCTCGCAATCGGCGTCGCCGGCTCGAGCGCCTACGGGGCCACCAAGATCCAGCAGTTTCGCCCGGGGGACACGATGAAGATTCGCGGCTACACGCTGACCTATCTCGACAGCGTCGAGAGGCGCGCGGCCAACCATCTCGAGATTCGCGCGCGAATCGCCGTGACCGAGAATGGCAAGCGCGTGGGCACAATCACGCCGGGAAAGAACAGGTATTTCGCCGAGAAGCAGACCTCGAACGAAGTAGCGATCAAGCACGACTGGCTCCGCGCACAGGATCTCTTCGTGATCGGCGACGAATTCAAGTTCGGCAAGAGCGGGGTCAACAGTGTCTATCTGAAGGTGCTGGTGAAGCCGCTCGTCAACCTGATCTGGCTGGCCGGCTTCGTCTTCCTGCTCGGCTCGGTGATCACGCTCTGGCCGGACGCACGGGAGCAGCGCCGCCTCGCCGGGCAAACGGAAACCGGGCCTGTGCCCGCTACTCCGTGACGACGTACTCGAACGCCGCCCACGCGACGAGCACGAAGATCACGTCGTAGAGCGCCAGGAAGCCAAGATATTTGCCGCTCGAGCTGGCGAGGCTCGATCCCACTCCCCCGACGATGATCGGAATCGCCAGCGGCAGGAAGAGCAGCGGCAGCAACAGCTCGCGGGCGCGCCCGGCGGCAGCCATCGCGGCGAGCACCGTTCCGACGGCGCAGATGCCGACGTCGGCGAGCGCAACGCCGGCGATCGTCGAGGCGTCGACTGACGTGAAGAAGAGCGCGAAGGCGGGCAGCGCCACCACTTCGGCGATGACCAGGAAAGCGAGCGTCGCGACAACCTTGCCGACCCAGATCGCGCTGCGATCCGACGGCGCGAGCACGAGTCCGTCGAGCACACCTTGCTCGCGCTCGGCAACGAAGGAGCGGCCGAGGCCGAGGAGCGCGGTGAAGAGGATGGCCAAAGTGAAAGACGACCAGCACCGAGACGACAAAGAGCAGCATCGCCGGCAGGGTGTCCCGCGCGCGCAGCTCGAGCAGCAGATCCTTCCGGGCGAGCGCTCCCGCATCCGCCAGATATCCCCTCACGTGAGCGCCAGCCTTCCAGTTGCGAAGCGCTCCAGCCGCTCGGGCGCGTGGCTGGCCACGATCAGCGTCCGCTCGCGCCGCAGCTCGTCGAGCTCCCGGTCCAGCAGCTCCTCCCCGGCCGCGTCGAGCGCGTTCGCCGGCTCGTCGAGAATCAGCAGCGCGGGATCGTGGAGGAGCGCCCGGCAGAGCGCAAGCCGCTGCATCATCCCGCGCGAATAGCCGCCGGTTCGCTCCCCACGGGCCTCCCAGAGACCGAACCGTTCGAGCAACATCCCGATCCGCTCGCGCCGCTCGGGCACCCGGTAGAGGCGACCGTAGAGGTCAAGATTCTCGACGGCAGTCAACTCGCGGTAGACGAGCGGATCGTGCGCGAGATAACCGACCTGGCCGCGCTCTGCGTCGACCTCCAGCTCGCCGGAGGTCGGGATCAGCAGGCCGGCACAAAGCCGCAGCAACGTGGTCTTCCCGGATCCGTTCGGGCCGGTGACGACGAGGAAACCGCCGCGCGGAAGCTCGAAGTCGACCGGCTCGAGCGCCCGCTTGTCCCCGAAGCGGCGCGCTACCCCCCGTGCTCGAATCACCCCGCCTCCTCGAGCGCACGCTGTTCGAGAACCTCTGCCGCCTCCTCCGCCGCGTGCGGATTCATCAGCAGTTCGATCTTCTCTTCAGGCTCTGGATACGACGTCGCCCGAATTGCCTCGGCCGCCGCCGCGACGTCGTACTCGGTTCGGCGGAGCTCCACTTCCGGCCCGAGCAACGCCCAGTAGGCACCCGGCCGGCCTTCATACGGCATCCCGATGCTCCCCGCGTTGACGACTCGGGTCCCATCGATTCGGCGGTCGAACTGATGGTGCGTGTGACCACAGACGACGGTCTCAGCCGTCACCTCGGACAGGATTTCCCGCAGACGGTCGTCCGACGTGATCGCAGTGATCGCCTCAAGGTCGCTGCGAGGCGTGCCGTGGCAGAACAGCGCCTCCCCGAGTCCGTCGACCTCGAGTGTCAGCGTCGGCGGCCAGGCCTCCGCGGCCGCCCACTCGTCCGCCGTCAACCGCGCCAACAACCACTCGTACCTTTCCCGCCACCGCTCCTCGTACGGGCCGAGGTCACGGTCGGCGTTGCCCCGGACGAACCTGACGCGCGGGCCGAGGCCGCGGACTCGGGAAAGCGTCTCGGACGGCATAGGCCCGGAGAACACGTCTCCTCCGATCACGATTGCGGCCTCGTCGGGGACTTCGGCTAGAACAGCCTCGAGCGCAGGCAGGTTGGCGTGAATGTCGTAGAGCGCCGCCACTTTCATACGGACTCGTCCTCGTCATTCCAAGCGCATGGGCCCAACAGCCGAGTTTGAACGGCTGCGGCGGCAAAGCCGCCACAGCCTCCAAGTCGGCATCGCAAGCGACGCCTCATCGCGCCACCTCGGCGAGCACGAAGCCCAAGAAGACGAGGCTGATAACCCCGTTCATCGTGAAGAAGGCCGCATTCAGCCGTCGCAGGTCGCCGGGGCGGACGAGCGCGTGCTCGTACGCGAGGAGAGCAGCCACCGCGCCGATACCGAGCCAGTAGAACAGGCCGAGGTGAAGTCCGAAGCCCACTGCGGCCAGCAGAGCAACGGTCGCCGCATGCGCGAGACGCGCGCCCCAGAAGAGACGACGCTTGCCGAACCGCGTCGCGAACGAGTGGAGCCCCTGTTCGCGGTCGACCTCGAGATCGAAGAGCGAATAGAAGAGATCGAAGCCCGCGACCCAGAGCGCGACAGCAGCGCCGAGTGCCCAGGCCGGCCAGGGCAGCTGCCCGGTGATCGCGACCCAGGCGCCGACGGGGGCGAGGCCGTCGACAGCCCCCAGCCAGAAATGGGAGAGCCAGGTCCAGCGCTTCAAATACGGGTAGACGACGAACGCGGCGACGGGAATCGGCCAGAGCCAGCGCACGATTGGATCGAGCTGAAAGACCGCGACGAGAAAGAGCGCAAGCGAGGCGGCGCAGAAGAGAAAGACCTGGCTGCGGCTCAGCAGGCCACTGGGGAGCTCACGCGTCGCCGTCCGAGGATTGCGCGCGTCGATGGCTGAATCGATCAGCCGGTTCAATCCCATCGCGAGCGAGCGGGCGCCGATCATCGCCAGCGTGATCCAGACCAGGTCATACGCCGACGGGATCTTGTTGACGGAGAGCAGTGCGCCGACGTAGGCGAACGGCAACGCGAAGACGGTGTGCTCGATCTTGACGAGCGACGCGAAGCGCCTCGGGTAAGTAAGTGCAGCCGTGCTCATGTTTGTCGGTGAGCAGTCTGCTCGCCTGCGAGCAGGTCGAGCGCATGACGGAGCGCCGGCTGCAGGACGGCGAAACCGTCACGGCAGCCGCCCGGAGAGCCGGGTAGGTTGACCACGAGCGTCTCGGCGCGGACGCCGGCGACCCCGCGAGAGAGCAAGCCGTGCGGCGTCTTGGCGATCGAATCGGCCCGGATCGCCTCGGCAATCCCGGGCGCCGCCCGCTCCAGCACCTCCGAGGTTGCCTCCGGCGTCACATCGCGTGCGCCAAGCCCGGTGCCGCCCGTGGTGAGCACGAGCGCCGCCTCCTCGGCGAGCTCGACGATCGCATCCGCGATCGTTTCCCGGTCGTCCGGAACGACCCGCCGCTCGACCTCGTACCCTTCCGCCGCGAGCAGCTCGGCCAGGAGATCTCCGCTTTCATCGGCTCGCTCGCCGGCGGAGACTCCGTCGGAGACCGTCAGCACAGCGGCTTTCACGCAGGATCTTTCGTCTTCTCGACCAGGCGCACGCCCGTGATCTCGAGCTCCTTGTCAACTGCCTTTGCC
>Ga0193729_1001499_pt1 | contig 11918 bp, 9 predicted proteins | sample U1c2metaG_FD_143036 | JGI IMG/M metagenome (GOLD analysis project Ga0193729, IMG submission 143036) | Soil microbial communities from a riparian zone of the East river system, Colorado, United States - U1c2 | ecosystem: Environmental > Terrestrial > Soil > Riparian zone | place: USA: East River... | reverse complement strand
CGCCTCCCCCAAGCCGGGTCATGAACATCTCGTATTCTTACTTCGGATTATGCTTAACCGCCGCCAGCGCCCATACCGGGGAGGATCATACATTTTATTGGGGCATTTGCGTCCTGCTGGCCTGGGCTTTATGGTCGCAGCGCCCCTGGCGTTACAGTCCCGCCCTCTGGGCTGCCGCTTTGGCAGTGGCGATCGTGCTGGGCTATTTCGGCCAGGGAGGTCTGGGCCGTCTGCAACGCTATCTTGAAACCCTCAACCCGCCATGGCTTGTTAATTTCTCTCGGCGCGGGTTTGATGCCAGCCAAAGCAAGACTGCCCTCGGTCAAATTGGACGCGTTAAAGGTTCCTCCAAAATTGTCATCCGCCTCGAACCAAAATCAAAGTCATCCGCGCCAGCCCTCCTGCGCGAGGCGAGTTATCGCGTTTATAAAGGCCAGGTATGGTACGCTGGAAACTCACGGAACGACTTCGAAAACATCATCGAAGAAACCAACCGCAGCGTTTGGGTGCTGCTGCGCGGCAAAACCAACACTGCCGCAGTCAATCTGGCCTGTTACCTGCCCGGCGGCAGCGGATTGCTGCCCTTGCCTGGCGGTAGCGGCCGCCTCGAAAAACTGGCCGCCTACTTGCTGAAAAAAAATAGCGCGGGTGCCGTCGTGGCTGAGGGGCCGGGTTTGGTTATGTTCGATGCCTATTACGGCCCCGGACCTACGATTGATTCCCCGCCGGAGCCAAGAGAAGATCTGACGGTCTATCCTCGGGAATCCTTCGCGGTCGATCAGGTGCTTTCGGAACTGAACCTCCCTGAGAACAGCACTACAGACCAGAAGCTGCGAAAAATCAGCCAGTTTTTCCAAAGCAAATTCAGCTATCGAACCTGGCAGGACGCCCCGGCGGGCGCCAATGACTCCCCGTTAGGGCGGTTCCTCCTCCAAACGCGCCAGGGGCATTGCGAATATTTCGCCACCGCAACGGTTTTGCTGCTGCGAAAATTAAACATTCCCGCCCGTTACGCAGTCGGTTACGCGGTGCATGAGGTGTCCGGCTCCAAATACATTGTTCGTCAGCGCGATGCGCACTCCTGGTGCCTGGTCTGGAATGAGGACAAAAAGTCCTGGGAGGACTTTGATACCACCCCGGCCTCGTGGGTTGCGGTCGAGAATCAGCGGGCGTCGTCCTGGCAGGTTTTGTCTGATGCCTGGTCGCGGTTTGCCTTCGAGCTCTCGAAAATCCGCTGGGGCCAGACGCAGTTGCGAACGTACATTTTGTGGTGCCGATCCTGGGGCTTTTGCTCTATCAAATCCTTTTTCGCAGCCGTCGCCGTCGCCAGAGCCTTGAACGCGGCGGCTCATCCCGCCTATTGGTCTGGCCTGGTTTGGATTCGGAATTTTATGAACTCGAAAAAGCGCTCGTCGATCGGGGGCTGACGCGCGCTTCCAGCGAGCCCCTCTCGGCCTGGCTGCTGCGCGCGGCCAACACCCCTTCGCTTTACGAAGTGAAGGAGCCGTTGCACGACTTGCTCCAATTGCATTACCGTTATCGGTTTGATCCGCAGGGCCTCGACCCGTCCGGCCGTGAAGCCTTGCGCCGCGAGGCGCGAACGTGTCTGGCGAAGATGCGTTAGGCTATCGTGGTGCCAACTTGTGCGAATTCGTGCTCAAGCTGCGCGGAACGGCAACTCGACGATTCTTGCCGCGCTTTCTCCTCGGGGAGTTCGTAGAATCAATTCTGTGCCGAGTTCGTTGGCCTCTTTGCGCACATATCCCAGGGCAATGTTGGCTCTGAGTTTAGGCGAGGCTGCCGCGCTGGTAACATACCCCGATTCTTTTTCGCCATGAAAAAGCTTGTCCCCTCTACTCGGCAGGTTCTTCAATCCGTCATCTAATCGCAGACCGCGCAAAGCCTTCGCCACTTGCCCGTAGGTGCGAATGCGTGAAATGACTTCCTGCCCGATGTAGCAACCTTTTGTAAAGCTAATCGCGCGGGCTTCGAGGCCCGCTTCGAGCGGAATGTTCGTTTCATCCATGTCCGCCCCGAATCGGGGAAGGCCAGCCTCGATCCGTGCCGTTTCAAAAGCTTGCCAGCCGCAGGCGCGTCCGCCGCTCGATTTTGCAGCGGCGATCAGTTTATCAGTCACGGCCCCGAGGGCGTTCACCGGCACGAACAAATCATAACCCTTCGTGCCTAAGCGCGGCTGGTTCATCAGGTAAATGTCGCCCAGAGTCGGGTCGGCCACTTTCACGTAGCTAAGCGGTTTCTCGGGAACAGAAACCCCTAGCCCGCTCGCTACCGCATCCGCCTTGGGTCCCTGAACACTCAGCAAGCCATAATGCGGAGAGATATCCACTGCCTGAACGTCATCGGCGATGATGTATTTCTCCAGGCGTTCGGAAATCTTTGCCGTCAAGCCGGGTTCGAAATCCAGGAGCAACTCATCCGCCAGGCAGAAGATGTTCAGGTCGCTTTCCATTTTGCCCTTGGCCGTGATCAGCGCGGCATAACAACCCTCGCCCACCCTCAGTCCTTTAACATCATTCGTGACCTGGCCGTGGAGAAAAGAACTCCGATCCGCCCCCGTGAGGCAAAGCCGCGAGCGGAAACTAAAATCCAGAACACCCGCCGTTTCGTGCAGCGCAGCGTATTCCGATGTCCATTCACCATAATCGCCCACCGCTTCCGCGCCGTTGATGAGCGTGAATGTGGCTCCGAGGCCCTCATGAAATTCGTGCAACGACAAGCGTTCCATAGCTCAACCCTAGCCATCCCGGCCCGGTGAAGCACGTCTTCCCTCTCTAATTTTTAAGCCTCGCCAACAGCCCGGAATATCGCAACTGCGTTTGGTTATTTCTAACGGCGATCGCCAATGCCTTTCCCTGTCCCACCAGCATCACCAACCGCTTTCCACGCGTCACACCGGTGTAAACCAGGTTGCGCTGCAATAGCAGGTAATGCTGCGTGGCCAGCGGGATGACCACTGCCGGAAACTCCGAACCTTGTGATTTGTGAATGGTGATTGCGTAGGCGAGCGAAAGCTCATCCAACTCGCCGTAATCATACCGGATCTCGCGCTGCTCAAATTTTACGATGACCTCCTTCTCGTCGTGATCGACTTTTAAAACCTGCCCGATATCGCCGTTGAATATCTCTTTATCATAATTGTTCTCTGTCTGGATGACCTTATCCCGGGCGCGAAACTGCCAGCCGAACTTTTCCACCTGGGCTTCGCCCGCTCTGACGGGATTTAGTTCGGTTTGCAGTCGATTGTTTAATTCGCGAATGCCCAGCGAGCCTCGGTTCATCGGTGAGAGAACCTGGATATCTCGAATCGGATCCAGTTTGAATTTGTCGGGGATTCGTCGTTTGACCAGGTCCACCAGCGTATCGGCTATCTGGTCCGGCGCCTCGCGTTCGAGAAAATAAAAGTCCGAATCTCTTTCTTTGTCCGTCGGTTCAGGCATTCGGCCCTCATTGATTCGATGCGCATTGGTGATAATGCCGCTATTGGCTGCCTGGCGGAATACCTCGGTCAACCGCACCACGGGGACTATCCGGCTGTCAATCAGGTTGCGTAGCACCAGCGGGGGGGGCCGACCGAAGGCAATTGATCAACGTCCCCCACGAGCAGCAGGCTGCCGTTCGTCGGCAAAGCGCGCAACAGATGGTTCATCAGCGGCACGTCCACCATTGAAGTTTCATCCACGACCAATAGGTCACAATCCAAGGGATGGCTTTCTCTGCGAGCGAAAGCTCCTGTGCCCGGAAGCACCTCCAGCAACCGATGTATGGTTTTTGCCTCGAGGCCGGTCGTTTCCGAAAGATGCTTGGCCGCCCGGCCGGTCGGCGCACACAACAGGCACCGCATTTTCTTGGCTCGCAGGATCAGCAGGATCGCGTTGACCAGCGTGGTTTTGCCCACGCCCGGCCCGCCGGTAATGATGAGCGCGCGGCTGGTCAAGGCCTGCTGGAGAGCGTGCCGCTGGCTCGGGGCGAGCGCTTTGCCGGTCTTTTGTTCGCACCAGGCCAGCGCTTTCTCAAAATCAATCGGAGGATAAGTGGCCCGCTCCTCGCACAAGGTTTTGATCCGAACGGCAATACCCTCTTCGGCACGCTTAAGCGAAGGCAAGTAAACGAATTCTTCGCCATTGATTTGTTCGCGTAGCAGGTCCCTCCCGGAAAGGATCCGTTCGAGAGCGGATTCGATGATATTTTCGGGCACCAGCAGCAATTCGCGCGTCTGCTCCTTAAGCCTGTCCATCGGCAAGGCGCAGTGGCCCTGGTGGGTCGCCTCCAGCAATACGTGTTGGAGTCCCGCACAGGCCCGGAGGAGTGAATCGTGCGGGATGCCAATCTTCTGCGCGATCTCATCAGCCGTTTTAAACCCGATGCCGTGAATGTCCTGCGACAACCGGTAAGGATTGGACCGGACCTCGTCAATCGCGCTTTCGCCGTAAGTTTTGTAGATGCGGACCGCCCGGCTGGTGCTGACTCCGTTTGAATGAAGGAACAGCATGATCTCGCGGACCACTTTCTGTTCCGCCCAGGCATCCTTTATCCGCCGGCGGCGCTGCGGGCCTATCCCCTCGACGTCCTCCAGGCGGCCGGATTCGTTTTCGATGATGGTGAAAATCTTCTCCCCAAACCGTTGAACCAGCTTTTTCGCGTAGATTGGTCCAATTCCCTTGACCATTCCACTCCCGAGATACTTCTCGATTCCCTCGCGCGTCGTGGGCGCGGTGGAATTGATCGCCTCGGCGCGGAATTGCAGTCCGAACTCTCGATCCCTGACCCAGTGTCCCTCTGCCGTGACCCACTCACCCGGGTTGACCGCCGGCAGCGAGCCGACGACGGTGACGTCATCCCGGTGGCCCTTCGCCTTTATTTTGAGGACTGCAAAGCCGTTCTCCTCGTTGAAGAAGGTGACTCGCTCGATGAGGCCCGAGAGGCTCTCGGGCGGCGCTGGTGCTGGCTGCTGCAATCAGCGGGCATGGTGGACTTCCGGTCGGTATTCTGCAATGGGTTCCCGGCTCAGGACTGGCGTGCTCGCAGGAAAGTCTTCGATGGCATCGCTGGCTGCTGCGTTTCGGGATTGCCTCACGCCGCGCCCGAACTCCGATGCCTTGTGCTTTCCTCTTGTTCCGCTACCGGTGGAGGCGTCAGTTCCAGCTCGTCCAGCCTCGTTGCTTCGGCGTCGTCGGAACCCTCCATGCCATCCAAAATGCTGGAGCAACTGGCGCAAATATTGGGGTTTCGCGAGCGAGAAGTGCCAGACAGTGACATGGACTCGCCACAGCAGATGCAAATCCGAGGATTCATCCAGCCTGTCTCCTGGGGCACAAAAAAGTGCCATTCAACTTCTTCTCTTGGGTACGCTCCGAGTGCATATCCTCTCCCGCGCGTAAAAAATCTAGCACGCCCCGGCTAAAGTTCAATCTTTATTGTGCAGGGCTGCCGAACCAGCTATTTAAGGGCCGGCAAACCTTCCGGAACAGCGGATCGAGTTGCCCGAATCGTAAAATTCAAATGAAAGTTGTCATATTCTGCGGAGGACTGGGGACGCGTCTGCGGGAAGAAACCGAGTTCCGTCCCAAGCCGATGGTTCCGGTGGGCGAGCGCCCGGTGCTTTGGCACATTATGAGACTTTACGCCCATTACGGGCACAAGGATTTCCTGCTGTGCCTTGGGTACAAGGGCGAGGTGATCAAGGAATACTTTCGCAACTATCACTGGAACACGAGCGATGTCACCCTGCGCCTCGGCGCCCGGCCGCAGATCAAATATCACAGCCAGCATGACGAAGAGGATTGGAGCGTCACCCTCGTGGATACAGGCCAGGCGACCATGACCGGCGGCCGCCTCAAGCGCGTCCTGCGCTATATCGAAGAGGATACTTTTCTGCTCACCTACGGCGACGGGCTCACCAACAGCGACATTAACCGCTCGATCGCCTTTCATCAGCAGCAAAATAAAATCGCCACGGTCACAGCCGTGCAACCGACCGGCCGCTTTGGCGACCTCAAAATCAACGGCCCTATGGTTGAGGCCTTCAATGAAAAAGCCGAAAGGGAAAGTGGTTACATCAACGGCGGCTTCTTTGTCATGAACAAGCGCATCGGGGAGTATCTGACCGATGATGCCTGCGTGCTCGAGCAGCAACCGCTGACCCGCCTCGCCGCGGAAGGCCAGATTGCGGCATACATCCATGCCGGGTTTTGGCAGTGCATGGATACTTTTCGCGAACAACAATTGCTTTCGAACCTGTGGAACAGCGGCAGGGCGCCGTGGAAAGTCTGGTAAATGTCTAACGGCACCAATCCAAATCTGCACGAGCTCATTAAATCCGCTGCGTTCGCGGGCGAAACCCAATGTGATATCCGCGATTTGAAATCCCTCACCGCCGCTGTGCAGAGAATCCAACCTCAAGTTGTATTCCACCTCGCCGCCCAACCCCTGGTCCGCCTGTCTTACACCGAACCGCTCGAAACTTTCGAGACCAATGCCAACGGCACCGCGAACCTGTTAGAATCCGTGCGAAAGGCCGAATTGCCTTGCCCGGTCATCGTCGTCACCAGTGACAAGTGCTACGAAAACCGCGAATGGGAGTTCGCTTACCGTGAAAACGATCCCCTTGGTGGGCATGACGTTTACTCTATGAGCAAAGGCGCCGCTGAGCTCGTGGCGCACTCGTGGAACAAATCGTTTTTCGCGCCTAATCCGAAGCTGGGCTCTGTGGTCACCGTTCGCGCAGGAAATGTCATCGGCGGCGGCGATTATGCCCAGGACCGGATTGTGCCGGATTGCATCCGGGCGCTTATCGAAAACAAACCCATACTGGTCCGCAACCCGGCGGCCATCCGGCCCTGGCAGCACGTGCTCGAATGCCTGAGCGGTTATCTCTGGCTGGCCGCGCGCCTCAGCCAGGAATCGAAAACTTCGCGGCTTGTGGGCGCATTCAATTTCGGACCCGAGCCCTCCGCGCGGCAGCCGGTGCGCCGTTTGGTCGAGGAAGTCCTGAGCATTTGGCCTGGCCAATGGAAAGATGGCTCGAACCCGAATGAACCGCATGAGGCGACCTTGCTCTCTCTTTCCATCGAAAAGGCTGGAGCACTCCTCGGCTGGTATCCCTCGTGGGATTTTAAAGAAGCAATCCACCGCTCCATTACCTGGTATCATCAGAGGCACGAGGTCAAGAATCAGGACATGTTCGGTTTCTCCAACGCCCAGATCGATGATTACGTCCAGGCGGCCAAAACTCGCCGGTTGGCGTGGACCGCGGGCCTTTGAGCCTTGATTTCACGTGCTCTTCGTGCGACAAGGCCCGAGATGACTTCGGATCCCGCTACACTTAGAGCCGAAATTCTGCGGCTCACCGCGGAGTTTTCCCGCCTCACCCACGCGGCCAATCGGCCCGGCTACGAGAACGGCGGCGCTGGCAGTTCCGCCAAGCCGGCCTTTGTTCCGGGTTCCACCTTTGTGCCCTATGCCGGACGCGTGTTCACCGAAGATGAGGTCACTGCCGCGGTCGGAAGCACTTTGGATTTCTGGCTTACCCTTGGAAAGGAAGGCGAAGCCTTTGAAAAGAGCCTGGCCAAATTCCTGGGGGTCAAGGCCAGTGTGCTGTGCAATTCGGGCTCTTCGGCCAATTTGCTGGCGGCCAGCGCCCTTTCCAGCCCGCAACTCGGGAAACGCCGTCTTTTGCCCGGAAATGAAATCATCACGGTTGCGGCGGGGTTTCCCACGACGGTCGCGCCTATTTTCCAGAATGGCTTCGTTCCTGTGTTCATAGACAACGATCCGGCAACCCTGAATGGCCGGGTCGAACAACTCGAAGAAGCGTATCAGGAAGGCAAGACCAAGGCGGTGTTTATGGCCCACACCCTGGGCAATCCGTTTGACCTGGCCGCCGTGACCGAGTTTTGCAAAAAGCATCAACTCTGGCTGATCGAAGACAACTGCGACGCTTTGGGTTGCACTTACGATGGCCGGCTGACCGGCAGTTTTGGCGATCTCTCGACCCAATCCTTTTATCCGCCGCATCATTTGACGCTCGGCGAAGGCGGCGCGGTGAACATCGTGGGCAGCCTCAAGCTCAAGGTGGTGATCGAGAGCTTTCGCGATTGGGGCCGCGATTGCTGGTGCGCCAGCGGCAAGGACAACACGTGCGGCAAACGTTTTGACTGGCAGCTCGGTGAACTGCCCAAGGGCTACGATCATAAATACATCTATTCTCACCTTGGCTATAACCTCAAACCCCTGGACATCCAGGCCGCCATCGGCCGCGAGCAAATCAAGAAACTCCCCGACTTTGTCCAGGCGCGCAAAACCAATTGGGAGCAGCTTCGGCGCGGCCTGGCGCCCCTGGAGGAGCATCTGGAGTTCATGCTGCCGACTCACGCAACCGGATGGTCGCCGCAAGGTTTCGCGTGGGACAAGTCGGGCCACCGGTCGGATTGTTCCTGGTTTGGATTTATGATGCTCGTCAAGCCCACCGCGCCTTTCTCACGCACGGAGCTCGCCCGCCATCTGGACGCCCACAAAATCGGCAACCGCATGCTTTTCGGCGGCAACCTGCTGCGGCAACCTGCGCTCGTGCAGTTGGCCAGCGAGCGGCCCGGGTCCTTCCGAGTGGTGGGCGACTTGAGCGGCGCGGACCGCATCATGAAGGAGGCGTTGTTCATCGGCACGTATCCGGGGCTGACTCAGGCCATGCTCGACTATATGATCGAAACCATGCTCGCGTTTGCCAAACGGCGTTAAGAGCGCCAGCAGGAAGGCAGAAAGATGGAGGCAGCAAGATAAGAATAAAACCATGTTCGCGAGGCAGCTAATCTCTAACCTTTGGTTATGTCTGCAAGGTCACGAACTGCACTTTGTGACGGGCCATATTTACCCAGTGGCAAGCGCGCAACTGGGAATGGCGAAGCAAAGAACAAAGCTGACGCTCATAATGCTCGGCGGTGTCAGGCATGGCAGTCAGGCGAAACGCGATGTCAGGAGTGAGCATGTACAGTCGCTGGTTGCCTAAAGATACACTGCCTCTTTTCAGGGGCACCATACGGACGACTTGTTCTTGGCCGCCCAGGAAATGGGTCAATGCCTCCAGATATAGCGGAAGTTCGAGGAAAAGACCCCAATCCTCCAACAGACCTAAAAACGTGCTGTGGAGCAATTGGCTGGCCCCATCACTCGGGTGCCACCTGTCGGATTCGACCTCAAAAAGTTTTCGAGATTGCGGCGTCAGAGTGGTATTGATAAACCGGGATTGTACCTGTGTTGGTCGGAAATTCAACAGTTTCCCATGGTGCGCTCCCCAAAGGAGGAGGTAGTTCAGCAGTTGCGCATCATGCTCCGCCACGAGGTTCGCGAGCGCCTTAAGCTCATAAATAGCGGCATCTCCCACGACCAAATCCATGGAGTAAGTCTTAGCGAAGTCGCGATGTGTGATGATCAGCGGCACCTCCCTGCGCACCGGACCCAGGCCAGCGGCTTCGATTCGATCGGCAAGGTCGTTTTGATAAATCACCTCATCGCAGAGCCGGCCCAGCGCGTTTTGGGAATCGAAGGCCAGGCGCATCACCTGAAAATCATGCCGGGCAAACTCTTCCTGTTCGATGTGGCGTGCAGTGATGGGGCAAGAAATGGGCATAAATCACAAGGTAGAAACGTCGAGGCAGCAACGTAAGGAAAAACTATTTTACTGCCTCCATCTTTCTGCAGCTTATCCGACGCGCCTGACGGTCAGCGTTTCTCGCGTTCCCAATCCCGCAGCGAGGCTTGGAGTGCGGCTTCCACGGGACGCAGTTTGACCCCTGCCGCCAGCAGTTTGGTTGCATCCAAAATGCAATTCGAGCGGGGGGTTTTGGCTGCGACCTGGTAAAATTCTTCATCACTGTGCCAGAACTCAAAGGCCCGTTTCGGCTTGAGAATGGCTTCGATCATTTTTACCACTTGCCGGGTAGTGACGAAGCCGGGATTGGTCACATTGTACGTGCCGAAGGGGGCGCGCCGTTCCCATAGATCCAGACAGGCGCGGACGAAATCGCACCGATGCGAAACCGAGTTCACATTGTCGTACACCTTCGGGTAGCGCTGAATTTTGCTCAGGTAATTGCGCGCGTTGTCCACTTCGTCAAACGGAATGCGAAGCCGCCAGACGTAGCTTTCGCCGATGCCGGAAATCGCCTCTTCGGCCAGCGCTTTCGTGCCGCTATAGAAACTGACAGGCGGATCGCGGAATGTGAAGTTGGGCGTGTCGCTTTCGGTGAAGCCCTTAAGGGCGGACGGGTTCTGGTCCGCGAGTTCTTTGAGCTCGGGTTTGGTCAGGTCCTTTTCCACGACGACTTTTCCCGCCTGATTGACTTTGGCACCGGAGAAAATGCAGCCGGATGAAACATGACCCCAGGGCGTTTTTGTGGCCAGACAAGCGTGGGCGATGGCTGCCGGGAGCAGGGTGTTGCCCATGAGGGTATCGGCTTTAGCAGTTTCGCAGGCGTCCACGTTCGGTTTGCCGGTGTAGCCGGCGGCGTTAATCAGAAAGCTGGGTTTGGCCTCGCGGAGGAATCCGAGCAACCGATCGAACCGCGTGTAATCGAGCTGTTTTCGGGCCAGGGCTGTGAAAGGTTGTTGACGTTCGAGCAACGCTTGAGCGAAAGCCTGGCCGATATAGCCTGTGGCGCCGAGCAGGACGATCATGCTGTGACCGGCTGCAAGCCGGGCGCGCGACGAGGGTCACAATGCGGTCCCGGGCGCGTGGCCCGGGGCCGATTTGGGAAATTTACCGGCAGCACGATTTTCCTGTTCATCCGGCGATCAAGTTAAGACATGGACTATCGCTTGGAAAGGCGAAGTTGACTGTGATGGCCTCACAAATGCCGAGGTGCTTGATTTGCCTTGAGCTGCTTTGAAAAGGATTGAAGCGTCCAAATCAGGGTTAAGCGCGAGCCCTCTCCAATCCATCATTACATGCGTGAGTTGATGGTTTGGAATCGAGCATGGCAATCTTCCTGGCTGCCAGGTTTTCTTCTCTGGGCCACTGAATCTCGATCATTGCCCTCCATATATAGGGGAAGTGGGCGGTGAAAATAAGTTTGGCGAAAAGCACTTGGGCGGCAACGAGTTGCGCATGAATTAGGGTCAAAAACCCCAAAAAAGAACCTGATTTTACTCAAAAAATCGACTTGGTCGTCTTCGTAAGTGGTTGGAAATCAATAAACGATTTTTTTACACACCCAGCCGGGCTGGCGTTATTGGGTGATGACGCGGTAGAATCGCGCCGGGAACTGGTCCGATTGTGAGTCAGAGAAGTCGAAATCTCCGCCTCCGGTGGGTTCGGCCACTCCAATCGTGTCCCAATTCGCCAGATTCGTGGAAGCCTGGATGACGTAAGTCCGGGCCTCGTCTCCCGAGAACTGGAGAATGGGCTGCCCGCCTAAAAACGCCACGGTCAAGTCGGTGACCGCTACTGGCTGGACGGAGTATAAATCGGGGATGCGATCGCTGCGATAAACCAAGCAGCCGGCATAAGTCTTGTTCGTATTAGCATAATCAAACAGGGCCAGGTCGAACACCACCTCAGGAACCGGGTCATGGGTCACTTCCTGGATGCGGACCATTGCGGCATTGGTCGAGTACGCGCTGGGATGAGATCCGTTAACATAACTGATATTTCCGAAAGTAACCAACACGTTGCCGCGCCCGCTCAGAAAGTCAGCATCGCCGACGCTCCCCGTGTACAACGTCTCATTAGGGCTGGCGTACTCCCATACCTGAGAAATCTCCATCCTGGTCTCGTTTATGTCATACTCCACGGCCCGGCTATAGTTGCTGGCGTCAGGCACCGCGGTGTCGAAAGGACTGGCCCTGAAATTGCCATCATCATAAATGAGCAGCGTGCCCTGTGGGGTAATCTCGGGCGCATGTTG
>Ga0193729_1001498_pt1 | contig 11920 bp, 11 predicted proteins | sample U1c2metaG_FD_143036 | JGI IMG/M metagenome (GOLD analysis project Ga0193729, IMG submission 143036) | Soil microbial communities from a riparian zone of the East river system, Colorado, United States - U1c2 | ecosystem: Environmental > Terrestrial > Soil > Riparian zone | place: USA: East River... | reverse complement strand
AAGCCTCTACTTCACTGCAGTCCGCTGGGACCTCGCGAAGTAGAGCGGCGGCTGGATCGAGCAACCCGTTTCCATTTGGGCAGTGCGTCTGGTGGGCAGATCAGCGGTACTACCAGTTACATGGAATATTTGTGCCGTGGAGAATAAATGCCATGGCCGCGAACTGGGTCCATCGGGCTCGCGAGTTCGGCTGGCATGTCTCCGGCATTCCAAAAGTCGGTTCCATCCTAGTCTTGCAGCCGGGTATCCAGGGAGCATACTCAGCGGGGCACGTCGCTGTGGTGGAACATCTTCTTAACAATGGTTCTGTGGTTGCATCGTCGATGAATTGGGGAAGGAATCCAACGACGGTCACAGACAATACATTTCGTCCAGGACCAGGTGTGGCTTTTATCAGCCAGGAAGATTGATATGTGTTGGTGCGCTAGTGTGAGGCGTAAGATATCAACTGGTCACGTGTTGTAAAGTTTTAAGACCCCATGCATAAAAAGAACTGGGTATTAGGTGCGAGATACCCAGTTTCCCGCAACAGTATTGTCAGCACTATAGCTATGTTTTTTGAAAATGGAACCTGAGGAATTACCTGGATCCTCCCTAGACAGTAATATTACCTGCTTTGCTCTCACTTTTGCCCTCATCTTTTTGTTCCTGTGGTTCATTTTTGCATGGATGTCCTGAGTGGAGCAGTTCTGATGAGCTCTATTTTATCTGCTCAGCTTTTAGCTATTGCTGCCAGATCCGATTTTATCAGGATTAAATTCCCATGAAATTTCCTTTTCTCGTTCTGCTTTTACAATCTTCACTATAGAATCTACCGTATGTTTCACATTATAAGACATCGTCATAAACTGATGCCGTCGTGGTTCGCCCTCTTTTGGATATGTAATACATTTTCTTTTACTAGCTTCACTTAACATCGCCTCCATTACTTTTGAGTGATCTGTTTTATCTGTTTCATCAGAAAAGTCGCACTGATCAATTTGGTATTTTTTTATGAACTCTGGAATATCCACTAGGAATGTACCTCTCGTTTCTCGAGATTGAGGTGAGAATAGTGGTACTGGACCGCTTAATTGTTGAGCCTCAGCACGAAAAAATACAACATGGTCTGTCGATGTATTTGGATCTACCTCTTGATCATCTTTTTGTATGGTGTTCGGTATCAGTTCATATCCCTGAGCCTCCTCTCTAAATTCCCTTTCTATAGCAATAGCAAAGATATCTACCTTATTATCTTTTTTGAGCTTTCCAAGATCCTCAAAATCTACCCCACCCGACTGCTGCATAGGCGTATCACCCGCAAAGAGTTCATGGTTATAGGCGTATCTTTTCCGTATTGAGAATATCCATGTGTGTGTATTTCCTACAGATGCAAGAACGCTACTTTTGAGTTTCTGCTCGCCAATGCGCAAAACTCCATGTCTGGTGAGTCTCAATGGTTCTAGATCCTTCATTTCTGATAGCTCTGGCTTTATTTTTATTTGAGATGTTTGTCTGTCAAAGTGAAAGTCCATTAAACTTGCACCAAACTCATGTAATAAGTCAGCCGCAATTTCGATATATCTTGCAGGCTTGTCGAAAAGAACCCCTTGTCTACATAAAAAGAGGACTGAATCAACTGCTTGATTAGGATCAAATTGTTCTCCGTATTTAGATTTGTATATCCTTGCCAAGCTGTTTGTAAAACGTCTTACTTTGTCATTCTCTAATGCTTTGAGACTTGCCTCGCTGAGTTTACTCTCATCAAGAGGACGATCTGGATTTTTTGGTCGTGCTTCTAAAGTCTGTTGGTGTCTAGTAGCCTCTAGTTGAGTTGTCAGGCTTTCGATTTCTCCTTGAAGCTTGCTTTGTTGCTGTGCCAGATCATGCAGTTGCTTTGGTAACTGATTAGGCGCTATTTTCGTGTAATGAGGATCTCCTCCAGCTATTTCCTGAATTTCTCTTTCAAGAGTAGCCTTTTGTTCTTTGTAATCTTGAATTTTTGGTTGAAGGTGTAATAGGCCTTCTTGAGCGCTTACTACTTCTGCTTCGTTCAGAGATTGTTTTTCTTGCAAAGGTTTTTTCGCTAGAGAGTTGTAATAATCGATAATTGACTTCTTAGTCCTAATCTTTGTTTTTTTTATTCTTTTAGACTCGATGTGTGCACTTATGAACGCTTTGAGCTTCTCCTCAAATTCTTGGACTTCAGAAGGAGTGCACTGATATGCTTTAGCATTGGGAAGATCTTCGCGATGATACGACTTTAGACGTTTCTTGAGCAGGTCTAGCTCTTCAAATGCGCTGTCATATGCTTTAAGCGCTTTTAACGAATCTCTATAAATATGCCCTATACATGCATATTGTTTGTTCATGAGATGTTCTTCTACAAATTGTTTATAAGCTCCCTTGATCGCTTCTTCAGAATCCCATGGGGTTGTAATAGCAGTTTGAAGGGCATGGGTAAAATCTGGTTGGCTCAAAGTGTCTGCCTGTTCAAGAGCCGTTTGGATGGCTCTACGTTGGCCGAGCCATGCTTTGTAAAGACCAATAGCTTGAGGATAAAAAGACTCTGGTTGTGTTCCTGCTGGATAAGGATTTGCATCTTCTTCTGCTTGTCTCTGTAGCTTATTTAGCCTTTTTTTCAACTTTGCTATTTGCTTTTTGACTTCTGGTAGCAAGTCTGTTGGAGTTCTAGCATCAAACGAATAAGCAAACTTTGAATCTCTAAAAGCTCGAATAGCACGTTCATAATCTTTACAAGTCTGCCATTGAAAAAAAACCAGTATTTTCTTTCGAAAAAAGCGAGTTGACTTCAGAGCTTCATCACATTGTGCTTCTCTGCTTTCATCATATAGTATGTCTTTTAGTTCTTTTAGTTCTTTTAGTTCTTTTAATTTTTTTATACATTCTTTTGGATTATCTATGATGTCGCCATTATTATTGTCTAAAATGAAGTACTTTCTTTTTACTTTAATACCAAGCGGCGACAAAAACTCAGTTACTTCACTTTTTGCCCTTTCCATAATTTGATGTAGATCGCCTACCTCACCTGAATATGAACGTTCATGTTCAAGAATATCTTCGCAGTAAGCATCGAGCTTTCGTGCTCTATTTACTCTTCCTAATGCGGCTTCTATAATTAGTTTCATTGAAGAAGGAGTATCGCCTCTTTTGAATAGCTCTTGCAATAAAGCTCTTTGCTCATTCAAGGTTTTTCCTGATAAACGGCCTATATGGTCTTTAACAAACTTTATTTCTTTGCGTAAAGAGTCCATACGGCGGTTTGTTACTCTTATAGATGCTCCTAATTCTCGTAAATTTTCATTAAATTCTCTTAAACTCGTCAGCTTTTTATGTAACTGCTCTATTTTAGCTAATTCTTTTTCTTTACCTTCTAATAATTTTTGTGTATTTTCTACTTCAAGAGCCCGCTTTTTAATAAAGTCTGGAGACCCTTCTGGTGAATGAGAAGTGCTTGCATGAGGTTTATCAGTAGGTTGACGTTTGTCCATAATAAAGTGTGCAACGAGTTCTCTCCTTGAGGTGGAGGAGGACTGTGCAGCTCTCCTTTCTGTTCATGCTCCTAACAGCATGATATACTAATTAATACGAGTTTTTAATATATAAAATGCATATAATGTAAATTACTGCACTCTCAACAAACGTTGCTACGAGGCAATCTTCTCTACTGAGTATATCCGATACGAGCGTCTTTTTCCAGGACAACGAGAGGACAACTTTGGGCACAAAGGAGATGTAGACTGTTTTGCTAGAGAGTGACATGTGTATTTGCTGATTTCATCTAGAGTATCCGATAGACTATGACCTGTGGTGACCTAGGATTGAAGGGGCTTTATGATGCTTTCTTGCTCCAAAGCTATAGCACAGATTGCCGGGTGTTCGGTCACAGCTGAGGTGTGGCGTCCAGCTAGTCGGCTCGCTGGTGCTCAACCGGATCTTTCGGATACCTTTCATTTTCTCTATGAAGAAGTCGAGAGGGGTGCAGTTCAATTTTTTGCACGCAGTTGCCCACGGTCAACGGACGCGATAAATCGGGTCCCTACAATACGGGCGATAAATCGCCACACAAGCAATTCATTGCCCGAGTTGTAGGGGCCCAATTCCATTGCGCCCGTTGGGAGGGGACGGCACGTTGCAAAAAAATGACGCGCACCCTTGGCGGTGCGATTTTAGGCCATTCATTATGGCTCGTTCCGCCTGTGAAGCGCTCGGAGGCATCAGGTTTTTTTCCGGCTTTGATGGCTTGTAGAGCGACGGTTTTCTTGCGTCTGAACTCAAATAAGTTCAAGGATGAGAGATACTGTTGTGCTCTGTCTTGAAGGGCTTGAAATGGCTTGTAGCGAGGATGGAAAGGGAATTGACTGATGTGGTATGATAGGACGTGACGGGGCTGTAGCTCAGTGGATAGAGCGTCGGTTTCCTAAACCGTGTAACCCGTAAACCCGCCTCTCACCTCCTCTAACGACTTCCAAATCATTCAACAGTAACGGTTATTATGACGCCCAAGGACGCCCTATTTTCAGCGTTAAGTACTCAGCTCGTAGTTGCAGGTAGCGTTGCCTCGTTCTATCAGGCATTGCATGTAACTCTGCCATACCCTTGGCAGTACCGATGATAATTTGTGAGATTAAAATCTTCATCTCATCAGGCGTACGCCTCTTCCTTCCTTCCCTGATATCAGGAACCGTTCCAGGCTCATAGAGCACTCCTGTATCAAGCTCAAGGGCAAACAGGGGTACGGCCGCATTATGCTTCTGACAAATGATCAGGCTGAATCCATGCTTGGCGAGGTTCAATCGATGCTCGTAGAAATCGAATGAGTGAGCCAGCACGGTTGCTAGCATCTCTACTTGTATTTCCTCATTGAACATGCGGTATCTGAAATTGGTTAGACGCTCGATTATCTGAAGCGGATACTTTGGATACTGCAGTTCAAATTGCCGCATGACAGCTACGCGCTTCTGACGTTCGGACATGGCTACCAACCTCCACCAAATTGGCGCTTGTTTCCAGAGTCACCGCCGAGCGTGTCATTGTTGCGTCGTCTGGTTAGTTCTCGAAGCAGCTCATTGTCCATACGTTTACGTTCCTGCTCGGTCTGTGCGTTTTCACGATGGATATCAGCTTCAACGAACGCCATTTCAACTTTGATTTCAGAGTGCGCAACCGAGTTGATCGCTTCCTCTTTCCCTTGCATATCCTTGATGAACTTCTGCAAGTTCTTGACGTTGACGACGGTCAAGAAGATGGTAGCAATCACGTCAATAATCAGGGGCGCAAAACTACGGAAGTAGAGCGATGCTTGCCCTTTAAAATCATCCTTTGCTATCTTGATGTGACTATCAATCATGAACATTTGGGCAAAGGAATTGCCTACTGCAAGAGCCAAGAAAAGGACACTTAAAATGATAGGCCATGCCATTTGCGAGCGGTCCTTTACCGCTCGTTTTGCAGTGGTAGAAACGGCATATCCCATCACCGGAATCATCAGTTCTAGCCCGATACTAATGACATAGGAGAATACACTCCAAGGATTGTTCCAATCAAACTTTCCTGCCCATACTTGCCCTATTGCACTACCAACTACCCAAGCTATCAGGATAGGCAATAAGTAGGCAAGCACCGTAAAGAACTTTACCACTACCCATTCAAGCGGTGTCTGCCGATCCTCGTTGAATGACTCGACTTTCTGCCTGATGCGTTCTGTGTGGGCACTTGCAGACGCTCTACCAGTTGCATCAATGGTTGGGACGAAAGTACCGGACACGATTTCTGCATCCCTTCCTTGCTCAGGGATCACTGCTGTTTGTTGGTTAGCAGCTGGCGATAGAGCGGTTGATGTCTGCTGAGAATACACCTTCTGTTGTATCCAGTTCCCTATTCGCGTAGTCATTCCCATCGAATTAATAATCCTTTCTGAAAACCTTGACTTGGATTCGTCAATCCAGTTTTACGAGGGACAATTATCGAATACGCATGCTAATCTGAGATTGGTACGCCTTTATCTTTCGTAAAGCACCTGTATCAGGCGTAGCAACTCGGGCTAAATTGAGGGACGCTGTAATCTGTGGCGTCCCTCTGGCGTGCCTACTCATCCGATGGTTTAGGACTGGACTCGCGTACTTCTTTACGGAGTGCTGCATGAGCCTTGTTAATAGCCGCACGTTGTTGACGATGTTGCCTTGCGATTGCTTTGGTAACAATTGGACTACATACGCCTATTAACTCTGTTAGTACTGACATCAGGAATACATCTTTAGCTTCGTGAGCTGCTTTTGCTTCTGTCTTCAGTCTTTCCAGAATAGCTTCTGCTTGCTCAACTGAATTCTTTGTGTCTGCCATGGGATTAGAACCTCTTTTCTCTATTGCCATGGCGAGTTAGAATTGAGACAGGCCATGGCTTGACTATGGAACAACAATGCCCAGTCTATCTTTCCAGGGACGGCTGGGCTTTACGCATTACAGGGACTACTTCACAATCAGGCCGTCAATGTCTGGTATGCGGATAGTACGGCCTAATTCAGTACTAAGGGCACGTGCAAGCTTGTTTGCTGTGTTAATAGATACAGCCTCTCCATTCATCGCCTTCTGCAATGTATTGAAGTCCATACTAGCTTTACGTGCCATCTCGTTTTTACTCCATCCGCATAAGAGTCGGTATTCTTCAAGAGTCATAAAACACACCTCTGTGCTTTCAAATGATACACTTGAAAATACCTAATTGTCAATCCTCTCCGAGTTGGAAGAGAAGACTAATCACTTGGCTGAATGTAACATAACGGTACTTATCTTACATTCAGATTGCTTGTAAAACAGGCATAACATGCAAGCCTCTCTGTGTAGGTAGCTTCGTAAAGAGTGAGGTACACAACCCTTTATTCTTGTGTAAAAATGGCCATTTTCAAACTAACTACGGACTTTTGCAGTTAGTTGCAATTAGAAAGCTGTTTATTCCATCCAATACGCTTCATACCTCTTTTCTGCATAGCGCTTTTAGCAGTCTGCCCTAAAATCCCTCTTTTCTATTTTCAGTCAAGGCACAATTACACTATTTGTAAAGCTTCCAGGAACAAATTTAGAACACGATCAGTATCTTCCACTATCTAAAATGCTCCATACTGTGCTATACTTAACTCATCAGAGTACCTTTCAAGAGAGAGCATCTATTGCATGAAAAAACAGAAGAAATATGAATATGTGTTGCCAGAGGACATAACGCGTTTATCCATTGATGCTATCGTTTACGCGGGACTTGACGCTATCCATGATGGTCCTACCCTGATGAGTCGAGAAGTTGTGGAAGAAAAGGCAAGACGTATCTGTGAGCAGTTCAAGACAGCAACAAAAGCACAATATGTTTCTAATGACTTTGACGCTTTCAAGCAGATTGTTCTAGGCAACTATGTGATTATGTACTTTGAGAAGCAGAAAATATACAAGAATGATATCACAGCACACCAGAAAGAAGTAGAGCTAGCAAAGAAATACGGTGATCAATTCAAAGTCTACTATTGCATGTTTGTAGAGAAGACAACATTTGATGTGCAAGGGAAGGTGTAACCATGCTGCTTGCCCAAATGGTTGTAGAGTACGCTATTGATGTTACAAAGCTTATGGCAGGTGCTAGTGCTGTATCTGATATTATTGCTGAAATTGGAGCGGTTGCAGAAGAGTCAAGTGTTTCTTTTGCGAGCTTGGATACCTCCTTTGCAGGTGTAAGCGTGGCGGCTGACTCGGTAGTTGCTAGTGTCGTTGGTGTGGATGATGCTCTTGTGAGCGTCGGAGCATCCGCAGACGCGGCGGTTGCAGGTATAGGTGGGATAGAGGCAGAGCTATCCAGTATAGCCGTCTCCGCTGATTCAGCGGTTGTAGGCATTGGGGGAGTGGAAGCTGAACTTACCAGTATGGCAACTGCCACAGACGCCGTTGTTGTGGGTATGGGTGGCGTGACTGCAGCTGCAGATACCTATGTGGTGGGCATGGGAGAAGTGGCCGCTTCCACTGATGTGGCGATTGATTCGACGAATACCTATGCTACTTCTCTTATCAGTCTGTCAACTGCTTCAGATATGGTGTCTGGTGGTCTCGCTCTGGTGGGTCCCGCTCTTCTTGGAACTGGAATAGCGGCTGCTATTGTTGGGGCAGCTACCACAAAGATGGCTGGGGACTTTGAGGCGGGGATAACCACATTGCAAACTGGAGCAGGTGAGTCTGCAAAAAATCTCAAGATGGTTTCTGACGGTATCCTCAATATGGCTCCAGCGGTTGGTACCACAACCGATCAGCTTATTTCTGGTATGTTTCAGGTTGAGAGTGCGGGGTATAGGGCTGGCGATGGGCTAAATATACTCAAAGTGGCTGCTGAAGGCGCAAAAACACAAAATGCGGATTTAGGCGATGTAGCTAAGGCCGTTACGATTGAGATGACTGATTATCACATGAAAGCAAGTGATGCTGCAACGGCAATGAATGGACTGACAGCCATTGTCAAAAATGGACAGACGACCATGGCGCAACTCGCGCCAACCATGGGATCAGTCTTGCCAATTGCCGCAGCTCTGCATATCGCCTTTCCGCAGGTGGGCGGTGCCATGGCGACTATGACGAATGCTGGCGTTCCTGCCAGACAAGCTGCAACCAATCTCGCCCACGTTCTCTCTGCTCTTTCTGCTCCCAGTGGTGTCGCGGTCAAAGCTATGCAAAGTGTAGGATTATCAGCTCAGCAGGTAAAAGATACACTAGTCAACCAAGGACTTCCACAAGCTCTTTCTCTCATTGAAGATCATATCAATGCAAAATTTCCACAGGGGAGCATCGCTGCTCAGACTGCTCTTAAAAATGTCATGGGGGGACTGGTTGGCTTGAAATTGGATGCGGAAACAGGGGGAGACAGTCTAAAGACACTGCAAAATAATATCAACAATGTCTCATCTGCCATGAATACAGGTGGAAATCAAGTCACTGGATGGGCTGCCAAACAGGCGGACTTCAATACAAAGATGGATCAAGCAAAAGGTGCATTAGAGAAAACTGGCATCGAGATAGGGCAAAAGTTTTTGCCACTTGGAAGTAAATTGATGGACTTTCTCGCTAGTCCTGGTTTTAATTCTTTTGTTCAGACGGTAGGGGTAGGGATGGTTAATGCCATTCAGGGGCTCGTTGACAAGATAACGGTTGTCGTTGGGTGGATTGCGCAATTTTCTGATTATTTGCAGCATAATCAGTTCGCTATGGATTTATTTTATGGAGCGCTAGTTGCAGCTGGAATCCTGATCGGAGGTCCTCTTGTATTGGCGTTTCTTGGATGGGCTGCAGCGGCTTTACTTGCCGCTATCAATACACTTATTGCCATGGCACCTATTATCCTGATAGGCGCTCTCATCGCGCTTGTTGTCGCTGGTATCATCCTTGCCGTGCAGCACTGGGGTCAAATTATGCATTGGATCCAAGATCTTATTGGGACTATCTGCAATGCTGTTGTCAATTGGTTTAAATGGTTGTGGCATACGCTTGTGGGTGGCTCTATCATCCCTGATATGATCAATGGCATCGTTAGTTGGTTCGAGCAGTTGCCAGGACGTGCAGGTGCAGCCATCCAAGATTTATGGACTAAAGCTGTAAATCTATTCAATAGTTTTCTGACGGACGCGCTTAACTTCGGTTCAAATATTGTCAAGGGGATAGCAGATGGGATCACGGCTGGTCTTCATTGGATAAGTGGCGCTATCACGAATGTTACTCAGTTTATCAGTGATCATCTCCCTCATAGTCCGGCTAAGATGGGTCCTTTGGTAGATTTGCAAGCTCAGGGTATGGAGATCTCGAACCAAATCTCCCAAGGCATGGTAAATGGGACGCCCCTCATCAATTCTGCTATAGGCAATGTAACCAAGCCTATATCTATCGGTTTGAAAGGGTCAACCAGTGCGAGTACTGCTACTCCCTCCAATAATCAGCAGATTATCATTCAGAACCATTTCTATGTTGACGGCAAAGAGGTAACCACTCAGGTGATGAAACGGACCGTCAAGGATTTGAGAGGCCATGGATTGAAGAAATGAACCAAATATTGTATACTGTATCAAGGTGCTTTAAGGTTGCGATATAAAGCGCTTATAAAGTAATTGAAGCAAATATCCATAAGTGGAGCGTGTATACTTTTTATATGTTGGAGAAGAAGTCACGCTCCTTCATTTAAGAAAGAGGCATTGATATGGCAAAAGTATGGGAAGATGCTATCTCACCACCAGTATTCACGATGCTTGGTAGCAAGGCAGCTCAGAATGTCGAGCGGCCTGGGTGTGGACACGTGGTAACCATTCAGGCCTACATGAAAAATAACGCTATTCCTGCAAGTGAACAGGAGAGCATTAAGGCTCAACTTGCACAACCATGTGCACAGTGTGCAAAGGAGAAAGAGCATGCGGAAAGCAAGTAGCAAGGAAGAGTTTGATCGCAAGATAGCACAAGACGCAGAACGTGAGCAAGCAAGGCGTACATCTCAATCGAGTATGCCACCTCGCTCGGAGTGGAAGAAGGATTCAAGGCCTATCACTTTGCAGGATGCCTACAAGCCTAGTAGGCCGATACCTCCCGCTTCCCAGCCTAAGCGCTCTGCTGAAGAAAGCATGGCCTTGGCTTTGGGACTACCGCCCGGAGACAGATTGCGAGAGCAGGCAAAGCGAGAGTACTTTGGCATTGTAGATGAGCAAACACAAATAGAGCAACTAGAGGCTCGAATTAAAGAATTGGAGAAAAAGAATGCCAACTGATGCACTTCTGACACTACAATCATCCACCACATCAACCGCGACGGCTCACAGCTCACCGGGCGTAACATTGCCGAAGGCAACAATGAGCAAGCCGCTGTACGTCCGTTTCATCTACAGCGCCGCTCAACAAGCATCAGGCAGTGGTATATTCACCTTTGGTGTGTCAGTCTCATACGATAATGGAAACACCTGGAATGCAGACTTTGTAGCCGTTGATAAGGCGGTGACACTTACAGCCAGCGCACAAGCAGGGGAATTGAGCATACCAGTGCAAATAACGCGTGCTGATTTAGTGCTCCCTGGGGTGATAGCCGACTCAACACACGCGGTACAGATTCGAGCAGATTGTGTGCTGAGTGGTAGTCCCACAACCCCAACTATCACGTGGGGCGCCGACATTCAACCAAGTAGGCTCTAGGCTATGCAAGACTACGCACACGAACTGTGTATCCACTTTCAACGTGAGGTAACCGTTACCGAGACAACGCACTCATCGCCAGTCGTCCTACCAGAAGCGTTGATGGATGCAATATCAGCTTGGCAGTGTATTAAGTCCGATGATGAGGCACGTGTGGTAGGCAAACGAATCCAGGACTGGATTGACGGGAAATCTCTGTGCAACAGTGATCAAAACATCTTGACGCAAAAAAGACGCCACTACTTCAAAACGAGGTAGTGGCGTTGTTCTATTGCCTAGGTTTCCTTGACTGCCTGATGAATTCCACATGTCCATAGCAAAGCGTGCTGCTCCAATGAGCAGGGTATGCAATTCCAGGATGGATGTTCATCCAACAGCACACACATCGCACTACGATCGTCGGCACGGGTGGTATGGTTGTGACAGGTTGCGTGGTAGGAATAGTGTTCATCTCAGCCTCCCTTCGCGGATGCAATGACGAAAACTACTATGCAGACAAGAAGCAACCATAGCGCATTTTGCATAGTGTCCAGCGGCCATATGTGCTTGCTATGCATATAGGCTATTAATCCTGCAATAGCTAAACCTGCAATAGATTGCGCTGGTCCTTTGTTCATCTCAGCCTCCAATCACGGCTATATACCTCTGCGTCTCGGCAGGCAGGCACGCTTTCCAATTCCATCCACATTCTGCCATAGCGCTATCCAGACTCGAGCACCCTGCGTTATAG
>Ga0193729_1001497_pt1 | contig 11936 bp, 7 predicted proteins | sample U1c2metaG_FD_143036 | JGI IMG/M metagenome (GOLD analysis project Ga0193729, IMG submission 143036) | Soil microbial communities from a riparian zone of the East river system, Colorado, United States - U1c2 | ecosystem: Environmental > Terrestrial > Soil > Riparian zone | place: USA: East River... | reverse complement strand
GGAGATCTTGCGCTATGATGCACCCGTTCATGCATTCTTTCGCACGACCACCCGGGAAGTGACTGTAGGAGGGATCAAGTTTCCACCGGAAACCTCGCTCATGGTCGTCTTCGGGTCAGCAAACCAGGATGAAACGCAATTTCCCCAGGCAGACCAGTTTGATATGCAGCGGTCACCAAATCGCCACCTGACATTTGGACACGGGGTTCACTTCTGTATAGGGGCTTTTCTGGCCCGCAGGGAGGGACAGATTGCATTTGAGATGCTGTGCCAGCGATTGCCCAATCTGCGGATGGCACCTCAGCAAACGCTCTCACATATCCCAATACTCAGGCAGCGGGGATTTGTACGCCTTGATGTTGTGTGGTAGCGTGCAATAGATGCACGTCTGGATTATACTGGTGAGATCAGTAGCTGTGCAGTCATGTGGTCAGTGATCAGGATGTTTGCGAGGCCAGCTTTCAGAGCAGCACGAATCGCCGAGACATAGGAAGGACCTCCTCCCGCGACAAGAATCACTTTAATGCCGTCTTCTCTGATTTTCTCCTTCAGGCGAGGAATCTCAAAACCTAGGGAATGGTATGGTGGCGGGTCCATCAGCTCATTAATACAGCGCCCTTCCGCATCAAAAATCCAGTGGTTGATGTCCACGACCGGATGGAATGCCTCTATCGCATCCATCTGTTCCTTGTTGATGATTCCTCTCGTAACTACATCATCGTTCGTGTATGAGGGCCAGAGTCCCATCAGGAACACATTGGCTTTTTCACCGAGTTCCATTGCTGGCCCCGTCATAGGAAGGCGGGAATTTAGTTCCTTAAGTGCCTCTACCCGAACTTCCGGTATGTGTGGTATAAATGCAGGAATAGTATACCATATGTGTGAAGCGCCATATGCCTGGGCAATGTCATATGCAATCAGATTCGCATCGCCAAAACTTGGGCGGGCTTCGACGAACCCGATAGTAGACACAACTTGTAAGTGCGGTAATGGTCTGGCTGGTTTTAAGTAACGGACAACATTACGCATGAACGTTTTGCCACCAGAGACAGCGAGAATATCTGAGTCCTTGAGTAATTGATCAAGGTAGTCGGCTGCTGCTTTTGCAATCTCAGCTACCACTTCGTCGAGCGTTTCATTAGCTTCGACGTTTTCGAAGTTGTTACCGGGAACGACCACTAAATCCTCTAGATTAAGTTCCCGACGTCCCTCGCGGGAAAGATTGCGCAAGTAGCCTGTGCGGAGATCAGGAACGATAGAAATACGGACAATGCCTCGGTCTTTCGCCTTTTGTAAGGCTTTACTCACGGTCTGCCTGGAACAAAACTCTGTTTCAGCAATCCCTTCCTGTGAATTCCCATCTTCGTAATACATATAGGCAACTTTGCGCAGGAACTGCTCATCGCCCAGGAGTCTCGCTTCGCTACTATTTCCCTGATTAATATCTGGCATGCTGCATCTTTTCCTTTCACAAAAACAGACTCGGCAACAAAGGTGCAGGATACGACAGGCTGTTCCTCTGCATTTCGATTGTTCTATTTAGTCCTCATTCGGCCACCACTCTTTCCTGCTAGGCATAGCATACAGTATGTTGTCTGAAAGCGCAAGGTTTTCTCCTAAGGATTCTTTATAGGTTATGCCACCTGCTTGATTAGATAAGGCTGTTTGTGGGCAGGTAATCCCGAGTAGGCAATATGTAACCAGTATGCCTTTTTTACCGATGTCGGTGAACATAGGTCATTTTTACACTGAGGAAAAACTGTTTGTAAAAAAATAGGCTGCTTCATACAAGTCGTTATATCCGTGCCGTGGTTGTACAAAGACCAGAATTTTTGGGACGTGTTAGCATACCACTTAAATAGAGCATTTGTTGTACAAAGACCAGAATTTTTGGGACATGTTAGCATACTACTTAAATAGAGCATTTGTTTTAACAAACGCTCTATTTTTACAATTTTTGGCAGAATGTCTTGCTTTTAACATTTGTTTTGGTATACTTTACTTAGAGACATGAATGGATTGGTGACGACGGAGCAGGAGAGGGTGCAGAGCGAGAAATGATCCTTTGTGTTCTCGGTTGAATAACTTCAAAACCAGGAGGGAAGCCTGCATGAGAAGACAGATCCTGTTCAAAGTGGAAAAGAATCGTGTGCTTGTCCCTGTTGGCGAGCCTTGCCCATTTGGATGCCGATATTGCTACACGCGAGGTGGCGAGGTAGGACTCTCACGTGTCAGTGTCGAGGACATTCTTACACCCTTCCGGCAGTTTGCTGGTGAGACCCCCTTCGAGACAATTCAATTTGGCTATGATGGTGATCCCTTTTCTCGTCCTGAGCGTGGCATAGCGATGCTCAAGGAGTTGGCGATGATGGGCAAGCATGTCAACTTTAGCACGAAAGCGTTGCTCGAAGGTTCTACCCTCGATGCACTCAGCGATATTCGTTGCCGTATGCAAGCGGCTAATACGACGTTAAGTGCGCTGGTCTCTCTGAGTTGCTGGGATTCTGCTCCTGTCGTAGAGCCTCACACGCCCTCTCCACGTGAGCGCATGCTGACGATTGCGAATCTCAAGTGTATCGATGTTCCCGTATTTATTGCGGTGCGACCAGTGTTGCCGCACATTGCTGATAGCGAGTATGAACGTATTGTGGAGGAAGGAATCCTTGCAGGGTGCGAAGGGTTTATCCTAGGACCGCTCTACGCCGATGATCGTGGGATGTTTGTGCGCTTCATTCCACCTGCGATCCTTGCGAAGGTCCCAAGTCAGGCACGGACGGTGTCCTGGTCTGCCCATGCACCTACTTGGACGCGTTACGAAGACCCAACGCGTCTCCAGGAACTGCTCCTGATGATCGAGCGCAAGGGAGGACGCACTTTCCTCTCGTCAGCCGATGCCATGGCTCTTGTTCATCAAAAGGAGACAGTAGCATGATCGAGGTCGAGTTAAAATTCGAGATCCCTTCGGATGCACGGACGCTACTGGAGACAAAGCTGGATGCTATATTGGCCCAACCGCTCGGACAGGTTGATAATGTGGACACATATTATGACACAGCAGGCTTCGACTGTTTCCAGCAAGCTGTGTTTGTCCGCATCAGGAACCATAAGCATCTGGAAATCAAGTACCATGAGTATGCAGATCCAGCGCATATGCATGCTACGGAGCGTGTGTTTCCACTGGAGTCGGGGCCATTTCTGGTGAAAGAAATGAATAACCAGTGTTCTCACTTCATCCCAAGGTGGCAGGAAGCAAGTACTATCGAGGAGGCCATCTGCATAAACGGTCTGACAGAATTCGTACGCATTGAGAAGCAGAGAACCCAGTATGCGTATGAGAACTTGACCCTGTGCGTTGACTCTGTGGAGGGACTTGGGGACTTCTTTGAGGTCGAAACACACTGTGAGGAGGAAACAAAGATCGGACAAGCAATAGCAAAACTACAAGACTTCGTTACTAGCCTTGCTTTCCCTGCCTTGCGTCCTGTGGAGGTTGGATATGTTGAGCTGTGGCTTCGCTCGCATCTTCCACAAGTCTATCGATTGGGGAAATATCAGGAAGAAGGCTATTTAATGAAATGGGCAATGACCAAATGAGCGATAATAATGGCCACAGACAGTCTCTATAGTTCTAAGGGGTAGCAGAATGACACAATACAATCAAAGCGAAGTTGCGCGACTCAAGGCTCAGATTGAATCAGAAGTCCAGGCAGCACAATGGGCTTTGTATGGGGTAGCCTTAGGAGCAGCACAGCATCAGTTCATTACGCGGCGCATGGAGCGTATGGGCGTACTTCATGAAGAACTTAGTGACCTCGTTGGCGAGGAAGAAGGTGCTCGATTGCTTGTACAGGTAATGCAGAGTACTGATGCAGTTAAACTACGAAAAAGGCAAGAGAGACAATAAATCGTAATGATTGGCCCATTGAAACAGAACTTTATTTTTTAAGTGAAAAAGGTAGATGCACCAAATTGTATGTTCTCTCAAGCTTTCTGGTACCTGGATCTTGTGCGTACTGCATTCTAGTCACTACTGCTTACCGTCCGCTTTGCCAGCGTTGGCTGCTGCTTCGGCTTGCTTTTTTACTAGAAGAGGGGCGTGCTGCTCGCAGAAACGGAAGCTGCGTCCACCTGATAGCAATTGTGCATAAGCTGCTGGCTCGCCGCATGTATCGCAGCGTCCAACATGTGTTTTGACTGCTTTTATAATAAAACCTCCTTTGTCACTATGTTTTCTCAGCGATTTTTTCTACTCAATCAATGTAGTTTAGTTCTCATGCCTCGACTTCAGTATTTACTAGGACTTCAGCCTCTTGGTATGGGGTGCGTATATCAATCGCCAGTTGGGTATCAGCCATACTTACATGTACCTCACCGTTTTGCGGAATGCTTGCAAGCAGGATCTGCAGACTCAATGGGACTGTGAGAAGTCGCTCAATGGCACGTCGTAGAGGCCGTGCTCCCTGTGTCGGACTGAAACCCTCTTTACAGAGCAGATCCATGGCACTATCCTCCACTTGCAGGACCAGACCTTGCTCAAGCAGGCGTGCGGCCAATTCGTTGATCTGTAGCTGTGTGATTGCCCGAACCTGCGTTTGATTGAGCGGATGGAAAATCACTATCTCGTCGATACGGTTGAGGAATTCGGGACGGAATGTCTCGCGTAGGCGGTCCATCAGACGTTCTCGCTGCATCTCTTCGGCTGTTTCCTTGATGCTGGCGCGGAAGCCACTTGGCATCGAGCGCCCGAGCATTTCTGTTCCCACATTGGAGGTCATAATCCAGATAGCATGCTGAGCATCAACCGTGTGTCCTTGCGCGTCTGTCAGGCGACCAGCATCGAAGACCTGTAAGAAAAGGTCGAAGACTTCGGGGTGGGCCTTTTCCACCTCATCGAGGAGGACGACGCAGTGAGGACGGCGACGCAGCTTCCCTGTGAGCTGGCCCTCCTGATCGTAGCCTATATAGCCGGGAGGGGCGCCAATCATACGCGAAACGGCGTGTTTTTCCATGTACTCGGACATGTCGACACGGATGAGGTATTCATCCGAACCAAAAACCTCCGAGGCCAGTGCTCGTGCCAGTTCCGTTTTTCCGACGCCTGTTGGACCCAAGAACATGAAAACACCGGAGGGATGGTTGCGTGGTTTTAGTCCTGCACGTGCAACTTGAATTGCCTGAGAAACACGCTTGACGGCTTCATCCTGCCCAATGACACGTGCTTTGATCCGTGTCTCCAGACTGAGCAGGCGATCACGTTCCTCTCGGCCTGGTGCCTGTACAGGAATGCCGGTACGCATCGAAATAACCTCTGCGATCATCGTAGGCGTAATCACTGGCAATGCAATCTCTTCGTCGCTATTATCAGGATCTTGTTCGCACTCTATAGAGAAGACACGAGCCTGTGAACAGGCCTCATCCAGTACACTACAGGCCTTGTCGGGGAGCCGTAAATTAGGTAGGTACTGCACAGAGAGATTAACTGCAGCCTGTAAGGTTTCGTCGTTAATGGTCGCATGGTGATGTGCCTCATATAGTGAGCGCATGCCACGTAGAATTGTCAGTGCATCTTCTGGCGAGGGTTCCTCGATCAAGATGGGACGGAGACGGCGCTCCATGGCAGAATCTTTCTCTATCAAGCGATATTCCTGAGGTGTTGTTGCTCCGATACAGCGTAGACGTCCTCCTGTCAGAGCAGGTTTGAGAATACCAGCAGCGTCGATACTACCATCGGCGGCGCGACCAGTACCGATCAGCAGGTGCATCTCGTCAATAAACAGGATAATATTCCCGCTCGTCTCGGCTTCTTCCAGGACCTTAAGGAGCCGCTCTTCAAATTCGCCACGGTACTTGGTTCCTGCCACCAGTGAACTGGCAGAAAGTTCGATCAGACGCTTGCCGCGTAGCTCGGGAGGAATCTTACCTTCGACAATCCGCTGGGCCAAACCGCCCACAATGGTTGTTTTACCTACGCCCGATTCTCCAATCAGAATAGGGTTGTTACGATCTTTGAGCATCAGAGTCTGTATCAGGAGGCGTATATCTTTATCACGCCCAATCAGGGGCGGAAGCTGTTTATGCTGTGCCTGCTTGGTCAGGTCGCGTCCCAGTTTTTCGAGCACGGAAACGCCGCCCTTGCCACCCATGTCGGGATTGAGTGCATCAGGCAGGTCGTCAGGAAGAAGCTCGGAACCAGCCGACACAGACGGGACAAGTTCGAGTAGGGCGCGAGCATTGCTCGCTGTGATCAACTCGATCAGTTGTGATGGATTGATGCCCAACTTGGTGAGAAGTTCATGCGTAACACCGTCCCCTTCACTCAAGACTGCTTGGGCGATAGCTCGCTCGTCGACTAATTGGGAGCCTGTGATGAGTGCGTTGCGATCCGCTGTTTGCAAAATTTCCCGGCAGCGGCGTGTTGGTAGGATGGGTGTATCGCTCGTAGCCTTTCCGGAACCCAGAGCGAGACGAATAACATCCCGTACCTGCTTGGATGAGAAGCCCAGGGTGCGTAATGCATCTTGCGTGCATCCTCCATCCAGCTTAGTAAGAGCGATAAAAAGGTGCGGAGTGCCCAGATAATCCTTGTGCATGCGCCGTGCTTCACCCAGTGCAAATTCCAGCACTGCACGCAGGAACCGACGATCCAGGGTGTTGGCGGAAGGGAAAAGCGGAGACATGATCTGACTGTCGTCAAACGGATCGAATGGTGGCTCGATAGGACGCTCTTTGTTTGAGGGGGAAATGGTTACCAGCCGTTGCGTGGGATCTCCGTACAGGACAAAAGCCATCCAGGATGTATCATCGCTATGGTGCTGTGCCTGTGCAATACGTGTGCGGCGCAAAGCTTCACCTAGCTCGATACCATCCGCAATATCCTGGTAGAAGAGGGTCATAAATTCACGTGTCTCTTGGGGAGGAATGGGCCAGCGCACTGCTACCACAGCTCCTGCTCCCGCTGCCAGCATATTGCCAGCCAACCGTTCCATTTGTTCGTTTCGTGCTTCCTGATTCAAATGGCCACTATTGGCGTTACGGCCATGACGCTCATCCTCGTGATAGCTCAGGAAGATGAGTGGCGGCTTGGGTAGACCCTGGAGGAGTTGTCCCAGAGAGGAGCTATCCAGGCGCGAGTTACCCGCCAAGGCGAGTGTTGGCGCGTTTGTACCTGTTCCCTGCGGTGCTGGGCCAGCGTAATGTAGGATGTGAGGAGCCTCAGCATTCAGCCGCATGCGCATCTCCAGTTGGTTTGCTTGCTGCCGATAGAGAATGATACGTGAGACCGATTCTGGCAGGCATGTGCAGAGTATAGCCACTTCTTCCTCCGCTGTAGGCTGCTCACCGGTGGGATTGACTAGGAAGAGAGCGCAAAGTCCCTGGTTGTCTCGTTTGCCCGCTTTGCGTGCAGAGTGTTCAGAGAAAGAAGGACGTTGCTGCATACTCTCCCGATTCCGCAAGATCAATCGCCCGACGCTCAAGGCCTGACTGAGGCACTGCTTGGATTTTGTGTTACCATCAACCATAAGTTCCCAGGGGATATCTGGCGTGTTCGTGCGGACAATCAGTGCGCTAGAATCGAGTATGCGCAGTGATTCTTGGATTGGAACTGGCAGAAGTGTATCAAAAAGAAAGCGTCCCAGTGAGAGGACAGCATCATTCACCGTCCCAATGTTGGTGGTTTGGCGCTTGAGTTCTGCCGTGGTCCCTGGCTGGAAGGACTGAGTTGCTGCCTGCTGGACACGACGCAGCCGCTCACGCAATTCTGTGGTGAGTTCAGTACTATACTCTTGGCCTACCGGACCATCGGGAAGATCAAGACGAAATCGATAATGTGTTTCTGTACGAAAGATACTTAATACTGCTGGTTGTTCCATGGGATGTTTCTCTTCCACAATCTGTCCGCTATTTGGATGGGTTTGCACTTGCTAGAAATACAGATGAGTTCTTGGCAAGAGCAGTATACGGGTAGATGGTTGAAAGTGTCAATAGTTCTTAATACTACTGCGTCCTATCTGGCTGATAATTTTCTAGTTAGCCTACGACTGCGGGCAGGCGGAGGATAATAGGCCTGCATGGTGGTAATTATATCACCAATACGCAGTTGTACTTGCAGATAGCGTACACCAGGACGATGATAGTGGGCGAAGAGCATCAAGCAGTGATGGGCGATGACATCAGCCTCGTCGGTGTGTCGTGAAAGAAGCATCTGTCCGCCGATAGTCTCTTCCGCTGTGGTTACTGCCATCTCTTTTCCTTCTTCGTCCATCACAAGCTTACGTGTTTCGCGGCGTATGGAATTGGGCCAGAGAATCAGGGCAATCGACAGTCCCTTGAGGCGCTGCTCACGCAGGCGTTCACCCAGGTAATCGGCGAGTTTGCGCAACGCGGAGCAGGCTTCATCGGCATCGGCCTGATGATGAAAATGCACACGAGCATTCTGGCTCAGTGGTGGAGCATCGGGTACGACCAGACTGTTATCCTCGCCATTGGTGATGTGGTAGAGCCAGCGTCCCAGGTGACCCAGGCGACGTACAAGTCCTTCTTCTTTGAGTGAGGCTACCTGCGCAAATGTGCTAATGCCAAAGTCGTTCAGGTGTGTAATAAGTTCGGCTATTGCCATGGGATCAATCTGTCCGTTTTTACTTTCTACATCCTGAGAAAAAGGCCCTTGATGTTCACTCTGGCTATTATAGCCTTCTTGCCGCTGACCCTGCTCTGCTACTCTGGGTAGCCAGGTTCCCGCTGCACGCAGTTTGAGCAGGAGAGAGAGTGGCAGGGTCTGCACAAAGGAAGCCTCGCGACCTGATGGAATATAGAGTATCCCATTGCGCCCATCTTTCCTACTCATCAATGCCGCGAGTTCGGCGATAGCTTTGCCGTTAGCAATTCCAATCAGTGCTGTCAGACCCATCTCCGAGATCTCTACGCGCAGTCGATCGGCGAGATCAACGGGAGATTGAAAAGCCAATTCGCAGCCTCGCAAGTCGATAAAGGCATCTGAAATGGGGATCGACTCAATGATGCGGGAATAGAAGCGATAACATTCCTTTAGCTTTTGCAAAAATGGCTGGTAGCGGTCGTATCCAGCTGGCAAGAAACGTGTACGTAAAGCTAGGCGATGGGCTCGTCGCAACGGCATACCTGGAGTAATTCCAGCCTGTATGGCTGCAGGAGAAGCATCAATGACCCGTCCAGGTTCATTGGGACGGCCAGTGCCCGTTCCTATAACAAAGCTCTGCCCGCGTAATGAAGGATCAAACATTTCTTCGAGGGTACAGTAGAAATGATCGATACGAACGTGCATAATGCCGTGCCGAAGTCGTGCTCGTTCTGCCGCACGAGCAGCCTCTTCCATGCTGTCAGGCAGATTGTTGTCTGAGTGAGCAAGGTCCTGGCTTCCGTAGGTTGTATTTGTCATCTCTTGTAATGGATGTTGTGACGTAGCTGGTAGGTTAGATGGTTGCATAGTAATCTTCTAGGGCGTATTCTTTACTAATTTGGGACGTATTGCATGTTGCTATGGTTACTATTATTAACGTATAAGATGGCAGAAGTTTGCGCACGGATAGTCGGCATTTTGTATACATTTATAACAAACGCCAAGAGCAGTTTTCTATTATTATATACGAAAATTTTGAAGCATGCCTAACCCTCACTCGGTGTCACCAGTAACAGTCCTCCGAGAGCTGTAGCACACGTGAGTGCTGCAGCGAGAAACATGCCTCTAACATTCAAGTAATCATAAAGTATGCCGAAGAATGTAGCACCGGCCCAACTTCCTAAACCGAAGGTTGCCCCGTAGAAAAGGGTCTGGCCCGTCGTGCGCAGATGCGGAGGGACACGACGATCAATGAATGTCAGTGCTGCAACGTAATAGGCTGTGAAGGAAATGCCGTGTAGGGTCTGGAAGATGAGTGCCAGATTGGGATTAGGAAAGGCCGCGTAGGCTAGCCAACGCACCAGTGCTAGACCCCAACCTAATAATAGGAGTCGCTTTACTCCCAGCCGTTTTATCATACGACCAGCCAGCGCCATCGCGGGGAGCTCACTCAACACGGAGAGTCCTATAGCGATGCCTACCGTTGCTGTCCCAGCACCAAGGTTATGTAGGTAGAGGCCGAAGAAGGTGTCGTATGCCTGGAAAGTACTATATCCCAGTGCACAGAAAAGCAGGAACAGCACGAGTACTCGATCATGTAAAATGATACGTACCCCACCATGTTTGGCTGGCAGTGTATTCGTTTTTACCTGAGTTGGGACTGTGAAGCTTACTACAAATGTACAGCCAAGTACGAGACTTAGGAGGAAGAACATGTTGAGGATGCCCCATCTGGTGAGGAATACGCTCCCGGCAAGGGCAGCAAGGAGAAATCCGAGTGTACCATAGACTCGCACAGCTCCGTAACTGCCGCCATGCTCATTTATCCATTGCAGTGTGATAGCATCAGCCAGTGGACTGGCTGGGCTAAGGGCTACAGCGAAAACGATAATTATAAGCAACAGCACAGGGAATGAGTGAGCCAGGGGTATAGTCAACGCAGTGAGTGTGGCTATCAGAAGTGTGCATGCGAGCAAGCGCTTGCGCCAACCGTAACGATCACTGATGGTTCCCCATACTGGCTGCGTCACTGCGCCAGCTAACGGAAGGATTGAGGCAATCACTCCTATCTGAGTTCCGCTGAGGCCAATAGCCCCAAGATACAGTCCTAGGTAGGCTACGTAAATCCCAATATGACCGATGAAGCACAGGTAGAACAGTTTCATGCTCCACGGTCCTGCGCGGAGGGATGATCTTTGGGGCACTGAGATAGCAACTGTCTCCTCTACTTTTGGCATATTATCCTTCCAGCTCTGCTGAAAGAAGCAGGGAGGCGTTTTCTATGGAACACATTATGAATTGTCACGACAACGCTTCCACAAGCTCACGTAGGAAGAGTTCGACGTCGGTGACCAAGCCAGCTGCCTGGAAGCTACCTCGGTCCGCCAATTTTGTGACCACGGCTGGATTGATATCGACAACCACAGTGCGTACCCTGGCGGGTAAGAGGTTGCCTGTGGCGATGGCGTGCAGCATTGAGGCAACCATAATCGCCATTTCAACACCCTGCAATTCCTCACGCATACGCTTCTGAGCCTCGAGCGTATCACGGATAACTTCTGGCATTGGCCCATCATCACGAATAGAGCCTGCTAGGATCATTGGCACTTTATGTTTGATGGCCTCGTATGTGATACCTTCGCGTAGCAGACCAGTCTCGACTGCTTTCTCTGCTGAACCCAGCTCTCGAATAGCGTTGATGGCACGCAGGTGATTGCGATGGCCACCTTCGACCTGCTCACCTGTCTCCAGATTTACTCCCAGGGAAGTGCCAAATAAAGCCGACTCGATATCGTGGGCAATAATAGCATTGCCACCGAAGATAACCTGTACATATCCACGACGTAAAAGTTCGGCTATATAGCGGCCTGCTCCCGTGTGGATCACAGCTGGGCCTAGCACAAACAGGATCTTGCCACCTTTTGTCCGCGTCTCTTTCATCTGCTTGGCAATATCGTGGATCATCTGGACCTTGGTCTTTTCCGAGGAGACATTGCTCTGCATAAAGGCGAAGGTTTCTTTCTCGCGGTCCCGTTCAAATGGCTGAATGCGAATGCCTTCGTGTCCAATTACAACCTCATCGCCAACGTGTACCTCATGCATTGGCTTGCAGTAGGCGCGACCATTGGCGCGGTCAATGACGACTGCAACATCCATTTCTATGTTTTCAACATTAATCCACTGTCCATTCAGGCGAACCTGAGTGGGAAGATTTGTCGTTGAGTAGAACTTGGCAGGCAGCACACCGTCCTTTTGTACAACTGTCGTGGATATGCCATTGCCATGCGCAAGTACTGCACCCAATTGTTGCAACTCTGAAATGATGCGTTCGAGAGTCTCT
>Ga0193729_1001496_pt1 | contig 11940 bp, 11 predicted proteins | sample U1c2metaG_FD_143036 | JGI IMG/M metagenome (GOLD analysis project Ga0193729, IMG submission 143036) | Soil microbial communities from a riparian zone of the East river system, Colorado, United States - U1c2 | ecosystem: Environmental > Terrestrial > Soil > Riparian zone | place: USA: East River... | reverse complement strand
TAGTCGGCTGATGAATCAAGCGAGAGAAAATTCATCGGCACCATCGCGAATTGCAGACTCGCGCCGCCCTGGAGAAACAGGACGGTGTAGTCTTTCGGAATGTTGAGCAGTTCGCGCAGGCCAGATTCCGCACCCTGGATGATTTCATCAAAAGTTTTCGAGCGATGGCTGATCTCCATCACCGACATGCCGACGCCTGGAAGCGATAACATATTCGCTCCGGCTTCTTCCAAAACCGGAACCGGAATCACCGCCGGTCCGGCGCTAAAATTAAAGATTCGTTCAGTCATGAATTATTTTGGAGGGCTACAGGCAATTGACTGGAGCGCAACCGTCCCGGTTGCTGCGTTTAGTTTGTGATTAAAAGGCAAGCGAGACGCTTGCGCTCCAGTCAAAGCGCTCCAAATCTATCCTTTCTCAGAATAATTGCGCAGGGCCATTCCGGCCACCCGCAAGATTAGCGAGCGCGGCGCGATGCGTTCCATTTCGATCATGAGCAGATTCGGCCATCCTGAAATTATTGAACTCTTGCCGCGTTTCAATCCTCGCAGCGCAGTCTCTACTACGTCTTCGGAAGTTTGGATGAACCGGGCCGGCGGCTTTTTCATTTGAGACGCGACGAAGAAACCAGTCTCAGTCACCCCGGGGCACAACGCCATCACCTTGATGCCATAGGTCCGGTTCTCTTCCCACAACGCTTCGGAAAAAGAAAGTACGAAAGCTTTCGTGGCCGCATAGGTCGCCATAAACGGCACGCCCTGAAATCCGGCCGTCGAAGCGACGTTGATGATCGAGCCCTGCTTGCGCTCGCGCATCGGCTGGAGAAACCGATGCGTCAATTCAACCAACGCGCGCACATTTAAATCGATCATCTTCAGCTCAAGTTCGAGATCGAGTTTGGCGAAGTCACCCATCGATCCGAAGCCGGCATTGTTGATTAAGAGATCGATTTCGAGGTTACGCTCGACGGTTTCTGCAAGCAAACGCGCGGGCGCATCAGGTTCGGTAAGGTCGATGGCAACGTATTGTGCGCGGATGTTTTGATTGCGTCCAAGTTCGTTGCAGAGGGCCACAAGCTTGTCTTCCGAACGCGCCACGAGCAAGAGATCGTGACCTTGCGCGGCGAGTTTGCGCGCGAACGCTTCGCCGATTCCCGAAGAAGCGCCGGTGATGAGGGTGGTGTTCATATTACGGATCGCAACCCGTAAATCACGCGGTCAACACGCGGCACGGGTAACGGCGCATCAAAAGGAAGAAAGAACGTCGGTCCGTGCGGGCTCAAACCGGGGACCTCGACGACATCGTCCGACTGCAGGACGATGTCCGCTGACCGTTTCTCTCGGACCGCCTTGAGGTTCATCAGCAACTCAAGTCGCTCCGCTGAACCTCTCGTATGGCGATAGATTCTCACCTTCTCAACTGTTGCTTCCTTTCTCAAACCACCGGCTATTGCAATCGCCTGTGTCAAAGTTACCGGACGTCTCAGAACTATTTGTTGCGGGTGGACGACTGCCCCACCGATGTATGCGCAGTCGGCTTCGTCAACGACGACAATATCGCCTGCTTCGAGATAAGGATTCACGGCCTCTTCATTGCTATTCAAGTCTGCGATTGAATAAGTTCGAACGTTCGGGGTCGGAGCCGGCTCGTTCACCTCACGTGTTTCCCGGGGGCACTTTGAACCCGTGATGATTACCCGAACGGTTAACCCGGCGTTTTTCGTGAATCCACCCGCAAAGGCGAGGGCCTCTAACAATCGTATTCGCCGCTTTAACTCAAAACGGCCAGGCATGTTGACAGCACCGATGACGGCTACACATTCACGGGAAGATACCGCGCTTTGGCCTTGTGTTTGCTGTCCTCGCGTCACTGAAGGTGCCCAACCACACACAACCAGAACGAAGAACAGCACGACCACTTGTCTCATTTTGATCCTCCTAAAACTACCCGATGTCCAGGACATTCATCTCAATGATATCAGCATTCCCCGCGCGCAATCGATCAAGCGTCGCGCTCGATGGCGCTTTGTCCAGATTGATGCGCGCGACGGCGGCCTCTGCGCCTTCGAAGACGATGTTTTCCATCTCTTGCACGTTGATGTGTTCGGCCTTGATGGCTTCGAGCACCTGGGCCAACACACCCGGCCGGTCGCGATGACGCACCACCAGACGATGGGTCGCCGGAGTGCGCGCTGCGAGATTAACTACATTCGGCACCTGACCGGTTTCTTTAAATGATTTGATGATGCGAACCGTCTCAGCAGCAATCGCTTCCTGCGCCTGATCAGTCGACGCGCCGATGTGATGAGTGCCATAGACTCGCGTTTCATTCGCGATCGGATCAGTGAACTCAGCGACGGCCGAGGTTGGTTCGATCGCGAACACGTCAAGCCCCGCGCGCAGGCCTTTCGCATGAATAGCGTCAACCAGTGCCGGCTGATCGATGGTCTCGCCGCGCGAGGTGTTGACGAAGTAAGCGCCATCACGCATCGCCGCAAAGAACTCCGGGCCAATCAAGTTGCGCGTGTCGGGTTTTAGTGCGACATGAACGCTAACGATGTCAGCCGCGCGCGCGACTTCCAGAGGTGTTTCTTTTCTTTCGACGCCTAACTGCTCGGCCTTCGCCGCGGTGAGGCTGCGACTCCAGGCAACGACGGGCATGCCGAAGGCGCGCGCGCGCGGGATCATCTCCTGGCCGATCTTTCCCAAACCCACTAGCCCGAGCGTGCGACCAAACAAACCGCGCGCCATGGAAAATTCTTTTTTATTCCATTCGCCGGCGCGCAACGCGACGACGTTGTCGGCAATCCGCCGATCCAACGCGAGAATCAATGCGAACGCAAGTTCCGCAACTGCGATTGAATTCTTTCCCGGACAATTTGAGACATAAATTCCGCGGCGTGAAGCGGCAGCCACATCGATTGTGTTGTATCCCGCGCCGGCGCGCACAATCAGTTTCAGCGGCCCGGCAGCCAGCATCGGTTCAGTGACTTTCGTGCCGCGCACGACGAGCACGTCCGGTTGCTCTTTAGCGATCCCTTCGACCAAAGGCTCGTCTTTGAGATCGGGCTGAAATGAGATCTCACACCCGAGCGCTTGCAAGCCATCGCGCCCTGACTGCTCGAATTTGTCTGCGATAAGGATTTTCATAATCTTTGGAGTGCGACTGGAGCGCAAGCGTCCCGCTTGCAATCGCCGGAAGGTGCAAGCTAGACGCTTGCGCTCCAATCATTCTTCCTGATCGAACACACTGATCAGATCTTCCTGCGACGCCGGTGCGACTTTCAAAAGCGCCAGATTTTCTTCGACGTGCTCGACGCTGCTCATGCCCACCAGCGCAGTGGTAATGCCCGGTGCTGAGCGCACAAATTGAATACCTGTTTGCGCGTCGGTCGCCAGCGAGCCCAGCGAATTGCGGATCGATTCCGGCAGCCCGCGCGCGGCTTGTCCCTGCAGCAGTGTTCCACTGGCGATCACGTTTACGCCGAATGCCTGCGCGGCCTCGACCACGGTGACATATTCATCGCCGCGCTTCTGGTTCTGAAAGAAGAGCGCTTCCGGCATCCCCAGATTCACCGGCAGTTGAATGAATCGCAAATGATGCGCGTCGCCGGCGATATCACGCGCGAGTTCCACCATTGTCTCCAGCGAATGGTACCCTTGTGCATCCGGCTCTTCGCGAAAACCATTCCAGGTTGCGACTCCGTAGTATTTGATCTTTCCTTCGGTCACGGTCTGCTCGAGAAATTCAAACGCGGCGCGCAACCTTCGCCAAAATTCATTTGCCGGCACGGCAGACAACTGCGATTCAGGATTGTGCACGTAATAAACGTCGACACATTCGACATTAATATTGTGCCGCGACTGTTGCAATTGACCTTCGAGATAGCGCGGGGTCATGCAATGCGATCCGCCCGCAATGTCCGACCAACCCGCTATTCCCGTGTCGATGAAATTCTCTTCGATGTATCCCCGCACGTCACGCGGCGGCGCGCCATCAAAAGGCAGATAACCGCCTTTGGTGCAAATGACGACGCCTTCGCGCGGGAAGCCCCGCTGCTTGAGCTGGGCCAGGGCCGCTCCTACTGATCGTTCGCTTCTTTGAAAACGATAGTTGGCCGCGGTGTCGACCACGTTCGCGCCCAGTTCAACCGCGCGGACAATCGCTTCGGTGTAGCGCCGATCGGTTTCTTCGTCCGGTTGGCCCAGGTAGGTTCCAATCCCAACGGACGAGAGCCATAGATTCTGCGCCTCGCGAAAGTAATCGTCCGCAGCGACGTCCTTAAAACGTTGGCGATAGTCAGATGAGCCTTCAGGCGTGGCGCAACCGTTAACGGTCATTGCTCGCAATCTCCGAACTATTACTGATTATGATTAGCGCGATGACTATACGCGTCGCGCGTCGCGCGCTGCAAGCGTCGCTTCGATCAACCGCGCGCGATGTGCTAGCGTGTATTCGAACACGTGACCGGGACAAATTATCAACGCGAAATGGAAGTAGCGACTGAACTTGCGCGCACCGCGGGCGCGGTGTTGCTGCGACATTACAACAGTCCCTTTCTGGTCGAGCAAAAGGTCAATGCGCTTCAGGAAACAGAAGAGGTTACGGCCGCTGATCGCGAAGCGAATGAGCTTATCGTCGACCGTCTGCGAAAAGAGTTTCCGGCGGACGGGATCCTCGCCGAAGAATCAACTGACACTGAACATCGGCTCGAGAAAGATCGCGTCTGGCTAATCGATCCGATGGACGGCACCAAGAACTTTATTCGTCGCGACGGCGACTTCGCAGTGCAAATCGGACTGGCCGTGAATGGTGAGAGCGTGCTCGGCACGGTGTATCAGCCAGTGCGCGAAGTGCTTTATCGGGCCGCGCGCGGCGGCGGTTCGTGGATTGAAGAAAAAACTGAACCGGCCCGGCGCATGACAGTCTCGAGTCGCACGAATCCGAATGAGATGGTGCTCGCTTCCAGCCGATCGCATCGCAGTCCGCGCATGGAACGAGTGGTCAGCACGTTTCAATTTAAGGATGAAGTACGGCGTGGATCCGTCGGCGTCAAGATCGGATTGATTACTGAGCAGCAAGCCGATCTTTATTTGCATCTTTCCCCGAGCACCAAACAATGGGACACCTGCGGGCCTGAGATCATTCTGCAGGAAGCGGGCGGGCGTCTGACTGATTTGTTCGGACAGCCGCTGCGCTACAACGGAATTCGGATCGACAATCGCAACGGCATTGTCGCGACCAATGGCGCCGCGCATGAAATGGTGATCGAAAGGTTAGAACCGCTCCTGAGAGAGTTTGGGCGAGAGCCTGTTTGATTCATCGGAGCGCAGGCATCCCTGCCTGCGGTTCACCGGCATCTTGCCGGTACCCTTGGAGCGGGCAGGATGCCCGCGAACCGCACGCAGGATGCATGCGCTCCTACAACGCCTTCTTCAGCATCGCAATCTGTCCGGCATGATAAAGGTCATGCTGGATCACTCCATGCAGCGTCACGTAAACCGTCGACATGCCTTCAAAGATTGGTTCATCCAATCTTGATTCGGGAGTGAGGGCAATCGCTTCGACCAAAGCTTGATGTCCGCGATTGAGCGCTTCCTTAGCTTTCTCCCAGGCTGCTTCGGTCGTGTCTTCCGGCGGCGGCCAATCTTCCGGCGAAGAGATTTCGATCGGCGCGCGATCGCCTGACACACGACGGCGGCCCACGTCCTCCCAGACAGCGATGTGTCGCACCAACTCCCAGATGCTATGCGCGTTTCTGAGCGGCCGCGTGTGCGCCTGTTCCGCAGTGATACCGTTGAGCGCTTCGCTCACTGATGGTCCATGCCATGCGTTACCTTCGAAAGCTCGCTTGAGTTGATCCTGAATTCTGTCGATTTCGGTCATATGTTTTCCGCGATTCACTTTGCCAAATCATACGCTCGGCAGTTAGTCTTACCAATCATAAACAATCGAGCAGCCAGGAGATCGCATGGCCATCATTCGACCTTTTAACGCGTTACGTCCGGCAGCCGACCATGCCGCAGAAGTCGCGGCGGTGCCGTACGATGTTGTCAATACCGAAGAAGCTCGCGCGCTGGCTTCCGGCAATCCCTTCAGTTTTCTGCACGTGTCGCGGCCGGAGGTCGATTTGCCCGACGGCACGCCAATCTACAGCGATGAAGTCTACGCCAAAGCTGCCGACAATTTTGAAAAGCTGAAAAGAGAATGTCCGTTACAAAGCGAAGAGACGCCCAGCCTTTATCTCTATCGATTGATCATGGGCGAGCACGAGCAAATTGGCGTCGTCGCCTGCTGCTCAGTGGATGAATACGATCAAGGCATAATTCGCAAGCACGAGCGCACCCGACGCGACAAAGAAGACGATCGCACCCGACACATCCTGGTGCTGCGCGCTCAGACCGGCCCGGTGTTTCTGACTTATCGAGCTCAGGAAAAAATCGACGCGCTCGTGGCTGAAGCATTGCAAAACAATCCGCCGCTTTATGACTTTGTCGCGAACGACGATATTCGTCATACGATCTGGCGCGTGCCAACTTATGATCCGTTGGTCACAGCCTTTGCTGAGGTTCCTTATCTCTACATCGCCGATGGGCATCATCGCGCGGCCAGCGCCAGTCGCGCGTGCGCGGATTTGAAAGAGTCGGGTTTTGGTTTTGTCGGCAACGAAGAATACACCAGCTTTCAATGCGTGCTGTTTCCGGATAATCAATTGCGCATACTTCCCTACAATCGAATCGTGCGCGACCTCAACGGTATGTCGCAGGCTGAGTTTCTGGCGCGCGTCAAAGAGAGTTTCGTGATTTCTCAGGGCGCGTCATCGTCGCCGGAAACACGCGGTCAGTGGAGCATGTACCTCGATTCTCAGTGGTATGGCCTCAGTCTGCGCGATACCCTTGAGCAGCCCGCAGGCGTAGTTGAATCGCTTGACGTAAGCATCCTGCAGGATCGTTTGTTGGATCCGATTCTCGGTATCAAAGACGTGCGCACTGACAAACGAATTGATTTCGTCGGTGGCATCCGGGGAACTGCCGAACTGGAAAAATTGGTGAAAGAAGGAAAAGCAGCAGTAGCTTTTTCGCTTTACGCGACAACGATCGATGACTTGTTGAAAGTATCGGACGCGGGCGAAATCATGCCGCCTAAATCGACCTGGTTCGAACCGAAGTTAAGGGATGGATTGTTGAGTCACGAGATCTGAAGGAGCTTTCTTATTCACACCGCGGCTTTAGCCCGGTGTGTACGTCACGCCGGAAAGTGGGGAAACCGTTTAAACGGTTTCCAGTTCAATGTTCTCGTGATCACCGGGCTGAAGCCCGGTGTGAATGAAATGAGATCGCTAAGCAAGCGCCGCAAAAACTTCATTCGATAGCAACGCTCCGCGCTCAGTCAGCTTCAGCGATTGACTATCGATTTCGATCAATCCCGCCGCCATCAATCGATCCAGCTCGCCGTTGTATTCGGAGCGCAGATTTTTCCCGAAACGCGCTTCATAATTCCGCAAATCAATGCCGCGCATCAAACGCAGGCCGAGGAAGATCGATTCGGAACGAACGTCCTGATCGCTCAGGTTGGTACGCTCAACAACGGGCGATCTGTTCTCGCCGATCATCTCAACATACTTCGCCGCGTCACGTTCATTGGCCCAACGCCGGCGCGCGCCATCATACGAGTGGGCCGAGCAACCAAACCCGTAATACGCGGCGCCGCTCCAGTACTTCGTGTTGTGTCGCGATTCAAAACCGGCCAGGCAGAAGTTGGAAATCTCGTAATGCTCGTAACCCGCCGCGCGCACTTCTTCGATCATCGTTGCGTACATTTCGCCCGCGAGATCATCATCAGGTTTCGGCCGCATCCCGCTCTTAATCTGATCGGCGAGCGGCGTTCCCTCATGAACATCGAGGAGATAGAGTGACAAATGTTCAGGTCTCAACTGCAAAGCCGCTGCGAGATTTCTTTTCCAACCTTTCAGAGTTTGGCCCGGCAATCCTGCGATCAGATCGAAATTAATGTTCGCGAATCCCGCGTCTCGCAGTTGTTGAAACGTCGTTGAGATATCGTCAGCGCTGTGCGTCCGGCCTAACTGTTTCAAATCGCGATCGTCAAAAGTCTGCGCGCCAAAACTGGCGCGATTGATGCCGGCAGTTAGCCACTGACTCATCGACTCCCGTCTGGAGGCGTCACTCGCACCGCCATCGCCGGGGTTAATCTCCAAAGTGACTTCTGCGCCGTGGGCAACTTCGAATCGATCACGGATAGTTGCTTCAATGCTTTCGATTTGCGAAGTGGTCAGCAATGAAGGTGTGCCGCCGCCGAAGTAAATCGTGTCGACGGTAGACGGCTTATCAATCTCCTGCCAGGCTTTGATCTCAGAGCAAAGCGCGCTGACGTATCGACCGGCGATCCCGCTCTCGTACATTCCCGTCGCGAAGTCGCAGTACGAACATCGCGAACGGCAGAACGGAATGTGAATGTAGATTCCGGCGTTGGTCATTGAGTTTGATTATAGACGACTGGAGCGCAACCGTCCCGGTTGCTTCTTTTCTTAAAGGGCTGCAAGCGGGGACGCTTGCGCTCCAGTCGGCGAATGCTAGAATTACTTTCACTTAAAGATGTCCCGCGAACTCCGAGTCCTAAATACCAAACCACGTCAGCCAAAACCTGAGTGGCTGCGCATTCGTCTGGGCGATCCGACGAATCAGAATCATCTGCTCAAGTTGATCGAAGGGCTGAAGCTGCACACGGTCTGTCAGGAGGCCAGGTGTCCGAACATTTTTGAATGCTGGTCAGATCGCACGGCGACTTTCATGCTCGGCGGGGACATCTGCACTCGTCACTGCGGCTTCTGCGCGGTCGGCAAGGGCGAGCCGGGACAACTTGATTCTGACGAGCCGCGTCACGTCGCGGAAGCAGTGCACCATCTGAATCTCGCACACACTGTAATCACTTCTGTGAATCGCGATGACTTGCCGGACGGCGGCGCCGCGCACTGGGCGGAAACAATTCGCGAGGTGCGCCGCGTAAATCCGGAATGCAAAGTCGAAGTTTTGATTCCCGACTTCAATGGCGATGAAGCTGCGTTGGGCGCTGTTCTCGATGCGCGTCCTGACGTGTTGAATCACAACACCGAGACCATCGCGCGGCTGTATCGTCGCGTGCGGCCGGATGCCGACTATCAACAGTCGATGACTTTGTTAAGACGAGCTGCTTACAGACGCGATCGCCAACAGCCAGAGATGCTCACGAAGAGCGGCATCATGGTCGGTCTGGGCGAGGAGTTCGATGAAGTTGTCGAACTGATGAAAGATCTGCGCGCGGCATCGTGCAACATCATGACGATTGGTCAGTACCTGCAACCACACGCGCGCCGCCTGCCGGTCGAACGCTATGTCACTCCCGAAGAATTCAGTCGCTGGCGCGACATCGGAATGGAAATGGGTTTCCAACACGTGCAATCCAGCCCGCTGACTCGCTCGTCATATCACGCCCGCGAACAGGCGGACGGCGCCCCCGCTCGTCCGCCCTTTCAAAGCTAAATAGTTGACTGATCAGTTGGAGCTTTAGTGTCTTTTCGTGGTTCCCGGTTCGTGTGATTTCGTGGTTTCGCTCTGGATTATCTGAAAAGCACACCACGAAGAAACACGAACCTTAAAACAACTACACTAAGCGCTCAATCAATTATCTTCCTCGAGTCTGGCGCATCATCACGACCACCGTTAACATGTGCACCGATGAAGTTCAGCAACAGGCTCGTCGTCGTCACGGCGTTGTTGTCGGTGCTGATCGCCGGCTGCAAATCCAACCAGTCCGTCCGCAACCGTTTGGATGAATCTCACTTTCCGCCGATTGTGCTGTGGGCCTGGGAACGTTCCGAAGACTTGCGCAACCTGGATTCAAAACGTTTCGCGGTGGCGTTTCTGGCACAGACGCTTGTATTAAAGGGCGACGATGTCATTCCTAATCCGCGGCAGCAGCCGCTGCAGGTTTCGCCCGACACAAAGCTCATGGCGGTCACTCGCATTGAATCATCGAAGACAACCGGCGAACGGGCCGCCTTGAGTGACACCCAAAGAAATAAGTTGGTTTCGCTGGTGATGAGAACGCGGCAACTGGCAAACGTCTCGGCCATTCAGATCGATTTCGATGCGGCCAGCTCTGAACGCGAATTCTATCGAGGGTTCTTGCAGGACTTGCGCGCGCAACTGCCGGATGCGATGCCGCTTTCGATGACGGCGCTCGCTTCGTTTTGCATCGGCGACCGGTGGTTGCACGACCTGCCGGTTGATGAAGCTGTGCCGATGATCTTTCGCATGGGCGCAGATGATCGAAATATTAAGAATATGCTGTCAGGAGGCGACGATTTTCGCGAGCCACGCTGTCAACGCAGCTATGGCGTTGCGATTGATGAGCCGCTCGACATGAAGCGTGACGCAAAGCGACGCGTCTACGTCTTTAATAATCACTCGTGGACGCAGAACGACATCGCCAGGCTGCAGTTTTGAAATTGGATGATCCGAAGTGGGTTTGAATTTTCAGGTAAGGATCGTCAGCGCCGCGTCAAAGACTTTGGTTTGCAGACCTAACCAGCGTTTACTGAGCGCGCTGGCCTGACAGTCAACCGCCAGACTGTTGGCCAGATCGGGAAGCATTACCCGCTCGCGGAAATCAGCAATCGTTCCGGCGTCGGTGACGATCGCAACGATCTCCTGGTACAGCCGGTAACTCAGGTAATCAAAATTCGAAGAACCGGCGATTAGATACTGATCGTCAATCAGCATCGCTTTCAGATGGGTCATGCCCTGTTGATACAGGCGCAGATCGATGTTCGAACGGGCTGACTCCAGCCGCGCATAATTTGAAAAATAGCCCCAGTTATTCGCTTCCGGCGTGACTACTTTGACGTCCACGCCGCGGCGCGAAGCTTCGCGCAATCGTTCGTAAAACGGAAATGTAATGTAAGGACTTTCGACGAAAATTGATCTTTCGGCATAATCAATCAGATCGATTACTCGCTGAAAAGCAGCGCGATTGGCGCGGCCGTCGAGCGTCAACAAATCGACCCCGTCGAATGACCCACTTGCCATTTGATCGCCGCCGTTCCAGGTTGAGCGAAAGTCATTCTTAAGAAACGCGACGGCGTCTGCGGCGTCCATGCGAATCATCATGTCATGCCAGCTCGCGTTGTGTTCGCTGAAGTTGATTCCGCCGACATACGCTGCGCGATCATCGATGACGATCAATTTTTTGTGATTGCGACTAAGCAAGCGCCGCGGCGTGGCGCCATAGCCATTGGTATATCGAATCTTGACGCCTTGATTGCGAAGAGCGCGCGTCATCGCGGCGGTCGAGCGCGCTTCGTCATGCAAACTCCGATCGAAAAGATTTGCCGGCGAATACCTGAACCGATCGCTCAGGACGATCCGCGTAAAGGAATCCGCGAGAATCCTCTGGTCCGCTACTCGTGATGACAGCAGGGCTTCTGAGAGCTGCAATCCAACCGTGTCGCCCTCAAGGGCGAATGTCTGGATGTAGATTGAGTCGCGAGCCGAAAGAATGTCTTCCCTCAGGCGCGGCCAAAACTCTTTGAAATTGACGAGAAGCTCGCTGGGCATGGTTTCACAATTTCGAAAGCGATTCGGGTTGCGCCGCCGATTGTATTCGATCAGCAAACCAAACCGCGAGTCTTAACATGGCATGGGCATCTCGCCCGTGATTCGCGCGCAAGATGCGCGTGCCACAAGACTGAAGGCGATACTTGTGCGCCAATGCTAGAATGTGCGTCCAATTCCGAGTTTTGTAGAGTTGGCGGCCCCCATGCTTCACATTCACAACGGCGATTCGACTGCCGGCACGGCCCGGCAGGCGAACATCCCGGGCGAGCACATCGCCTGGCGCGAGGCTCTGGTCTGTGGGCCAACGCCCGCCAAACTTTCGGAACAA
>Ga0193729_1001495_pt1 | contig 11952 bp, 14 predicted proteins | sample U1c2metaG_FD_143036 | JGI IMG/M metagenome (GOLD analysis project Ga0193729, IMG submission 143036) | Soil microbial communities from a riparian zone of the East river system, Colorado, United States - U1c2 | ecosystem: Environmental > Terrestrial > Soil > Riparian zone | place: USA: East River... | reverse complement strand
TACGGTGAGGACGGCGACTCGATGCACCGCCTGAACACCCTGCTCGTCGGCGACGGCACCCGCGTGACGCGCCCGCTGAAGCTGCTCGTGCAGGCCCTGCTGCATCCCAAGCGCCTGCTGCAGGTGATGTTCCCCAGGCACTGGTCGCGGCGCACGATCATCATCCTCGTGATGCAGACGCTCGACAACGCGATCGCGCTGCGTCCGCGCAAAGGCCCGTTTGGATCTTTCTGGCTGAGCACCGAACAGGACCCCGAGCGCCCCAACCCGACCTTCATCCCGATCGCCAACGAGACGGCGAAGTGGTTTGCGAAGCGGACCGGCGGGATCGCCCAGAGCTCGGTGACGGAGGCGCTATTCAACATCCCCACGACGGCGCACATCCTCGGCGGCGCCGTGATCGCACCCGACCCCTCGCAGGGGGTCGTCGACGCCCATCAGCGCGTCTTCGGCTACGAGAACCTGCTCGTGTGCGACGGCTCGGCGATCCCCGCCAACGTCGGCGTGAATCCCTCGCTGACGATCACCGCGCTGGCCGAGCATGCGATGAGCCATGTGGCGGCGGCGAGCGGCGTACCCGCGACCGACGCGCCTCGGCGCACCGTCGCAGCAGCCTAGCTGTCCGCGGGTCGGCAAACCGCCAGCACCGCTTGCGACTTCGATCGCGCCGCTTGCGGCGATATCCTTTTGGGGACTGTGATCGATTCTCGCGCGCACGTCGTCGCCGACGCAATCGGGTCGGTTCGGGCCGAGGGTCTCGAGCCGGGAGCGATGGTCGTCGAGATCCTCGACCGCTGGGCGGATAGAGCACTCGGCACCGAGCAGCTCGGCGAAGCTGCGCGCTGTATTGCCGCCGGCGAGTCGGTGGCGCATCTGTTGGGGCGGCCGGACCCCGTACCCACGCGGCACTGACTACTTTCCCGCGGCGCGTTGGCGGATCCCTACGTCTACCCCGGGACCACCGTATTGCGAAACCTCGCCGGGCTCGAAGACGCCGTCGCTCTAGCCGATCGGGAGGCGCAGGCGAGCACACTGCGACTCGCCCAGCTCGCCGCGCTCAGACTGGAGGGCGACTACGACCTTGCCCATCTACAGGCGTTCCATCGCTTCATCTTCCAGGATCTCTACTCCTGGGCCGGCGAGCTTCGGTCGGTTCCACTCGCCAAGCCGGACAGCATGTTCGCGCTGCCCGAGCACGTTGAGCGCCGATCACACGCTCGGCTGGGAGCACTTGAATGCGACGGCTCTCATCTATGCCTCACAGCGCAACTTCATGGGCGACAGTGTTCCGATGCGGGACCTGATCGAGGCGGTGCTCGACCTACCCGACCGCTGAAGATCTTTGTCGCTCGGTGACGACCGAGCTCAGCCAGCTGAGCAGAAGCTCAGGCCCCGCCGGCCATCGCCGGCAGGATGACGAGCGTGTCGCCGTCGCCGACGGCGGTATCGAGGCCGTCGAGCACGCGCACGTCCTCGTCGTTCAAGTACACGTTGACGTAGCGGTTGAGCTCGCCGTCCGCGGAGAACAGCTGCCTGCGCGTCGCGGGGTGACTCGAGGCGAGGTCGTGCAGCACGGCGCCGACGTTCTCACCGGCGGCGCTGAGCTGCTTCTCGCCGCCCACCGACGCGCGCAGGACTGGGGGAATCTTGATCGTCGCCATCGCTGTCGGCGCGAGACTACCGACTAGCCGGCTGCGGCGCAGAACGCCTCGTAGTCGGGGAATACGCCCAGCTCCTCGTCGGCGATCTCGGACGGATCGCGCGAGCAGATCGGGCACTCGGGGTCGCGGTGCACCTTGACCTCGGTGAGCGTCGCGCCGAGCGCGTCGTACAGCAGCAGGCGCCCGATCGCGGGCTCGCCGATGCCGACGACCAGCTTGACGACCTCGGTCGCCTGCAGCAGGCCCATCGTCCCGGGGAGCACGCCGAGCACGCCGTTGGCGCCGCACGAGGGCGCCAGCTCGGCCGGCGGCGGCTCGCGGAACAGGCAGCGGTAGCACGGGCCCTCATACGGCTTGAAGACCGACAGCTGGCCGTCGAAGCCGAGGATCGAGGCGGACACGACGGGGATCTTCAGGCGCACCGTCGCGTCGTTGAGCAGGTAGCGCGTGGGGAAGTTGTCGACACCGTCGACGACCACGTCGTAGTCCTTGATGATCTCGACGATGTTCGAGGCGTCGATGCGCGTCTGATACTTGACGACGTTCACGTCGGGGTTCAGCGCGTGGATCGACTCCTCCGCGGAGTCGACCTTGGGAATGCCGATCCGCTCGGTGGAGTGGATGACCTGGCGTTGAAGATTCGATAGATCGACTACGTCGTCGTCGACGATTCCGAGCGTCCCGACGCCGGCCGCCGCAAGATACAGCGCGGTCGGCGAGCCGAGGCCACCGGCGCCCAACAGCAGCACCTTCGCGTCGAGCAGCTTCTGCTGGCCCTCGATGCCGATCTCCGGGACGAGCATGTGGCGCGAGTAGCGCTCGCGCTGCTCGGGCGTGAGCGTGCGCGGCACCTGAACCTCATAGCCGCGGTCCTTCCACAGCGTGATCCCGCCGGTCATCGAGCGCACGTGCTCGTAGCCGAGGTCCTCCTCGAGCGTGCGCGCGCCGTAAGCCGAGCGGTTGCCCGAGGCGCAGTAGAGGATCACCTGCGAGGAGCGATCGGGCACGACGCCCTCGATGCGCGTCTCCAGGTAGCTGCGCGGCACGTGCTTGGCGCCCGGCAGGTGCCCCGCCGCGTACTCCTCCGCCTCGCGAACGTCGATGATCGCCACGCCCTCGTGCATCAGCTCGGCGACCTCGGAGGGGTCGACCTCCTCGATCTGGCTCTTGACCTGTCGGAGAAGCTCAGCTCCAGACGGACTCATCTCGAAACTCCTAAACCATGGTCAGCTTTCATTAACTTCATAAAGTATAGCGCTGTCTTGCGGGCTTGATCCCCACGTCTGAATCACGCCGATGTAGCTGTTGAGGTGAACGTCGTTGCTTGCTCATCGGGTTGCTTCGCGCGCGCCGCGGGATAAGCCACACCGAGCAGGCCGCGCACCGTCGCAGCGAGGAAGGTCAGATGGTCGAAGTAGTCGCGCCAGAGCACTATCTGCCCGTGGTGAACGTCGAACCGCCCGCAGACCCAGAGCTGGATGTGCAGTCGGCGAACCTTCAGAACGTCCGTGCGCTCGGTCAGCACCGTTGGACCGTCAGCCGCGATGGCGTGCACGTAGACCTCGAACCCAGACTCTGCTCGGGCGAGCGTGGCACGAAAGATCTGTCGAACACGCTCACGCCCGTAGACAGTCGGCAGCCCGACATTTGCATACTCCACGTCCACCGCCAACAGCTCAACCGCCCGATCGACGTCACCGCAACGAAGGAAGCCCAAGAATTGCTCGACCACCTGAGTCGGCGTCGAACGACGCTCATCGCTCTCGGTGACGCCGCTCACCATCTCACCATGCCGTAACCATACGGCGATTCAGCAGCCAGATGGGCTCCGACAGCTGTCGTCAAATGACTCATTGGGATAGGTCGCGACCCCCTGACAGTGACCTTTCCATGCCGGGGGGCACCCTGCAGACGCCCTCCCCTACCCCAGCCAGCCCTCCCCTACCCTTGGCCAGCATGCGCGTGCCCCCCGCGATCGCCCGGACACAGCTCGCGAGCGCAGCGCTACTCGCGCTCGTCGTCGCGATGATTCTCGGGGGGTGCTCGTCCAGTTCGTCGACGTCCTCGCCGACCCCGTCCCTCGCGAGCGCCGGCGCCTCGGGCTTCGACGGCGCGGCGCTCCCGCCAGGCGCTCCCGCGCGGGACTTCACGCTCACCGACCAGGCGGGACGGGCGGTATCGCTCGGCCAATACCACGGCCAGGTGACGATCGTGGCGTTTCTGTACTCGACGTGCGGGCCCACGTGTACGGTGATCGCGCAGCAGGTTCGCGGGGCGCTCGACGAACTGGCACAGCCTCCCCCGGTTCTGTTCATCAGCGCCGATCCGCAAGCGGACCCGCGGGCGAGCATCCGGCGCTTTCTCGCGCGCGTCTCGCTGACCGGCCGCGTCCACTACCTGAGCGGCTCGCTCGCGCAGCTGCGCGCGGTCTGGCGCTCCTTCCGGATCATCCCGGCGAACGCCGGCCGCGCGGCCTTCGACCGCTCCGCCTCGGTCTTCCTGCTCGACGGGACCGGCCGTCAGCGGGTCGTCTACCAGCTCGAACAGCTGACCCCTGAAGCTCTCGCGCACGACGTGCGCAAGCTTGAGGGCTGAAGCGCCAGGACTGCCGGGCCTGAGGAGACCGTCGCCGTCAGCCGCTAGTCTCGAAGGTGTTATGAGCAATGTCCGCGAGCCCTTCACAGCCGAGGACTACTTCTCGCTTCTGTTGCGTCGCGCACAGCAGGCGGAGAGCGAGGGCAATTACGCGATCTCGGCGGCTGCGGTTGCGCGCCACGGGGGGCTCGAGATCGTCGCGCTAGGCGCCAACTCGCTGTTCGCGGGACGCAACCCGACGGGGCACGCGGAGGTGAACGCGATCATGGCGTTGAGGTCGATCGCGATGGCATCTCCGGATCGCGTCGCGGCGACGCTGGCGGGCGGCGAAGCCGAGGGTTCGATCGTTATTCGCTCGGCCCCGAGCACGCTCCGAGGCAATCCTCTATACGACGCTCGAGCCGTGCCCGATGTGCACTGTGTGCACGATCAACAGTGGGATCGAGCGCGTCGTGATCGCGGCACCAGACCCCCCTTCGGGATCGCTTGCACCCGAGCGGCTGGCTGCTCTGCCCGAGCTCTGGCCGAAGCTGGCGGAGGAAACCGAGATCGTCTGGGCACAGTCCGACGACGCCGGCTTGCGCGATAGCTACCTGCCGGTGGCACTGCGCAACGAGTTGATCGATACCTTCCTCAATAGCCGCGAGCGACTCGACAGCCACATCTCCGAGCACGGGACGCTCGATCTGGCGTCGCTCGGCGAAGCGGTACTTGCGGCGCGCCAAGATGCACTTTCTGCCTCTGCCGCCACCACCCTCAGCCTGTCCTAGCGAACCGAGGGTTGCGCGAGAACGGCGATGCAGCCGAGCGACGTCAGTCTCCACGAAGCCAAGGAACAGCTGCTGACGACGGCGCTCGGCGACGTCAAAGGCTCGATTCACGCCAACGACCAGAAGGTCTCGGCGGCGCTCGTGGTCAATGGGCTGCTGCTCACGAGCGTGGTCAACGTGGTCACACATACGGACCGCACCTACAAGAAGGCGGAACCCTGGGCGCACACGCTTGGACTCGCCCTACTCGCCCTGGCGCTCGTCATGTTCATCGCGTCCGTCGGATATCTGCTGTCAGCGATGAGCCCATATCGCCCGGAGACGCTGGAAAAGAAGCTCGACGGGCGCTATCCGCGGGTCTTCTTCCCGCTCCCGGACGACCTGGAGCAAGCGGATCCGTTCGGGAGCTGGCGAGGTCGGGTCGCGGACTGCATCGGGAAACGATCCTGGACGAGCTCACGGCGGAGGTTCTCAAGCTCGCGGACATCCTGCATATGGAGTCCGATTGCGCGAAGAAGGGCTATGAATGGCTCGTCCTCGAGGGCGGCGCGGTGATTCTCTTCTTCGTGCTCGTGGCGTCGGTCGCCGTCTGACGCCCGAGGCGCTCGCGCACGACGTTCGCAAGCTGCTCTGAGCCGCAAACCGGCCCGGGACGGCGCGGGCCTGCTGATACCCTAGCTCGCAGGTAGGTATTTCGGAGATGATGTTCTCAACCAAGGCCGAGTACGGCGTACGCGTGATGGTCGAGCTGGCTCGGCGAGCCGGCGAGGACCGGACGGGCGGGGATCCAATCTCGCTCGCGGAGATCGCCGAGCACGACGGCCTACCACTCGCCTACCTCGAGCATCTGGTCGCGCGGCTGCGCAAGGCCGGCCTGGTCGATTCGCGGCGCGGCTCGCGCGGCGGCTACATGCTCGCGCGCTCGCCGGTGGAGATCACGATGGCCGAGGTGGTCGAGGCCCTGGAGGGCTCGATCGCGCCGATCGAGTGCATCTCCGAGGCATCCGATGGCACGATCGTGTGCTCGCGCGAGTCTGACCCCGAGCACGTCTGCCCGACCAAGCTGCTGTGGACGAAGGTCCGCTACGCGATCGTGCGCACGCTGCAGGAGACGACGCTCGCCGACCTCGTGCTCGGCCCGACGCTCGCGGACGGGCCGATGCTGCCCGGAGCGTGGATCGAGACGCAAACGCAAACCCTCACGACTGGAGCCTGAAAAGCGAACATGGCCGACCTAGAGATCAGAGACCTGCACGTACGCATCGAGGATCGCGAGATCCTGCGGGGCGTGGACCTGGACATCTCGCGCGGCGAGATCCACGCGCTGATGGGACCCAACGGCTCGGGCAAGTCGACGCTCGCGAGCACTCTCATGGGCCACCCCTCCTACGAGATCACCGAGGGCACGATCTCCTTCAAGGGCGAGGACATCACCGAGGCCGAGCCGCACGAGCGCGCGAAGGCCGGCCTGTTCCTCGCCTTCCAGTATCCGGTCTCGATCCCCGGCGTCTCTGTGGCCAACTTCCTGCGCATGGCGATCAACGCCAAGCGCGAGGATCCGATCGGAGTGAAGGAGTTCCGCACCCACCTGCAGCACGCGATCGAGCTGCTCGACGTCGACAAAGCGTTCACCTCGCGCCATCTCAACGACGGCTTCTCCGGCGGAGAGAAGAAGCGCGCGGAGATTCTCCAGATGGCGATGCTCGCGCCCGACGTGGCGATCCTCGACGAGACCGACTCGGGCCTTGACATCGACGCCCTGCGGACGGTCGCAGAGGGCGTTCAGCGCCTGCACGACGAGCAGGGCCTGGGCGCGCTGATAATCACCCACTACCAACGCATCCTGCACTACGTCAAGCCCCAGTTCGTGCACGTCATGATGGACGGGCGCATCGTGCTGGAGGGCGGCGTAGAGCTGGTCGAGCGCCTCGAGCGCGAGGGCTACGACCAGATCCGCCAGGAGTTCGGCGGCAGCTGGCCGATCTCCGATCGGTCGGACGCCGTCGCAGCCGGTGACAGCAGTGCCTGAGCCACGGGAGGCGAACGCGGCGGGCGTGAGCGGCAACGGAGCGGCTCCGCCGCCACAGGCCAAGGCGGGGCGCCACCGCGAGGCGACGCTCTACCACGCGCTGGCAGGCACGGGAGCCGGCGACGGCCGCACGCTCGAGCAGCTGCGCGAGGACGCGTGGAAAGCGTTCGAGAGCTCGACGCTACCCGTCTGGCGGCGCTCCGGCTTCTGGAGCACGAGCCTCGAGAGCCTCGACCTGGACGCGCTGCAGACGCTGGTCGGGTCGGACAGCCCGTCACTCGTGCCCGACATCGTGACCCGCACGCTGCCCGATCGCCCGCACGCCGGGCGGATCGTGCAGAGCGGCGGCGCGGTCGTGCACGTCGAGCTCGATCCCGCGCTGGCGGGGAAGGGCGTGATCCTGTGCTCGCTCGAGGAGGCCTTCCTGCGCCACCGCGAGCTCGTGGCCCCGTGGTACTCCAAGCGGCTGCCGATCGACCGGCACAAGCTGGAGGCCGCCAACGCCGCCTTCTGGACGGGCGGCGCCTTCCTGCACGTTCCGCGTGGCGTGGTCGTCGAGGAGCCGTTCGAGATCGTCTACGCGATCGAGTCGCCCGGCGTCGCGCAGTATGGGCGCACGCTCGTGCTCGGCGGACCGACGAGCGAGTTCCGCGTGCACGAGTACGACCTAGCCGAGGACTTCGAAGGCCCGGCGCTGCATGCGGGCGCGTTCGAGCTGTATCTGCAGGACGGCGCGCGCTGCCGCTTGGCGCAGGTGCAGGACTGGGGTGCCGGCGAGGTCTACGACGTCTCCACGCGCTTCGTCGGCCTCGGCCGCGACGCTCACTGCCACTGGCTGCCGGCGCTGCTGGGCGGGCACCTAGTGCGCCAGCACCTGGAGCTCGCGATCTCCGAGCCCGGCGGCGACATGGCCTTCCGCGGGCTGTTCTTCACCGAGGAGCACGAGCACCTCGACGTGTTCGCAGTCGACCTGCACGAGACCGGCCCGTCGGGCGGCGACGTGCACTGGCGCGGCGCGGCCACGGGCGAGAGCCGCGCGAGCTTCGAGGGGCTGATCCAGATCGACCCGGGAGCCCAGCAGACGCACACCTACCTGCAGATCCACTCGATGATGCTCTCGCCGAAAGCGCGCGTCGATGCGATTCCCTCCGTGCTCGTGTCCTCCGACGACGTGTCGGCCTCGCACGGCGGCACGGTCGGGGAGCTCGACGAGGCGGCGATCTTCTACATGCAGACACGCGGGCTGGATCGTGCGGCGGCCGTGCGCGTGATCGTCGAGGGCTTCTTCGAGCCGCTCATCTCCGAGCTCGAGGACGAGCCGCTGCAGGAGCTCGTGCGCGCGAAGGTCGCCGGCAAGCTCGCCGCCGCCCGCGAGGACATCGAGGCCTATGCAACGAGCCGCTGAAACAACCCTTTTGACGGAGACCCCCTCCGGGGGTCTGGCTGGGTCGCGCGACGCGAAGAGGACGGCTTCGTGACGATGACCGATCCGAGATCAGCCAGCATCACGGCGGTCGCCGGCGAGCTGAACGTCAAGAGCGACTTCCCGATCTTCGCGCGCCGCTTCAACGAGCGCGAGCTGATCTACCTGGACTCGGGCTCCACCTCGCAGAAGCCAGAGGTGGTGATCGAGGCCGTCGCCGAGCACCTGCGTAACCACAACGCGAACATCCATCGCGGCGTGTATGCGCTCGCGCAGGACGCCGATGCGGCCTACGACGAGGCACGCAGGCGCGTCGCCGCATTCACGGGCGCGCAGCCGGAGACGACGATCTTCACGAAGAACGTCACGGAGGCGATCAACCTCGTCGCCTATGCCTGGGGCCGGGCGAACGTCGGCACCGGCGACGTAGTGCTGATCACGCAGATGGAGCACCACGCGAACATCGTCCCCTGGCAGGTGCTCTGCCGCGAGCGCGGCGCGACGTTGCGCTACCTGGAGGTGGACGAGCGCGGCGAGCTATCGCTCGACGCGCTCGACTCAGAGCTTGCACGCGGCGACGTGCGGCTTGTCGCGTTCACGCACGTCTCAAACGTGCTCGGCACGATCAACCCGGTCGCGGAGATGACCGCGCGGGTGCGTGCCGCCGGAGCCGTCTCGCTCGTCGACGGCGCCCAGGCCGTTCCCCACATGCCGGTGGACGTCGAGTCGATCGACGCGGACTTCTACGCCTGGACCGGGCACAAGGCGCTGGGGCCCACCGGCATCGGCGTGCTTCATGGCCGCCGCGAGATCCTCGAGCGGATGGAACCGTTCCTCACCGGCGGCGACATGATCGCCTCGGTCGACTTCCAGTCGGCCACCTGGAACGAGCTGCCGTCGAAGTTCGAGGCGGGGACTCCGATGGTCGCCGAGGCAGTCGGGCTTGGGGTGGCCGTGGAGTACCTGTCGAAGCTCGGGATGGACCGCGTGCGCGCGCATGAGCAGGCATTGACCGCATACATGCTCGAGCGCCTGGCGCAGGTTCCCGGGTTGCGCGTGGCTGGGCCACCCGAGGCCGAGCTCCGCGGCGGGCTTGCGTCGTTCACGATCGAGGGCATGCACCCCCACGACATCGCCGAGCTGGTCGACCGCGGAGGCGTGTGCATCCGCGCCGGCCACCACTGCGCACAGCCGCTGATGCGCTGCCTGGGAGTGAGCGCGACCGCGCGCGCGTCGGTCGGCGTGTACAACGAGCCTTCGGACATCGACGCGCTCGTGAGCGCGCTGCTCGCCGGTCGCGAGGTCTTCGGACTCTGAGCATGGACGACCTCTACCGCGACTACATCCTCGACCACTACAAGCGCCCGCACAACTTCGGCGAGCTTCAGCCGCACGACCTCGAGGCGCTCGAGCACAACCCGCTGTGCGGCGACGAGCTGGGCGTGCACATCCTCGTGAAGGACGGGCGCATCGAGGACCTGCGCTTCCACGGTCACGGCTGCGCGATCTCGCAGGCCTCCGCGTCGATCGCCTCGGAGGAGCTGAGGGGCATGCAGCTGGAGGACGTCGGCAAGCTGGACGCCGACTGGATGATCGAGCTGCTCGGCATCCCCGTTTCGGCCACGCGGCGCAAGTGCGCGCTGCTCAACCTGAAGGTCGTGCGGGGCGCCGTCACGGGCGATCACGCATGGCCCACCTGAGAGAGCCATCGGCGCCCGCGATACAATTCCTAGTTCAGCGCACAGGATTCGCCATACCCCGCAAGGAGCCCCGTGGCCACGATTGACCGCACGAAGATCACCAAGCCCAGCCCGATCGTCGAGGACGACCAGGGGCAGCTGCGCGCCCGGCAAGGCATCTCGCGCGAGGTCGTCAGCGAGCTGTCGAAGATCAAGGGCGAGCCCGACTGGATGGCCGACAAACGGCTCAAGTCGCTGGAGATCTTCGAACGCAAGCCCGTGCCCACGTGGGGTCCGGACCTGAGCGGCCTGAACCTCGACGACCTGGTGCTCTACTCGCCCCCGACCGCCGGGCGCTTCAACAGCTGGGACGACGTCCCGGACGAGATGAAGCAGACCTACGAGGACCTCGGCATCCCCCAGGCCGAGCGCGAGCACCTCGCGGGCGTGGTCGGCGTGTGGCGCCAGGAGCCCGTCTACGAGGGGCTGAAGGAGGAGTACGCCAAGCAGGGCATCCTGTTCTGCTCGATGGACACCGCGATCACCGAGTACCCCGAGCTCGTGCAGAAATACTTCATGAACAAATGCGTCCCGCCGCAGGACAACAAGTTCTCCGCGCTGCACGGCGCGGTGTGGTCGGGCGGCGCCTTCTGCTACATCCCCAAGGGCGTCAAGTGCGACCTGCCGCTGCAGTCCTACTTCCGTATGGAGGGCGCCGGCGAGGGAACCTTCGAGCACACGCTGATCGTCGCCGACGAGGGCTCCGAGGTGAACTACATCGAGGGTTGCACGGCGCAGACCTACAGCGTCAACTCGATGCACTCGGCAGTCGTCGAGATATTCGTGCACGAGGGCGCCAAGGCGCGCTACACGACCGTCCAGAACTGGTCTAAGGACGTCTACAACCTCAACACCAAGCGCGCGATCGTCGACGCCAACGGCACCGTCGAGTGGGTCGGCGGGTCGATGGGCGCCAAGTACGTGATGCTCTACCCCGGCTCGTTCCTGATGGGCGAGGGCGCGCGCGCCGATCACCTGAACGTCGGCGTGGCGGGCAAAGGCGTGCACAAGGACACCGGAGCGAAGGTCGTTCACCTGGCGCCCAACACGACCTCGAACATCCTCGCCAAGTCGATCTCCAAGGACGGCGGGATCATGGGCTACCGGGGCCTCGTCAAGATGGGCCACAACTCGGCGGGGTCGAAAGCGCGCGTGCAGTGCGACGGTCTGATGATGGACGGCGAATCTCGCTCGGACACGTGGCCGGACATCCAGATCCAGAACCCGCATGTGACCGTCGCCCACGAGGCGACCGTCGGGCGGATCTCAGACGACCAGCTCTTCTACATGGGCTCGCGCGGCTTCACCGAGGACGAGGCCGCCGCGATGATCGTCAACGGCTTCATCGAGCCGGTCACGAAGGAGCTGCCGATGGAGTACGCGGTCGAGCTCAACCGCTTGATTCAGCTGGAGATGGTCGGCAGCATCGGCTGAGAGTCGCGATTCGCTGCGCCTGCCTGCGTCCTCGATCGCTCGTGTGCAAAGCACACTTCGCTCACTGCGTCCTTGGCAGGCTTGCGACTCCCGCCTCTCAGTTGCGGGGTGAACCAACGTGCGGGCACCCGTTGACACGATCGTCGCACCGCTGTTCCCGACGAAGCTGCCGTGGGTCAACGCGAAGGGCGGGCAGGCGAGCATCATCCAGCGGGACAGGCCGATGCTGGTGGAGTTCTGGGATTTCTGCCGGCCGAACTCGATTCGGACGCTGCCGTACGTGAAGGGCTGGCACGAGCGC
>Ga0193729_1001494_pt1 | contig 11954 bp, 10 predicted proteins | sample U1c2metaG_FD_143036 | JGI IMG/M metagenome (GOLD analysis project Ga0193729, IMG submission 143036) | Soil microbial communities from a riparian zone of the East river system, Colorado, United States - U1c2 | ecosystem: Environmental > Terrestrial > Soil > Riparian zone | place: USA: East River... | reverse complement strand
GAACTTCAGTATCCTGGGTAGGGTCTCAAAAAGAGCCTAAGGGACTCCCCGCCAACTTGTGTGTGACAAGTGACGACAGCTAGGTGATTTACCACCACCGTCGTTCCTTGCCGCTTGTCCAGATTCCAAAAACTACTTAGGTTGTCCGAAGGACGAAATCCACCGCGTGAAATCGCAGAACAACTCAGGAAGGGTCAAAATGAAAATAATCTTCTCAAGATCAAAGTTCTTATTCGCTCTGTTGCTTGCAACTATGGTGGCGACGCTTACCGCCACTGTAGCGATGGCCGCAGATGAACCCGAAAATGCGCAATCTCAACCCCGCAGTACCTCGGAAGACTTTCTGCGGCTCAACGTACGGCCAATCGCGATAGGACATCACGGTGTGGGGCCGAATACCGGAGATAATCCCGCTTTGCCTATCGAGAACACCGTTGAATCCGTCCGGCAAGCCTACAGTCTCGGGGCGCGTGTCGTTGAAGTGGACGTCCAGCTCACCCGGGATAATCGCTTGGCCGTTTTCCACGATGATTTCCTGAGCGATTTCACCTGCGTTCACTCCCTCACTCTCGACCAATTGCAGGAACGGCTTCCGTTCGTGCCGGAGCTACACCAGATTCTCGAAGTGCGCGCCAATTCAACCACAAAGCGGAAGATGACTTGGGCGGCATTCTCATTGTCGAGTTGAAAGCCTTTTCGCCGCACTGCGATCCAGCAGATCAGTTCGAGCAACCATTGATTTCAGCGGTAGTGCCTGAAATCCGCGGCGCCAAAATGTCTAACCAGGTTATCTTTGATTCCTTCTCGCCGGCATTACTTTTCTTGGCTGCACAGGCCGCTCCCGAGATCCCGCGCGAATTGGACATCGACGGTTTGCAGTTGCTGGCTCCCGCGCAGATTACTGCTCTCACCGGATATCCTGTAACCGTTATCGACAAGAAAAATTCGTTGGGTCTCACCTGGGCCAACATCGGGCCAATATTCCGTTTGCCCGGCTACGCTTCCGCTCAACAGTTCTTGGCTACCGGAATGGCGCTCTCGGTTCGTGTAGTCGGTGGCGAAATGGATTTCTTCGGAGCGGCCGAGCAGCAACAACCGGGCTCTGGCGCGGCATTTGTCGGGGCTGCCCACTCTCTAGGCCAGCGTGCTTTCGCTGATCCCGCAAACAGCGAAGCCGACTGGAATTTCTTCGCTTCACTGGGCGTCGACGCCATTTATAGCACCATCCCCTTGGGCGTCCGGTTGCAACCGGCCATACCAGAGGAATGATCTGGAATTGTCTCTGTGTCGACAGTCTCACCCTGGCACCCCAGCTCACTAAAAGGCTGGTGTCTTGTGAAATTGATAAGGGCCGACACGGCGCCGAGGCGCCTTCCGATGACGTTCCGATAATCCTTGAATTGCCCAAAATCGAGTCAAACCCTGAAGGGTCCTGGATGTGCCGTGTCTGACGCTGTCTGGCGTACCCGCTACCGAGGAGGTTCGGAAGAAGAGGCATTTTCAAAATGGGCAACAGAATGATGAAGTCGTACCTTCCTATATCGCGTGGACAGCATTACCGATTGGGCTGCGGACTTTCAATATGACCGCACGATTCCTCAATTCAGTACACCGGCTATAGGCGGTTCAACGGCCTGCAGACGAACGATGATGGAGCGAGACGAGATGCTTCCGCTAATGACACCGTCTACGTGCTCGCACGGTTTGTCTTCTGGGTCTGGGGTGTCTCATCAATGCGTATGGAAAACATCAAATAGGATTCGCTGGATAAGCTAAACTCTGGGATCGATAAGTGACACTATTCGTGACAGGGGGGGCGGGTCAATTCCGCCCTTAAGAGGGGGCGCTACATGGAACATATTTCGCGATTGCTGGCAGCAGCCGTATCCATTGGCTTCGTCACGCTCATAACAACTGACTTTGTTCGAGCGCAAAATGACGCCGAAAAAATATACAAGACCCACTGCGTGCTGAGTCATGCGCCGGATGGGAGTGGCAGTTCTCCTCCGGGTAAAGCGTTAAGAGCCCAAGATCTGCGATCAGACGCGATACAAAAGAAGTCAGATGCCGAGCTTACGACAGCGATCACCAACGGCAAGGGGAAGATGCCCGCTTTCGGAAAAAAATTAAAACCCGATGACATTGCGCAATTAGTGGCTTACATCCGTGCGTTGCCAAAAAAATAAATAAGCGACGCGAAAGGTCCTGAAGAATCGCAGGAGTACTTTCGTGGGGGCGTGACGAATGTACGCAGAAAATTCTGAAGCGTGACCCAAAAGTTCACAATCGTCGAATCTTCACTCCAAAACCGGCGCTCTTTTCTCGGAGCGCTGGTAGCGGTTGGCTCCGTATTCGTGGGCGTCCTGCTTTCCGTGCCTTTAATTCGCTTCGCGATCTTTCCTCTCACGACGCGCAATATATCCCTCGCCCGGAGTGGTATTACCTGCCCATTTTTCAGTGGCTGAAATATTGGCACGGAGCGGCTTCCGTGGTCGGCATCCTGTTAATCCCCATGGTCCTTGCCGTTGGCATCGTGGCGCTACCCTTTTTCGATCGCAGCATCGAACGGCGGCCATGGAAGCGCCCAGTCGCCATGGGAGCTTACACATTTGTATTGCTCGCACTCGTGGGGCTCGGCCTGCGCAGTCAGTATCTCGATAGCCGCGACCCCAGCGTTGCTCAACAACTCGCCAAGCAAAAATCCGAAGAACAGGATTACATGCGCAAGCCATTTGAGCCGGAGTTATCCTCGGCTACCTTGGCTGCCGCTAACGTAGCTTTGGCGGATCCTCAAGCCGCAAAGGGCAAAGTCATTTTTGAGTCGCAATCCTGCAATGCCTGCCATGGCGACGGCGGTGTCGGCACAGCCGCAGCGCCTGCCCTGCTGGGCTTCAGCGCGAAATTTTCACCTGACCAATTGGTGGACTTATTCAAACACCCCACGGCCAAAATGAACGCCGGCGGCATGCCTCCGGTCGATCTTTCACCGGATGATTTGAAGGCGCTGATTGCCTATGTGGAGAGTCTTAAATAACCGGATTTTTCCATCAAAGAGGCGACGAATGGATGAATGCGGAAGGGTTAATTAACCGCCAACGAGCACTTCGAGCGCAGCTTTGTTCATAATGATGATTGCCGAACCCTTGACCTGCACGAGTTGTTTCTTTTTGAAATCACTAAAGAGCCGCGTGACGGTTTCCCGTGAGGCTCCATTTCAAGTATTCGGAGCGGCACGCTATAAAATCGTTGTAATGTCCTGTTCAAGTTTATCGGGATAAACTTGCAGCTCTGATTCCTTTCTCACGAGGCCGCTTAACAAACGAGTTCAATACAGCTCCGGGAGGGCAGCACTATGGCTTCAGCGACAGTCGGCTCAGCAAAACCTCACGAATCCAAGCAACCTCTATCCCAAGAAGAGCTCCGCAAAATGCACGCTTACTGGCGAGCGGCAAATTACCTCTCGGTTGGCCAAATCTATCTCTATGCGAATCCGTTGCTCCAGGAACCGCTGAAACTTGAACACATCAAGCCGCGCTTGCTCGGTCATTGGGGCACAACTCCCGGCCTGAATTTTATCTATGTTCATTTCAACCGGCTGATCAAGAAATACGACCTGAACGTCATTTACGTAACTGGCCCCGGCCACGGAGGGCCGGGACTCGTCGCCAACACCTATCTCGAGGGCACTTACAGCGAAATCTACCCGCACATCTCCCAAACCGTAGACGGGATCAGAAGGCTGTTCAAGCAATTCTCATTTCCAGGAGGAATTCCCAGTCACGTCGCGCCGGAAACGCCTGGCTCGATTCATGAAGGCGGCGAACTCGGATACTCCGTTGCTCACGCCTATGGCGCGGCTTTCGACAATCCGGACTTGCTGGTTTGTTGTGTGGTAGGCGATGGCGAGGCTGAAACTGGGCCGCTCGCCGCGAGTTGGCACTCCAATAAGTTTCTGAATCCGGCCCGCGACGGCGCGGTTCTTCCGATTCTGCATCTCAACGGCTACAAAATCGCTAACCCCACTATCCTCGGCCGCCTAAGTGACGCAGACCTAACTCAGCTTTTCGCCGGTTATGGTTACAAGCCTTATTTCGTGGAGGGTCACGAACCGCAAGCCACGCACCAACTAATGGCTGCTACGCTCGACACCATCGTTGAAGAAATCACCGCCATCCAACAAAAAGCCCGCGCGGGGCAACTCGATGGACTACCCGTGTGGCCGATGATCATTCTGCGAACGCCGAAGGGCTGGACCGGGCCCAAAATAGTGGATGGGAAGCCCGTGGAAGGAACTTGGCGCGCACATCAAGTCCCCGTCACAGATTTCAGAAAACCTGAGCACCTGAAGATCCTGGAAGATTGGATGAAGAGCTATCAGGCTCAGGACCTGTTCGATGAGCACGGCAAACTCATTCCGGAATTGAAGGAATTAGCGCCACTCGGAAATCGCAGGATGGGTGCGAATCCCCATGCGAATGGCGGCGTTTTGCTCAAAGGCCTTGTCATGCCAGACTTTCGCGAATATGCCGTGAAAGTATCCAAGCCGGGCACCAGTATCGCCGAAGCCACTCGCGTATTAGGAACTTTGCTCCGCGATGTCATGAAGCTCAACGGGGGCTCGAAAAATTTCCGAGTCTTCGGCCCGGATGAGACTGCTTCCAATCGGTTGGACGCGTTATTCGAAGCCACCAACAAAGTCACTATGCAACCGATCGAGTCAACCGACGAGCATCTTTCGAGAGACGGCCGCGTCATGGAAGTCCTCAGCGAGCACATGTGCCAGGGTTGGCTGGAAGGCTATCTCCTCACCGGCCGCCACGGCTTTTTCTCCTGCTATGAAGCGTTCATCCACATCGTGGACTCCATGTTCAATCAGCATGCAAAATGGCTGAAGGTGACTCGCAATATTCCTTGGCGCCGCCCCATCGCCTCACTGAACTACTTGCTTACCTCACACGTCTGGCGACAGGATCACAATGGCTTTACTCACCAGGATCCCGGCTTCATCGACCATGTTGTAAACAAAAAAGCCGACATTGTCCGCGTGTATTTACCTCCAGACGCCAATACGCTTCTTTCCGTTGCCGATCACTGCCTCCGCACCAAAAACTATGTCAACGTAATCGTCGCCGGAAAGCAGCCGGCGCTGCAGTATCTGGATATGCAGTCGGCCATCGAGCATTGCACGAGCGGAATCGGCATTTGGCAATGGGCTTCGAACGACCAAGGCGCAGAACCCGACGTGGTGATGGCTTGTGCCGGCGACGTTCCAACACTCGAAACCCTTGCCGCTGTCGATTTGTTACGTCAGCATTTCTCCGACATCAAAATCCGCGTCGTCAATGTCGTTGACCTGATGAGCATTGAGCCTTCCACCGAGCATCCCCATGGCCTGCCCGATCGCGAATTCGATTCCATCTTCACCACCAATAAGCCGGTCATCTTTGCCTATCACGGATATCCTTCGCTGATTCACCGCCTCACCTATCGCCGCACCAATCATGACAACTTCCACGTTCGCGGCTACAAAGAAGAGGGAACTACAACAACACCGTTCGACATGACAGTGTTAAACGATTTGGATCGTTTTCATCTTGCTGGCGATGTGGTGGATCGCGTCGCCCGTTTGCAACGCGTCGGCGCACACTTCAAGCAACTCCTGCGCAATAAGCTCGCCGAACACAAACAATACATTTGCGAGCATGGCGACGACCTACCCGAAATTCGCGATTGGAAATGGCCTCACTAGCCGATGAAAATCCTCGTGCTCAATTCGGGCTCTAGCAGCCAGAAAAGCGCATTGTACGAAATCACCGGCGCACTTCCAGGACAGCCGCCTACACCCGCGTGGCAAGGAAAAATCGAGTGGAACGGCGATCAAGCCGAAATGCAGGTGCAAAATTCCAAAGGCGCGAATCTGAAGCATCGCTTGAACGTGGAATCGCGGCGCCACGCCATCGAGCAGTTGCTCAAAAGCTTGTGGACTGGAGATGCTCGCGTCGTTTCCGCTCCATCTGAAATCGACATCGTGGGACATCGCATCGTTCACGGTGGGAGGGACTTCGAACAAGCGACCGTCATTACGCCAGACGTAAAATCAGCAATCGCGCGCATGTCTGTTTTTGCACCGCTCCATAATCGCGCCGAACTGGAAGGGATCGACATTGTCGAGAAATACTTTGGCAACGTTTCGCAAGTGGCCGTGTTCGACACTGGCTTTCACAGCAGATTGCCGGAAGCTGCCGCCGTGTATCCCGGCCCATACGAATGGCTCGCACAAGGAATTCGGCGTTACGGCTTTCACGGAATCAATCATCAGTACTGTGCAGGGCGCGCAGCACAACTTCTCGGCCGTGAACTTAACTCCATGAAACTCGTGACCTGTCATCTCGGCAACGGTTGTTCCCTCGCGGCGATTATCCACGGCCGCAGCGTTGATACCACCATGGGTTTTACTCCCTTGGACGGCCTGATGATGGGCACCAGATCAGGCTCACTCGATCCAGGAATTCTCACGTATTTGATGCGCGAAGAAAAATCTACGGGAGAGCAGCTAGACAATTTGCTGAATACGAAATCGGGTCTGCTGGGAATTTCTGGCATCTCCGGCGACATGCGCCAAATTCTTACGGCCATGAAGGACGGAAATCCGCGAGCCAAGCTCGCATTTGAAATGTTCGTGCACCACCTTCAATCCGCTGTCGGTGCGATGATCGCCGTACTGGGCGGAATAGATGCTTTGATCTTCACCGCAGGAATCGGCGAAAACTCGCCCGAAGTGCGAGCCGCTGCTTGCGCCAGTTTCGGATTCCTGGGTCTGAAGCTCGACGGCGCAAAAAGTGCCCAGTCCCCCGCGGACCAGGAAATTTCCCTCTCTGATTCAGCCGTTCGCGTGCTCATCATTCGCGCGCAGGAAGACTGGGCCATTGCCTGCGATTGCTGGCGGCTAGCTTCCGATCAGCTTCATAAGTCCAAATACTGAGTTTTTGTCTCAATTTAAATTTTGCCTGAGAATTTCTTATCGCCGAATTGGACGAATACTAAGCTGGCAGCCAGGCGAATTGTCCACGCCGGCGTGACCATCACTGCGTCCTTTCGGTCTCCGAAGATACCTTGAGGCCGTACCTCGCGATAACGCTAGCCAGGGAGAACATCGAGCGCTTCTGAAGGAATCTTACTTATAGTGTCCGCATCCAGATTCAAATGCGATGTCACCATCTCGGGAGGCAGCCGCCTTATCCAGTTATTCAATGAAAAGTTCATATACTCGGAAGCCTTGAACATTTCCAGAAACACCACATCCGTATTGCCGGTGTTCTCCACGTAGTGACCTGCGGTTATCGGTACGATGCCGACGTCATTGGCGTTGAAGTCCATCGTGCGCGCTCCTTCGCTGGTAAAGACGGTCATGCGCGCCTTACCGGCAAGGTAGTACTGCCATTCCGAAGCGTTTGGATGCCAATGCAGTTCCCGCAAACCACCCGGTTTAATGGTGACCAAGGCTGCCGCGATATTTTTCGATACTGGAAAATTATGCGCGTCAACTATGCGGACGGAACCGCCCTTCGTTTGTTTCGTGGGAGTCATCGCCTCCATCCTGAATGTGTATTGGTAAGCGGATTCGACGCGACGCCCGCCCACGGCAATCTTGTCCTGGGCCAAAGATGCCGGCAGGTCCGCGGGAAAAATGTACAGGCTCCGGTCAGGTAATTTTTTGAGAGCGCTCTGCGGCAGGCCGAAGTTCTTCGACAGCACCGAGGGCGGGGTGCGTCTCACCCAGTCAGAAATAAGGAAGGTGTTGTCTTCGGAAAACGAGCCTTGATCAAACACCAGAATAAATTCACAACCATCGGGCGCCAAGCCTTGGATAGAGTGAGGGAATCCTGCAGGAAAGTACCAGAGATCGCCTTTTCCAACATCGCCGATGAATACGGTTCCATCGGGATTAAGGCAAGTCACGCGCGCATTTCCGTACAGCATAATGGCCCACTCATCGGCCGTGTGCCAGTGCAGCTCCCGAAAGCTGCCCGCCGTCAGTCGCATTCTGACGCCCGCAAGGTCTTTCGAATTGGGCAGCACTTTTTCTGTGACTTCGTTGGTCCAGCCGCCTTCTTCAACACGTTTGTAAGTTAGATCGAACGAATACCATGTCGGCTCGATGTGTCCGTGATCAGTCGGCGGAGGGAAATTTGAATTCGGATTTTCATCAAGAAGCGGCTTATTTTCCGGACCCGGATCACTTAAGGAATGATCTTTGTCTGCCTTTTCAGTATCGGCTCTCTCTTGCCCAGCGGACAGCGAAGCCAGTGCTGCGCTCGCTAGTGTAGCCGAACCCACTCCCAAAAAAGTACGTCTCGACAAGCCTTCTGTCATAGATCTGTTTCCGTGCTGTCCATTCATGCCATTGTCATTCTCTCTTTCAATGGCAACATTGGTTTCTTTTTGTTCACTCATGCGCGCGTCTCCTTTAAGCAGCTATGCTCCTCGGGCAATTCAGTCGCCATTCGTAGTCCCCATAAAGCACCGTCAATTAAGGCGGATGGCCTGTCTTGACCCGAGGTTTGGGGCCGTGGATCTGACATCAATGTCAGCATGCTGGACGGAGCGCAGAGTTTCAGCCGTAGCATACAGCCGAGGAACTTCGCGAAGATTCGTACGAAGCAAAGTGCGACGATGGACACTTAAAGGAAATTTCGTCAGATCCTTACTTTCGTGAGCCGAGTCAAGAGAGTGAGTAAGAAGGAAGGATCGAAATGCGGCAGCATTGCCGGTGGGCTCAGAGCCGGCGGGATACGCGAAGGAGAACCGATAGGAGCTTTTGTCAGCCAGGGCTTCAGTGGAAGTGGCAACGTGTAACTGGGACATGTATGTCAGCGCATAGCGAATGAGTCTTGTGCCGAGAGTTTGACAGGCAATCCATCCAACTGGACAGACAATAACGAGTATCGTGCCGTTCAGAATTCTTTGTGACTAGCTAAGTTTCTAAGGGCAATCGTCTTCCGAAGAACTTGAACGCTACGGACGTTTGGCGGCGTGGATGCATACCTTAGCGCTGTGTGGATTCCCAAAAACGGAACCGTGGCAGGGTGAACTGCCGATGAGTAATTGGAGGCGCGAGATGCGACGAATATTTAGCAAGGCAGCTTTGGCTACATTGGTTGTTGTTGGTAGCGTGATTTGTGTAGAGTCCGGTCTGGCGAACGACGCCGTTTCGCGCATTGATTCGGAACACTCGACGGCGCGCCTCTTTCTCGCCTCGTCAAGGAATCCACTCGACACTGTCAATGTGGGTGTCGCGCGCGCGATGGGCCTGGTAAATCCAATCTCCGATGCTTCTGCAACACCTGACTTTGATTTCACAATCTATCCGGCGGACAAGACCGCATCTCTGGAACGCTTCGAACAAAATCAGAACGACGACAGGCCGGGAGACAAGCCCGATTACACCCTCATCCACTTCAAATCAACGAGTGTTGTTCGCGTTGACAGCGAAACCTTTCGCGTCAAAGGCAATCTGATGTTGACCTACGTGGACCGTCTTGTGACATATGATCCGAATGAATCCTACTCCGGCCCTGTGTATGGACCGGCGGTTACTCACTCCGTGAGACAAGAAGCAGTGTTCGTGTTCCACCAAGTAAATAATTCCGTTGCACAGACCGCGAAGAACGGCAACGCGGAATGGTCTGCGTCCAGCACGATCAGCAGCGAGAACTTTCCCCAACTCCTCAACGCCGTTTCCGCGACGGATTGGCCAACCTTCGTAGTCGATGAACATTGCGTAATGCGATCCACCATAGGAGGCGAGCATTTTTCGGGCCCCGCCTGCACCGGTGAGTCAGTCGAACCTGCGCTTCGTAAAGATTTGCACTGCGAGATGCCAGCTTCTGTTGGTGAGGACTTTGCCGGAGCAGTGTGCTCGCAAACTTCGTTTCCTTTAGTCAGTATCGATCCGGCGGAGATCGCGTGGAAAGCGCGTCACCACGAGAACGGTGAACCGAACGACCTTGCCGCAAACGAGGTGCAGATACGGCTCGACTTGACGCTGACAAAAATGAGTTCGACGGCGGCAGTTAGTTTAGGCAAGTAAGGGAGAGCACACCGTTTTTTCGTCTTGCGCAGCCTCCGATATCCATGAACGGGTCGTCACGTCCGTCGCTGTTCCAAGAACGTCGGAACCATTGGGCCGGTACAGACTCAAATGCATATCCGCACTTGACCAAAATCATGCAAGCAGAGAAACCTTTTGGGGTTGGGCTTTCAAAAACCTCAGCCGCTTCGCAGGCCTGCAAGGCCATCATCGATTGGGCGAATTGCTTAAAGAGGTCCTGCTCAGAAACCGACCGGATTGAAAATATGGAAAATACGATGGCGCAGTTCACGGTTCCGATTGGCCCGGAGTTTTAGACTAGCAATCCTTCAGAGAAACATAATCGTCGGCGAACGCTCCTCGCACGGCCTAAGTCACATACAAATACCTGCCAAACTGGCCTGAAAATGTGCCTTTCCATATAAATATCTCATATCTCCATATAAACGGACTCGCACCAACCTAACGCTGATGAACGTGCAAATCATTAAACCGCTCTGAATCATCGATTAGCAATTAAAGACCGATTCCTTCCGTTATGGCAGCGTTCTTGCCACAGCGATTTTAGCTTACGTCTACTTTCCTGCGGCGAACCGGCCCCGATCAAAATTTTCAAGTCGCTGAAAAGGGGGGAAGTACATGAATTCCAATCCAAAAAATTCTCGCTATTACATGATGTTGGTGGCGATAGCAGTGTCAATCCTCACTTTAAATTCAGGCAATGTGTTTGCCCAGACAGGTGGGACGGGCATCGTAATGGGCACTGTTACAGATCCGTCCGGGGCTGCGGTCCCAGGAGCGGCCGTCGCCCTAACCGATGCCGCGACGAATTCAGAGAGAACTACGACGACAAACGAATCCGGAAGGTACGACTTCCCGAACGTCCCGCCCGGAAAATACAACCTGACCATTAGCAAGGCTGGATTTCGTGTGGGAAGGTTCGTCAATCAAACTGTGGCAGTGGGTGAGTCGCGCACATTAGACGCCAAGTTGGAGATGGGCGAAGCTTCGCAAACCGTCGAAGTGACAGCGGCGAACACCGACTTGCAAACCATGAATTCCACCGTTGGCAACACGGTTAACAGCTCCACATTGGAGTCCCTGCCGAGTCTTGGACGCGACGTTAGCTCGTTTGTGACCATGCAACCGGGGGTGAGCCCTGATGGCAGTGTTGGCGGTACGGTAGTGGACCAAGCCAGCTTCATGCTCGATGGGGGTAACAACAGCAACGACATGGATGGCAGCGGTGGCGTCTACAATCCGAGTTTTGGCGATGATCCTTCTGGTGGCCTATTCTCTAATGTTAACAATCCCATAAGCGGGGCTAATGCCGGGATAGCCGGAAATCAGCCCTCCGGTGTGATGCCCATGCCGATTGACAGCGTGGAAGAGTTCAAAGTCGCGACTTCTAACCAGACCGCCGATTTCAACGCTTCGTCAGGCATGCAGGTGTCGATAGTAACCAAACGCGGTAACAATGCCTGGCATGGTACGGGCTATGAATATTACCTGGACAACACCATGTCTGGGAACACCTGGCAGAACAACCAATCGAACTCACCCGTGCCGGACTGGCACCGAAGCTGGTTTGGCGGGGCGGGGGGCGGTCCACTGATCCCCAAAAATATTCTTGGCGGAAAGACCTACATCTTCGCCAATTACCAGGGCACCCGTTTCCCGTTGTCGGAATCTTTTGACAGGTTGGTTCCCAGTGCCAACATGCGCAACGGGATCCTGCAGGATCCCAGCAACCCCGCAATCACCTATAACCTGAACACCCTTGATCCGCGGGGCATCGGCATCAATTCCTTTGTGCAGCAAATGTGGAACCAGCATATGCCGCTGCCAACTCCAGGAGCCGTTT
>Ga0193729_1001493_pt1 | contig 11954 bp, 9 predicted proteins | sample U1c2metaG_FD_143036 | JGI IMG/M metagenome (GOLD analysis project Ga0193729, IMG submission 143036) | Soil microbial communities from a riparian zone of the East river system, Colorado, United States - U1c2 | ecosystem: Environmental > Terrestrial > Soil > Riparian zone | place: USA: East River... | reverse complement strand
GCGATAGACAAAACATTCGCTCCCGCTCAAAAAAACTTGAGTCAGTCCCAGTGGCAACTGGCGTTGGCCGGCCGATCGGGGGAAAGTCGGTTCCCTGGCGGAAACAGAGTGACGGCCGGGAAAGCTGGAGGTGATGGCAAAACCTCCTGTCAGAGTTTGATGATCAAGCCTTGTCGTTGAGCGCGAGGATCGACCAATCCTTCGACAACGCACGATAGAGACACTCGACGATCCAGTAATTGCCGTATGGCATGACGTCTTCCTGCGGGAAGCGACCCAGACGAGGCTTACCCGCCTCAATGTGCCTCATGCGACCCCAGGTACCGTGCAGCATGACGCCCCCCGAAGTCAGAAAGTTGGCGAGGAGAGCCTTGAGGGTTTCCGTGGCCACTTCTCGATAGCGCCCGGCCCGGTCGGGGAGCCATCGCGCCAGTCGCATCAGAACGGCGGTAGCGATGCTCGCCGCACATGAATCATACGGAAGCGATTCACGGTCGGGATCATTGTAGTCGTAATGTGGCACCCAGCCTTGTGGCGCATGTGCGACATACCAATCAGCTGCAAGCTGCGCCGCGGTCAGGTAGTGCGGCATTCGACTTGCCTCGTACGCATGGGCAAAGCCGAGCATGGCCCAAGCTTGTCCTCGTGCCCAAACGCTGTCGTTGTTCCATCCTTGAAGGCTGAAAAGACCGGTTACAGCACGGGTTCGTGGATGGAGGGCCGCCGCGTGGCAATTCGAGCCGTCTTTGCGGAGCAAGCCGACCTCAAGGACTGTGTCGAGATGGCGATAAGCCAGGGCGGCACGCTCGGGTTCCCACTGGGAAGCCCACAACATGGAAGGAAGGTTAAGGCCGGTGTCGATGACGATACGATCTGCGTGCGCGATTTGAAGAAAGGCCTTGGCTCCAGTATCAAAAATGTTCGCAAAGTTATCGCCACCGGCAAACGCCCATTTCTTCAGCTTGTCATCCTTGGAGATTTGGTAGCCCAGCGTCAGGGCGTAGTACATATCTATACCGGTAGATGAGAATACCGTTGGATGGCTCGCGAGAACTGGACCGATCCGCTCGCAGAGCTGCATAGCGGTGTCGGCGTAGCGCTGCTTACGCGTAAGAAGATGCAGAAGCCAAAGGCGACCGGTCAGGAAGCCGACCCACTGAAAGTTTGCCCAGCTATCCCAGACATAATGATTGTCCCAAGTATATCCGCCGGTCATGTAGTTCAGACGCGGTACTCCGCCATGCAACTCAAAGTCGGTGCAAACGGCATCAGCTCCGTTGCAAAGATGGCGAACGGCCTGCTCAAGCGTTCGCTTGTAGTCTTTGTCCATATCTCCCCAATGAGTCTGGTTATCAGTAGTCGCCATCAGATGACTGACGCGATCGCGCGATCGAGCAGCGCGAGCCCCTCGTCGAGCTCCTCGTCCTTGACGATGAGCGGCGGCGCGATGCGCATCGTGCCGCCGGAGGTGCCGGAGCGCACGATGTTGGCCGCCAGGCCGATATCCATTGCAGCTTCGGTGACGGCGTTGGAGATGCTGGTCGCGTCGCGAGGGCCAACGTTGGTGAACTCGAGGCCGCGCAACAGGCCGCGGCCGCGCACGTCGCCAATGCAGGGATAGCGCTGCTTCAATCGCAGCAGGCCGGTGCCCAGCCGCTCGCCCATCTCTCGCGCACGCTCGGTCAGCCGGTCGCGCAACACAATCTCCAGCACCTTGAGGCCGACCGCGGCTGGCAGTGGGTCATTCACGTGAGTTGTATAGAAGAAGTAATGGCGTTCGTCCGCAGCGGCCGCGACCTTGTCACTGGTCATGACGGCGGAGAGTGCCATGCCGGCACCCAGCGTCTTGGAGAGCGTCATGATGTCGGGCACGACCTCGTCGCGCTGATGGGCGAACATCGTGCCGGTGCGGCCAAGGCCGGTCTGCGCCTCGTCGAGAATCAGCAGCATGCTGCGCCGCTCACAATGCGCCTTGAGTGCGGCCAGGTAGCCCGGCGGCAGGTCGATCACGCCGCCGCTGCTCAGGATTGGCTCGCCGATAAAGGCCGCCAGGTTGCCAGTGCACTGCGCGTCGACTTGCTCGAAGGCGTCGTCGAGCTCGCGCCGCCAGTCGACACCGGGGAAGCGCGGCTTGTAGGCGTTCGGCGCGGGAATGGCGTAGTAACCGGGCGCCAGCGGACCGACGCCCGTGCGGCCAATCTTGAAGGTGGCCGCGGCCGAGCCGGCGGTCACACCGTGATAGGATTTCGTGAAAGTCACGATCTCCCATTTGCCCGTGACGGTCTTGGCGAGCTTGATTGCGGCCTCGTTGGCCTCGCCGCCGGTGGAAAGGAACATCGACTTCGGCAGCTGTGGTACCTGCTCGGCAAGCTTTTCCGCGAGGCCGACGACTGGCTCGGAGATCATCGCCGAGAAGAGATGGTCGAGCCTGCCCGCAGCCTCGCGGATCGTGGCCAGTACCTCGGGATGGGAGTGGCCCAGGATCGAGCTCATCTGGCCTGACGTGAAGTCGAGCATACGGGCGCCACTCGCGTCGTAGAGCCAGCAGCCGCTCGCACGCACCGGCACGAAGTTGACGAACTCGCAACCATAATGGAGGAGATGTTTAGCTGCGCGCGCCTTGAAAGCGCTGTTCATCCCGAACTGTCCCACACCGCACCTTTCTCTGAACTTTACCTGCCTAGCGTGAAGCTTCGGGCAGCGAACAGCCCCGGTCGACCGCAAAGAATTTGTCAGTGAGGTGAAAAAAATGCACCTTGCCGGCGGAGGATCGGATGAAGCAGTCGGGGTTGCCCCTGCGAGGCATAGCCGTTTTCGAGACGGTGGCGCGGCTCGGCAGCCTGAAAGCCGCGGCGCGCGAGCTGAACCTGTCACCCTCGGCAGTCAGTCACCAGATCCGGGCGCTTGAGGAACAGCTGGGTGTCGAGCTCTTCAAGCGCGTAAGCCGCGGCGTGCAGCTCTCGGCCGATGCCGCCAAGTACGCCGATGTGCTGCACGGCTTGTTCGACCGCATGCGCCGCGCCACGGCTTCCGTCGCAGCACCGAGCTGGAGCAAGAGCCCGACACGCGTCGTGCGGCTCATGACGCCACCCTCGCTCGCAACCCACTGGCTGATGCCGCGATTGCCCGCCTTCATCGCGGCCCACCCCGGCATCGACCTGCGCGTCTTCGCGATTCGGACGGCGGACGGTAACGTCGAGGATTTCGACATCACGATCGGCTACGGCGACGCCACTCGTTGGCAGGGCCGAGCGCATCCCTTGCTGGAGGAGACGATCCAGCCTTACTGTGCGCCGGCGCGGCTCCACGGGGCGAAGTCGTTGACGCCGAAGCAGCTGCTCGCGCAGCCTCTGATCCAGAGCCGGGAGAACGCAGTGTCCTGGGAAAGCTGGTTCGGCCAGCGTGGCCTCGCCTTCGACGCGGCCGAGAACAGTCCGCTGCAGCTTGATCCGAGCTACGTCGCGATCGAGGCCGCCGTCAAAGGCGTGGGCGTCATTCTCGAGAGCAGCCTGCTAACGCGTGAGCATGTCGAGGCGGGACGGCTGGTCGCATCGGTACCGGAGACGCGGCCGCCCTCGACCTCCTACTGGTTGCTGCCGCTGCACAAGGGTGCTCGGCGGCCGGTTGTCGATGCCTACACCTGGCTCGCCAGCCAGGCCAATCTCTCGCCGCCGCGGCGCCGTACGGCGCGGCGGAAGAAGCGATAACTCGGTGCAAATCCCAACTTTCGCACTGAGTTGCGTTCTCGTGACAATTGTATTCCTGCCGTTCGCTGACGCGAACCGGGCACATGATACAGATCACGACCGTCAGTCCAGCGTCTCCAGGAGCCGCGCGCAGAGATAGGTGCGCGGCATCAGCGAGGAGAAGTAGATCTGCCCGTAGGCGGCATGGGCGCCCTTGCCGTCGGCGCCCAGCCCGTCCAGCGTCGGGATGCCGAGCGCGGCGGTGAAGTTGCCGTCGCTGCCGCCGCCGGTCAGCGGCACCCCTGCCGGATCATCACTACGTTCGGGTTTAGGTTCTTGGTACACGGAGGGAAACAACGCGCATGGAACATTCGGCTGGACTTCGGAAGATCGCGCCCGGGTCCATATGGCCGATGTAGAGCCCGTGGCTGAAGCGCGCCTTCGCGTGCTGGATCGGGCGGAGCTGCCCGTTGATACTGTCCGGCTCGCTCGTTTTCTAATCGGCAAGATGGTCCAGCGGGAGCTGGCCGCAGGCGTTGTGAGCGGCCGCATCGTCGAGACCGAGGCGTATGGCATCGGCGATCCCGCCGGGCACGCCTACCGCGGCGTGACCCCGCGCACTCGGTCGCTTTTCCTCGAGCGCGGGCACGCCTATGTCTATCTCGCCTATGGCAGCTCATTCATGCTCAACGTCTCGAGCGAAATGCCAGGCGTAGGCGCAGGCGTCCTGATCAGGGCGATCGAGCCGACCAGCGGCATCGGGACGATGCGGAAAAATCGCGGCACCGAAAAGGTGCGAGACCTGGCGCGAGGCCCGGGACGGCTGTGCGCAGCCCTGGGAGTTGATCGCCGGCTGGATGGAATCGACCTTTGCCGGGACGGTCCGCTGTGCCTCGCAGACGACGCTCAGGCATCCGGCGAAATCGGGCGGAGCAGACGGATCGGCATCACACGCGCGGCAGACAGCCTCCTGCGATTCTACATCCGCGGGAATGGCTTCGTCAGCGGCCCGCGGACCCTCAACAGATGAAAGGTTCGGTCGACGCTCAAGCCAGTGACGGGGTCGTTAACCGCCCTGTGGCTTTCCCTATGTCCGTCCAAGTCGTATGGTCCGAAGCGCGATTGCCCGGATCGGGACCGGGCGGAGCCCCGCGATGGGGACGCACCATTGACAGAGCCGGCTTTGACAGGCTCCGAAGGTGAGCCACCTCCTCCCAAGGGCGCTATCCTCGACAGGAAGCAGCTCGAATTCCTCGCGACCAAGCTCGTTCCGCCGCGATGCGAGGGGCTGATCCCGCGTCCACGGCTCCTGGACATGGTTTCCCAGCTCTCCGGAAAGAGACTGGCCATGATCAAGGCGCCGGCAGGGTTCGGCAAAACGTCGCTGGCTGCGGCCTGGTCGCAAGAACTTCAACAGAGCGGAAATGCCGTCGGGTGGCTGACCATCGATCCTGGTGACGACGAGCCTGCAACCTTCATCTTCTATCTATGTCACGCACTACAGCGAGCATGCGACACCGTAGGCACCGCCGCGATCGATCTGATTCGGGAGAGATTCCTGCTCGACTCGCATGCGATCCTGTCGACTTTGGTAAATGATTTGGCGGACGTTGATGACGAGATATATCTGACGTTGGAGGATTATCACTGGATTACCAATCCAGAAGTTCACGAGGCGCTATCGTTTTTCCTCAAACATGCCCCGTCAAATTGCCACGTCGTGCTAACTACCCGAACAGAGCCGCCCTTGCCCCTGGCCTCATTGCGCGCTCAGAACGGACTGCTGGAAATCGATGCCCCGGCCTTGCGATTTGATCTGCAAGAAATGCGAAATTTTATTGAGGTCGAGAGACCCGGCACACTCAGCCCCTCCGACGTGAGGCTTTTGCATGAGAAGACGGAAGGCTGGCCGGCTGCACTGAGGATTGTGACGTCGACGTCGATTCAGTGGGACCAGGATTTCGGGCAATACGTGCACAACCTTTCCGGCGTGCAGCGGCCGATCGGCGCTTATTTCGAAGAAATGCTCGATGGCCTGCCGCGCGACATGGTTCAGTTCATGCTCCGTACCGCCGTACTGGACCGGCTTTGTGCCCCGTTGTGTGAGGTTGTCACTGGAGCGAACTCAGGCCAGGAGTTACTTCGCTCAATCGAGCAACGTCAATTGCTGCTTGTGCCCCTCGACCAGGAAAATCAGTGGTATCGCTACCACTCGCTCCTCGCCGAGTATTTGAGGCTGAGGCTCGAATCGGAGCTTGGCAACGAGATTCCCGGTCTGCATCAGCGAACATCCCTCTGGTATGCAGCTCAAGAATTATGGGCGGAAGCCGTGCAACATGCGTTCGCGGCGGGCGATGCAATCGGAGCGCTTGCCTGGATCAAGAATTGTGCGATGCCCCTGGTAAAAAGGGGTGATCTTTTTACCTTGCTTGGGTGGCAACGTCTTTTCCCAACGGGACTCATGCGTGGCCAGCCCGAGGTCGGGCTTGCCATCGCCTGGGGCATGGCGCTCGCTGTCCGATATGACGAGTCGCTCGCGCTGCTAAGCGAATTGGAGCGGGACGTCAGCGCAGATCATTCGCAGGATCAGGAAGCCTTCCGATGCGAATACGACACGATACGTTCGGTGGCGCTCGCCCTGAAGGACGACAGTGAAGCAGCGCTATCTATCGCACAAGATTGTCTCGGTCGGTCGGCGGATCCATGGACCGCCAATGTCGCTTCAAATGTTGTTCGTTTCGGTCGCCTGAAACGGGGCGATTTAAGGGAATTCCACGCGACACCCTGGATTCCTTACTCGATCGACGAGGATAGGAGGAATGTCTTTGCGTCAGTCTATTACCGTTGCTTGCAGGGGATGGCGGAAGCGCAACAGCTACGTTTTGCCTCTGCCGACCGCCACTATCTTGACGCCCTGCGACTTGCCGAAGAGCACGTTGGCCCGAACTCAGTCGCGGCGGCGTTACCCGCCAGCTTGATCGCTCGCATTCGATATGAGCAGGGTCGGCTGGACGAAGCAGAATCCCTGCTGATCTACCGCGTGCCGCTCATCAACGCCGGGACGCTGCTGGACTGCGTATTGAGCGCCTACTCCATCATGGCGAGGATAGCTGTCCACAGGATGAACGTGGAGTGGGCCCACACCCTGCTGGAACTCGCGGAGAACCAGGGCAACGCGCGTGGTTGGGGCCGTTTGAGTGCAGCGGCTGTTTTGGAGCGGGCGCGGCTATTCCTCAATGAGGGCCGAATCGATGAAGGCGCAGGGTGTATCAAGAGATTGGAGCGCCTTGCCGCAGAATATCCGGCCCCAACCCATTGCGCCTGGTCGGATATCCATCGGTACGCGGCGTTTGGGCGCGCTTATCTCGCCTCTGCAGAGGAACGGTTTGAGGACGCTATTTCGATTTTGAGCGGGCTGCGGCACGAGTTCGAAAGCGTCGGTAATCGTCACTTGGCTTTCCGGGTCCAAGCGCACATGGCGACCGTAAAGTTCCGGGCGAAGCAAGTCGCAGAGGCGGTAGACTGTTTCGGCGATATCGTCACGGTGTTCGCGCCCGCGAACATATATCAACCCATTCTGGATGAGGGGAAGGAAGTTGGACCTTTGCTTGCGGCCTTTCAGGACAAGGCGGAGCGAACCGGCGGCTCTCGTGAACTCATGTCCTATATTTCCAACCTGAGCGCATCTTGGAAGTCGCGTTATGAAGCCGAGCCGCGGGAGGCCTCGGCGTCTGCGGTTGCCGAGTCCCTGAGCCCGCGCGAAAGCGACATCCTCAGATTGATTGCCGAGGGCCTGACCAACAAGGAAATTGCCAGGGATCTGGCCATCGCTCCCGAAACGGTGAAGTCCCATATGAAGCACATCTTCATCAAGCTGAACGTAGAAAGGCGGGCGCAGGCCGTATCGCGTGCTCAAATTCTAGGTTTGGCCGGTACTCGGGCTTGACGCTGAAAACGCCGCCACAGATATCGCTATCGCAATCACCAAGATCATCGAACGCCATCGCACTGTCCGTCGGAAGGTCGAGCGCCTTGCCGAAGCACTGCGCAAGCCCGAGGAGCGCGACGAAGCAGCGGACGCTATCCGTGCGCTCATTGAAAAATCACTCTCACGCCAGCGCGTCGCGCTCGGGCCGGATCAGCGCCATGCCGATCAGGCCAACCACAAGCATGATGACGCCGCAGATCATGAAGCCGGTATTGAAGCCGGCGAGCGGCGTCGCCGCCGTCTCGACGACGCTGCCCATGACGAAGGGCGCGAGGAGCCCGGCCGAGGTGGCAATCGCGGTGCCGATTGCGAGCAACGCGCCGCGCTGCGCGACCGGCGTCAGTTCGCTGACGACGGTATGGCTGATCACGTTGATGACCGAGGGTACTGCGATGCCGATCGTCGCCAGCGCGATCTTGGCCGGTATGCCGGGCGCGTACGGCATGACCGCCAATGCCAGGCCGCCGAGTGCCACGCAGCCGCCGCCCAGCAGGCCGCGCGCCACCCGGCTCGACACGCCGCGCGCCAGCAGGCGCTGCGAATACCAGCCGGCGGCAAAGACGACAACGACGGAGGCGCCGGCCGGCAGCGCGCCCAACAGGCCGATCGAGCCCTGCGCGAGCCCGAGCCCCTTGATCAGAAACGCCCCTTGCCACGACAGCGCCTGCGACAGGCCCCAATAGGCGCCGAAATTGGCGGCCCAGCAGGCCACAATCGTCGGGCTCCGCAACAGCTGTCCGTAGGCGATCCGTTCGGGCGCCGGCTCCTTAGTCGTTGCCCGGGCGGCGGCAGCAGCGGCTGCCGTCAGGGGGCCTTCGCGGCCGAGCGCGAACCACGCCGCCGACCAGACGAGACCGGCGATGCCGAGCACGCCGAATGCCCAATGCCAGGAATAACGGACGATGACCCAGTTGAGCACCGGCAGCGCCACCATGATGCCGATACCGGCGCCTTGCGCCACGATGGCGGTGGGCACCGTACGCAGCTCGTTGGGAAACCATTTGTAGGCCGAGTGCAAGGCCACGGGATAGGCCGGCCCCTCGCCGGCGCCGAGCGCGATGCGCGCGGCGATGAGCGTCGCAAAGCCTGCGTTCCCGAGCATCGGGAACTGGGTCAAGGCCCAGACGAGCCCCATGACCAACAGCGCCCAGCGCGTCTCGACCCGGTTGACGATAAAGCCGGTGACCACCGCGGAGACGGCAAACAGCAGGAAAAAGCTCGAGCCCAGCAGGCCGAACTCGCGCGGGCCGAGATGCAGCTCGTCCATGATCGGCACCGCGGCGATGCCGACGACCGCCTTGTCGGCGAAGTTGATCACCATGAACAGGAACAGGAGGGCGACCATCAGCCAGGCCTGGCGCGGCGCCGCAGCGGAGTGCGCGGCGGCGGCTAGCCGAAATGCGGCGCCCGGCGATCGAGACGTCTGGACAGTCATGGCGCCCTCCGTGCCTGTCAGGTGTCGATCGATGCGGCCTCGAACACGGCGGTCAGGATGCCGAGCCGGCCTTCCATGAGATTTCGTCCCAGATTGGCTGCAAGCTGCGCGAAGTCCGGCCCCATCACCACGCCGAGATTTGGCGAAGGGGGCGGACCCGACGCGCGCTGCTGGGCGATCCAGGCTTTGGCGGCCTCGGTGTCGTCGTGCCATGCCAGTGTGCGGAAACCGGCCGGCTCGATCGCCGCATGTGTTGCGGCGGCTGTCAGGAGAAAGCTCGTCGCCGGCGTTCGCGCCCAGGGGACGGGATAGTGCGGCTCGCCGCTGTTCAACACGACGTCGAAGGTCGCAAAACGTCCACCTGGCTTCAGCACGCGCCGGATCTCGCGATAAAGCCGCGTGCGGTCGGAGATGTTCATCGCCACATGCTGCAGCAACACGACGTCGAAACGGCCTGAATCAAACGGAAGCTCGAGCGCGCTGGCGGTCTCGAACGAGACCTGTCCGCCCTGTCCCGTACGCTCGGTCAGGTAGCGCGCGGCATCGACGAACGGCTGGCTGAGGTCGACGCCGGTAACCTGGCAGCCACAGGTCGCGGCCAGAAAGCGCGCCGGCCCGCCCAAGCCCGAGCCGACGTCCAGAACCGACATGCCGGCGGCGAGCCCGGCCAATTTGCCAAGCTCGGCGGTAGCCGCGAGCCCGCGTGTGTGGAACTGGTCGAGGGTGGCCAGTTGTTCAGGCGCGAGTGGCCGGTCTTCCGGTCCAAGAGCCGCCAGCGCCGTCTTCAGCCGCCCGGTCAGGCCGGTCGCGCGATAGTGGTCGCGCACGTCCTCGAGAACATCGGTCATTGCAGCATTCCTCCAAGGCTTCGGATCCTCAGCCCAGAGATGGGAGCGCTTCCGGCGAGCGACTATCGGCGATAATGTTGACGGGCCATGAAGCAGAACTTCACAGTCCGGCAGGGCGCCCTCGACGGCGTGGAGGCGTTCCTGAGCGTTGCCCAGCACCGCAGCTTCCGCCGGGCGGCGGCGGAGCTCGGGGTGACTCCATCGGCGATGAGCCAGGCGGTACGCGCCCTCGAGGCGCGCATCGGCGCAGCGCTGTTCATCCGCACGACGCGCAGTGTCGGCCTGACCGAGGCCGGCGAACGATTCCTGTCGCGCGCGAAGCCCGCCTTCGAAGAGCTGGTCGCCGCCAGCGCGGTCGCCCACGACCTCGGACAGCGGCCGGCCGGACTGCTGCGCCTGTCGGTGCCGCACGCCATGGTGCCGATCCTGCTGGAGCGGCTGATCGCGTCCTTCTGCCAGGCCTATCCCGAGGTCGAGGTGGAGATCGCCGCGAGCAAGGAGCTGATCGACCTCGCGGCCGAAGGGTTCGACGCCGGCGTCCGGCTGGGCCAGTTCATTGCCAACGACATGGTGGCCGTTCGGCTGACGCCGCCGTTCCCGCTCGTGGTCGTCGGCAGCCCCGAGTATCTACGCCGCAGGAAACGGCCGGAGCGCCTCGACGATCTGCGTCAGCATGCCTGCCTGCGCATGCGCCGCTCGAACGGGTCGATCGCGCCCTGGTCCTTCGTCGACGGCAACAGGACGGTCGAGGCCATCGTCGCGGGACCGCTGATCGCCAGTGACCTTCCCACCATGCTGGGTGCCGCCATCGAAGGTATGGGTCTTGCGCAAGCGCCTGCACCGATCGCTGCCGGACCGACAAAGGCGGGAAGGCTCGTACAGGTCCTGAAGCCGTTCGCGCCCACCGCGCCGGGTGTATTTCTCTACTATCCCAGCCGCCTTAAAATGATGCCGAAGCTGCGAGCCTTCATCGACCACGTGAAGAGCCGCTCGGACACTGCCAACAAAACCTGAACTCACATTGCCGGTCGACCTTGCCATCCGTGTGCCGGCGTTGGCGGCCGGGACCGCGCGCTTGGCATTGTCCTGTTCAATCGTGTCGATCAACTTTCTTTCAGACGCATCGTTCTGATCGTCCTGCTTTTCTCGGGCTGTCCCTTGGCGTTCGAGGCCAAGTAGAAACGCGTCGCCGTCTCCTCGGTTCAGAGGACGCGCGTTTCGTGCACGACCGGTATCGTCCGTCATGCATTCCGGGGTGGCCGACAGCGCCGCACCGGAGAGGTGGCGGCGAATGACTGGCGGCAGCGCCACGAACGAAATCATGCCGGCGACGCAGCGGAGTTTGGCAATCATGCTCGAAAGGATTGAGCGCTCTCACGACCGGATTGCAGGTCCAACCGCAGACTTTCAGAGCAAAGGGCGGACAGAGAGCAAAGGCAAATCAATAACGGCCTCCACCGCGGTGATTTGTGCGTTTGCTGCGATGGGAATGCTGGCAACCAATATCTTTCTGCCCTCGCTCGCGACCATGGCCGCCGATTTGCACGTATCGAGTGCTGCCATCACGTCGACGATCTCGGTTTTTCTCGCGATCTTCGCCTTCGGACAATTGATTGTCGGGCCGTTGTCGGACCGATTCGGCCGGCAGATACCGGTTCTGGTCGGGCTTTGCCTCTTCTTGCTCGGCACGATCTGGTGCGCGTTCGCCGGCGACCTTGTAAGCCTGCTGGTTGGCAGAGCGATACAGGCTTCCGGCGCTTGCGCCGCTACCGTGCTTTCACGTGCGATTGCACGTGATCTGTTCGATGGCCAGGCGCTGGCAAAGATCATGGCATCGATAACGATCGCAACCGCAGCCGCGCCGGGCCTTTCACCCTTGGTCGGCAGCGCGCTCGATCATTTCCTGGGCTGGCGATCGGAATTCGTCTTCGTGGCAATTTTCGCAAGCTGCGCCCTGCTGGCGCATGCGATTTTTATCGGTGAAACTAATGGGTCCA
>Ga0193729_1001492_pt1 | contig 11955 bp, 16 predicted proteins | sample U1c2metaG_FD_143036 | JGI IMG/M metagenome (GOLD analysis project Ga0193729, IMG submission 143036) | Soil microbial communities from a riparian zone of the East river system, Colorado, United States - U1c2 | ecosystem: Environmental > Terrestrial > Soil > Riparian zone | place: USA: East River... | reverse complement strand
GTCGTCGTTGCTCTCAGCGTGTTGGATCACGCCGTTCTTATCGATAATGAACGCGGAACGTTTTGGAACGCCGCCCATTCCAAGATTGATTTGCGGCAGGAAGGAATCGTAAACAACGCCGTAATCCTTCGCGACTTTGTGCTCGTAATCGCTCAACAACGTGACGCCGATTTTCTCCTTTTGCGCCCACGCTTCCTGCGCGAACGGGTTGTCGCCGCTGATGCCGTAAACCTGGCAATTCATCTGCTGGTACTCACGCAAGCCATTGCCGACGCTGCACATTTCCTCAGTGCATGTGCCGGTGAACGCCATCGGAAAAAAGAGCAGAAGCGTATTTTTCTTTCCGAAGTTGTCGCTCAATTTGATCTGCTTCGGGCCGTCGGCCGTCTTGGTCGAGAGCGTGAAATCTGGCGCTTTGGTTCCAACTTCAAGTGGCATAAGCAATCTTCCGGTTTGAGTTTAGAGAGGGAAATTCACTATAAGAAAGCAGCGTGACGCTGCACCCATTTTTTTCTGCAAGCTCCGGTCCGGAGTTCCTGCTTTCCTGCGTTCCTTATTGTGATACATTCGCCGCCGATGGCAGATGATCGCCGGTGAATCGAAAGGTTCGCTGGAGGAAAGTCCGGACACCATACGGCAGCATGCCACGTAGAAAACGTGGGCAGCCCCGACGAAAGTCGGGGTTGACGGAAAGTGTCACAGAAAAGACACCGCCGGTTCTTTGAAAAAAGTGCAGGCAAGGGTGAAAAGGCGAGGTAAGAGCTCACCGCTCGCGGAGTAATTCGCGAGGCACGAAAAACCCCATGCGGTGCAAGACAAAACAGAGGGAGGACAGCCGGTCCGCTACGATCCTCGGGTATCGTCGCATCACGATTACTGTAGCGGCGGTCTATGACCGCCGATCGCGGTTCTCGGGCGGTCCCGCGCAAGCGGGATTGAGATAAATGATCATCGTCCCGAAGAAATTCGGGAGACAGAATTCGGCTTACCGCCATCTAAATATGAGGGGCGCTTTCGGAAACGAAGGCGCCCTTCGCTTTTTTATTTCAGCACGGCATCAATACACCCAAGTAACTGCGAAATGGTTTCTTCGGTCTCGTCGCCCATGTTGGAAAGGCGGAAGGTCGTTCCGCGGAGCTTGCCGTAGCCGGGATCGATGATGAGGTGATGTTTCTCGCGCAGTTTCTTTGCGAATGAGAGAACGTCCATGCCGCGATTGTTTTTTACGCACGTCAGCGTCTTTGATCGGAAACCTTCCTCGGCGAAGAATTCGAAGCCGGATTTTCTCACCCAGTCGTGGACAAGCGCGTTCGTTTTCGCGTGGCGATCAAAGCGCGCTTGCAGTCCTTCCTCGAAGATTTCCTCCAGCTTTGATTGCAAAGCGAAGATGTGGCCGATACTCGGAGTGCTGGGAGTCATCCATTCGGCCTGTTGTTTTTTGAATTCGAGAAAATCGAAGTAATAACCGCGACCTTTCTGTTTCTCGGCTCGGGCGAAAGCTTTTTCGGAAACCGAAAAGAGCGAGAAGCCGGGTGGCAAGGCCAGCCCTTTTTGCGCGCCGGTCAGCATGACGTCGACGCCGAGCGCGTCCATGTCGATCTGCATCGCGGAAAATGACGAGACCGTGTCGACGATGAGAACGACGTCGGGATATTTCGCGAGCGTGCAGCAGATTTCCGGCAACGGGTTCATTACGCCGGTCGACGTTTCGTTATGAATCAGCGTCACGGTGTCGAATTTTCCAGAGGCGAGCGCACGATCGACATCTTTCTGGTCGATATGTTTTCCCCAATCGACTTGCAATGGCTCGGCGTTTTTTCCGCAGCGCCTGGCGACGTCGAGCCATTTATCGGAGAACGCGCCGCACATGCAGCAAAGCACACCGCGATCGACCAGGTTGCGGATCGACGCTTCCATCACGCCCCACGCTGATGAAGTTGAAAGAAAGACGGGCTGCTTTGTCGCGAACAGTTTTTGCAGTTTCGGATGAATGTCGCGGTAGAGATTTTTGAAATCTTCGCCGCGATGTCCGATCATCGGTCGCGAGAACGCGGCCAACGTCTTCGCGGAAACCTCAACTGGCCCGGGAATGAAAAGCTTGTCGTGCGGAGTCACGCGCAAACGTTAATCGCTCGCGGTTTATTTTCGAATGAAACTGATGTCGCCGCTGCGCTCGACCCGACCCTTCGTTACTTTGGAGACATCGTCGTCGCGCAAACTCAGGCGCATGTCCTCCTCGACGTCGTGCGTTGAGATATGGTTGCGGTGCATCGCGCTCAAGACGAAATCGCCGCCGTCGATGATCAACTCGGGACGGCCTTTGATGAGGCAGCCGAACCAGTGCCAGTGAAATGCAATAAGGGCGAGCAGGCGATGCAACAGAACGAGCACCAGTCCGCCACCGAGCGTCTCGAAAAATGCCGCACTGCCGTTGATCGCGCGCGAGAGCACTGATGCCAGGATGACGAGCAAGACGGCGTCGAAAGCGGTCTTGCGTGCCAGCGATCGCTTGTGGCCCAAACGAACCATAATCAGCGTGGCAATAAACACGACGACACCGCGCAATGAGATTTGAATAAACGTCAGCTCGTCAGGCTTTACGCCCAAACCAAGCAACGGTCCGACAAAATTCCAGAATACATTCATAGCTAAAAATTTTATCGCCCGGAGAAGGTTTGGCGAGTGTATCCCGACCTTTGCCGAACTTGCGCGGCAAAGTTTCGCGTGGCATAAGAGCACGCTCGTGCGACCCGAATCGGCCGCGCAAGATCGACAATCCACTATGCCAATAGCTCAGCTACCTTCCCGCGACGCCGCAGTTGAAGCGCAAGTGTTCTGGCTGCGTTTCCAAAAGGAAATTGCGGCCGCACTGATCGTCCTAATTTTGGCAGCTGTCGGATTTGCGGCTTACCGATTTTACGTAAACTGGCGCAACTCCACTGCGGCTGAGTTTTTAGGCAGGGCTAAGAATCCGCACGATTACCAGGAGGCGATTACCCGTTATCCGGCAACGCCGGCGGGCGCGAGTGCGTATTTGCTTCTGGCCGAGACGCAACGCAACGACAAGAAGTTCGCCGAATCGAACGCGACCTTGCAGCTGTTCGTCGATAAATATCCGGAACACGATTTTGTGCCGACAGCGCGTCTGGCAATGGCGGCGAATTTGGAATCGATGGGCAAAACAGATGAGGCCCTTTCGATTTATCAACAGGTCGCGGTCAAATACGCAAACACTTACAACGGGCCGCTTGCGCTTATTTCGCAAGTGCCATTGTTAAAAGCGAAGAACCGAATCGAAGACGCGCGCCGAGTTTGTGAAGAAATTCTGACGAAATATCGGATGCCAGGCCCGCAAACCGAAGGGACCCGGGACGACCGCATGGAGACGATCTGGGCAGGCGAAGCAATGAGGCAATTGCGTTCGTTGAAGCCACCTGAACGGCCCAAGCCAGCGCCAGGGGCGGCAAGTTTGCCAGCGAGGCCGCCTGGGCCGGGCGCTCCGCCAATGATCGCCGCCCCAACGGCGCCTGTTCCGGCTGCAGCACCAACTGCCGGGGCGATGTCGCCCGCGGGTGCGCCGACGCCAAAAGCGAAGAAGCCGAAGTAATTGTGGAGGCAGGCGTCCCGCCTGCAGATCTTGGAATTGCGGCCGAGACGGCTGCCGCTACAGCAATTTGAATTAGCGCTTCGAAAATTGGAAGCGTTTGCGCGCGCCGGGCTGGCCGGATTTTTTGCGCTCCTTCATCCGCGGATCGCGTCGGAGCAACCCTTCGGATTTGAGCGTGCCGCGTAGGTTGCCATCGGCCTGAATAAGTGCGCGGGAGATCGCCAAACGCGCGGCGCCGGCCTGGCCGGCAACGCCGCCGCCGCTGGCATTAATGAAAAGATCGTAAGTGTTAACCATTTTCGCCGTCTGCAATGGTTGCAGCACTATGTTCTGCAACGGAGCACTCGGGAAGTAATCTTCGAAATTGCGGCCGTTGATGTCGATCTTGCCGCTCCCCGGAGTCATTCGAATGCGTGCAACAGAAGTTTTTCGACGACCGGTGGCGATGAATTCCTGTGCTTGAGCCATAAAGAACGATTCGTTAGGCGAGCTTGACCGACTGGGGTTGTTGCGCGCTGTGCGGGTGCGATTCTCCGCGATAGACCTTGAGCTTTCGATAGACGGAGCGGCCGAGCCGGTTGTGCGGAATCATTCCGCGGACCGCACGCTCGATTAGTAACTCGGGATGACGAGCCCGGCGCGCGCGCACGTTTTCTGATTTGTGGCCGCCAACGTAGCCGGAAAAACTCATGAAGCTTTTTTGTTCTTCTTTTTTGCCCGACACACGGACCTTGTCCGCGTTGACCACGACGACGAAGTCGCCGGTATCGACATGCGGAGTGAAGATTGTTTTCTCTTTGCCGCGCAAAAGCCTGGCCGCCTTCACCGCGACGCGGCCGAGCACCTGGTCTTTGGCATCAATTAGCCACCATTTGCGGTCGACTTCACTTGCTTTGGCGGAAAACGTCTTCATCGCGGGGTGAAAGAGGCGCGAAAACTACGAGAGATGCGCGGACGTGTCAACCCTCCGAAGCGACAAGTCTGGTCGCGGCGGTAAGCGCGGTAAGCTGGGTGAGCGAGAGGCGGAAGTGGCACCCGAGGTGCTGCTTTTATGGAAATTATAGCAAATCGCCTCGCTCTCCTCATTTCGTTCATCTTTGTTGCCGCTCCAATTGCTTCCGCCGATGGAAGTTCGCCTATTGGGGGATCGCCCGCGCCGTGGCATTCGAAGAGAGCATTTGGACGGCCGGCGGAACGCTATTCGTGGAAGACAAATATTGTCACAACAGTCTTTTGGATCGGTGAGCCACCGAGTAAAAACAATCCGGTCCCGAACCGCTCGAGTTCATGGGACAAAAATTGGAGGCGTAGTTACGGTGGATTTGACGATCCGAACCCGTCGCATCGAAGCAATTACATACCGATAAAGTTTACGCCGCAGCAGAATCCTTTTTACTGCGCGCTTCCCTATAATGACAAGACGATGAACGGTCATCGGCCCGAAGCTCCGCGCGTCATTCCGTGGTTCAAGGAGGCTTATCGAGGCCGGGGAGTCTCGACCTGCAAAGGCCGCTGGATCGCTATTCGCAAGGGTGCTCGTGTAGTTTATGCGCAGTGGGAAGACGCAGGACCATTCCGGACTGATCACTGGCAATACGTTTTCGGCAACGAACGCCCAAAACCAAATCTAAACAAAGGCGCCGGTCTCGATGTTTCTCCGGCGGTGCGTGATTATCTGGGCTTGAAAGAAACCGACGTGACCGACTGGAAATTTGTGGAGTTCGCTGAAGTGCCACGCGGCCCGTGGTCGCAACTTGGGGACAACAACAGCTTTGTAATCAACCAACGGAACGAAACAAAAACCGTGGCGAGGAGCGCAGTCAAAGGTTGGCGCCCCAATCGCAAGTTAATTGCCAAGGCTGTTTCGAATCTGTAGAAGGCATCTCTCATTTGTCTCGCTCTCGGGCGATTTGGGCTATGCGCTATCAATCGCGCAATCGCTACTCGCCATTTCCCTGGCGCACGCTTTATTCCTGTCGCGATGTCGAATCTCGCTCCTCAAAAAACCGCGATCAGTCCCCGGCGCGAGGAAGATTTCCCGGAATGGTACCAGCAGGTGGTGCGCGCGGCGGAGCTGGCGGAACCGAGCGACGTGCGCGGTTGCATGGTCATTCGCCCCTGGGGCTATGGCATTTGGGAAAATATGCAGCGCCGGCTCGACGCAATGTTTCGCGCGACCGGACACCGCAACGCTTACTTCCCACTTTTCATTCCGCTAAGTTATTTCGCTAAGGAAGCCGAGCACGTCGAAGGATTCGCGAAGGAATGCGCCGTCGTCACGCATACGCGGCTCGAAGTCGACGCCGAAGGAAAAATGAAACCGGCGAGCGCGTTGACGGAACCGCTCGTCGTTAGGCCGACTTCCGAAACGATCATCGGCGCGAGCTACGCCAAATGGGTGCAATCGTATCGCGACTTGCCAATTCTGATCAACCAATGGGCTAACGTTGTGCGGTGGGAAATGCGGCCGCGTCTATTTTTGCGAACGACTGAATTTCTCTGGCAGGAAGGGCACACTGTTCACGAGACTGAGGCGGAAGCGCGCGCGGAGACGAAATTAATTCTCGATCTTTACGAGCGCTTCGTGCGGGATCACCTCGCAATTCCAATTTTCATCGGCGCGAAGTCCGAGAGCGAAAAATTTCCGGGCGCGGTCCAGACGTTGACGCTCGAGGCAATGGTGCAAGACCGGAAAGCGATTCAGGCCGGCACCTCGCACTTTCTCGGACAGAATTTTTCGCGCGCGAGCGGGATTCAGTTTCAGAATCGTGAAGGGAAACAGGAATTCGGCTGGACCACGAGTTGGGGAATGACCACGCGATTGGTCGGTACGCTCGCAATGATGCACGGCGACGACGATGGATTGGTTTTACCACCGCGAATCGCACCGACCCAAATTGTGATTCTGCCGATTACGCCGAAAGAGGAAACTCGCGCGCGAGTGTTGGAAGCTTGCGATGCCCTCGCATTGCAGCTGCGTGGAAAGCAGTTCGGCGATTCTCCGATCGAAGTTGAGGTGGATCGACGCGACCTCGGCGGCGGAGTCAAAAATTGGGAATGGATCAAGAAAGGGGTGCCGGTTCGAGTTGAGATCGGACCGCGTGATCTCGAGACAAACTCGGTCGCAGTTTCTCGGCGCGATCACCCGGTGAAATCCAAAGAGTCGATGTCTCTCCAGGAATTCGCCGCAGTCGTGCCGGAGATGCTGATGTCGATCCAGCAAAATCTTTATGATCGCGCGAAGAAGTTCCAGGAAGAAAACACCCGCGTGATCGAATCGAAGAAAGAGTTCTACGATTTCTTCACCGCCAAGAATGCCGATAAACCTGAGATCCATGGCGGTTTCGCGCTCGCTCACTGGAATGGTTCGCGCGAAGTGGAAGAACAAATCAAAAGTGATCTCAAGGTGACTATTCGCGTTATTCCGTTTGGCGAATCCGAGCCAGGCCGTTGTATTTTCACTCGCGAACCGAGCGCGCGCCGGGTGGTCTGGGCCAAGTCTTATTAAGCTCGATCTTATTGACGCAGCACGAGGCCATCGTTTATTTCCGCTCTTGATGGAATTAAAGCTCTACAGCCGCGAATGGTGTTCGTGGTGCATCGATGCCAAGGAATATTTGGAAGCGCGCGGCTATAAGTTCACCGCGATCGATGTCGGCGAAGATCGACAAGCCTATGAGGAAATGAAGGAACTTTCCGAGCAAACTTATGTGCCGACGTTTGTCGCCGGCGACCATGTCATCGCGAATTTCGATACCGATCAATTGGAAAAATTCCTGAGCGAGCATCAAATCAACCCGTAATGCTCTTCAAGCTTTTTATCCTCCTCGGCGTAGGAGTTTTAGCAGTCGCCCTGCGCAGTTTTCAAAGTTCGTTCTCCCAAAAGGCCGGCGCAATCGCAATCCTCATCGTTTCCTATCTGGTGGTCTATTTTGTGACCGACAGCCACGTCCTCGGGGCAGTCGCCGCAGCCGCCTGGTTCTTTTTGCCCTGGGTGGAGATTCTTACCCGCATTCGGGCGTTGCGTTTACCGAAGGAGAAACAACTCCGTCCCAAGCCGCCGCCTTCGAGCGACACCTTTCCAACACTCAACGAAATCACGCGCGAAATCGAGAGCGAAGGTTTCGTGCACGTGAACGACGCCGGCTGGGATTGGGAAGATTACCGCCAATTCTTTCGCCTCTTTTACAAAGCCGAAGATCGCGCCCAGGCGACTATTTGCCTCAACGAGCAACACGATCTCTCGTTTTATTATCTGCGAATCTCGTCCCGGTCCCGGACCGGCGTCATCTGGACGACGTGGAATTACCCGCTCTCCTATGGGTTGAAACTGACGCCGCAATTTCGCATCAACCGCCAGCGGCCTGACCAATCATTCTGGCAGCTGTATCAGAGTCACCGCGCGTTTTTGCGGAAAAATAATGTGCAGAGGGACGCAATCGATCCGTTGGACGATGAACGGATCGAAAAAGAAATGGAGCGCGATTTGCGCGAACAGATTGCGCACAACATTGACAAAGGTGTGCTCAAGCAGACGCCCGAAGGCGACGTAAAATACTCGTGGCGTGGAATGATCTATCTCTGGTGCCAGTTCCTGCTCGACCTGGTCCGGCTGTAACTCTTCCTCTACCGCTTTCTCTTAGTCTTGATTCAAAGATTCAGACCTCAGAGGAAGAGGAAGATTTCAAACCTTCATGATCTCAGCTTCTTTGTGCTTGAGATGATCGTCGATTGATTTGACGAAGCGGTCGGTCAGTTTCTGAATCTGTTTTTCCAAGTCGTGCAGTTCATCCTCACTGATCCCGCCGCCACCTTTGAGTTTTTTTGCTTCATCGAGCGCGGTATGACGATTACTCCGGATCCGAACCCGCGCTTCCTCCGCCATTTTGCCTAGCGACTTCGCTAATTCCTTGCGCCGTTCTTCGGATAATTCCGGAATCGGCAGTCGAATAATTTTTCCGTCGACCGCCGGGGTAATGCCGATCTTTGATTCTTTCAGCGCGCGTTCGATATCCTGCACCGTTCCGGCGTCGAATGGTTGTAACACGAGCAACCGCGACTCCGGGGTCGTGATAAGCGCGAGCTGCTTCAGTTTCATCGTCGAGCCATAGGCCTGCACGTCAATGTTCTCGACCAGTGCGGGCGACGCTTTGCCCGTCCGCACACCGGAAAATTCGTGAGTCAGATAATCGACGCTCTTTTCCATCGCCATCTCCGCTTCGAGAAGAATGTCGTCTCTGTCCATGCCCGTAAATTTTTACGTGGTCTCCGCTTCGCCGCAAACGAGCGTGCCGACTTTTCGGCCGAGGACAGCGTCGCGAATATTACTCGGTTTGTTCATGTCGAAAACGACGATCGGCACGTTGTTGTCCATGCAAAGACTAAACGCGGTTGAATCCATCACCTGCAATCGCTTCGTCAACGCTTCCGTGAATGTGATTCGCTCGAAACGTTTCGCGTTTGGGTCCGTATTCGGGTCGCGATCGTAAACGCCATCCACTTTGGTTGCTTTCAAAATCACATCGGCGCCGATCTCGCTCGCGCGTAACGCTGCCGCGGTGTCGGTTGAAAAGTAAGGATTACCGGTGCCGGCCGCGAAAATCACGACCCGACCGAGTTCGAGATGTCGAATCGCCCGGCCAAGAATAAACGGCTCGGCCACGTTTTTCATTTCGATCGCCGTTTGCACCCGCGCTTCGACGCCGATCTTCGTGAGCGTGCTCCGCAATGCGAGCGCATTGATCACTGTCGCCAGCATGCCCATGTAATCCGCCGACGTTCGATCCATGCCGCGGACTGCCGCGGAGGACCCACGCCAAATATTTCCCCCGCCGATCACAATCGAAATCTGGACGCCGAGGCTGTGCACGTCTTTGATTCGATCAGCGATCTCGCGCACGACTGACGGCGAAATGTTTTCGCGCGAGCCGCGCTCCTGGAGCGCTTCGCCGCTCAACTTGAGCACGACACGTTTGTAAGCGGGCGCCTCGGTCTTCATGGCAGCGCAAATGAAACAGGAGGCCGCGACGTTTTGGAAGCAAAATGACTGTAGTCGGCAACGTTGTCGCAGGGCCGCGCTCGGCGACCGCGGTTACAACGCTCGCCCGCGCAAAAATTCCGCGGCGCTCATGCGGCGCTTTCCTTCCAACTGAACATCGGTCAGCGATAAAGCACGATCGGACGTCGCAACAACAAGTTCCCGATTTTTCCGCAGTATCTCGCCCGGCTTCCCGCGAAGATCGATAATCGACGCGGCAAAGATTTTTAAATTGCCGCCGGCAAGCTCAGTGAACGCGCCCGGCCAGGGATTATAAGCGCGAATTTTTCTCTCGATGGCCTCGGCGCTTTCATTCCAATTCAGACGGCCTGCTTCGCGATTCAGCTTCGGCGCGTAATTTGCGAGGGATTTGTCTTGCGGAATACGCGGCGCATTGCCGGCGGCAAGCAGACGCAAAGATTCGAGCAACGCTTCCGGCGCGATCTGTGCGAGCTGATCGTGCAACGTCGCACCCGTCTCGGTCGGCGAGATGTCGATCTTGCGTTGAAGCAAAATGTCGCCGGTATCGAGGCCTTCATCCATGTAGATCACGGTAACGCCCGTCTCGTGATCGCCGGCCGCGATGACTGCCTGAATTGGGGCGGCTCCGCGCCAGCGCGGCAACAGCGATGCGTGCAAATTCAAACTTGCGATCTTCGGAATCTCGAGCACCGCGCGTGGCAAGATCTGTCCGTAGGCCACGACCACGATCACATCCGGCGCAAGTCCGCGAATCCGTTCAACCGATTGCGAATCTTTGATTCGCGCCGGCTGCAAAATCGAGATCTTGCTTCCAGCCAGCGCCGCTTTGATCGGCGGCGCGGTGATTTTTTGACTGCGGCCTGCCGGCTTGTCGGGTTGCGTGACAATTCCCACGAGGTCGTACTCGGATTTTTGGAGCGCGCGCAACGTCAACACGCCGATTTCGCCCGTGCCGATGAATACAATCCGCATTAGCGGTTTATCGAAGCGATCGAAGAGGTACGCTCCTGCGATTTCGGCCGGCGACCGCTTCGGCCATCATTTTTTCGCCGGCGGTGACTTCGCGTTGTCCGACCGAAGAGGCGCATTCGGTGCAGAGGTAATCGAAGATCTCGCGATCGGGCAGAACTAGCAGCAGCTTCTCACGGACGGGCGTCGTCGCCCGGCACTTTTCGCAATAAAGGGTCGAAGCGGTGAAATTCTCAAATTGCTGCTGACTCATGTTTGACGCCGTTTACGCTCGCTAAGATATCGAATAACACTTTCGCGGGCGGCTGCATGGCGTCAATCACGATGATGCAATCTTTGGGATAATGACTCAGCACCGGCTTCGATTCCATTTCGTAAATGTCGAGCCGCTTTTGGATGACCTCTTCATTGGCGTCATCGAGGCGATTGTCTTTCAGCGCGCGCTTTTTCAACCGGCCGAACAACGTTTCGCGGTTTGGGCAGGCGAGATGAAAAACTTTTTCCACGTCGATGAGCTCCCGCATGATCTTGGCCTGATTCACATTCCGCGGAATGCCGTCGAGCACGAGGATGTCGATGTCCGGCTTGAATTTGTGACCATCAACCGCGGCGTCGATCGCTTCTTTCCAAAGCTCGACCGTGATGTCGTCGGGAACGAGCTGGCCTTTGCTCGAATATTCCAGAAACGCTTTCCCGACTTTCGTGCGTGTATCGATTGAGCGAAACACGTCACCACACGGACAATGATAGAAGCGCGGGATCGTTCCGAGCGTTTTGCCCTGGGTCCCTTTGCCGCTGCCGGGTGCACCAAACAGGATGAACGTGCGGTATTTCATGAAAGCGACTCGTTATACCGCACTCGGGGCGAATCGGGAAGGGAAACGATTATTTCGCAGCGACCGGATCGATGTTGACCCGTCGCCCGCCGCGATCGAAGCGGACGTTGCCGTCGATCAGCGCGAAAATCGTGTAATCGCGGCCGAGGCCGACGTTTTTGCCCGGTAAAAACTTTGTTCCGCGCTGCCGGACAATGATGTTGCCGGCCACGACCAACTCGCTGCCGAATCGTTTTACACCGAGTCGTTTGCTGACGCTATCGCGGCCGTTCTTAACGCTGCCTTGTCCTTTTTTATGAGCCATTGCAGAAGTTGATAGTTGATGGTTGAGAGTTGAGAGCTACGCCTTCTTTGATTTAGAGCCGCCGGTGATGCTTTTGATTTTCACTCGAGTCAGCTTACGGCGATGTCCAACCGTGCGGTGGTAACCCTTGCGCCGTCTGTATTTGAACGCGATGACCTTTTTGTCCTTACGCTGCTCGACAACTTCGGCCGTCACCTTTGCGCCCGAAATCAGCGGATCG
>Ga0193729_1001491_pt1 | contig 11956 bp, 11 predicted proteins | sample U1c2metaG_FD_143036 | JGI IMG/M metagenome (GOLD analysis project Ga0193729, IMG submission 143036) | Soil microbial communities from a riparian zone of the East river system, Colorado, United States - U1c2 | ecosystem: Environmental > Terrestrial > Soil > Riparian zone | place: USA: East River... | reverse complement strand
GCACCTTCGCGGGCGCCACCGTCCCGGCTGCCGTCATCAGCATCGGAAAGAACTTCGGAAGGCGATCGGCCGCCAAAATAGCCGCCTTGTAGCCGGAAACCGTCGCCTGCGAAGACAACGCGTCCATCGACTGCGCGCGTGAGATCCGCGGGATCGACTCCATCGCGAAGGCAATGACTCCGCTTTCGCTCAGGCGGTCGATCCCTGCTCGGTCGGTCAGCGGCTGAAGAAATCCGATCAGGATCTGACCCTCGCGCATCCGCTGCGCCTCCGTCGCGGACGGCGACTGTACCTTCACGACCGCGTCCGCTGGGTACGGGTCGTCGACGAGAGTCGCGCCCGCTTGCTCGTAGTCGCGATCAGGAAAGCTCGCCGCGTCGCCGGCACCGCGCTCGATCGCGACCTCGAAACCTCCGCCCACAAGGCGCTTGACGGTCTCGGGCACGAGTGCAACCCGCCGCTCACCGGCAGTCGTCTCGCGAGGGACCCCGACCTTCATCCGCGCGCAACTCTAAAGCCGCGCCTGGGACGGGCCGTTGCACAACCGGCGCGAAGGCGTCACCCATCCGTGCGAAAAAGCGCGATACGCTCGCCGCGGGGAGGAGGCTGGGTGCGCCTCAAACGGGGCTCGCGGAACCGTGGAGTGTCTATTCCGCGGCCCCCAAGTTTCATGGGTGCTGCCGCGCGCCGAGTAGATTTTCGTTATGGCCGGGTCAAACGAAAAGCAGCCAAGCGGACAGCGCCTCGCCGAAGTTGCCGAGAGCTTCTTCCGGCCGCCGATCCGCGACCTCGTTCCGTACGAGCCCGGCAAGCCTGTCGAGGAGGTACAGCGCGAGCTCGGACTCGCGCGAGTCGTCAAGCTCGCGTCGAACGAAGGCCCGTTCGGCCCCTTCCCGGCCGCGCTCGAGGCGATCGAGCGCTGCGCCCCCGAGCTGAATCGTTATCCCGACGGCGGCGCGTACAGACTGCGTGCCGCCCTGGCGGAGCTCCATGATCTCCGCTTCGAGGAGGTCGCCGTCGGTGCCGGCTCGGACGGGCTCGTCGACGGCCTCTCGCAGGCCGTGCTCGAACCGGGCGATGAGATCGTCTCCGGCTGGCCGTCGTTTCCGAGCTACGCGATCGACGCTCGGAAGCAAGGGGCGGTGCCGAAGACCACGCCCCTCCGCGACGACCGATACGACCTCGGGGCAATGCTCGAAGCGATCACAACTCGGACGAAGCTCGTCTACGTCTGCCACCCGAACAACCCGACCGGAACGATGAACACCCGCGCCGAGCTCGACGCCTACTTCGACCGCGTCCCAGATCACGTCCTCACCGTCCTCGACCAGGCGTACTTCGAGTACATCGACGACCCGGAGTACGCCGATGGGATCGCCGAGTACCTGAAGGCCGGGCGCCGGGTCGTCGTCCTGCGGACGTTTTCGAAGATCTTCGGGCTCGCAGGGCTTCGTGTCGGCTACGCGCTCGCACCGGCAAGCGTCGTCAGCGCGCTGGCGAAAGTGCGCCGCGCATTCGACATCACGACACCCGCGCAGGAGGCCGCGCTAGCAAGCCTCGGCGACAGCGGGGAGCTCGAGCGCCGACGCCTCGAGAACGCCGCGCAGCGCCCCGAGGTAGAGCGAATTCTTCGAGACCACGGGCTCGAGCCGTCCGGCCCGGCCGTGGCGAATTTCCTCTACTGCGACATCGGAGAGAACTCGCGGCCGTTGTTCGAGCAGCTGCTGGGCGAGGGCGTGATCGTCCGCCCGACGCACGGCTTCGGCGGACCGAACGCGATCCGGGTGACGGTAGGCACCGCCGAGGAGAACGCCTTCCTCGCCGGCGCGCTCGACCGCCTTCCGACGATGGCCAAAACCGGCTAGTCCGAAAAACCCCTCTTTCGGGGCGACAGCGCCCTGTTACCGTTTCAGGGGCCGTGAGCCGCCACTTCACCGGCCGCCGCCTCGGCCTACTGGGCCGTGAGCCGAGCTTCCGCTCGCTCTTCCTCGCAACGCTTGGATCAGGCCTGGGGACCTGGCTCGCACTGGTCGCTCTCCAGATCGACGTGCTGACGCGGACGCACTCGCCGATCTGGATGAGCGCGCTCCTGATCGCGGACATCCTGCCGATGCTGCTCGTCGGCCTTGTGGCGGCTCCGCTGGTCGACCGCCTTTCGCGCCGCCGCCTGATGGTCGGCGCAGACCTTGTCCGCTTCGCGGTCTTCTGTGCGCTGCCCTTCGCCCCGAACGCGACCACGATCGTCGCGCTGGCGGCGGTGATCGGAACCGCGACCGGCTTCTTCCGCCCAGCGGTGTACGCAGGCCTCCCAAATCTGGTCTCGGACGAGGACTTACCGCAGGCGAACTCGCTCCTGCAGACCATCGACAACTCGACCTGGGCAATCGGCTCGCTCGCCGGAGGCGCGCTCGTTGCCGCCAGTGGACCCGATCTGGCCTACTGGATCAACGCCGTTACCTTCCTCGTCTCCGCAGCACTGCTCGCACAGATCCCGCAGCGCTTGATGCAGGAGGCAAGGGCGGAGACGCGGGGTCACTGGCGCGATCTCGCAGACGGCCTGCTCCTCGTTCGCCGCTCGCGGGCACTGCTGACCGTCTTGATCGCTTGGAACATCGGCATGATCGCGAACGCGTTCGTCAACGTCGGGGAGCCGTTTCTCGCGACGGACACCTTCTCGGCAGGCAGCTTCGGTCTGGGTTTGATGATGGCTTCCGCGGGGGTCGGACTGGCCCTCGGGGCGTACCTCGCAGGCTCGTGGATCGAGGACCGGGGGCTGGCCAACGTCTACGGCGTCTCGCTCGGCCTGATGGGGGTCGGCGTCGCCGGGGCAGCGGCGTCGCCCAACGTCTGGGTCGCAGCTGTTTGCGTGATCGTCTCCGGTGCCGGGAACGGAGCCACGATCGTCTGCAACGCGCTCCTCGTGCAGCGCGGCGCGCCGGACCGGTTCCGCGGTCGGGCGTTCACGGTTCTGATGAGCTCGAACGTCACCTTCCTCGCACTTGGCTTGGTGCTCGGCGGCCGGCTCACCGACGCGTTCGGACCCCGCTGGGTCTGGGGTGCGGCAGCGCTTCTGTCGGGAGTGTCCGCCGTGGTCGGTTTTACGCTCGCCCGCGGCGTCGCGAAGGCGTCGCCGCAGGCCGCGGAATTGCCCGAGACGGCGGTCGAGCCCGAGCCTGCGGTCGAGGCACACAGCCGCACCGGTTAGCGGGCGATCTAGCATGAGGGCATGGCTGCGCGCCGCGAATTCACGCGGGAGTCACTCGCTTCGGGCGTCCGCGCCGGCGACAAACGGGCACTGGCACGGGCGATCACGCTCGTCGAGAACTCGGACCCCCTGGCGTACGACCTCGTGCGAGACGTCTATCCGGAGACCGGTCGCGCCTACGCCGTCGGCGTCACGGGGCCACCAGGCGTCGGCAAGTCGAGCCTCATTTCGATGCTCGTCCGCCGGGTCCGCGAGGCCGGCCAGACCGTCGGCGTCATCTCCGTCGACCCCTCGAGCCCGTTCTCACACGGGGCTCTCCTCGGCGACCGGATCCGGCTCTCCGACCACTTCCTCGACCCCGAGGTGTTCATCCGCTCGATGGGGACCCGCGGTCACCTCGGCGGGCTTGCCGAGGCAACGCTTCAAGCGCTGCTCATCCTCGATGCGGCGGGCAAGGAGCTCGTCTTCCTCGAGACCGTCGGGACCGGTCAGAGCGAGGTCGAGGTGATCGGGATCGCCGACACCGTGCTGCTCGTTCTGATGCCGGGCTCGGGCGACTCGATCCAGGCACTGAAGGCGGGGATCATGGAGATCCCGGACGTGATCGCGATCAACAAGATGGATCACCCGGCGGCCAAGACGATGATGAACGAAGTTCGGTCGATCCTCTCCCTCGACAAGGACCGCGCCTGGCGCCCGCCGATCGTCCTGACTGACGCGACCCGTGGCGAGAACGTGCCCGAGCTCTGGGAAAAGATAGAGGCCCATCGTGCCTTCCTAGACAGCGAGGGCCTGCTCGAGCAGCGGCGGCGAGAGAATCTCGCAGGCGAGGTGTTTGCGGTCGCGTCCGCGCGCGCCAAGGTGCATCTCGAGGAGGCGGTCGCCGGGGACCCCGAGTTGCGTAGGCTGCTCGACGAGGTTCAGAGCCGAGAGCTCGACCCGCTGACCGCGGTTCGAGAGATCATGGAGAAGGTTTTCAACGTCCCTGCCGGTGCCAGACTTCAGTCTGGCTCCGCCGAGCCTGAGCCTAGAGATGGCGACGGAAACCACAGGCCCGACACTCACTGAGATCGAGGCGGCACGCCGCGGCCTCGCGGGCGTCGCTCGCGTGACGCCCGTCTACGGCTCGGAGACCTTGTCGCGGCTCACCGGCCGGAAGGTGGCGCTCAAGGCCGAGAACCTTCAGCGCACGGGCTCGTTCAAGGTCCGCGGCGCCGTTACCCGAATCGCCGCGCTGTCGGACTCGGAGCGCTCGGCGGGCGTGGTCGCTGCGAGCGCGGGCAACCACGGCCAGGCCGTCGCGTGGGCGGCCCGAAAGGCGGGGATTCCCGCGACTATCTTCGTCCCTCAGGACGCGCCGATGGCCAAGATCGAGGCTTGTCGCAACTACGACGCCAAGACGGAGCTGGTCGGGGTGGCCTTTGAGGATGCTGTGGCGGCGGCCATGGCGTATGCGGACGAGACCGGCGCCACGTTCGTCCATCCCTACGAGGACGAGACAGTGATCGCGGGTCAGGGCACGATCGGGCTCGAGCTCTCCGAGCAGGTGCCGCAGGCCGAAACCGTGCTGATTCCGGTCGGTGGAGGAGGCCTCGCGGCTGGAATTTCCCTTGCGCTGCGCGCGGTGAAGCCGGACATCCACATCATCGGGGTCGAGGTCCGGCGGGACCGGTACACGATCGCCGACGGAATCGCCGTCAAGCAGCCAGGGGAGCTGACCTCGGCGATCCTCGCCGGAACGCTCGACGAGATGGTCACCGTTTCCGACGAGGAGATCAGCGAGGCGATCGTGCTACTGCTCGAGCGTTCGAAGCTCGTGGTCGAGGGGGCAGGCGCGGTTGGGGTCGCGGCGCTTCTCGGCGAGCATGCCGGTGGATCCGGCGCGGCCCTCGTAGTCCTCTCGGGCGGAAACATCGATGCGACGATGCTGATCTCGGTGATGCGGCACGGCCTCACCGTTGCAGGGCGCTACCTCGTCGTCCGAACGCATCTGGCCGACCGACCCGGAGAGCTGATCAAGCTGCTCTCACTGATCGCCGAAGAGCGCGGCAACCTGATCGCGGTCGAGCACCACCGCGAGGGAATGGACATCCCGGTCAGCGCGACCGAGGTCGAGCTGACGCTGGTGACTCGCGACGAGGAGCACTGCCTCCAGCTGCTCGCGGCCATGGCGGAGCGCGGCTACGCGGTCGATCGGCTCAAGTAACCCGGGTTAGCTGCCGCAGCGGCGAAAGCCGACTGTGGAGCCGCCGCGAGCCTCCCAGTCCGGGATGCCGCCGTTGAGGACCGGGCGCGCCTCGACTCCGGCGGCGGCGAGCACGCTCGCGGCAACGGCCGCGCGGGCGCCGCTCTCGCAGATCGTGACGACCGGCCGCCCGTCCTCCCTCAGCTCCTCGCCGTACTCGCGCACCAGCCGGTAAGGGATGTTGCGACTGCCGGGGATGAAGCCGTCGTCGCGCTCGTGCAGTTCGCGCACGTCGATCACCTCGACCGCGTCCGCGGCGAGGAGGCGGTCGAGCTCGTCTACGTCGATCGGCTCCATCGTCTCGGTCTCGGGGGCGTGGAGGGCATAACCGCGAAGCTCGATGAACCCGACAGCGCGGAGACGTCTGGCGGCGTCTTCGGCCTGCTCTTGCGAACCGGCGAGGATCAGCGGACGCTCATCCTGGAGAAGCACGAACGCCGCCCTGGTCGCGAAGCCCTTACGCTCGAGCGGGACGTTGATCGCCCCGGGAGCATGGCCGCCGGCGAAGACTTCCGCCGGCCGAATGTCGAGGATCGGCGGAGCAAGCTCGTCGGTCTCGGCGACCGGCTCAGGAGCAGCGACAAACGGGCCGCGGTTGAGCTCCACGATCCGGTCCAGGTTCGGCGGCCGGGGCGAGCGCGTCAGTCCCGAGGCGTTCACGAATGCCTCTTCACCCTTGGAGCTGAGCATTGGATTGAACCGTCGCTCGAAGCCGATGGTCGTGGAAGCCTTAGAGCTCATCGCAGCGCCGCAGAGCGAGCCCGCGACGTGCCCGGGGAAGACTTCGACGCCGTCGGGAAGCTGGAGGAGGCGCTGCAGGCTGGCGTACAGGTCGCGCGCTCCTTCGACTGCTTCGACCGCAAGGTCGGGGCGGGCCGCGTCACCGACGAAGAGCGAGTCGCCCGTCAAGACGAGCCAGGGCTCCTCGGCGCGGGTCCGGTCGATGACGGCGAAGCAGCAGTGCTCCGGTCGGTGGCCTGGTGTGTGCAGCACTTGCAGCGCGACGTCGCCGAGCACGACCTCGCGCCCATCCTCGAGCGGGTCGTGCTCGTACCCGGCCTCGGCGGCCGGATGAATCCCGACCGGGATCCCGTGCTCCAGCGCCAGGCGCCCCTGCCCCGAGACGTGGTCGGCGTGCGTGTGGGTCTCGAGCGTGCGCACGATCTGCACGCCCTCTTGGTGCGCAGCGGCGAGATATTGCTCGATCGCGTATGCGGGGTCGACGACGACCGCTTCGCCGGTCTTCTCGTCCCCGACGAGATACGAGGCACAGCCGAGGTCCTCGTCGACGAACTGCCTGAAGATCACGAGTTCGACCGTAACAGCGCCGGCGGCTTGTTTTCTTGAAGTTGCAGCGCGTTAGAGCCCCTTTCATGATGGAGCCTCGTCGCCGGGGTGCGCTGGTCGGTTCGTGGCAAGGACGCAGGGAGTGCTCGTATCAGGCAGATACGGGCGCGACTGAGGACGCCGCCAGGGGCCGACCAGCGCGGCCCGGCGGCTCAGCGCTTCATTGTGAAAGGGGCTCTTAAGGCTGCAGGAGCCAGCGTCGCAGAGCGACGAAGGCAACTCCGGCCACGAGCGCCGCACCGCCGACCACCCCCGCGATGATCAGCCAGGCCGGCGTGCCCGAGCCGCCGTTCGAGGAGGCTGGGAGGACGTAGCCGTTCGCAACCGCGACCGCCCTGACGGCATTGGCCGCGTCCTCTCCCAACCGCTCGAGGTCATTCGTGTTCGGTTTCGGCAGCCGTGTGAGTGCGCGCTTTCCCTTCGCCGCGTCAGGGCCGTAAACGCCGTAGCCGTTCGGCATCGCGACGACGAGGGTGCCGTTGTACCTCCCGAACTGGAACAGCTCCTTGCCGAGGAATTCCGCATAAGGCTGTGGCTTTCGCCAGAGGCTCTGGATCAGGCCGAGGTCTGTCGGCGCCGTGATCACCGCCACCCGGATCGGCCGCTTCTTCTTGGCGGCCGCCTGGGTGACTGCGAGCAGGTCGCGTCCCGCCGGCGAGGTGCTCGGGTTCCTGATCGAGAGGAAGACGGTTGTGAACGGCAGCACGTCGCTGGCGGGATCGCCGTTTGCGCGCGCTTGACCGGTGGCCACCGCGGACGCAGCCGCGACGACCAGGAGGACGATCCCCAGTCTCACGCAGCCGACGCTAACCGATCGTGTCGCGGACGAGCAGCGCGACGATCACGATCGCCGCCGCCCCGGCGCCGAGCGCCGCGAGGGCGAGGAAAAGCCGGATCAACACCTCTCGCTGGGTCATCCGTTGGCCTTGTCGACGAGCAGGACGGTGAATGGCTTCTGCCCGGGCGGCGCGATCTGGAACGACAGGCCCCAGTGCCCGACCATGACGAGCGCGGGCGCGGCGTGGCCGTAGATGCCCGGCGCCGTCTCGGAGAGGTGATACGCCTGCTGCCCCATCTCCATGTCGAGCATCGTGAAGTCGACGGTGACGTCGGCCTTCCGCACTGGTTGACCGCCACGAGTGATCCCGACCTGGAAGGAGTTCGGCACCGCGGCGCGGTTCGGCGAGACGCGGAGCGCGAGCCGGTAGCCGTTCTGACTGACGACCTCGTTGACCGGGCCCGGCCCGACGTGTGCCTTGGCGCCGCCCACCGACGCCAGCGCCTTCGACGGAGGCGGCAGACTCGACAGCACGGCCGCCGCGAGGACGGCGCCGGCGACGAGTACAGACTCGCCCGTGATGAGCCGCCGCAAGAGGCTCGCAGCGGGGGCGCCGAGCTCGGGGCGTTGCCCGGAAGCCTTGAACCGCGGCACGGTCCGGAGCAGGTTGACGGACGCGAGCAGCAGCGCGGCTCCGAGGAGCGCGATCTTGACGAGCAGGGCCTTGCCGTAGGAGGTCTGCCAGAGCGAAGCCAGCGTGGGCAGGTGCTGAACCGAAGAGCCGATCCCGGCGCCGATCAGCACGAGGACGGAGACGAAGGCGACGTTCGAGAACCGCGGCACGCAGACGACGAGCCCCGCGAGCCGGCGCGCGGCCGGCAGGCTGGCCGCCAGCACGACCAGGCCGATCAGGCCTCCGACCCAGACCGAGCCGCCGACGAGGTGGAACCAGTCGAACGCCAGCGAGAGGCCGCGCGGCGAGGTCTGGCCGGCGTGCCCCACCGTGCCGGGAACGAGCAGGCAGGCCGCCGCAGCGCCGAGCGCGCCGGCGAGCGCGAGCACGGCCGCGATCGACCGCTCCCTTCGCTCGGGCCGGTCAAGCCAGATGGCAACAGCAGAGGCGGCGGCGAAGAGCGCGAAGACAAGCTCGAGATCGAGCCAGCCGCGGCCGAAGGCGGACACGCGAACGAGCGGAAACAGCGCGCCGAAGCTCCAGAACGAGCGGAGCGCGAAGTCCGCCGTGGCGAGCAGGACGTAGACCGGGATCGCGACCAGAGCCACCACCGAGGCGACGCCGAAGGCGATCGTCACCGACCGCAGGCGGGTCCCCGAGACCCGCGCAACCATCGGCCTGGCGACGACGATCCGCAGGACGAAGAGCCCGATCGCAGCCATCATCGAGAGAAACGCGACCCAGCGCGCCGTCACGAGCCGGGGCGTCGCCGCTGTCTCCGAGATCGACGGGATCACGAATTGGGGCGCCGGACCTGGGTTCGGTCCGACGGCGAACGTGAACGCCCCCCGCACCGGGTGCCCGTCGACCGAGATCACGCGCCAGTAGACGAGGTACCAGCCCTCGTGCAGGCGCTTGAGAGGAACGACGAGCGTGTCGGCGTCGGCGGGCGACCGGCTAGGTGAGCCAATGGTCTCGCGGCTTCCGGACGCGTCTGTGACCGAGACGATCGCGAAGCGGGGCTCGACCGCCTCGCTGTAGCGCAGCGCGACCTCCTTCGGCGGAGTGTTGACGACGCGACTGGCGACCGGCGTCGTCTGAAGCAATGCCGCATGCGCCCACGCCGCAGCCGGCAGCGTCAGCGACGCTGCCGAAGCGGCGAGGGCAATGAGGACGATGCGTCTCATGCCACGGCTCGGCTCCCTCCGCGCATGACCAGGGCGGCGACGGACAGCACTGCCGCGATGACAGCGACGACGATCGCGACGATCGCCAGCGTCGAGCTGCCGCCGCCTCCGAGTGAGGACTTCGCCTCGATCCGGGGCGCGGGCGTGTCCGAGGACTCGGGGCCGCTCCAATCGACCACCGAGCCGTCCGAATAGGTCTGTCGGACCTCGAACGTGTACGTCTTGCTCGAATCCGGGCTGGCGAGGAACTGAAAGACCGAGTCCTCCCCGGTCGGCACGTGACCGCCGGTCCAGGTGATGTTCTGGATGACGGCGTTATCGCCGGAGCCCGTCTGCTTGACCTCTCGCTTCCAGCCGGCCGACGGGACGAACGAGTCGATCCCGAAGCCACTCGGAGGTGTCAGCTCGATCTCCGTGGTCTTCAGGCCCTCCTTCTCCGTCGGAACGGCCAGGGTGAAGACCTGCAGAGTCTTCGATTTCGTGACGGGCGGACTGATCTCGGCGTGCGCCCAGGCGCTGGAGGCCGTGGCCAGGCCTGCACACGCGGCCGCCAGGCCGACGAGCGCACGCGCGTAACCGTTCGCAATTTTCACATCTCTCCTTTCGCTTGCTCGACGCGGCGTGATCGCCGCGCTGACGTCAGGAGAGGCGGGGAGGACCTCGCGCGCCGTGCGGGCCGGCGAGCAGGGGCGACAGGGAAAGCTCGAGTAGCTCTGGCTCCGTGGCCGGAAGCAGCCCGAGGCGAGGCAGGCGGGCCATGATCGCGGCCAGCAGGCGGCGCATCCAGGAGAGGACGTGCTCGAGCGCGGCGACGAGCGCGGCGGCAACGAGGGAAAGCGCGCCGAGGATCGGGATCACGTCGCGGTGCACGGGGCCGATCAGGCAGTGGATCCCGTGCCAGCCGAGGCCGGCGCGCCAGTGGATGTACGACTCCGTGAGCGCAAACGCCAGCATCGTCGTCACCCAGAGGACGAGGGACCGCCCCAGCAGGCGCCTGATTCTCAGCCTCGGCTCGACGAGCAAAGGCCTCGTCTCGAGGAGACGCCGCTCGCGTACGCCGAGGGCGGCCAACCAGAGCGCGCAGCTCGAGACGCCGACGCCCAGGGCGAGCGAGACGAGGGTGATGACCGGCAGTCGCGGCCCGCCCGCCTGGTGCGAGAGCATGGCTGCGAGGGGCGAGGGGGAGACCGCGTAGGCCAGTGTCCGCGCCGTCAAAACGACCAGTGCGCCGATCCCGAGCCAGGCCAGGACGCGAAGCGGCTTCATCTCACCTTCAGCACGTAGGGAACCGTCACGAGTCGTCCTCCGGGCTTCGACTGCAAGAACAGTTTCCACGTTCCGGGCGTGGGAACGAGCACGCCGATCGTCAGCTTGCCGGGGGACGTGCTCTTCCCGGCGATGCGGGTCGCGCCCACGAAAGAGGTGCAACTGGTTGCTCCGGGCGCGCAGACGTGTGAATGGAAGTAGTCGAGCGTGCCGGCGCGGAAGAAGATCGCGTGCGCGAGCGCGCCGAACCACGGCACGAAATGCGCCGGCTTCCCGTTCGGATCGGTCACGTGAACGGTGAGGAACGCCGCCTGGCTGGCTGCGATGCTCGGATGCTCGGGCGCCACGAACCGATAGCCGTCGACGACCGTGTCCGCGTGGTAAGCGCCGAGCGGCTGGCGCTTGGCTTTGCCGGCGACGGTGATGGTCTTGAAGAGCTGGAAGTTCGGCAGAACCCCCTGGCGCGGATAGGCATCGACGATGACGCGATAGCGGCCCGGGGCGGGGAAGACGACGCTTTGCTGGAAGTGACCGTTGGCGCCGACGGGCGGGTGCTGGTGAATGATCGTCGCCAGGTCCGTCCTGACGATGATCAGGTGCACGCCGGTGTGCGGCCCAGGCCCGGTGCGGTAAGCGGTCAGCGGCGAGCCGGATGGCTGCTGGATCGTGAACGCAACGGTGGTCGGCTTGCCCGGTTGCACAGGTCCCGTCGGCTGAAAGTCGACCAGGCGGTACATCCTGGCGGGGCCAGGCGTGAGGTCAGACGATTTCGACGACGACGAGCAACCGACGGCGAGCGGCAGCAGGAGCAGGAGCGGTGCGAGGCGCCGCATCGCGTCCAGTGTAGGAGTCAGAGCTCCAGGTGCCGGGCGATAACCATCCGCTGGATTTGGATTGTGCGCCGGAGCCAGACTGAAGTCTGGCACCGGATTGCGTGACAAACGAAATCCAGCTCAGAGCCCAAGGTGCCGTGCGATAACCATTCTTTGGATTTCGTTTGTGCCCTCCCCGATCTCCAGGATCTTCTGGTCACGGTACAGGCGCGAGATCGCGTACTCGTCCATGTAGCCGTAGCCGCCATGTACCTGCAGCGCCCAGTTGACGACGCGATTGGACATCTCGCCCGTGTAGAGCTTCGCGATCGCGGCCTCCTTGCCGAACGGGCGGCCCTGGTCCTTCGTCCACGCCGCGCTGTAGACGAGGTTGCGCCCGGCCGCGATCTCGGTCGCCATGTCGACGAGCCGGAATTGCACCG
>Ga0193729_1001489_pt1 | contig 11964 bp, 12 predicted proteins | sample U1c2metaG_FD_143036 | JGI IMG/M metagenome (GOLD analysis project Ga0193729, IMG submission 143036) | Soil microbial communities from a riparian zone of the East river system, Colorado, United States - U1c2 | ecosystem: Environmental > Terrestrial > Soil > Riparian zone | place: USA: East River... | reverse complement strand
ATGCGACCGATCTGCTGCGTCGCTTCGAGACCCATCAGCTTCCAGGTGCGACCCGCGTCCGTCGACTTGTAGACTCCGCCGCCGGGCGAGATGGAGTTTCGTGAATCCTCCTCCCCCGTCCCCGCGTAGATGATATTGGGGTTCGATGGGGCGAGAGCGATGTCCCCCATCGAGATAACGCGCTCCTTGTCGAACAACGGGAAGAAGGTCGTGCCCGCGTTGATTGTCTTCCAGATTCCCCCGGTGGCCGTGGCCACATAGATGATCTTGGGGTTACCGGGAACTGCTTCGACATCGGTGACTCGCCCACCCATGATGGCGGGGCCGATCGATCGCCAGCGGAAGCCGGCGAGCGTGGCCGAGTCAAGTGGGGTGGTGAGTTGTGCGGACAGGGTTCCGGTGCAAAGCAAGGCACCGGCGAGAGCGGAGAGGGCTGGGTGGGCTCGCATGGGTTGGCTTTGGGTTGGAAGAATCGATCCCTCGGGTGGATCGGGCGATTCCGGATCTAAGGTAATACGGAATTCTTTCCCACTGTGTTGGGGAGCGGACGGACGCGAGGCGAGTCTCAAATGCTTAGGTTTTATCCAGGAGCAGGGCTACCGAATCGGGTGGAATATCTATGACCAGTACAATCCGGAGCACGGAAGTGGGGATCCAAAACGGCGGTGGCCAAGGCGCAGGCAAGGCCACGACAGCACCCGCGACGACTCAGCATCCGAGTGCGACGACCGATCCGACTCAAGCCGGACGGGACGCACAGGCCGGCGCCCGAGATTTTGGCGACGCGATCAGAGCCAATGTTCAGCGCGAATTGAACGCGGCTGGAATCCAGGGTGCGATTGCCGGGGGAGTGGCGGGTGGAGTACGGAACGGCGTTCTGGCGCAGGGGCCACCGACACCGCCGGACGTGCCTCAAGCGGGGCGCACGTTCACAATCCGGGGACCGGACGGCACTCAGGTAATAACTATTCCGCCTCACGCTTTCGACAACACGATTCCTCCCCAGGTGGAGGACATCTCGATCATGTTTTTCCTGACGATCGGCGCCATCATCATCTTTCTCCCGTTGGTACGCGCATTCGCGAGGCGCATGGACCGGCGCGGCGGAGGAACGGCTCAGATCCCGAACGAAGTGTCCTCTCAGCTGGCGCACCTCAACCAGGCGGTCGACGCGATCGCCTTGGAGGTCGAGCGTATCTCGGAAGGGCAGCGCTTTACAACGCGGCTGCTGTCGGAGCAGCGCGATGCGCGCCAGACCCTGGGCAGCGGACTGAAGTAGCAGGCTCGCGGCAAACCGTGTCCCCGGCGTTAGCTCCCGGCAGGCAGTCTTCGGTTGCAGGTAGGTATTCAGTTCTAGGTATTCGCCCCGCGCCGAACAGGCAGTGTCACGGTGAAAGTGCTCCCGCGATCGACTTGGCTCTCCACGCTCACATCTCCCCCGAGTAGTCGCGCCAGGCTCCTGCTGACACTCAATCCAAGACCCGTCCCACCGACCTTCCGGGTCGAGCGCTGCTCCACCTGCCAGAACGGATCGAAGATCTTGCCGATGTTTTCGACCGATATTCCAATGCCCGGATCGACGATGGAGATCGCGACCGAATCGCGATCCACGCTTGATCTAACGACAATCTCCCCATCATCGGAGAATTTGATTGCGTTCGACAGCAGATTGAGAAGGATCTGCCGCACCTTGCCGTCGTCGGTAAAAAGATTCGCATCAACAGTTTTGTCGCGCAGCTTAAGTCCCTTTGACTCAGCGAGAGGGGTCACCATCGCAAGCGCCTGCGCAATGATCGGCGCCAAACGAACCTCGTCTCTTCGTACGACCTCCTTTCCGACATCCAGGCGGCTGAAGGTCAGCACCTCGTCGATGAGGCCGAGAAGGTGATCGGCGCTCGCACGAATCCGGGTGAGTTGGGCGAGCTGGGGCTCATTCAGACGTCCATCGATTCCCTCAGCAAGGAGAGACTGATACCCAATGATCGCATTCAACGGCGTCCGCAGCTCGTGACTCATGGTCGCGAGGAACGCCGATTTCGACTCGCTCGCGGCGAGGGCGCTTCGATACAGCTGTGCGTTATCGATGGCGATCGCGGCGCGCGTGGCCAGCTCCATTGCCAACGCCTGGTCTGCTTCGTCGTATCGTCGCCCGGAGCCGGAGCTGATGAGGGTTAGCGCCCCAAGAGTGCGGCCGCGCGCTATCATCGGCACAATGAGAGCTGACCTGATCTGCAGCTCGCGCATGATGGCAAGGTGATCGGCGTCTCGGGCAGCCGCCTCGAGCATGGCGTCCGAGATATCGGCGTAAAGCTCCGCCTGGCCGGTGCGAATGACATGCCCGACGCCGGTCGGCCCACTGTGATCGGGCGGATAGCGCTTGTTCAGCTCCTTCGCCCATCTGATCTTCGCCTCGTCTTTGTGCGACACGACAACCTGGCGGACCTTCCCGTCCGGGTCAGCGAGGTCTACGGCGCACCAATCAGCCAACCCGCCCACCGCTAGCCTGGCGACCGCTTCGAGCGTCTTCTCGTAATCCAACGTCGAGGCAAGGACGCGACTTGCGTCGCCGAGGAGCTGCGCGCCCTGCTGCGCCCGCTTCCGTCGGGTGATGTCGCGACTGAAGACCATCACCGCACCACTCAGCGGAACGATGCTGTTTTCCGTCCACGCATCTAGCGCGGGAACGTACTCCTCGTACTCGACGACGGTCGATTCGCGAACAGCGCGGAGCGTCTCCGTCTCGAACTTACTTCCTCTCAGGGCGGGAAGGAGATCCCAGAGCACCTGTCCGATCGCGTGAGAAGGATCGGCGCCGAGCGTAAGGAGTGTCCGCGCCGCGCTGGGATTAACGTATGTCCACCGCCAGTCCGGATCGAAGACGCTGGCGGCATCGGGAAGATTATCAAGCACGCGCTCCAGGCGGTGGCGCGCGTCTTCCGCGAGGTCGCGTGCCTTCTCGGCCGCGTTGGTCGTTCGACTGAGCTCGTCGTTGGTCGTGCGAAGATCTTCCGCGGTTGCCTCGAGCTCCGCGGCCTGCGATTCCATCTCGACGGCCTGCTCCTCGAGCTGCTTAGATTGGAGTTCGAGATCCTCGTTGACCGTTGTCAGCGCGAAATTCGCACTGTCGCTCTCACCGATCGCGCGAGAGAAGCCGAGATTGACGAGCCCGCTGATCAGGAGCGCAAGGATGCCGGCGGCGCCCACAACAAGGGACGCGTCCCGGACGCTTCGCTGCTCGGCGAGTCGCCGTTGAGCAAGCAGGCCCTGCTCCTGCGCGTGCAGATCGGCAACGAGCGAGCGCAGCTGGTCCATCTTTTCCTTTCCGCGCAGGAGGCGACTTGGCTTCGCTGCTTCGGTGGCCGTACTGTGACGGCGCAAATTGACCGCCGTATCGAGGAGTGCAAACCGCTCCGAAACGAGGCGTTCAATTGTCGCCAGTCTCGCCTGTTGCCCCGGCTCACCGTGCGTAAGCACCCGCAACGAATCCAGGGAACGTTCGATGTCGGCGTGAGCGCCTCGATATGGCTGGAGAAAGATTTCGATCCCCGTCAACAGATAAGCCCGCTCTCCAGTTTCCGCATCCACCGCGCGCGCAAGAAGAGCGTCCGCGCCCTCGATGATCGCGTGGCTCCTTCCCACCTCTTCAACATCCGCAACAACGCGACGCGCCCGGTCGTACGCGAGCGCGCCGACCACCAGTACCAACACTGCCGGAACCAACGCCAGCAGGCGACGCTGTGCAGGACCGGTGAGCTTGGGGCTCAAGCGGGATTATTCTCCCTTGCGCTGGGGTGCGTTTGACTTGGCATCTTCTGGATCATACGCATGTGAGGCGCGTGATTGGCGACTTTCGGGCCAGCACGGTTTGAGAAGCTCGCGAGGTCGCGCGAGAACGCGAATTTGATCTCGTAACTGCGAACTGAGAACTAACTGCTGAGGAATGCGGGCCAACTGCTATTGCGAACCGCAGACTAACTACGGATTGGGGGACTAACTGCGGATCAAGGATTAACTACAACGTCCGTCCGCAGTTCGAAGTTAGTCTCCCAATCCGCAATCAGTCAGCAATCCGAAATAGCAGTTGGCCCGTGATTCCTCAGCAGTTAGTTCGCAATCCTCAGTACTCAGTTCTGATTTCCCTAAGCGTGTGGCGCCTTCTTCCTAGCTCGGCGCTCTCTCGTGCGAGGCCGGATTTTTGCTTCATCGCACGCATGCGGCAGGTCCACCGTGATAAAGCAAGTTAAAAGTCTGAAGGAGGAGAATCAGAATGAAAGGCCGTGATTCCGCTCGCGTCATGAGCGCCATCATAGTTGCGTGCGCACTCGCCGCGTGCGCTGCCCACGCGCACGTGGTTGCCAGGAATCCCGCGCTCACGCTCGCACCTACTTGCTCGGACGCGGTTGCGGCTTATGGCAGCAGAGACAAAGTTCCGTACGACTATTACGAAGTGGCCTTGATCACAGGCGAAGGAAACTCTGTCTACACTGGGAATGGTGACGTGCTCAAGTCGGTCCGCAAGCAGGCAGCGAGCCTTGGCGCCAACGGCGTGGTGATAGACTCTCTGCGCGTGAGCCGTGCGACCGTGAAAATCCTTGGAGCGGCAGTGGGCGGAAATGACGCCGAGCGAAAGGCGAGTGCCGTCGCGATATGGATGCCGAGCGATACCGCGCGCGTACGCGAAGCGTGCCACAGAGGCTGACCGCGGTTGCCTGGCTCTCCATAATCGCCGCGGCCGGTTGCAAGGACAGCTCATGGACTCCGATGGGAAGCGCGGAGGTCGTGCTCTCGGAGATAAAACTCAGTGGCGCTGCAACGGTTTCCAAACGGATCGATTCCGACGAAAGCTTTGGGCGCTCAGTTACCGCTGGCATCGCGACCGGCGACAGTCTTTGGCTCCAGGTTGCCGAAAAACTCTCGCCCGCGTCTGCCGCCGGCGAGGCGACGATGTCCATCGCATTGGCGTCGGCGCTGACCCGCGCGCCCGCGCGCGTTCTTACGCTCGTCGGCAACAAATATCCGGTGGAAGAGGTGTGCGGGATTCCATTTCTCAAAGGTGATTCCGCCTTCGTGTCGACGTACCACGATGAAGCGATCGCCGCGCTCGCGCGTGTAACCACTCCTTCGCTCTCGGCAACACGAGCTGCTTGTCACGCTGCGCTCGATGATTCGCGCGAGCGACGGCTCGAGCGCATCAATCCGTCTTATGTAGTAAAGAACAAACCCGTCGCGCCACCGCGCCAGGCGCGCAAGAAGACGGTCAAACCACCCGTAGCGCGCAAAGACACTACAGTTACCCCGAAAGACACTAGCTCGTCCCGTTGACGGCATTGAACGGCACGCGAACAACCAGGGTGCCGACGCCGAGTAACCGGAACCTGCGTCTGAAAGGCGGCCGACCGGCCGGGCACGGACGCTTCCAACATCAAGGAGTTGCTTTGAAGCGTGCATTTCTCGCAGTTGCCCTCGCGGGCACGGCGCTTGTCTCGCTCCCATTAGCGACGCGCGCCCAGGTGTCCCCCGCCGCAAAGCCCGTAGAGTTCGGGTTTGCCGGGGGAGTGTCGATCCCGATGAGCGATCTGTCCGACGCAACCAATACAGGATTCAACGTCACTGGCATCGTCGGCTTTCATCCGCAGATGATTCCCCTCGGAGTCAGACTCGATGTCGCGTACAACAGATTCGGCATCAAGGACAATGGCGCCGGGCTCACTGGCGATTTCCACTTCACGAGCGTGACCGGCAATCTGGAGTACAGCATCCCGTCCGAGAGCGTTTCACCATATCTGATCGGTGGCGCGGGTCTCTACGCCCAGGGAGCGAACATCAACGGTGGCACGGGGTCGTCGAACAAGTTCGGCTGGAACCTTGGTGGCGGAATCAAGTTGCCACTGAGTGGGTTCGACACGTTTCTGGAAGCGCGCTACAATCAGATCCAGGAGAGCAACGGAGCGCCCTCGCTGAAGTTCATCCCGATCACGTTCGGAGTGATGTTCTAGGCGATTTCCCTGATCAGTGGCTAAACGGGGGAGAGCTGATGCTCTCCCCCGTTTTTGCATCGTCCACTGCAACCTGACTACCGATTAGGCGATACTCCATGTGGCCAGGCTTTAGTCACGATGGATCCCGGAGCCCGATGCGCATTCTCGTAGTCGATGACGATCACGCGTTGCTCAAGCTGATCACCCGCGTGCTCCGCGACGAAGCCTACGCGGTAGACACGGCGTCCACCGGCGAAGAGGCGCGCACCCTCGCCCTCGTCAACGATTACGATGGAATAGTCCTCGATCTACAGCTGGGCGACCGGCACGGATTCGAGATTCTGCAGGAGCTGCGGCGCAACGGGCGGCACACCCCCATTCTGCTTTACTCCGGCAATGCCGACACCGACTCGATCGTCCGCGGTCTCGACGCTGGCGCCGATGACTACGTCGTCAAGCCGGTCTCGAACGAGGAGCTGCGGGCGCGCGTACGCACCCTCATTCGGAGGGGCGCCGGGAGCTCGCGCGTCGGCGAGCAAGCCAATGTGGGCAACCTTACGCTCAATCGCCTCACCCGCCGAGTGACGTGCAACGGCAACGATGTAGGCCTCACCTCGATGGAGCTCAAGCTTCTCGAGCACCTCATGCTCCGGACCGGTGAGACGATTTCGAGGAGCGAACTACACGACAAAGTGTGGGACATGCACTTCGATCCGAGCTCCAACGTCATCGATGCCCACGTCGCCCGACTGAGGAAAAAGCTGCAGCAGGCGGGCGCGTCTGCGGCCATCAGTACGCGGAGAGGGATCGGGTTTGTGCTCGAGTCCGTAAGTCCTTCTGCTGCCAACACTTAGCTAATTCAAGAGTGTGACGATACAGTCATAATCGCTTAACAGAGCCGTCATAAAGCCGGGTGCATATTGTGCCATAAGAAATCACCCTGGGTGAGCAGCGGCTCATCATTCGCAGAGGCCTCGTTAAATGATTCTTCGTCTTCGTGGAATGTGGACTGGACTCGTACTTGGAAGCGCGATCATCTCGCGCCAGTCGCTTGCTCAGGGTGCATCGGTAAGCCTCACCCACGTGGTCTCTGTCACCGTTCCACCGCGCGTGAAAGCCCAGATCACCAGCTTTGTTCCCGCAGCTCAGACCGCGACGAGAGTTTCTTCGATCCAGCCAGCGACGAATGGCCTCGTCATCACGGTCAACGCGACGCAGGCATGGACGCTCTCGATCGGTTCAGCGGCCGGCAAGTCGAAGCACCAGTGGTCGCATGATGCGGCGTCTGGCTTTGCGAGAGTAGACGCGACTGACGCGATGGTCGCATCGGGCACGATCTCACACATTCCGACCTCCGCCGCCGTCTTCTTCCGCAATGCTTCAGCGGTCGCGTCTTCTGATACGAAGGGCAGCGAAGGATCAGAGCCGGTCATGCTGACCGTAGCAGCACAGTAAGAGCAGTAAGATCGGAATGGTCGTGGCGGCTTGCTCCGAGCTTCCGCCCTCCATCGACGGGTAGTTCGCTTTCGTTTTCTCCAAGAAAAAACGCACCCTGGGTCGGGGTGCGTTTTTCTTTGGCAGTGTCGAAGGAGCGCTAGCGCGTGAAGAAGGAAAGCCCAGCCAGGAGGCCGATCGCGTTGGATCCTCCACCCGAGAAGCCATGGTCATAATTGGCCTCGAGGCGTGTTGCCAGCCGGCGATCCGCGAATGGAAGCTTGAGCCCCACTCCGACGCCGGCGTTCCCGGAATTCGCGCTATTGCCACCCGACACGCTGATTCCCGCGACGCCAACGAAGGGGCGCAGGTAAAGACCCTTGCCGACGCGATCGCCGTCGGGGATGAGGAGAAGGCCGGCTTCCAGTTCGTAAGTGGACACCGTGTTGCCTCCGCCACTTATCGAATTGATGCTGAACCGCGGCTCGAACTCGAGTTTGTCACTGAGGAAATAGCCGAGGCGGAATACCTGCGTTGGCAGAGAAAACAGAGTGCCGCTCGAATTTCCAATTCCGAATGTCAAGCCCGCGTCGATTCCCAGCTCAATCCCGCCGGACCCGTTACGCGAAGAGCGCTGCGCGCCTGCTGTTGGGGCGATGAACGCCAGAGCGACTGCAACGACCAATAGTTTTCTCATCATCTGATCAGGGGAAAAAGTTTTTTCAGGCTCGGAGCACCTGCGAGCTCGAGCTCGTGAATTTCTGACGACTGGGCAACCGGATGATCACAAATCCGCCACGGTTTCCTAATTACCGATTTTGCCTGCTTCCTGGGCGTTACTGCTCAGCAATTGGCTCGTCGTCTTGTCGGCGAGGTGTAACCGTGCCGATGTGTGTTGGCCCATTTGGGTCCAACCGGCGCGCTAAGGCCTCGCCTAACCAGATCAGCGTCCTATAGAGTCCGCAAACGCGACTCGTGTGCGGCGCACTCTCGAACAAGGAGAAGCTTTGAAGCGTTCACTGTTCCTCGCGATCGCAGCGATCGCACTCGTCGCAGTTCCGCGCGTTTCGTCTGCGCAGCTCGGCGTACTGAAGCCGTTCCAGCTTGGTATTGCTGGCGGCGCTGCTCAGCCCATGAGCGACCTGAAGACCGGCGCCGATATCGGCTACAACGGTACCGTTGCGATGGCCATCAACCTGCCGTTCATCCCGGTTGGTCTGCGCGTCGATGGCGCGTACAACATGTTCGGTCAGAAGGCTGGTATCCCGGCCAAGATCGGTGTCGCAAGCGCGACGGGTAACCTCGTGTGGCGTCTGCCGAGCGTCGGCATCTCGCCGTATCTGATTGGCGGCGCTGGATTGTACATGCAGTCCGTCACGCCGACGGGTGGAAGCGCAACGACTGATAACCACCTCGGCTGGAACGCCGGCGCTGGTATCAATCTGCCGTTGTCGGTTTTCCATGCGTTCGTCGAGGCGCGTTACAACAGCTATTCGACCGATGCCGGTTCAGTGAAGTTCGTTCCGGTTACGCTCGGAATCATGTTCTAGGCTTTTCGGCTCGAAGTCCGGGCCGCGCAGAAAAGAAAAAGGGGAAGGGCTCAATGCCCTTCCCCTTTTTTTTTGTTCGTGATCGTCGTTGGATCAGTTGAACTGGCGAAGCTGAATCTGGCCGCTACTGAGATACGTGCCGTAGAAGCTGACAAACTGTCCGCTACGAAGGTTGTTGAACCGATTCACATCATTGTTGCTCAAGTTGGATGGCAGCGAGACCGTCAAAGTGCCGCTATTGTTGATGTCGACCGTGAACAGCCCGTTCCGGCGATCGATCTGCCTGACGGTTCCCTGCAGCAGCTGCACGTTCGATGACGAGCCACCGACCGAAGATACGGACTGATCTACCTGCACGTAGTCCGTGTAATAGCTGTTGCCGTTTGCCTGAACGCGCGCGGTCACCCGATCGCCATTCTCCAGCGAAGTTGGAGAATACCTCTGGTTCTGATAAACGACCTGGGTCTGGTTGTCGTAGGTTACCGGTACGGTCTGTCCATTGGACTCCTGAATCGAAATCTGCTGGGACCGCGTATCGACCCCGCGAATGGTACCGCTGAGCTGGCCGTTCTGCGCTGTTCCTCCTCCCCCTAACACGCCACCCAGTACGTTCCCGAGCCCGCCGGCGCATGCGCCAACCGATGCAAACATGAGCGCTGCCGCCGCGCCCCGACGTAATCGTTGAATTCCTGACATTTGCCCTCCTCTGTGCTGCTCCTAATTAGCAATCGCGGTGCCTCGGCAACGGGTCTATCTTAGAGGTCGATGACAAAATTTCCCTGCATGTTCCTGCTGATCTGTGCTGCCGGGACGGCGTGCACGAGAGCAGCCTCCGAGGACGCGGAAACAGCCTCCTCGACCCCGCCGACACTGGCTGCTGAGAGCGTCGCACAAGCGCCGGCTGCAGTACCAACCACTCCAGCCGCCAAAGCTGGCACCTCATTAGCTGCGCCGGTGTGCCCGCGAACGGGCCAGTGGGCGCTCTGCAGTGTTGAGCGCCGACTCGTGCAATCGGGGTTCGTCCCAAGGCGCGTCGAGGGCGCCCCGCCACGCCGAGCGGGGTTCAGCGTCTTGCCAGCCGTCTACACGCTCGGACGGTCGCGACTCGAGGTATTCATTTATGCCAGCGAGGCTGCTCTCGCGGCGGACGTAGCGAAGATCGACACGTTGTCGGCGGCGCCGCGCGGAGTAAAGAATCCGTGGCCGTTCTTTTCCCCGACGTTCGTGCGCTCCGCGAATCTCGCGGCAGTTTTCCTGACCGATAATCCGACCCAGGCGGAACGACTGACGCTGGCTATAACCGCAGGGGCACCGCAACCCTGATGGAACGTCATCTAATTGGGCCGCCGCCGGTATCGACACCGGCCACTCTCACGCGATCGCGCTCGCGGTATCGCGATCTCCCCGACGACCTGCTGAGAGCAGCATCGCTGCGACTCGGCATTATGTCATTGCTGTTAGGGACGCTCTGGGTCGTGGGAGTTGCAGGTGGGCATCTCGCAGCGCGCGCGCTGGGAAGGCAGCAATGGATGGCACTCGACATCGGAGACGGAATCGCCTTCGTAAGTGTGCTCCTGTCGGTGGCACTCTTCGTATACACGCGCCGAAGGGCAGACAGAGACCCGAGGTTCGTTCTGGATCTGGGGCTCGTGTATCTGGTCGCGACGGCGTTCGCGATCGCACTCATTTTTCATCTCACCGGACTGCCGGGGGGTGGAACCGCGGTCCTCCCAGAGATTTCATGGGTTGGCGCGATACTGCTGATGTTCGCCGCGATCGTCCCCACGCCGCCGAGGAAGATGCTGATCGCGGGGATCATCGCGGCATCGATGAACCCAACCGCCATGCTGATCGCGAAAGCACGAGGTTTGTGGGATTTCGGGCCGGCGAGCATGGCGCTGCTGATGCACTATCCCGATTACATCCTCGTCGGCGCGGCAGTCGTGATCGCCGGCGTGGTGACGAAACTCGGTCAGCAGGTCAGCAAGGCGCGGGAGATGGGGAGCTACCAGCTAGGGGAGCTGTTGGGCCGCGGCGGAATGGGCGAGGTCTACAAAGCGACGCACCGCATGCTCGCCCGCCCGGCCGCGATAAAGCTGATACGCACCGAAATGCTCGGCGCCGTCGACGATGAAGCGGCGAAGTTGGCGGCAACACGATTCCGCCGTGAGGCGGAGGCAGCGGCGAATCTGCGGTCGCAGCACACGGTGGAGCTGTACGATTTCGGTGTGACGGAAGATGGAACGCTTTACCTGGTGATGGAATTTCTCGACGGCATGGACCTGGAGAGTCTCGTTCGCGAGACGGGACCGCTGCCCGCGGGCCGTGTGATCCACATCCTGCGACAGGTTTGCGATTCTCTCGAGGAAGCGCACAGCCGCGGACTCGTACACAGGGATATCAAGCCGGCCAACATCCATCTGGGACTGGTCGGGCTCCATCACGACTTCGTGAAGGTGCTCGATTTCGGTCTGGTCAAAGAGGTCTCGAGTGTGAGTCCGGACACTTCAATGGCAACGATCCCCGGTCAGATGGCCCTGGGCACTCCTGCGTACATGGCGCCCGAGATGGCGCTCGGCGAGCCGGTCGACGGCCGCGCGGACATCTATGCGCTCGGTTGCGTCGCGTACTATCTGCTGACGGGTCATCTCGTCTTCGAGGCTGAGAAGGCCTTTCAGATGATCGCCAAGCACCTGCAGACTTCGCCAGTTCCCCCGTCGCAGCGAACCGATCAGCCGGTGTCTCCCCAGCTGGAGGACCTGATCCTCAAGTGCTTGGCGAAGGACGCCAGACATCGGCCTCAGAGTGCGGGCGAGCTTGCTGACGCGCTCACCCGAGTCCCCACAGACACCTGGGGCGAGGAAGAGGCCAGTCATTGGTGGATGACGCGTCGGTCTGTCGAGCAGTTGTCCTCGACTTCCGCAACGGGCCAGACCATGGGAATAGACAGCCCGGCGGTTGCCACAACTGCTCGGATTTGATGATGGCCACTGTGCAGAAGT
>Ga0193729_1001488_pt1 | contig 11968 bp, 8 predicted proteins | sample U1c2metaG_FD_143036 | JGI IMG/M metagenome (GOLD analysis project Ga0193729, IMG submission 143036) | Soil microbial communities from a riparian zone of the East river system, Colorado, United States - U1c2 | ecosystem: Environmental > Terrestrial > Soil > Riparian zone | place: USA: East River... | reverse complement strand
TTTTTGCACGAGTCGCTGCGAATATGTACGACAAATCTACCACAAAGACCACACAGACACAGGCGTCAGTTAGTCGCCTTGTTTTTACGAATCAGAATGTCTTTGGGTTTCTGCCTTCAGCGACCAGTGTTCGATGTCTCTGATCGCTAATTAGATGTCAGCGTGATTAGTCATGGCTTAGGAGCAGGGGATGAGTAAGGGAATTCGTAATCGGTAGTTCGCTCGCAAGGCTTCAGAGCGATCTCCTTTTTCAAAGCCTCGGCTGCGCGCAGGACTTTCGCGCGAAAGCTGCCGTCGCTCCTGGTTGACTTGATGGTCGTGGCGTCGATCTGTTCCGCTGGCTGCGCCAGCAACCAGAAGCGGCCGGGGGCAACGTTGGTGATGACAAAGGTTCCGTCGGCGGCGACTGCAGCTTCAAAAAATCGCAGCGGATTGTCGCTGTTCTCTCGTTCGGCCGGCGCCAAATAAATTCGCAGCGGCGGTAGACTTTGTCCCTCGGGGATTGTGACGCGACCGCGCAGGCTCGCGCCGCCCTCGGCAATTGCGATCGCGATGCCGGATATTTTTTCTCCTAATTTTATGGATATTCCGCTGCGGGCAATAGTCGATTCGGTTTTGGCGCCCGGCTTCTGATCCAACGCCACGTCTCTGAGGTACCAACCGGCAGCCGGCAGATGAACGTCAAACCGATAAGTGGCCGCTGACAAGTTACGATAATGGACCTCTCCTTTTTCGTTAGGCACAGCCTCGAACGAGCTTGAGGCAAATAGAGAAACCTCGGAGGTGTCCGCAGTTTTGTCTTTCGCTGCGCCGGATTTTTCTTCCGGTCGCGCGCGCCGCAAGACGATCATCGTTTCTTTCATCGCCGTATCGCGGCGGCGGCCGCAGTTCAATTTCGCGTCCGTCTCTATGTTGACCTGCGCGTCAACCGAGCCCATGGCCACCAGCGCAAGATCAAGGCCGGTTACGTCAGCGCCTCTGACTGCGATCTTACGTGCGGACGATGCGACTACTTCGTTATTTGGCCCACCGCCGCCGATCGCGCTGATTTCATATTCGCCGTCAGAAATTCCGTTCACCTGAAATGTTCTGTCAGGACCGGTCACAACTGCGGTTGTCATGACGACGCGGCTTTCGAGATCAATCAATCTCACGCTCGGAGTGAAAGGCAAAGGCGGCTGCGCGCCGGAGACTTTGCCGCTAACCGCATGACCGGGCTCGGCGCGATAGCGAATGTCCGCCGTGGCCTCCTGATCTGAGCGCACTACGATTTCGGCGGCAGTATCGCGAGTCGATGCGGGCGCGAAGGTCATCGCGTCGTTTGCGAAGGGATTCACCGATCCGAAATATTGGCCCTGACCACCGGCGGCAACAATGTAGGTGCCCGGCTGTAATCCGTAGATGCGATAGTAGCCGCGATCGTCAGTGAACTTAGGTTGAGCGAAGGCGGGCCTCGCAATTTTGTTTCCTTCAGTGTCGCGAATCTGATAAGCACGAACACTTATGTTTACCACCGGCTCGCCTGCGATGTTTGTAATAGTCCCCGCAATGACCGCTCCCTTGATCAAGGTCAGTTCAGCTCTGTCTCCCGCCCGATAGGTCGGCGTAGATTCACTCGGAAATTGAGCGACATATCCCGGCGCACTCAGAAAAACTCTGTACATGCCGGCATCGAGTCCCTGCACCCTGAACAACCCTTCGTTGTCGGTTGTCGTGCGGTGACCGCCGGGACCCCCGAAGGCGCTGAGAGACACATTAACGCCTGGGAGTGGCTGGCCCGATTCGCTGACGACGCGGCCGCTAATCGCATTGTCCTTCGTTTGCGCCGCAGGTTCTTGCGCAAACGCGGCCAGCGAACTCAGCACCGTGATCGCGAGCACGGATATTGTCTGAATGCTTTTCAATCTCATCAGGGCCCTTCCTTTGGAGTCAGGTCGAGCGTGAACAGGACCTCTGATTCGGAATCGTCAGTCACCGTCACAGTTTGTCGTTGGGTCCTGGGAAAGCCGCGCGGCAAAGGGTTCGCGGAACCAAACGATGCGATCTGAAGAATAACCTCATAAGTGCCGGTAGGAATGCTTTGAGCCACAAATCGGCCGCGCGAATCAACTTGCGCCGACGACACTCGGGCCATGTCGGTTGGACGTTGCACAGAAACGAAGATTAGGGCGTCAGCCGGCAGCGCGCCTCCTTCAACTTTTAGCTGGCCCTTAATAGCTCCGGTTCCGTACGCGAGAAAAACTCGAACGCCGGAGACACTTTGGCCGGGTGCGAGATCAATCCGGCGACCCGATGCGCGTTCGTGGACGATCCGAGAGATGGTAAGGCCTCTTGCCTCAGCCGAGGTTAAGCCGCTGATGTCGATCTGGACCTTACCCGGACGCAGGCCGTCGAGTTGAAACGTGCCGTCAGCCGCGATTTGCGAAGTCGTACCGCTCATAAAACTTTGAATTGAGCTCGGAGTTGGTTCCACAAAGCCCGACACGACCAATCTGGGAAACGTGGCCAGCGCCTTTTTATCGGTAATGCCATCTGTGACGATGACGCCGGAGATGCTCAACCCGCGTTGTGCTTTGATTTCCAAGTCCGCTATGTCGCCGTCCGTAACTTCAAAGGGAAGTGGGTCGCTGTATACCTTGGGGAGTTGATTGGACGTTTGATTGAACATCGAATTCGAACTAGCCATGATCGCGTAGCGGCCCGGGGCGACTCCCTCTAACCGAAACTGGCCCTGCGAATTAGTCGGCGTGTTCGGCGAGTAGGAGCCGCTGATGTAGGTTTGACTTTGATTCGTCTGCAGCGCGCCAAACGAGTAATCAACTCCCGGCAAAGGTTGATTTGTGTCAGCATCGACTATTCGTCCGGTCACGGTGAAGGTGCGCGAGCGGCCGCCGACGGTGATGTCAATATTCTTTGCTTCGGCGCCTTCGTTGAGATCTACGATCGAAGCTTTCGCAGCTTCGGCAGTGTTCCCATAATAAGTCCTCGGATAGTACCCGCCTCGCAAAGTGACGCTACGTCCGTCATCCCCTACGCTCACTTTGTAACGCGCGGCGGCCAATCCGTAAATTCGATAGATGCCGCGGTCGTCGGTACTGTACATGCCAAAGTTTGCCGGCCGCGAAGCCAGCCCTCGCGACGGCTCGCCTTTGTCATCGACCGGGGTTAGCGTGATGCGTTCTTCGATCAGTGGCTTGCCATCTGCGTCGACGACTCGACCGGTGATCACGCCGCCGCGCGTTAATTTAAAGTCGATGCCTTCGACAGTTTCATCGGCTGACAAATTAACGACTCGTCCCTGGCCGTACATTGGATTTGCGGGAAGTACGTATGTCGGCGCGACCGCACTCACGTTCAATTGCCCCGCGGCCAGTCCACTGATTCGGTATTTACCTTCGGCATCAGAAGTGACCTGGGCGACGACCGCCTGAGTATTGATGAGATTCACCGCGACCAAAACCCCCGGCGCGGGTTTCTCGCCGATCATTACCCGTCCGGTGATCGAAGATGTTGCTCTCGGTTTGACGTCAGGGGTCTGGCCGTAAACGCGGCTCAGCGAATGTGCGACCAGAGCAGTCGCGAGGATTGAAGAGAACCAAAGAAGCCGTTTGAGGCTGGCCATAGGGGATCCTCCGTTTAGAAAGGCTGGGCCAATTGTGGCCGTCATCATCGCACCGTCTTGCGTCCAGCGCAACACAATCGCTTCGGTATCCGGCCTCGCGAATTGGATACCAGGTTGCGAGTTAGACTACGGAGAAGCCGGAGCAACGTACGGCAGCGCAAAATCAGCTATTTCCTCACAAGGCTTTAGAGTGACTGCTTTCTTCAGTGCTTCAGCATCCTGCAAAATCTTCGCCCGCAAGGTTCCATCCTGCCGAACTGATTTCGTTGATGCCTGATTATTAACTTCCGCTGGTCGCATAACGATCCAATATTTTCCAGGCGCGATATTGTCGAAGGCGAAACTTCCGTTGACCTCGGGCCGGGCTTCATAAAATCTCAGGATATTTTCAGCCGCGTCTCGTTCCGCGGGAGCCAGATAAACACGGACCAACGGCGACAGCGACTGTCCTTCGCCGGTCGAGATGTGTCCGCTCAATTTCGCCGCGCCTTCTGTGATTGTTACCAATAAACCGGATACGTGTTGACCCGAAGTGAGCGTCAGTCCATCTCGAGGCACGTTCGGATTCTTTGCGATCGGATCCAATGTCATCGATCGCACGTACCAGCCTGAGGCCGGCTCGCGAGGCTCGATCCGGTACGCTCCCGCCTGAAGATTGCGCATCGTGAAGGTTCCTTTTGCATCGACGAAGGCCTGGCCGGACGAACTTTGAAAATGCAGCGGAACATCGACGCGCACAGGATCTTTTGCGGACGTTGATGTCTTTCTTTCGGGCTCGTAACGGCGTGCGAACATCATTGTTTCCAGCAATGCCGATGACGGTCGCTTTCCGCAAAGCGCTTTGGGATCATTTTCGAGTATGACGTGGCCGTCGATGGTCGCGAGCGCACTCACCGACAGAAGTATTTCCGTTAGATCAGAGCCCTGCACCTTGACGCGCGTCGGCGGAGACATCAACTCCCCAGTCGAGCTGCTCTGCGATGCGTACAATTCATAGTCGCCGTCGGGAACGCCAAAGAAAGCAAAGGCAAATTTATTGTAAGAGAGACTGGTGGTCGAGCCGATCTCAGTACGACTGCGAACATCAAACAATGAAACCCACGCGCTCCACAAAAATGGACCTTCATATTTGATCGTACCCGCAACCCTGCCACTGATCGCGTGGCCTGGCTCGGCGCGATATTGAATATCAACCGTAAGTTCGTCGCCGCTGTTCAAGGTAACTTCAGAGGCCGTATCGCGGGTCGAGGACGGCGCGTAGGTTGGCGAGTCTTTTTCGAAGGCCGTGGGTGGAGCGTCGCGACCAGCGCCTCCCGGACCGCCGGCGGAAATCACGTACGTACCCGGAGTCAAACCATAGAGGCGATAAACGCCGCGATCGTCCGTCAGCCGATCGCCTGACCCGTTGGGGAACTGAATGACCTTGCCTTCCTGATCGCGCACCCGCACAGCTCTCACTAGAGTAGCGATCAGCGGCTCGCCATTCGAGTCTTTGACCACGCCGGTGATGACGCCGCCTTTAATCATCGTCAAGGTCACCGAGTCACCGGGATGATAGTAGGTAGGACTACCCTGCAGCGGCTCGCTTACGTAACCCGCCGCACCAGCAGACACGTAATAAAGACCAGGTTCGAGGGCGTCGGTCCTGAACGTACCGTTGCCATCGACGCGCGGACGAGTCTGCGAAACCCTCTCCGCGCCCATCCGCGAAACAACGACACGAGCATCACTGATTGCCGCGCCGTTTGTTGATATTACGCGGCCGGAAATAATCGCCGCGGTTGTGTTGTCGCTCGGGATGGGCGCCTGCGCGCGCAGCGCGGATACATGAAGCAAGAGAGCGACGACGATTCCCGCTCCACGAAATAGCATCCGGCTCAACGCACTTCGGGAACCGATCATGGCCCACCCTCTTTCGCGTTCAAATCGACAACAAAGTTGAGCTCAACTTCCGCGCCATTGACGACGTTCACGAATTGTTTTTGTGGTTTTGGTGGTCGTTGGCTGGGTGTCGGACCGAACGGAAGCATCTCGAGCGTGCACTCATAGGTGGCGGGCGCAAGTTTGGTGATGACGAACCGGCCACGGGCATCAGCGCTTGCACCGCCGGCGAATGATCGCGTGCCCTCACGCCAACAACTGATGTCTAATTGATAGCCATCGGGCAGCGTTCCACCTTCAAATTTCACAGTGCCGCGAATTACGCCGGTCCCGAAAGCAACGACCACCCGAACTCCGGCGACGGATTGGCCCGGCCCGATTTCAAAACCCTGTGTGGCCACCACGCCATCTTTTTCAATCCGAACAATCGTCGGCCGCTGTGATGCGTCGCGGTTGGAAACTCCAATCAGGGCGCGGCCCGGTCGTAGTCCGATGATCTGAAAACTGCCGTCGGCCTGTACTTTGCTTCTTCCGCTTGAACGGATGGTCGATCCGTTTACGCGCATGTCTTTAGGAAAGACGTTTGCTGAGACCTGCAGCTCAGGAAGCTGCGCTAATACATCTCGCAGGTCGATGTTCTCGCCGGCGATCGTTCCGCTGATGCTCGATCCTTGCGTGGCTTTGATTTCCAAACCAGAAACATCTTTATCGACGACCTCGAAATAGATCGGATCGCTATAAACACCCGCACTGCTGTAATCGGAAGACACATAGACGCCGTAGCGTCCGGAAGCCAATCCCAGCAAGTTGAATTTTCCATCGGCGCCGGTCGAAGTACCCGTGAACGCGCTTGAAAATCCCCCGTCACCTCTCGCCGTCATTAAGGTGACATTGGTGCCGGGGACGGGCGCGCCTGTTTCGTCATCCACAACGCGACCGGTAACGCTGTAGGTGTCCTCGTGCCGGTTCACCCGGATATCGATGTTAGTCGCTTGAGCGCCCGCAAGCACCTCGACAATGTCTGCCTTACTCGTATCAATCACATCCGGGTAATAAGTCAGCCGATAAATCCCTGCGCGGCAGTGCGGCCGACGCTCACTTTGTATTTGCCGGCCGGCAAGCCGTAAATGCGATAGACACCGCGATCATCGGTCTGATACATCTGGCCGATGGGAACGGGTGGCCTCATGCGCGTGTTTGGGCCATCCTGGATCGGATGCAAGGAAACCGTCTCTTCGACAATCGGTTTGTTGTCTGCGTCCGTGACGCGACCCGTGATGACGCCGCCGCGGGCAAACCTCAGATCGATTCCGGAAACATCTTCGCCCGCTAACAGCAGAATGTCTTTGCTAGCACCCACGTCGTTGGAGGAAAACGGCGATTCAGCGTTAGGGTCGACAGAGGTTAGGTTGCCAGTCAAGATCGCGACTTGATAGCTTCCCGGCGCCAATCCAGCCAGCTTAAAGGAACCTTCGCTGTCTGTTTTTACCTGCGTCGTGGGAACGCGGCGGATTGCCTCGGCACTAAAAGCCGCCACTGCGATACCGGCCGCAGCTTTTCCATCAACGATAATGTGACCGGAGATAAAGCCGGTCGCTTTCTGAGTTGTACCGGCGGATTGGCAGTTCGCGACTGAGGCCGCAACGATGACGATCGCCGCAATTAGAATTGATGAGAGGGCATACCGCATTTGTTACCCAGGACATTCAGCGATCATCCGATGCGTGAGAGCAGCCTGCTTTGGATGGGCACGGGAATCCTCCTACGAGCTTTGAGTTCGGCCCTGAATCGCCCGGATCATTTCACCGTCTGCGTATCAAAGCAAGTTTCAAACGCATAATGATTGCGCTAGTCTGAATGCGCGTTACCTTGTAGAATCATCGCGACGAATAAAATGCTATGGCCGTACTGAAAGTTACCGACGCCAGCGGACGCCAGGCGCAACACCAACTCAATAACCGCGTGAACTGCATGATTGGGCGCGCGCCTGACAATCAGATCGTGCTCGATGACCCGCGTGCCTCACGACATCACGCGCACATCAGGGCGACCGAGGACGGCTCGTTCATGCTCGTCGACGGGGTAATCGCCAATGGCCAGATCAAACGCAGCGCGAACAAAGTCTTCGTCAATGGCGAACAAAAATTCGAGCATCCGCTTAAAGATGGCGATCGCGTCACTATTGGCGCCAGCACGTTGCGCTTCGAACAGCCAAAGGAAGAGCGCACCGCTGATTTAAGTTACGACGACAAACCGCTCGGTCACACACAGTTGCTAATGTCCGCGAAGGACGTGTTGACGACAGTCCTGCGCCAATCCGATCCGGGGATTAGCGGTGGCACAGTCGTGCCGCGTGGTGACAAAGTACTTGAATCACTGCAACGCAAGGCGAACATCCTTAGCGAGATTTACGAAATGAGCAAAGCGCTCGGCGCCGGGTTCGATCTCGATCGCATTTTTAAGATGGCGACCGACATCATTTTCAGATCGACGCCTGCTGATCGAGTAGTTGCGTTGCTTTCCGAAGGCCTCGTCACTGAACAAAACGCTGACAACGCCAAGTTGTTCCCGATTGCGACGCGCGCGCGCGATGAAAAGTTAGAAGCGCACGCACGCAAGATGACCATCGGCCGCACGATCACCCGCAAGGTGATGAAGGATCGCGTGGCGCTTCTGTCACAGGACGCCGCCGCCGACGAGCAATTCGCGGGCGTTGATTCGATTGTGTCGCAAGGCGTGCGCTCGACGATCTGTGCGCCGCTGTTTACCGAGGCCGGAGTGCACGGGGCATTGTATGCGGATCGACTTGATCCCTTCTCAGCTTTCAAACCCGACGATCTCGAATTGATTAGCGCCGTCGCAGCGCAAACGGCCATTGCGGTCGAGAACGTCCGCGCGCACGAACGCCTGGCAAAGGAAGAAGTGGCGCGCGCTAATTACAGCCGCTTTCTGCCGGAATACGTTGTCAAGCAGATGCTCGAGAATCCAGAGTCGTTCAAGCTCGGCGGCGTCACGCAAACGATTACGGTGCTGTTCGCGGACATTCGCGGCTTCACTCGCATTTCAGAACACGCGGCACCGGAACAAATCGTGCAGTTGCTCAATCGCTACTTCTCAGCGATGACCGACATCATCTTTGCGCACGGCGGGACGCTCGATAAGTACCTGGGCGATGGGTTGATGGCCTTGTTTGGCGCGCCGACGGTGACGCCGAAAGACGCCGCGAATGCTATCGCTGCCGCGGTCGCGATGCAGCGTCGCATGCTGAGCATTAACGACGAGTTGCGCGCCGAAGGCTTTCCGGAAATCGGCATCGGAATCGGATTGCACACCGGCGAAGTCATCGTCGGCTATATTGGCTCAGAGCGCCGATCGGAATACACCGCGATCGGCGATGCCGTTAACACCTCGTCGCGTTTGGAATCAAACGCCAAGGCCGGTGAAATCCTCGTCAGTGAAGTGACTGCCCAAGCCGCCCGTTCGCGTTATCAATTGGCTCCCCGCGATCCGATCACCGTGAAGAACCGCGAACAACCCGTGCCGCTGTTTGAGGTCGAATGGGAACATCAGGTGAGCAATGCGTGAGTTGGCAAAGGGCAACGACGTAATAAGTAGCTTTGCGCTACTCTTCACCGCGTAGCGGTGGTTTGAATTTAGCCCGGCCTTTCAAGGCCGGGAGTAGCCCAGCATCGTCGCGTTAGCGACGGCTGAAACATACCCTCAATCGTCGCTAACGCGACGCGACTCAACAAGTCTCTTTGATCCCGGCCTTAAAAGGCCGGGCTAAATTCAGCCGTCGCTCTGCGACGAAGCAGAACATTAGCTACCCTGATCGATTATTTGGGCAAAGCCTAAGAAGCGCTTCAGATTAACGACTGGAACATTCGCCAGACCCACGCGTCTAACGCTTTGCTCTTTTGCTCTTCGCCCTTTGCTCTTAGCCGCTCATGAACCTTCCGGGAATCTTCAAGCGACAAATTCTCGTCGCGCGCGTCTATGGCATTCCGGTGCGCATAGACTATCGCTGGTTCATTGTGTTCGCGATGAGCGTCGCCCTGATCGCCGCCAACGTCCGCAAGTATCCGCTGCAACTCGGCACCTTCAGAATTCCACCCATGGGTGACGCGCTGGCGTGGACCCTCGGTATCGTCACGACCCTCGCGCTATTTGTTTCCGTCTTTGGTCATGAACTGTCTCACGCGTTGATGGGACGAACCGAAGGAATTGAGATTGAAGAGATCGTATTACATCCCTTTGGCGGTCTCGCGCGTTTGAAAACTCAACCCGAGAATCCGAAAGCGGAGTTTCGCATTGCGGTCGCTGGTCCGGCCGCGAGCTTTCTGTTTTCACTGATCGCGTTCGGGGGAATGGTGCTGACTGCTACGCTGCACTTCGATTTCGGGACTTCATTTTTCTTTTTCATCGGCGCAGGAAACCTTTTGCTGGCGGTATTCAATTTGTTTCCCGGTTATCCGCTCGACGGCGGCCGCGTGCTGCGAGCGATTATCTGGAAACGTAGCGGCAACATTCGCGAGGCAACCAGAATCGCCGGCTTCTGTGGCCAATTGATGTCGGTGGTGTTGATCGCTTTCGGAGTTTATATGGCGCTGGCGCCGACATTCCGCGCGTATTTTATGGGCCTGTGGTCTGTTCTGGTCGGTGTTTTCTTGTTAGGCGCCGCGACCAGCGTCGTGCGCAGCACTCGCGATTCAGCGACGGTGGCCCAGGCGATGTCGCCGCCCATCGCCATCGAACCCGATCTTCCTATCACTCGTTTTGTCGATGAAATTCTTCCCCTTCATCGCCAGGTCACTTTCCCTGTCGCGCACGAGCGGCGCTTGCTCGGAATTCTTTCGCTGGAAGATTTGAAAAAGATCCCGCGTGAGAAATGGCGCAGCTTACGCGCTCGCCAGGTGATGCGAACAGTCGACCCGCAACTCTTCGTTCCTGAGAATGCGACTGTCGAAAGCGTGAACGAGTTGCTTGAACACAATGGCGTCGGCGCGGTTGGCGTACTGAATGGATCGGGCGAACTTGTGGGCTTCCTGCGCCGAGGGCGTTTGCGCAAGAAATAGTCACCAATCACCGTTGCCTCGCGCCCATTTTTCCGCGATAATCCAAAGCGGAGCGTCCGTTAACTAAAGGCCCGGCGCGACCATCTGCGGGGACCCTTTCCGGCAATTGGTTTTGTTAGGACGACTGATGCGAAGCTGACATCAGACGCTACTCGACTAAGCAAATGCTGCTGCTCTTGATACCAGTCAGGGAATACATTGCGCGGTTGGCCGAACCGCGTTCGCTCGCGGACGTCGTGCTTGTTTTCTTTGTCGTTTACGGCGTGCTGAAGCTGTTGCGCGGCACCCGAGCAGCGCCGATGGCAGCGGCTATCGGAGTGTTTGCGTTTCTCTATTGGCTGGCAGTTTATGAAGGTCTAACGACACTCGAATTTGTGTTGCGAGGTGCGTTGCTTTACATCGGCGTCGCCATCATTGTGCTGTTTCAAACGGAGATTCGCCAGGCGCTGATAACGTTCGGCAATAGATTTCGCGTTCCGTTCACGCGCCGGCATCGCGGACAATTTGGCCAAAGCATCTATGATGAAATTGTCCTGGCGGCGACAACGCTGGCGTCGACCAAGACAGGCGCACTAATCGTCATCGAGCGCAACGTTGGTTTGAAGGGAATCGTCGATGCGGGCGTCAGTCTTGATGCGGAATTGGGTTATGACTTGATCGTTTCGATTTTCAATCCAGCTTCGCCGCTGCACGATGGAGCAGTGATTGTGCGCGGTGATCGGATCGCGGCAGCTTCGTGTTTCTTGCCGCTATCGGTGAATCCTTTGACAGCGAAGGAACTCGGCACGCGCCATCGCGCGGCGCTGGGCATCACGGAAGACTCAGACGCCGTCGCGATCGTGGTGTCAGAAGAAACTGGCTTGGTCTCGTTCGTGCGCCGCGATTTACAAAGAAATTGAAGGTCAGACGGCGGCCAGAAAACCGATGATCGATCCGCACGCGACTGAATCAGCCGAAGTGGAAGGTATGACGTAGAGATCGATGACTTCAACGCCAACCAAACCATCGAGGAGCATTCCAGAATGGCTCAGGCAAATCTTCATGGAAGATTGGAGCCTGAAACTTTTAGCGCTAACGATTACTTTGGCGCTTTGGTTTTTCGTGTCGGCGCATCAATCCGAACGCGAAGTACTGGTTGAGCCGCAGATCGAAGGAAAGCCCGCGCCAACTTTTGAAGTGAAAGAAATTGTGATTACGCCAAGCAAAGTTAAGGTGCAAGGCCGCGCCGACCGGCTAAACACAATTGAAAAAGTGACCCTGCCGATTTCAGTTGACGGCCGACGCGAAAGTTTTGATATGCCGCACATTAAACTGCCGATGTCTGATCCTAACGTCGAGCCACTCAACACGGTCAATGTTCACGTGACGATCATGGCGGGCTCAAATTCAA
>Ga0193729_1001486_pt1 | contig 11970 bp, 8 predicted proteins | sample U1c2metaG_FD_143036 | JGI IMG/M metagenome (GOLD analysis project Ga0193729, IMG submission 143036) | Soil microbial communities from a riparian zone of the East river system, Colorado, United States - U1c2 | ecosystem: Environmental > Terrestrial > Soil > Riparian zone | place: USA: East River... | reverse complement strand
CCCTTCTTCATCGTCGCGCACCGAAAGAACGATGACCGGCACCTGACTCCATTCGCGCAAACGCCGCAGCACATTCACGCCATCGGAATCGGGAAGTCCGAGATCGAGCAGGACAACATCGGGCCGTCGGGTGGCCGCATCCGTCAGACCCTGCGCGGCGGTTTCGGCCTCATGCACCAGATAGTCAGCCGATTCCAGAACGACGCGTAGCAGACGCCGAATCTGCACTTCGTCATCGATGACTAACGCAACCGGCTTCACGCGGTCGCTTCCGAGGGCAGTCGCATCGGCTCACCGAGGGGCAGACGAATGGAAAAACGCGCGCCGCCGCCCTCTCGATTTCGCACGACGATCTCGCCCGAGTGCGCTTCGATCAATTGACGCGCGATCGAAAGTCCCAAGCCGAGACCGCCTGGGCGCGTGCGCGGGCCACGATAAAATTTTTCAAATACCTTGCGCTCTTCGCCAGGGGCAAGACCCGGCCCATGATCGGCAACGGAAATAACAAGCATCGAATCATCGCGCGCCGCGCTGAGATCGATTGGCAAGTTGCCATGCCCAACCGCATTCGAGAGCAAAGCGCCCAATGCCTGTTGAATCAGGCGAGAGTCGACGAAAATGGTCGGCAAATTTTTGGCGACGTTAATTCGGACGGCGTTGTCGTTCAATCCTGCAGCCGCGACCGCCTCGCGCAAAAGATCGGCCGGTTCGCACCATTCCCGAACCGGCTGGAGCAGACCGGATTCGAGGCGGGTCGCATCGAGCAGATGATCAACCGTACGAGTGAGGCGCCGGACAGCCTGCTGCAACTCCGCGCGATCAGATTGCTGCTGTTGCAGCGCGCCCGACATCGCGGCCAGTGGAGTCTTCAATTCGTGCGAGACGGAATCGAAAAGTGCTTTCTGTAATTTCTGCGATTGACGCGCGACCTGCGCGGTCCGGCTCTCTTCCAGTGCGCGTTCCTTGTTCACAAAGAGTGCAAGCTGCGCGGCGAAGGCATCGAGCAATTCGCGCTGCTCAAGCGTGGGCGAACGATCGAGCCGCACGGTGAGCACACCTTCGGCGCGGTCGCCGGTGACGAGGGGAATGTGCAACGCGTCGGCATCGGGGAGTGTGTCAGTCGATCTTCCCGCGCTCTGTTTTTTTTGAAACGCCCACGCCGCGACGCTTTCATCTTTGCTCGAAGGCGCGAAAGTACCGGCGGAATGACAGGAAAGACCACTTTCGTCGCGCAACCAAACGGCGGCGTCGGCTTGGAAAGACTCTTTGATTAACGACAAGATCTTCGGCAGCGCTTCAGCAAGATCGGTGCTGGCGGCGAGCGCGCGGGTGAAACGATAGAGCGCGGTAGCGCGCTCTTCCCGGCGGCGTTCCGATTGTTCGCGCTCGCGCAATTGGGTGGCGAGATGGCCGATCACGAGCGCGATGACGAAATACGCGCCGAACATCATGAAGTCGTGAAAGTGCGTGATGTAAAGGGTGAAGCGCGGCGGAATGAAGAGAAAATCCCAGAGCAACGCGCTGAGGGCGGCGAGAAAAAGCGTTGGCCACCGGCGTAATCGTGTGGCGGCGAGAACGACGGCGAGCAAATAGAAAAGCGAAACAGCCCAGTAACCGGTGTAATCGAAGATGGACAACGAGAAGGCGGTTACGACCGCGACGATGGCAAGTGCGAGGCCAAAGTCGCGCCACGGTGCGCGGGCCAACCGTTCCTCGATTGTTTCGCCCCGCCACGGCGGGGCCGATTCGTCCGCCGGGATCATATGGATGTCGATGTTGCCACTGTTGCGCATGAGCCAGCGCAGCGGGTCGCGTTTCAAAAAGCTTGTCCATCGCGAACCGAGCGGTTTGCCGATTACAATCTGCGTGACGTTGTGTTGACGGGCGATGCGGAGCAACGCTTCGCCGATATCGGTGCCGGGCGTGGAAATCACTTCCGCGCCGAGCTGGCGCGCGAGCGCGAGATAACGAGTCAAGCGTGTTTGCTCCTCTTGCGAAAGCGGGCGCGGCTGCTCGATGTTGGCGACAATCCATGACGCCTCCATCGAGGCAGCCAGCCGCCGGGTGTAGCGAATCAGTCGCTCTGAATATGGACTGGCACTGACGGCGACAAGCAAACGATCGCTGCTTTTCCATGGCCCGACGATTTTCTCTTCGGACATGATGTCGCGCAGATCGCGATCGACATGTTCGGCGACCAAGCGCAGTGCCATCTCGCGTAAAGCGGTCAGGTTACTTTCCCGGAAGAAATTCTTGGCCGCCCATTCCGCGCGTTCGCCGAGATAAACTTTTCCTTCAGCCAAACGTTGGCGTAGTTGCTCCGGCGTTAGATCGACAAGAACGATTTCATCGGCAAGATCGAGAACTGAGTCCGGAACCGTTTCGCTGACGGTGATACCGCTGATTTGTCTAACGGTATCGCTACGGCTCGCGACGTGTTGCACATTGAGCGTGGTGTAAACACTGATGCCAGCATCGAGCAGCTCGATCACATCCTGGTAGCGTTTCGGATGGCGCGATCCCGGTGCATTGGTGTGGGCAAGCTCATCGACCACGGCTAACCCGGGATGCCAGGTGAGAATGGCGTCGAGATCCATCTCGGTGAGCGTCGTGCCGCGATACTCGACCTGGGTGCGCGGCATGATTGGCATTCCCTCGACCAACGCTTCCGTTTCTTTGCGGCCGTGTGTTTCGACGATGCCGACGACAACTTCGCATCCCTCCCCTTGCTTTTGCCGCGCCGCTTGCAGCATGGCGTAGGTCTTGCCCACGCCAGGCGACATCCCGAAGAAAATCTTCAGTTTGCCGCGGGTGGACGCCGTCTCTTCGCGCTTCATGCGCGCGAGAATCGCGTCTGGATTTGGCCGGTCTACCTCGCTCATCCCTCCGGCATCTTACGCCATCTCACCGTTTTGAAAAAGTGAGCGCGAATCTCCGGAGGACGATTAATCGCGATTTAGACGTTTGGCGTTCTTGCTAGCAGAAGCTTTCTTGAAAATCGAAATAGAAACGAACGACAGCGCAAACATGCCCATTGTCCCAATGACGAGAAAAAGATTATGCATAAATTATTAGGCTAGAAGGTTACGATAAAGTCGATTCCCGCGGTAAACTGGTCGCGATCGCTTGAGTTGTTAAACGGCCGCGTGTCGTTAAGCGAGCGGTCGTATCGAATCTCGGGCCGGATCGCCAGACCCGCCAGAGGCTTTGGCATCGGCGGTTTGATGTTTACGCCGGCTGTAATCGCCCCATAGGTGGTCTTCCCGCCGCCGACGGTGCGCGGATCGATGGTTGGCTCCCCTTCCAGAGCGCGCATCGGGTCATGGGTGTTGGCAAACGAGACCACGTAAAAGCCCTTTTGATCGCTGAAGACTTCACCGCGGATTCCGGCAGTTAACCAACTGTTGATGGCATAGGTAAAATATTGGGCAATGCCGTAGGCGTCAGCATCGGCACCGTCGTCGCGCGCATAGTTGAGATCGGTGATGGAGGTAAGCTTGTCGGTGATCTTCCAAGTGGTTGTAATCGCGTTGAGATAGCGCTGATCGTGATTGTTGTTTGGCGTCTCAGGACCGATGTGGGTCGAAGCCGCAATAACGAGTTTGCCCTCGTTGAAGTTGAGACCGATCCCGCCGTGGAAGGCCAGCGAGTCGTTATTATCGTCGATGCTGGTGTTCACTCCCCGCGTAACGCCCCCCATCACGTCCAGCCACTTGGTTGCGTGCAAGGTGGCGAGCCCACCGGTGTGGTTAAATGGAATGCCAAAATTAAAGATGTAGGTGTGCGAATAGAAGAAGTTCGTTCGCGGATCGATGGTCTCCGCGCCTTCCAGCGTGACGAATTTGCCCAGCTTTAGATCGAGACCGCCATCCGTTAGCAACGGCAAGTGCAAACTAAGATACCCTTCGACCAGGTCCGGTTGCACGATCGAAGTAGACGCGGTGTCGCTGAATAAACCAAGCGAGTGGATGAAACGCGCGTCGCTGCCGTACATGAATTGCAACTTGAAACCCCAATCGAACTCGCCGGGCTGCGGGGCAAGCGCGCGCTCGAAATTAATCACGAGTTGATTCAGCAGCGGTTCATTCGCCCGATCGTCAAAGAAACGTCCGAAGTTCTGATTATCTTGCGGGCTGGCAGGATTGAAGGTGATCCCACTGTCGATCCAACCGGAAATCTTGAAGCGTGGCGCCGGAGTGGGCGAAGCTGTTTCGCTTTCGCCCGCCACAGCGGTCGTGACGAGGCAAAGCGCTAGGCAAAAAGTAAAAAGCGGTTTCATAAATGAGTATTCGAGTGGTTTTATCTGCGCCGTTTTGGTTTCCAGAGCGGATTTGGGAGAAACCAGGTCCACATAAGCCGGTAGTGGAGTTGCGGATCACTATCGACGTCCCCATCCGGGGTTGTTTCGGCTGCACAGCAAATTTCACCGCGACCGAGCGCCAGCGGGGCACGCGGCGTATAATTCGTCGGCCGATCAAACTTGCTATGACCGTTGATCAAACTTTGTGTGACCTCAACTTTTTTTGCGTCACCATTCTGGGAGAAGGCTAATGGGAAGAGAAAGAAGACATAGGTTCTGTGTTTGGCGACGGGCGGTGCTCGATGATGGGCAACGAATCGTCTAAGTATTTCGATGGCTACCGAATAAAGATTCACGTTTGCTCAGGGCTGGGTACCAACCTGATCGAGCGCGTGGTTGAGCGTGAGCACGTTCACACCGGGCTCTCCGAGAAGACCGAGGTCGCGACCGTCCGTGTTTTGGTCAATCAACTCGCGCAGTTTCTCCTCGCTCACGTCGCGAGCTTTGGCCACGCGTGGGGTTTGGAGCTCGGCGTTGCGCAAACTGATGTGAGGATCGAGGCCGCTGCCGGATGTGGTCACGGCATCGGCTGGCACGACTTCGCTTTCCTTTAAGCCGTTTTCTTTTCGGTAGGCGGCGACACGATCTTTGATGGCGTCATTTAGCTTTTGTGAAGTCGGCCCAAGATTACTACCGCTGGAGTTCGCGGCATCGTAGCCGTTGCCGGCGGCGGAAGGACGCGGGTGAAAATATTTGTCGGCGGTGAACCCCTGCGCGAGCAGCTTCGAACCGCGCACGGTGCCATCCTTATCCAGAATCAAGCTGCCGTTCGCCTTGTCGCGAAAGAGCGCCTGTGAGATTCCAAAAACGACGAGCGGATAAAGGCCGCAGCAAACGATTGCCAGCACCAACGTGGCGAAGACTGCGCCGCGAATTTCAGAAAAGAATGCCTTCATAATTAACTCCTGAAAACTTCAGTGATTCGTAGCGAATCGAATTGCCTCTCATTAACACCGGGCTTCACCCCGATGATAAGGCGACGATGATAACGCCAAACCGTTTCAACGGTTTTCGCGTGTTGGAAAAAACCGCTGAAGCGGTTCTGGCGCGCGTGATCCGCTTCCACACCCGGCTGAAGCCGGGTGTTAATGAGAGATTCATCGCAAACGAACTGGAGAAGGGACGCAATCATACGAGTCTCAGACCGGTGATGATGAGATCGATGAGCTTGATGCCGATGAACGGCACGATGACGCCGCCGAAGCCATAGATGAGCAGGTTGCGCTGGAGAATTGCGAGGGCGCCCATTGGTTTGTAGGCCACGCCGCGAAGTGCCAGCGGAATCAGAGCGATGATGACGAGGGCGTTGAAAATGACAGCGCTGAGAATGGCGCTGGTCGGGCTGTGCAGCTGCATGACGTTGAGCGGAGCGATGGCCGGAAAGGTCGCCATCAACATGGCGGGAATAATCGCGAAATATTTCGCCACATCGTTCGCGATACTAAACGTCGTTAGCGAGCCGCGGGTGATGAGCATTTGTTTCCCGATCTCTACGATGTCGAGAAGCTTGGTCGGGTTGCTGTCGAGATCGACCATGTTGCCGGCTTCGCGCGCTGCTTGGGTTCCGGTATTCATCGCCACGCCGACATCAGCTTGAGCAAGCGCGGGCGCATCGTTCGTGCCGTCGCCGGTCATGGCGACGAGATGACCATCGGCTTGTTCCTGACGAATGCGTTTCAGTTTTTGCTCGGGCGTCGCCTGCGCCATAAAATCATCCACGCCCGCCTCAGCCGCGATGGCCGCGGCCGTTAGCGGATTATCCCCGGTGATCATCACCGTTTTGATTCCCATCCTGCGCAATTGCGCGAACCGGTCCTTGATTCCGCCTTTGACGACGTCCTTCAATTCGATCACGCCGAGCGGCATCATGTCGGATGCGACAACGAGCGGAGTTCCGCCGCGATGAGAGATTTCATCTACTGTCCTGGTTACGGCCTGCGGAAAAACTCCGCCGGCTGATTCGACAAACGCGCGCACATTTTCCGAGGCGCCCTTGCGCACGCGCATGGTCGGTTCGGTGTTGGTGGAGTGAAGATCAATGCCGCTCATGCGAGTTTGCGCGGTGAACGGAATGAAGGTGGCGTGCAGCTCGTGCATCTCGCGCGCGCGCAATCCGAATTTCTCTTTGGCGAGAACGACGATGCTGCGGCCCTCAGGCGTTTCATCGGCGAGCGAACTCAGTTGCGAAGATGCGGCGAGGTCTTCTCCCGCAACGCCGGGCGCGGGATGAAATGCGACTGCCATGCGGTTGCCAAGCGTAATCGTGCCGGTTTTGTCGAGCAGCAGGACATCGACATCCCCGGCCGCTTCAACGGCGCGTCCGCTCATCGCCAGCACGTTGCGCTGAAGCACGCGATCCATCCCGGCGATGCCAATGGCACTGAGCAAGCCGCCGATCGTCGTCGGAATCAGGCAAACGAGTAGCGCTACCAGAACAGGGATAGAAAATTCGGTCGCGGAATAAATGCCGAAGGGCTTTAACGTCACGCAAACGAGCAGAAAGATGAATGTCAGCGCTGCGAGCAGAATCGTTAGCGCGATCTCGTTAGGCGTTTTTTGACGGCGCGCACCTTCCACTAGAGCAATCATACGGTCGAGAAAACCGGCACCCTTTTCCATCGTTACGCGGATAACAATGCGATCGCTGAGCACGCGCGTCCCGCCGGTGACCGCGCTGCGGTCGCCGCCGCTTTCGCGAATCACCGGAGCGGACTCGCCGGTGATGGCAGCTTCATCGACGCTGGCGATTCCTTCCACGACGTCGCCGTCTGCGGGAATGACATCGCCTGCCTCGCAAACGACGAGATCGTCCTTCTGTAAAATCGGTGCGGGGACCTGTTCTTCATGCCCGTTGCGCAGCCGGCGTGCCATTGTTTCCTTCCGCGCTTTTCGCAGACTGGCGGCCTGGGCTTTGCCGCGCCCCTCCGCAACCGCTTCAGCGAAATTGGCGAATAGGACGGTGAACCACAGCCAGATCGCGAGTTGCGCAACGAAACCGCGCAACGCCGGTTGGGAGGTAAAGATTCCGACAGTGGTCAGGGTCGCGCCCACCATTGTCACAAACATGACCGGGTTTTTGATCATCAGACGCGGGTTGAGCTTTTTGAAAGCATCGATGATCGCCGGGCCGGCAATGTTCCAATCAAAGAGAGAAGGAGCTTTCTGCTTCATACAAAACAGCCTGGTCGCAAGGTGATCGTGTTAGCGGGAACTCCGCTCCCATTAACACCTGGCTTCAGCCAGGTGTGCCGCGTCCCTGGCAAATGCGGAGCTGTTTCAACAGCTTCACGCGATGCCACGAAAAACCGTTGAAACGGTTTCGCGTTCGACAGGGCCCTAATCACCCAACTGAAGTTGGGTGTTAATGAGACGGAAGTTGCTTGCAGCATAGAAAAAGTGAATTAGGTCAAAAGAGTTTTCCCTGAAGGTTGAGGAAATGCTCAACTACCGGTCCAAGGGTGAGCGCCGGGAGAAAATTCAGCGCACCGATCAACAGGACCGTGCCGAGCAAAAGAATGAGGAAGGTGCCGCCGGAAACCGGGAACGTGCCCGCGCTGGCTGGCGCAACTTTCTTCTGCACCAGCGAACCGGCCAAGGCCATGATTGGCACGATCATCAAGAACCGCCCGAACAGCATGTCGAGACCGAGCGTGGTGTTGTACCAAGGCGTGTTGCCTGACAGTCCCGCGAAGGCGCTGCCGTTGTTTCCCGCGCCCGAGCTAAACGCATAAAGAATCTCGGTGAGTCCGTGCGGACCGTTGTTGTTCAGACCCGCCAGGCCCCACTTGCTCACCACCGCCCAGGCCGCAAATCCCAAAATGGAAATCGCGAGGATGAGCAACGATAACATTGCCATCTTGACGTCGTAGGCTTCGATTTTCTTGCCAAGATATTCCGGCGTGCGCCCAACCATTAAGCCCGCGATGAAAACCGCGAGCACAACAAAGACCAGCATGCCGTAGAGGCCGGCGCCGACACCGCCGAAAATGATTTCGCCAAGCTGAATGTTAAATAGCGGGACGAATCCACCAAGCGCGGTGAACGAGTCATGCATCGAATTGACCGCACCGCAGGATGCGTCGGTCGTGATGGTGGCGAAAAGCGCGGAGCTGAAAATGCCGAACCGCACTTCCTTGCCTTCCATGTTGCCGTCGGCGGCGGCAACGCCGAGTTGTTGATGAATCGGATTGCCGGCGCTCTCGGCCCACCAGCAGAGCAGCACGCCACCGACAAACAAGATCGACATCGCGGCCCAAACCGTCCAGCCGTGCTTCTGGTTTTTGACCATTCGACCGAGGTAATAAGTGAGCCCGCTGCCGATCGAGAAAATGGATAGCATCTGGATGAAATTCGAGAGCGGCGTTGGATTCTCGAACGGGTGCGCCGCGTTGGCGTTCACGTAACCGCCGCCGTTGGTGCCGAGCATTTTGATCGCGACCTGCGACGCCATCGGACCTTGCACGATGTTTTGTTCGGTTACGGTTTGCTCTTCCATCACCGGCTTGTCGTCAGTTCCCTTAATCGTCTCGCCCTGGTCGTTTTTCTTTTCGACTTGGATTTTCATCGGCTCCGCCAACGTCGCCTTGGTGTAACCGTTGAAATTTTGAATCATCCCTTGCGACACCAGAAAGACCGCGAAGACGAGGCAAATGGGCAGCAGGAGGTAGTAGGTCACGCGCACCAAATCCACCCAGAAATTGCCGAGCGTATTTGCCGAATGACGCGCGATCGCCCTGACAAACGCGGCAGCGATGGCGATGCCAGTCGCGGCAGAAGCGAAATTGTGAAAGGCTAGCCCGACCATCTGCGAGAAATACGACATGGTCGATTCCCCGCCGTAGTTCTGCCAATTAGTGTTGGTAGTGAAACTGACCGCGGTATTGAACGCGAGATGCTCGCTCACCGCCCCGAGTCCTTGCGGATTCAAGGGCAGGATATTCTGCAAGCGCAGAATCGCGTAAGTGAACAGGCAGCCCACCAGACTGAACAGCAGCATGGCGAGGGTGTACTGTTTCCAATTGTGCTCTTTGCTGGAATCGACCCCCATCAATCGATATGTCAGTCGCTCCAGCGGACGCAGCACCGGATCGAGCCAGGTTCTGCCATTGGCATCGAGGACTTGCAGCAGATAAAGCCCCATCGGCTTGGTGATCAGCACAAGCGCAGCAAAGTAGAGGGCGAATTGGAGCCAACCGGAAGCTTGCATAATCGTTCCCTAAAATTTCTCCGGCAGAATCATCGCCACAAACAAATAGACGAAGAGCAATAGCGCGATGATCCCGACAACAATGGTTTCCATGCGGTTCTCCTACAGCTTTTCGCAGAAGCTGGCGTAAAGGCCGGCCACGATAAAAAACACAACGATGATTGCGGCAAAGACGAGGTCGCTCATCGCTCCTCCTTCGGCTTCTCACAGAAACGAGAATAAAGTCCGTTCACAGCCAAAAGGACGGCGATGCCGACTAGGATAAATTCGCTCATATGTCTAACAACCCTGAGCGATAAATGCCAACAACGTTAATTAAACCGCGGCGGCAAGGCATTAAAAAAACATTAAAATCCGGCTTTTGTTTTCGGCTGTCGCCGGGAACAGTCGAAATCCGTCTGTTGGTTTACAGATGAACCAGTCATATCGATCTGTTGCCAGAATTTTACTCGTAATCTTCTTCGCGGCTGGAGCGCTGGTTTGTCTCGTTACCATGCTGGCACTGGCATTTCCCGGAAGTTTTCTGGAATCGATCTGGCGCGTGAAGCCAGAGGCACGCCTTCAGTTCCAAGAAATCGGAAGCGGCGCGTCGATCACACTGATGGCAACGGTCGGAATGGCGTGTGGTCTCGCGGCAGTTGGACTTGCGCGAAGAACTGAATGGGGACGCCGGCTCGCGATTGGAATTCTCGCCGCAAATCTTGTCGGCGACTTGCTGAACGCGCTGCTTCGGCATGATCCGAAAACCCTCATAGGGCTTCCGATCGGAGCACTAATGATCTGGTATCTTGTGAAGAAAAAAAACTCAGCGGAAAAATAGTATCGAGATCACGACGAAGATTGGGAGAAGAATCGGCAGCGCGAACTTCCAAATATATTCGATGAAGCTGGGCGTTCGGACACGGGCGTGTTCTGCGATTGTTTTCACGAGCAAATTTGGGGCGTTGCCGATGTAAGTCAGCGCGCCAAAAAAGGTGGCGCCTAACGAGACTGCAATCAGCTCGCGGCCATTCTCGCCGATGAACCTGGCAACGTGCAACGGCTCGTTGACGTCCAAGCCATGAAGCCCGAGAGCGGCCGCGAAGAAGGCCAAATACGTCGGCGCGTTATCGAGCAATGCTGACAACATCCCGGTCGCCCAGTAGAATGTCAGATCGGAGTTTAAACCAAGCCTACCAGCCGAGTGTTCCATGAATTCCAAGACCGGAATCATGGTCCCGAAAATTCCGAGAAAGAGCCAACCGATTTCTTTGAGCGGAGCAAAAGTGAAATTGTTCGCGTCGCGAATTCGTTTCGATGTTCCGAGGTAGGATCCGAGCGCAGTCAAAACCACGAATGGTTCCCGCCAGCCCGTCGGCACGGCAACGAGCGCGCCCAAAATTACGAACAAGAAAATGAAATTGTGCGCTCCGTCGCACCTCCATGACGTCAGATCGCTTTCATGGATTGTTTTTCTGCTCGCACGAAGATTAATGGAATCGAGAACGAAAAATATGAGGAGAACAATTCCAACCGTAATCAGCCATTCGCGCCAGCAATGTTGCACGGTCCACCAGAATGGCACGCCTTTCAGAAATCCCAGGAATAATGGCGGACCTACCGGCAAGAGCGCGCCGCCAACGTTACTGACCAAGAAAATGAAAAACGCGACGTGCATCGGTGCGGCGCGACCTTTGTTCATCGTGATCCAGGGACGAATGAGAAGCATCGACGCGGCTATTGTCCCGACCAGGTTCGCCAGCCCCGCACCGACAAAAAGAAAGAGTGTATTGCGGGCCGGACTGCTTGGCGCTCGGATGCGCAGATGAATGCCGCCGGAAACGACAAAGAAAGAACCAACTACCACCATGAAGGTCACATAATCGATCGAGGCATGGAGGACTCGCGCAGTCTGATGAACGGCAAAAATGTGATAGCTGCACACCACGCCGGCCAAGACGACGCAAAGTTGGTGATAGTGACGCTCCCAATGGTGTTGCGCGATCAGGGGACCGAACGCGATGGCCAGCAGCAAAATCCCGAACGGTAGCATGATCAGCCGGTTCGGTTCCGCGGCGATTACACTCAAGGTCGAAACCATTTCCAATTGCCAATTGGACCTATCGGCGCGCGATCAGTCAACCGAAGTCGCTTCTCCGTGGTAACATCATCCGCGAGGTCTCATGTTCACTTACGCAAGGAATCGATCTGATCACCTACGCGTGAACCAGAGGCCTCGATCCGTAGCAACGACCTTGCTCGTAATCTTCTTTGCAGCCGGCCCTTTGATTTGTCTCGTGACGATGCTCGCTCTGGCGTTTCCCGGAGGATTCCTGGAACCAATTTGGCGGCTGAAACCGGAAGCGCGGGTGGAGTTTCAGAAAATTGGTGGCGCGTCTGTGGTGCTGATGGCGGTGGTCGGCGC
>Ga0193729_1001485_pt1 | contig 11975 bp, 10 predicted proteins | sample U1c2metaG_FD_143036 | JGI IMG/M metagenome (GOLD analysis project Ga0193729, IMG submission 143036) | Soil microbial communities from a riparian zone of the East river system, Colorado, United States - U1c2 | ecosystem: Environmental > Terrestrial > Soil > Riparian zone | place: USA: East River... | reverse complement strand
GCGGCGGCATCGCGCTGGCGGCGGCATCGGACGCGTCGGGCGCCGATTGGCTGCTGGCCGACGGCGATCGCGTGACGTTCGGCCGGCGTTCGCTGGAGGTGCGCGCGACGCCCGGCCATACCAACGGCTGCGTCACCTACGTGCTCGACGACGAGAGCATGGCTTTCACCGGCGACTGTATCCTGATCCGCGGCTCGGGCCGCACCGACTTCCAGCAGGGCGACCCGCGCGCGCTCTATCGCTCGGTGCGCTCGCGCATCTTCTCGCTGCCCGAGACCTGCCTGCTCTATCCGGCGCACGACTATCGTGGCCTCACCGCCACCAGCGTCGCCGAGGAGAAGAAGTTCAATCCGCGGCTCGGCGGCGAGGTCGGCGAGGGCGACTATGTCGGCTACATGAAGAACCTCGACCTGCCGCATCCGAAGAAGATCGACGAGGCGGTGCCGGCCAACCTGCGCTGCGGCCAGCCGGGCAACGAAGCCGGCGTGCCGCCAGGAACGATGGAAGACCCGCACTGGGCACCGCTGCGCTTCACCTTCGGCGGCGTCTGGGAAGTCGAGCCGCACTGGCTTGAGGAGAATCTCGCCAAGGTGAGGGTGGTGGACGTGCGCGAGCCCAATGAGTTCACCGGCCCGCTGGGCCACATCCGCGGCGCCACGCTGGTGCCGCTGGGCGAGCTCGCCGCCCGCGCGCCGGAGCTGCCCAAAGACAAGCCGATCGTCGCGGTGTGCCGCGCCGGCAGCCGCTCGGCGCACGCCACGGCGATCCTGCAAAAGGCGGGCATCGCCGATGTCGCCAACCTGCCCGGCGGCATGCTGCGCTGGCGCGCCGAGGGCCGCAGCGTCGAGGGCGGGGCGCTCTAGAAGCCGTACAGGCGGGCCGGCGTATCGACGAGGATTTTCTGCCGCGTCGCCGCGTCGAGCACCAATTCCTCTAGCAATTGCAGCGTCTTGGGATAGGTCGTGACGCGATCGAGATCGGTGTCGGTGTGCGGCCAGTCGCTGCCCCACATCAGGCGGTCGGGCCCGAAAGAGGAGAGCAGCAGCGGCCCCGCCGGGCGCGCGCGCTCGAGCCCCACCCGATAGGCGCCGCTCAGCACCAGCCAAATCCGGCCGGTGCTGGCCTTCTCGAGCAGCAGCTCGAAGCCCGGATCGCGCAACGGGCCGAGCTTGCGATCGAACATGCCGAAATGCGGGATCACCACCTTGTGGCCGCCGTCGAGCAGCATGGGCAGCATGTCGGGCAGCCGCTTGCTCTCGACATAGAGATGGATCGGCCAGTCGCGCTTGAGCGCCTCGGCCAGCATGTCGCGATAGGCCGACCATTGCGGGTTGGGCAGGCCGAAGATCGGAAAGCGCAGGCCCTTGACGCCGAGGCGCGCCATTTCTTCCCAGTCGTCGGCAGTGGTCTCGACCGAGGGCGAGATCCACGGCACGCCGCGCAAGCGCCCGGGCTCGGCCTTCAGCGCGCTGAACAGGTAAGAATTGTCGTAGCCCAGGAACGACGGCTGCAGGATCACCGCGCGACCCACGGCGTTCTTCTCCGCGAGCGCCAGCAGGGTCTGCCACGAGGCATCGTAGTCGGGCGCGTAGCGCGCAGCGATGGAGAGCTTCAGTCCGCGTGTGAAAACGTGGGTGTGCGCATCGATCCAGGCGGGCTCGGCCGCGCCTGCGGTCGAGGCGGCCAGTGCAGTCGACAGGAGGAAGGTGCGACGATGAAGCATCCGGTGTCATCCCGAGGGCGAAGCCCGAGGGACCTTTACTGTAGCCTTAAAGGTCCCTCGCTGCGCTCGGGATGACACCGACCGCATCTCGATAATGCAGACTCATGTCTTGCCGGAGCGCGGGCCTCCAGGCCCGCTCTTGTCATCGTATCGACAACGAAGATGCGGACTCGGTCGGGGTAACCCCCGACCTGAGGAGGTCCGCGCTCCGGCAAGATACTCGATCGGGACATTTCTCTAGTCGCCCTTCTTCTCGATGTTCCAGAACACCGGGATCGGGCTCTTGACCATGCCGCTCAGGCGATCGGCGCGCGTCGCCGTCGGCAGGGTGTATTGGCCCAAATGAATGTGCGTGCCGTACTGCACGGCGCGCGCCTGCAGCTCGGCCGCGATCTTCTGCCGGCTCGGCAGATCGGGCGCGCGGGCATAGGCGTCGCGCAGCCGCTCGACCTCGGCATCGCACGGCCAGCCGAAATTGGCCTTGTCGCACGACGCGGTCAGCATGCTGTTGGTCAGCGGATTCATCATGTCGATCGAGAGCCAGGCCGTCATGAAACCGTTCCAGCCGCCCTCCGCGGGCGGCGTCTTGCGCAGCCGCCGCGCCACGATCGCCTGGAAGTCGAGCGGCACCATCTCGACCTTGAAGCCGCCCTGCTCCAGCAGCGACTTGGCGATCGGCCCGGCATTGGTCAGCACGGCGATGTCGGTCGTGTGCAGCATGACGATCGGCGTGCCGTCGTAGCCCGCCTCCTTCAGGAGCTCCTTCGAACGGGCGAAGTTCGACTGCAGCAGGCCTTCCATGCCGGCGCTGTTCTCGAGCGGCGTGCCGCAGACGAACATGGCATCGCAGGTCTGGTAGTAGGCCTCATCGCCGATCACGCCTTCCAGGAAGGCCTTCTGGTTGAAGGCGTACATGGCGGCGCGGCGCACCTTCTCGTTGTTGAACGGCGGGACGACGGTATTCCACCGGAACACATACTGGGCGCCGGTCGTGTTGTAGACTTCCAGCCGGATGTTCTTATCGGCCTTCAGCAGCGACTTGAGGTCGTGCGGCGGCGCTTCGATGTAGTCGATCTCGCCGGCCAGCAGCGCGTTCACCGCCGTCTGGTGATCGGGGATGGCGAGCCACTCGACCCGGTCGACCTTGGCCACCTTGCCGCCGGCCAGGCCGGAGGGCGGCTCTGGCCTGGGCTTGTAGTCTGGATTGCGCACATAGACGGTGCGGTCGCCGGGTTTCCATTCGTCCTTCTTGAAGATGAACGGGCCCGAGCCCACGAACTCGTTGATCTGTTTGGCGGGATCGGTGTCGGCGATGCGCTTGGGCATCATCAGCGGCGTCGAGCTGCCGGGCTTGGCGAGCGAATCGATGACGAGGCCGTAGGGCTCCTTCAGGACGATCCTGAAGGTCTTGTCGTCGACCGACTCGAAGCCGGTGACGAAGCTCAGGAGCTTGACGCCCGTCGAATCGCGCGCGCCCCAGCGCTTGATCGAGGCGATGCAGTCCTCCGACGTCACCGGCTTGCCGTCGTGCCATTTCAGCCCGTCGCGCAGGGTGAAGGTGTAGACCAGCCGGTCGGTACTGAGCTCCCACCGATCGATCATCTGCGGCTGGGGCTGCATCTTCTCGTCCATGGCGAACAGCGTGTCCCACACCATGTAGCCGTGGTTGCGCACGATGTTGGCCGTGGTCCAGATCGGATCGAGCACCTTGAGGTCCGAATGCATGACGGCGCGGATCGTCTTGGTCTGGGCGAAGGCAGGCGTGACGAGCAGGGTCAACAGCAGAGATAACACCCACCTCACCCTGAGGAGCCGCGCGTAGGGCGGCGTCTCGATCCGCGCAGAGTAACCTCCGCGCTTTGGTGGGCAACACCATGACTGGCTCCCATCCTTCGAGACACGGCCCTGCGGGCCGCTCCTCAGGATGAGGCGGATTATGCTTCTCACGAATGTACTCCTAGATGTTAGGTGGTCTTCGCATCCCACCGTGCCGTGGCGCGTGCCCCCGGCGCGATCTCGGCTTCGGCCGGAGCCTGCACCTTGGCCATGTGCTCGTAGCGCTGGGCGGCGAACCACAGCGCATAGTCGCCGAACTTGATCGGCGGATATTTGACCGGCCGCTCGGCGGACTGGCAGGTCGGCAGGCAGTCGATCATCGTGTCGTGGTTGGGATCGAAGAAGAACGGCACGGCGTAACGCAGCTGGCCCGAGACGTTGCGCACGCGATGCGGCGTCGACAGGAAGCGCTCGTTGGTCCAGCGGTGCAGGATGTCGCCGCCGTTGACGACGAAGGCGTCGGCGACGCCCGGCGCGTCCATCCAGCGCCCATCAGGCAGCAGGATCGACAGGCCCTGGACCTTGTTGGGCGGCAGCAGGGTCATGAACCCGGAATCGGTGTGCGGCACCAGGCTGGCGAGCGTGTCGTCGGCGCCGTCGATCACCGGATAGCGCGACATGCGCAGGATCATGTGTGGTTCGGCGAAGTAGGCGTCGAAAAAGGTCTCGGGCAGGAAGAGCGCCAGCGCATAGAGGCGCACCAGCTTTTTGCACAGCGCTTCGAGCGTGCCCATGTAGCCCAGCATGTTGGCGCGAAAGCCCGGCAGGTCGCTCTCGCTCGGCCACTTGTTCATGGCATGGAAGCGGCGGTTGGCGAGCACATCGGGATCGTCCGCACGGCGCTCGCGGCGCAGGAAGTAGGCCTCGTTCTGGCTGGGCTTCTTGCCCTGCGCGGCGGCATTGGGCGGCGGCTTCCGGGCGATCGGCATGTAGCCGATATTGTGCTCATCGACCTTGACCGCGAGCTTCTGCTCGAGCGGCTGGGCGTGGAAGCGCGCCGCTTCGGCATAGGCAAGGTCGATCAGCGACTGCGGCACGCCGTGGCCGGCCAGATAGTAGAAGCCGACATGCTCGAAGGCGAAGCGCAGCTCGGCAGCGGCACGCTCGGCCGCCCCCGGTTCGCCCGCCAGGTAGCCCGACACATCGATCAGCGGAATCTCGCCGCCGATCAGGGTCGGCGGCACGGGTGCGGCGGTTACTCGACTCGTCTGCAGCTGCATCCCTCGATCCTCTGCTGTGATGGAGCACGCTATCATGCGTTGTCGTGAGCTGCCAGCGGGCGAGGCGCCTCCCTGAACGTCAGCACGGCCGCGAAGGAGATGACCGCCGCACCCATGATCATGAAGGCGGGGCTCAGATCGTCGGCCGTGCGATGGACCAGCCAGGTCGCGACCAGCGGCGTCAGCCCGCCGACGATGCCGAAGGTCGTGTTGAAGCCGAGCGCAATCGTCGTGCAGCGCGCGGCAGGCGGCGTCGCTTCGACCATGAAGGCGGGCTGGATGCCGAGCGGCGGGCCGACCAGGAGCACCAGTCCGAGCTGGCCCGCCACCACCAAGGTCAGGTTGTCATGCTGCATCAGCTCGAACAGCGGAACCGCGGCCACGAAGCAAAGCGCGATGGCTGTCAGCAGCAGCCCCTTGCGGCCGACGCGGTCGCTGAGCCAGCCGGCAGCCAGCATGACCGGCAGCAGGAGGATCATGGCGAGCGTGTTGATGCCGAGCGCATGCGCCGGTGCGATGCCGTCGACAGTCTGCAGCCAGCTCGCGACGTAGAGAAACACCAGGTAGAAGCTGACGGCGTTGAACACCGCGAAGCCCGCCAGCTTTGCCAGCAGCGGCCCATGATGGCGCAGCGTTTCGGCAAGCGGCGAACGCGGCGACAGGGCGGTGGGCGTCCGGGGCGTCTCCTCGACGCCGCGGCGCAGGAAGAACCCCGCCAGGCCGACGAACAGGCCGAGCACGAAGGGAATGCGCCAGCCCCAGGTCGCCAGGTCATCGGGCGAAAGCAGGGCGGAGAAGACGGCGCCGGTCGCCGAGCCCAGCAGCATGCCGACCGTGACGGAGCACGAGGAGCCACGCCGTCCGGGCTCGGCCTGCTCGGCCAGGAAGATGAAGGCGGTGGTGCATTCCCCGCCGACCGACAGGCCCTGGATCATGCGCAGGAGCGTGAGCAGGACCGGCGCGGCCAGCCCCAGCGTTGCGTAGCCCGGCAGGATGCCGACCAGGAAGGTCGGCAGCGCCATCGCCACGACGGAGAAGCTGAGAGCCACGGTGCGGCCGTAGCGGTCGGCGATATGGCCGACCACGATGCCGCCCAGCGGCCGCATCAGGTAGCCGGCGGCGAACACGCCGAACGCCGCCAGCACCTGGCTCACCGGCTCTTGCTCCGGAAAGAAGGTGCGGCCGATCGCGGCGGCGAAAAAGCCGTAGATCGAGAAGTCGTACCATTCGAGCACGTTGCCGATGGTGCCGGCGGCCATGACGCGCCGTCTGCTGGGAGGAGGCATCGGCTGCGACTATGGCAGATGATGCGCCTTGCGTCGCATGCTGGGCTATAGTCCGGCCATCACGTGGACATTCGTTCGGAGGAAACCGCATGGCATCGCCGCTTTTCGACCTTACCGGCAAGGTCGCCGTCGTCACCGGCTCAAGCAAGGGCATCGGCAAGTCGATCGCGATGCATCTCGCCCTGCAGGGCGCCCGGGTCGTGGTGTCGAGCCGCAAGGCGCCGGCCTGCGAGGAGGCCGCCGCCGAGATCAGGAAGGCGGGCGGCGAGGCGATCGTCATCCCCTGCAACATCTCCGACAAGGCGCAGTGCGAACGATTGATCGGCGAGACCAAGAAGCAGCTTGGGCCGGTCGACGTGCTGGTCTGCAACGCGGCGACCAATCCCTATTACGGGCCGACGGACAAGATGCCGGACGAGGCCTTCACCAAGATCATGCAGAACAACATCCTCAGCAACATCTGGCTGATCAATCTCTGCGTGCCGGACATGCGGGCCAAGAAGGACGGATCGGTGATCATCGTGTCGTCGATCGGAGGCGTGCGGGCGAGCACGGTGATCGGCGCCTATTGCATCTCCAAGGCAGCCGACATGCAGCTCGCGCGAAACCTCGCGGCCGAACTGGGCCCCGACAATATCCGCGTCAACACCATAGCGCCGGGGTTGGTCAGAACCGACTTCGCCAAGGCGCTGTGGGACAATCCGCAATATCTCGCCAAGCGGCTGGAGACGGCGCCGCTCAGGCGCATCGGCGAGCCGGACGATATCGGCGGCATCGCCGTCATGCTGGCGGGCAAGGCCGGCGCCTTCATCACCGGCCAGACCATCATCGCCGATGCAGGCGTGACGATCGGGAGCTGAGGTTCTTTGCCTCCCCAACGAAGTTGGGGAGGTGTCGCCGTCACACGGCGACGGAGGGGTCATGGTCTTTGTCGATGAGGCCTAAGCCGTTGGCTTCTTCCTGAACGTCACCACCAGCACGTCGCGATAGGCGGGCTGTGCCGGGTTCTCCGGCTCGACCGGCGTCACGCCGTGGTAGCAGCGCGCGTCGTCGACCAGCGCGGCGTCGAGCGGATCGGTGAGGGTGAAGCTGCCCAAGGTGCGCTTGTCGAGGTCGTGCACCGTCGTCGTGCCGCTCCTGATGTTGCGGCGGTTGACCAGAAGCACCAGCACGTAGTCGACGCCGTCGCGATGCATGCCTTCCGGCGTCGGCTTGCCGTGCTCGCCGGTGCGCGCCTCGATGCGGAACTGATGGACCTCGACATGCCAGCGCGCCGTCTCGGGCGCGAGGCGGCCGAACAGGGCGCGGCAATATTCGAGGATGGTGCGCATCGAGGCGCCGTCGCCGATCGCCTCGGTTACCGGCTTGAACCAGCGCTCGATGCCGCCGTTCAGCGTGTTGTAGTCGAGCGTCTGGTAGTGCGGCTGGTGCGCGCCGCGCACGATCGCGCCCTGCCTGCCGGCGCCATAGACGGCGAAGCGGCGGCGACGGTAGCGGCCGCCGTCGGCCATGTAGGTGTCGACCTCGAGATCGTTCCAGCTCTCGGCGAATTGCGGCCAGTCGGCCAAGGTGCCGAAACGCGCCAGGGCGTTCCGCATGTCAGAGGCTTCGACGAAGGCATATCCGGCACGGGCCATCCCGTTGCGGATGCCCGTGGCGTTCTGCAGGCCGGTTCCGATCTCGCTCATGTCATCCACTGTAACACTGGACGGCCGTCATGCAGCATGCGACGCGCATGAAGGATTCTAGGGTTGGCGCGGCAATTGCATTTTGTGCGCCGCGATATCGGAAGGGGAAAAGACCATGTTGCGACGCCACATCCTTGCCGCTGCCGGCGCCACGCTTGCCGCACCTGCCATCGTTTCGCGCGGCGTGCTCGGCCAGACTCTGCGCAAGGTGAAGATGGGCTCGGCTTTCACGACCACGACCAACGCCGCCTTCCTGATGCCTGCCCTGCTGAAGCCGGAGGGCATCGATCTCGAGCTGGTGATGTTCCCGTCGTTGGTGCAGCGCATGCAGGCCGTCGCCTCGGGCGACGTCGATATCGGCAATGGCGGGCTCTCGGCCACCATGCAGGTCGCTACCAAGGGCTTCCCCATGCAGGTGCTGGCCAATGGCTGCGACGGCGGCTGGATGGTGCTGGCCCAGCCCTCGATCAAGGGCTTCCAGGACCTCAAGGGCAAGAAGGTCGCCGTCCAGAACGGCTCGATCGGCCTGGTGTCGTTGAACTGGAAGTTGAAGCAGGAGGGCGTCTTCGGTCAGGTCGACATGGCCTTCATGGACAACCAGGACCAGCCGATCCCGCTGATGCGCGGCGACGTCGCCGCCATCTGCGTCTTCGAGCCCTATGCGGCACTGGCCGAGCTGAACGGCTGGGGCAAGCGGTTGTGGGTGCCCTACGATTCACCGATGGGCAAGACCAACCTGGGCTTCGTCGCCTCGTCGGCCTTTGTGAAGAAGGACCCCGAGCTCACCAGGAAGATGGTGGCGGCGCATGTGAAGGCGACCAAGGAGATGGCGTCCAATCCCTCGATCGCCATCGAGACCACGATCAAGCAGTTCAAGATGACCAAGGAAGTGGCCGAGCTCTCGACCAAGAACCTGTTCTTCAGTGCCGATTCCGGCCCGGCCTTCACGAGCGGCCTGAAGGCGCTGGCCAAGATGATGATGGACGACAAGATGCTGGAGAAGGAGCCCGCCTGGGACGAGTTCCTCAATCTCGGCTACGTCTGATGCAATTGCGCCGCGCGTGGGGGCTGTTGCCCCTCGCGCTGTTGCTGCTGGCCTGGGAACTGGCGGTGCAGGCCGAGATCTACCCGTCGATCCTGCTGCCGCCGCCGACCAAGGTCCTCATGGTCTTCGTCGACGACTGGGACATCGTGCTGGGCAATGCGGCGGCCAGCATCGGGCGCGTCGCCGTGGGCATCACGCTCTCCTTCCTGTTTGCGGTGCCGCTCGGCCTGATGATCGGCCGCTACCGGCTGCTCGACACCATGACCGACTGGTCGATCCAGATCTTCCGCTCGATCCCGCCGATCGCGCTCATTCCGCTGGCGCTCTTGTTCCTCGGCATAGGCGACAAACCCGCCATCGCGCTGATCTTTCTGGCCGGCACCTGGCCGCTCTTGATCAACACCATCTTCGGCGTGCGCAACATCGAACGCACCCTGATCAAGGTGGCGCGCGCCGCCCGCGCCAGCGAGTTTCTGGTGATGAAGGACATCATTCTGCCGGCGGCGTTGCCGGCGATCTTCACCGGCCTGCGGCTGGCCGTCGGCGGCGGCTGGCTGACGGTGGTCACGGCCGAGATGATCGCGGTGAAGTCGGGGCTGGGCTACATGATCCTGAACGCCCAGCTCACCTTCCGCTCCGACCTGATCATCGCCGGCATCATCGTGATCGGCGGCATCGGCCTTTTGGCCGATCAGGCCGTGCGCAGGATGCGCGCCCATGTCTGCCGCTGGCAGGAGGGCCTGACGGCCTCGCCCGAATGAGCAAGTTCCTGGAATGCATCGGCGTGGGCAAGATCTATCCCGGCAAGACCGAGCCGGTGGAGGCGCTGCGCGGCATCGACTTCTCCTGCGGCGCCGGTGACTTCGTCTGCCTGCTCGGCCGCTCGGGCTGCGGCAAGTCCACGCTGCTGCAGATGGTGGCGGGCCTCGAACGGCCGACCGCCGGCCAGATCGTGGTCGCCAACCGCGAGCTCGACGGGCCTTCGACGGCGACCTCGATCGTCTTCCAGGACCACGGCCTGTTTCCCTGGATGACGGTACAGAAGAACGTCGAGTTCAACATGAAGGCGCGCGGTACGCCCGCCGCCGAGCGGGCGGCGATCGCGCGCCGCTTCCTCGACATGACCAGCCTCTCGGGCTTCGCCGACCGCTATCCGCACGAGCTGTCGGGCGGCATGCGGCAGAGGGTGGGCATCGCCCGCGCGCTCACTACCGATCCCAAAGCACTCCTGATGGACGAGCCGTTCGGCGCGCTCGATGCCCAGACCCGCGGCAAGCTGCAGGACGAGCTTTTGCAGATCTGGGAACAGCAGCGCACGACCGTGCTGTTCGTCACCCATTCGATCGACGAGGCGCTGCTGCTGGCCGATCGTATCCTGGTGTTCACGCCGCGGCCGGGCCGCATCGCGGCTGACATCAAGGTGGATTTGCCACGCCCGCGTGCGCCACAATCGGCGGCGTTCACCGCCCTGGCGCGCGAGCTGCGCGGCCTGGTCGGAGCCGACCGCGAGATCGACTGAAATCATCCGGGGGAAACCATGCCGTTTGCTGTGACCGACGATGGGGTGAAGCTCTATTACGAAGAGACCGGCGCCGGTGCGCCCATCGTCTTCGTGCACGAATTCGCGGCCGACCACCGCTCGTGGGAAATGCAGATGCGCCATTTCGGCCAGCGCTACCGCTGCATCACCTTCAGCGCCCGCGGCTATCCGCCGTCCGAAGTGCCCGAGAAGCCCGAGAGCTATTCGCAGAACCGCGCCACCGACGACATTTTGGCGGTGATGGATCACCTGAAGATCCAGAAGGCTCATGTCGTGGGTCTTTCCATGGGCGGCTTCGCCACTCTGCATTTCGGATTCCGCCATCCCACACGCGCGCTATCGCTGGTCGTGGCGGGCGTGGGCTACGGCGCGGAGAAGGAGCAGCAGGCCAAGTTCAAGGGCGAGGTCGAGGTCGTCGCCAAGTCGCTGCTGAGCGAGGGCATGGAGAAGTTCGCCGGCAAATACGCCTACGGCCCGACGCGCGTGCAGTTCGAGAACAAGGACCCGCGCGGCTTCGCCCAGTTCAAGAAGGAGCTGGGCGAACATTCCGCGCTGGGTTCGGCCAACACGCAGGTGGGCGTGCAGGGCCAGCGCCCTTCGCTCTACGACCTTCTGGACAAGATGCGCGCCATGACCGTGCCCACGCTCGTCCTCACCGGCGACGAGGACTGGCCGTGTCTCGCACCCTCGGTGCTGATGAAGCGGGAGATCCCCTCGGCGGCGCTGGTGGTGATGCCCAACTGCGGCCACACGATCAATCTCGAGGATCCGGATCTGTTCAATCAGATCGTCGGCGATTTCATCGTCCAGGTGGAGGCGGGCCGCTGGCCCAAGCGCGACCCGCGAGCGATGAGCGCGTCGATCACCGGGATGCGCTGACTCTTCTCCTCCCCAGCTTCGCTGGGGAGGTGGCCCGAAGGGCCGGAGGGGTCATGATCTTCATCGACGACGCTCCCGACCCCTCCGCCCGCTGCGCGGGCACCTCCCCAACTTCGTTGGGGAGGAAAGGTTAGGCCGTCAGCCCGCCGTCGCAGACGAATTCCGAGCCGGTCGAGAAGGTCGATTCGTCAGACAGCAGGAACAGGATCATGTTCGCCACCTCCTCGGGCCGGCCGAGGCGGCCGAGCGGGTGCAGCTCCTCGAGATCCTGCCGACCGCTCCGGTTGCCGACGGTCTGGCCGAGGCGGGGCGCGATCATCGGCGTGTCGATGTAGCCCGGATGCACCGAGTTGCAGCGGATGTTGTATTTCATCTGCGCGCAATGCAGCGCCACGTTCTTGGTGAGCGTGCGCACCGCGCCCTTGCTGGCGCAATAGGCCATGGCATAGGACGCGCCGCGCAGGCCGAGCACCGAAGAGATGTTGATGATCGAGCCGCCGCCCGACTGCTTGAGGGCCGGGATGGCGGTCTTGCAGCCGAGGAACGTGCCCAGCGAATTGATGTCGTTGACCCGGCGGTATTCCGCGAGTGTGCAATCCTCGATCGAGTTGCGCACGCCGACACCGGCGGCATTCAGCAGGCCGTGCAGCCCGCCGAACCTCTCGACGCTGGCGGCGACCGCGCTCTGCCAGCCCGCTTCCTGGGTGACGTCCAGGGTCACGAACAGCGCCGCGTCGCCCAGTTCGGCCGCAAGCGCG
>Ga0193729_1001483_pt1 | contig 11985 bp, 10 predicted proteins | sample U1c2metaG_FD_143036 | JGI IMG/M metagenome (GOLD analysis project Ga0193729, IMG submission 143036) | Soil microbial communities from a riparian zone of the East river system, Colorado, United States - U1c2 | ecosystem: Environmental > Terrestrial > Soil > Riparian zone | place: USA: East River... | reverse complement strand
CAGTCGGTATCCAGGCAGATCACTTTGTCGCCGGATGTAGATAGCAGCGGGAGGCACGTCGTCTCGGTCAGGAGCACAAGCGGCTGCGCGTCCTCGATCATGAACGACAGCCGCTCCTTCGGATAGGCCGGGTCAAGGGGCACGTATGCACCTCCGGCCTTCCAGACGGCCAACAATGCCACGACCATTTCCGGCGAGCGTTCGAGGCAAACACCCACCAGTACGTTCGGCCTCACGCCTCGTCTACGAAGGTGGTGCGCCACCCTGTTCGCCTGCTCGTTCAGCTCTCGGTAGCTGAGTTGGCGCTTCCCGAATACGACGGCAACGGCTTCGGGATCGCGGTCGACTTGAAGCTCGAATAGCTCGTGCGTACAAACCTGCGGGAAATCCGCGTGCGTGTCGTTCCACTGGAGCAACCGCGCCCGCTCGTGTTCTGTCAACGCCCCCCAGGGGTCGGAGCGGTACTGCTCTGAATGATTTGGTAAGGTCTCCGTCAACGTCACGGATTTCCTCCCGACAGCGATGACAGACAAATATCTGAAAAGTATGAGCTTAAAGATCGCATTCGTTCACTCCTGCCAAAGCGCTCGCCCCCTCCCGGAATGCTACCAATGCCCAAGCGAATCTTGGGATGTGGCGAAACTCCGTCCCGGCGAAAGACCCGCAGCGCGAATAATCATAATGCAATCCATTATAAAATTAAATAGATCGCCAATTCAATCATTAAATTAAATAGCCAGCCTATGGTAAATCGGCAATCGCGAAATGAACAGATAAATCCAGCCGGGAGGGCGTAGAAGGCTTTAAAAAAACATCATTTATTTCCTTGCGCGCCAGGATTAAATGGTTACCGTAATTACGTTCCGGTAGGCGGCGCCATATTTGGGCCGGCGGAAACAGGCGCGCATGAGTAGGCGAGATTACTCCTTCGTTGAGTTTTGGCGTGCCAAGTCGTTTGCATTGTCGCAAACAAGGATTGCGAGAGAACGTAGCAGCGCGACGAAAAGCCCAACGTACACAATGTATCAAAGCGCCCAGGCCGCCATACGAGCGTTAGGCTTCACGCGCGGTCAACTGTTTGCGGGCTTATACATTCTTGGTTGCGCCAACGGCTTAGCCGCAAAAATGATTCTGTCGGTCCACCGGCTGGGATGGGCGGATGCCGCTGTTGGCACGTTCGACATCAGTGCAATCGTAGTGGTTGCGTGCGTCACCGGCATATCGTTGGTTCTGGCCGACAAGACAGGTGGCGCACATTTGGCCGACCTCGCGGTCGCGATGGTTGTCTTATTAATTATCGCTCTTCCAATCGGCGCAATGAGCTGGCTGGCCGTGACCATGCTCAGTCTCTACGTCCTGCTTTTTACGCAAGCGACCGAATCACAGCATCGAGGCGCCGTGATTCTTCTTGCCGCCACGGTTCCCATGCTCTGGAGCCGTCTTGTCTTTGATTTGTTCGCCAGCTTCATCCTAGCCGTGGATGCGTCGCTTGTCGGATGGATGCTGGGCACGCATCGAAGCGGAAACATGGTTGAATTTGCCGATCATTCCGGCACGCTCGTTGTCTTCCCGTCGTGTTCCTCGCTGGCAAATGTGTCCCTGGCATTACTGTGCTGGGTCACTATCAGCGCCTCAGTGCGGCATGAATGGCGCGCTCAGGATATCTTCTGGTGCCTACTCGCTTGCTCTTCCGTGGTCGCCGTGAACGTCATCCGCATCAGCCTGATGGGATTGAGTTCCGCGCACTACCATATGCTTCACACTCCACTGGCCGAGATCGTCTTGAATATCATAATTCTCGTTTTAATTGTAGCGATCAGCATACTGGGTGTCAGGCGTGACGTACTCTCCCGCGCTTAAGTGGTCGGTTATTGTATTACTTCCGCTGACGATCGGCTGGAAGCTGGCGGGCAAGCCGGAAAATCCGGTCGAAATACAGAACTCAATTGTAGAGTTTCTTACCAAACAGCAATTCGATGTTAGCGTCACGGACGAGACTATGGAATACATGGGCATAATCGGCGCCCGGTCGCGCTCGTGCCAATTGCGTGTAGCAAGAGTTTCGCCGCTTGGGCACGAAGCAGATCTTGTTCGCCAAGCGAGCACTACGAGTGACCGCACATTTTACGTGTTCCGGGGAACTGTTTACCCTGAGCAACCGGTCCGCCTGACGGTTGCGAGTTATTTGTGGTTCAGGTTTCTTCGTGAGCTCGGCTTGGTATCGCGCGTTCCCCCGGTGCTCGCCGTCGTCACCTCGTGTGATGCGGAACAGCTGCCTTGGAGCACATTGGGTTCGCAGGAACCGACGTGAAGGCCACACCACCCGTTGGGCGGCCCTACGTACACCAATGCGCATCGCTTTCTTCAGCACATTTCCCTGGCCAGTTCATCGAGTTCGGGCGCCTGAGTCTGGCAGCAGAGGGCCGTCCTTAGATCATATTAAATGAAGTTTAATAATATAAATTTTTGCGAGCCAAAAAATGTTATATTAGCATGGTCTGCGTTTGGCCATCGGAAGGCAAGTGTAGCGCAATGAGAGCACCCGAATTTAGACGAGACTTAAAAATCGCCATCAGCCTGGTCTATTACGCCATGCGAGCCATTTTTCGCTGTTCGCTTCGCCTGGCAGGATGGCCGTCCACCCAGCGGCTTACTATCCTTTACTATCATGGGGTATCAACGGAACATCGGCTTAGCTTTGCCCGCCAAATGGACGCTCTCCATCGCGGAGCGTGCATACTCCCGGCATCGTACCGAGGGGAGCTCCCTGCAGGACGAAAATGTGTTGCAATCACCTTTGATGATGCCTTCACCAGTGTTGCCGAAAATGCCCTTCCTGAACTCGCCAGGCATTCGCTTCACTCAACGATATTCGTTCCGGTGGGCTGGATTGGGCGAACTCCGGGTTGGGTAATGGAAGACAATGAGCCCGCACTTGCGGCGGTTGTAAATCCGGAGCTGACGGAAGTTGTTATGTCGTCCGAGCAGTTGAACGCGCTAAATGCCTCGCTGGTCTCGCTTGAGTCACATAGTGTAACTCATCCGTCGATGTTGGAGTTGGATACAGAGCGGGCGCGAAGGGAAATCGAGGACTCGCGCCATCGATTGGCGGAGTTGAGCGGACGGCAAATTCTCGGGTTTTCGTTCCCCTACGGGGAGCATGATGCGTCCACGGTCGCGATGTGCCGTGCAGCCGGCTATGAAACTGCATATTCAATTACGGCCGAGGAGGTCGATACAACAAGTTCCGAGCTTTTGCGGGGGCGGACCAAGGTCGATCCATCCGATGGTCCGATTGAATTCTTCCTGAAGTTCAACGGCGCATATCAATGGATGGGGTACACCGTCCCGTTGAGGAAAACATTGCGGTCGATGTTCGGCAAACAAGCGCCAAGCATCCGGGTCCAGCCTCACTGAATCCGCCAGCCAGGAGCGGCCGCGGGGGTGGTGCCGATCTGTCGCATCGCGATGCGCCTGAAGTCCTTCAGGTCATCATCCGGTGACGCACGGTCGATGTCGCTCCCTGTTCAGTCGTGGAACTTTGGCATACCTGTTTCCCCCTTCATTCCGGCCAATAGTCCATCCACGGCAGCCTTGAAATTCTTTGGAGAAAGGGCAAAGAGATAGGTGGTTGCGTCCACGCATCCCAGCAAGATCGCAACGGGCAAATACCGGTGCCAGTGCATGCGAACGAAGTGGAGATGATTTCGGCTTTCGAGATACACTGAAAGCCGGGATCTTTCAGCGCGGAGTCGGGCCGACCCGATCGTTGTGCCTCCCCTGTGCGGTACAATAGAGTCGCGCGCATACCCCAAACCATGCTGCTTTGCCCGGATGGACCAGTCCGCGTCCTCGTAAAACAGAAAAAATCGCTCATCCATCGGACCGATTTTCTCGAGACATGCTCGCGTGACATACATCGATCCGCCGGCGATGCAATCGAGAGCGGCCTCGATCGCCTGGAGATCGATCGGTCCATTGACTGGCTCCCCAAGGCCGATCAGGGCAAGGTTGGTCCGTAGCTTGCGCCAGCGATGGCCGGCACGGCAATGAACGTAATTGCTGTTAACGGAGGGCACGATGGTGCTGCCCACCATGCCCTTGTTGCCCGCGACGGCGCGCTCAACCAGGGCCTGCAACGCGCCGGGTTCTGGTTCGGCGTCCGGATTGAGAATCCAGATTCCCTCCCAACCGGAGATCGGTAGCAATCGATCGATCCAGACATTGATGCCGCCGGCGTAGCCAAGATTCTCCGCGGCACAGCCGATCCATACCCGCGAGGGCCGGTCTTTGAGCGCGAGGCACTTGACCTCCACTAGCCGCCCCGAAGCGGAGACAAGCGAATCCGGCAAGTCGTCCGAAACGTTGATGCACGGTCCTTGCGGACCCGCCAATGCATCGCACAGCTGGTGAAACGATTCATTCCCACCGTTTTCGCACACGAAAATGTCGAAGCGAGGTGCCGCCGTCGATCGGGAGAGGGCTGTCAGGCACGCTTGCACATCCTGCGGATTACGAAAACCGACGATCAGAATCGCCACGCGAAAACGGTCTGGGTCGATCACTCAGGACTCCAATTTTCTCGACACCGACATCCGTTCGTGGTGTCAATCGAACGATAGCTGTCGCACGGAAGCCCGCAACTTAGAAAGGGGTTCGGCGGCACCACCGGCGTATCAGCTCTCGGACATCTGAAGAACTCGTCCATCGAAGGGATTTCCGATAAAGCGTTAGCATAGCACGCGCGAGGGCGCTTGACGGGAGGATATGAAATACTGGCGCGTGGGATGACGCAAATAGCCGGTGGTTCGTTGCCAGAAACCGGCAAAAGAGCGCTTATGGGGTTGGGAGACGCCGTCGGGGGGTAGCCGGGGAAAGGAAGCGCATGAACCGCCTCAAACAGCGATAGCACATTGAACGGCCTCCGAACGCGGCTTCACGGCTGTCACTTAGGAGTAGGATTCGACCTAAGACCACGCGAAGTTTCCGCGACCGAAATGACACTGAGCTCCGCATGCGCATCCATCGCGCGCGATTACAATTAACCAGAAATGTCGCTTGTTCGAACCTCGCCAACATTGATAGTCAACGCCCGCGCATTTGCCTTTTCGGCCGACTAGGCTAAATAATCGCGTCGCGAGATGGCCGGCGTGGATGTGACAGTTAACTTTTCAGCGGAAATCAGATGAACAATCCAGACATGTCGACGCCAGCAAATTCACCCCTCGTGGATTATGCTCTGAAGGGACTGGACCTCTGTTGGCTTCCGGAGTTCGGCCGATGGTCTCATATCTATCACTTGGATAACCGAAACCAGCCGAATGAATCGGTGCCCCCAAGTGACGTGTTTTATACGCTTAATGTGCTCCTCGGGATGGCTCGGGTGCGGCGCGTTCCGCGAAACATTAATCTATCGGAGACGTTTCAGCAAAACGTCCGCCATCTCCTGACACTGCCTGTGTCCAAATATGCCTTTGGTGTCGCGCTGTGGGCGGGCGCAGAACTCCGGTTGGCGCTTCCCGACGACGTTCTTCATCATATCGATGGGTTGCTTTCCGATACGAGTCAGTGGCGGTCCTTCCGCGCTCAAGATCTTGGCATGATAGCGGTCGGCGTGGTGGCCCAGGCCAAGGTCGATCGAAAAAAATGGTCTCCGATCGCGACTGGACTGTTCGCATTTCTGCTCGAGCGGTATTATTCTCCATCGGGACTATTTTTCGATGCGGCCTTGGGTCCACGGCGGCGGTACGCATCTTTTGCGACCCAAACCTATCTGCTGCTCGCCTGCTACGCTTATGGTGAGCTGATGAACGATGTGCGGGCAATTCAAATCGCGAATACATGCACTCGGAAACTGATTGAACGGCAGGGTCCCCATGGCGAGTGGCCGTGGTTTTTCGACGCTGCAAGCGGTCGGGTTCTCGATTTCTACGAGGTCTATTCGGTCCATCAGTACGGCATGGCGCCGGCATTTCTCGAGTTAGCAGAGCAGCACGGGGTCTTGGAAGCGCGAAGCGCTATTATCAAGGGGTTCAATTGGGTGTTAGGCCAAAATCAGCTGGCTACACCCATGCTCGTGCCCGATCTGCATTTGACCATTCGGTCACAGGTACGAAAAGGCGAGATGCACACGAAGAAGTGGAGAGTGTTTCGTGCTCTTCGAAATTCCACGCTACGCCGTGAGGCTGTTTTGATCGATCCTTCTGAACTTGAACTTCGTCTCGAATGTCGTAGCTACGAGTTGGGATGGATCCTGTGGTCATTCGGCCAGCGTTCCGACTTTCCGGAGTTGACCCACAATGAGATGTTCATCGAGCCATGCCAAGTAAGCTAGTTTCATGGTACGTCATTATAAACATCGGATTTGATAACCGTTAAATCCCGGTTCCACCGGACTTGTCTGCGCGACATCAACAGAAAGACCATCTTGTAGGCGCGATACCAGCGTATCGCTAGAAGCACGGCTATTGCTTTGACGCGTGGCAACACACCATGGATGCGATCGCTGGTGATGACCTTGCTCCAATCAACAACCGGCGAAAGCAGGACCGCTAAAGCACGAAACACCCATCGAACCTGCCACGTTGCGTTCTTGCTTCCCGCATTCACGGCATGCTGTATGTGACGATCCCATTTGACCAATAATTCCCGAAGCGATTGACGTGCGGGGTGAAACACGATCATCCCCGAAACGTAGCGGAAACTGCGGCCTGCGGCGCGCGCGCGCTGACCCCATTCAATGTCCTCAGCAACGTCGATCCCCCGAAATGGGCCAATATTATCGAAATCCGATTTGCGCACAATTAAATTGCCGGTCCCGCAGAAGCCAAGTTGCTCGATGTAAAGCTTGAAGCGGTACGCAAACACACTCTCATACGCTTCGAGAGCAGTAATCTCCGTATTGGGTTCGCGCCAAATCCGAACATCGCCGCCCAGAATTGTCCGCTGCGGCGCGCCTTGGAGTGTACGGAGAGCGCAGTCAAGCCAGTCTGGATGCGCGCGGCAGTCGGAATCCGTGAATGCAAAAATGTCGGCGCTCGCCGCTTCAGCGCCGCGATTGCGCGCTGGGCCGGGTCCAGGTTTCAACTCTTGCAATAACAGTGTTCCCGGATATCGCTCGACGACGGCCCGGGGAAGCGACGTTGAGCCGTTATCGACGACGATGACTTCGAATCCAGAGCGTTCGAGCCTCTGCGAATAGAGGCTGCCGAGGCAGGCTTCCAGTCCGTCGGGCTGATTGAGATGAGGGATGATGACTGAGATTAGCGGCTTTTTCGGTTTCATATCTGCGGTCCAACGGCGCCCGGCAGCTTATTTTGCCAATTAATTTTAACTGGGATATTATCAACGCTGTTGACAAGATGATATTAAAATTAAATAGATAATGCCGCGATATTTTATATTACCGGAAGCTGTTGGCGTGCCGGCCAAAATGGGCGGCATTTAATTGTGTTTTAGGAGCCTGGCATGCGCACGGATTTGCTGGGATGTCCCGTCGATGTTTTGACGATGGCTGAAACCGTGGAGCGTGCCAGAGTGGCAATGCGCGACCGAGGACGATTGCAGCATGTGGCCCTGAACGTCGCCAAGTTCGTAAATATGCGTTCGGATCGGATCCTCCGTTCCGATGTGATGGGAAGCGACGTCATCGGGATTGACGGTATGGGCATTGTTCTTGCCCTGCGGTTGTTCGGGGTTCCGGTAACGGAACGCGTTGCCGGCATCGACCTGTTCTGGGAAGTTCTGACCGTCTGTGCCAGGGATGGGTTCCGCCCGTTCCTTGTCGGCGCTACGCCGGATGTTCTACATCGGGCTGCCGACGTCATCGTCGCTCATTTCCCGTCGATACAACTTGCCGGATTGAGCGACGGTTATTTCCGCCCGGATCAAGAGGCCCAGGTCGTCGAGCAGATTATCAACAGCAAAGCGGATTGTCTGTTCATTGCGATGCCGACACCTCGCAAGGAACGCTTCCTTGCTGCTTACCGAGACCGCCTGGATGTGCCGTTTGTCATGGGCGTCGGAGGATCGCTTGACGTGATCGCCGGTTATGTTCGGCGAGCCCCCGCAATCATGCAGTCGATGGGGCTCGAATGGTTATATCGAATTTACCAGGAGCCGCGTCGCATGTGGTGGCGATATGTCAAGACAAATACCCTTTTCGCCGGAATACTGATTCGGGGCATTTCAGATCAATATGGCGTTGGCCTTCGCTGGTTTTCTCGGTCCAGCTGAGGAGGCTGCCGCTTGTGTCGAAACGGATTTTTGTTTTGTTCGGAACGCGGCCGGAAGCCATCAAGCTTTTTCCAGTCGTGAAACAACTGCAGGTCCAGGATGCGACCGACGTGATCGTATGTGTTACTGCCCAACATCGCGAGATGCTGGATCAGGTTCTCAAGCTGGTGAAAATCACCCCCGATATCGATCTTGACCTGATGGAAAAAAATCAATCCCTGGACAAGCTCAGCGCCCGGATCATGCTCACGGTGGGCGAAGCGCTCGACCGGACACGTCCGGACAGGGTGGTCGTTCAGGGCGACACCGCCACGGCAATGGTCGGGTCTCTTGCGGCGTACTACCGGCGCATCCCGGTGTCGCATGTGGAAGCGGGCCTTCGCAGTGGCAACATATATGCTCCCTGGCCCGAGGAGGTGAACCGCAAGATTGTCGGGTCGATTGCGGATCAGCACTTTGCTCCGACCAAACTTGCCGCGGAAGTTCTGCGAAAGGAAAATGTGCCGTGTGAAAGGGTGCATGTGACCGGTAACACCATCGTCGATGCGTTATTGGCTACCAGGGAATTGATCGAGTCCGATCCTGCGCTTGCCTGCCGCTGGGATGACCTCAAAAGGCGTCAGGGAAACCGTCGCATCATTCTGGTGACCACGCACCGGCGCGAAAACTTTGGCGGCGGAATGGATCGGATTGCCGATGCGCTCCTGCAGATTCTCCAGCGGGAAGACGTAATGATTGTCCTGCCGATGCATCTCAATCCGAATGTGCGGGACGTTTTGCAAGCTCGTTTGGGCGGGCACCCGCGCGCCGAAATCATAGCCCCTCAGGAATACGCCGACTTTGTCGGCCTGCTGTCGCTCGCGCATATTGTTCTGACCGATTCGGGTGGTATCCAGGAGGAAGCGCCTTCGCTCGGAAAACCGGTCCTGGTCATGCGCGACACGACGGAGCGGCCGGAAGGCGTGCTCGCCGGCACGGCGCGTTTGGTGGGAACGGACCGCGACCGGATTGTTGCGGAGACATTTTCGCTGCTCGACGAGCCGCTGCATTATTTGGAAATGTCGCGTGCACACAATCCGTTCGGAGACGGCCATGCGAGTGCGCGAATTGTGAAGGTGATGCTAGATGCCTGAATTCCAGAACGTTGTTGTGATCGGGCTGGGGTATATCGGCTTGCCCACGGCCGCCGTCATTGCCAGCCGCGGCATGCGGGTTGTCGGGGTCGACGTCAACGAACGCGTCGTCAAAACAGTTGCTTCCGGCGCAATTCACATTGCGGAACCTGACCTTGAAGGGCTGGTCCAGAAGGTTGTGTCTTCCGGATCACTCAAGGTCGCGACGGAGCCCGAGCCGGCAGACGTATTTATTATCGCCGTGCCAACTCCCATCGACGAGGAAAAGCGTGCCGACCTAAGAAGCGTCATGAAATCTGTCGACAGTATTGCCGGGGTGCTGCGCGCCGGAAATCTTGTCATTTTGGAGTCGACAGTTCCGATCGGGACGACGGAAGAGATAGCAAAGAAGATCGCGGATGTTCGTCCCGATCTGAAAGTGGGAATGGCCGATGGATCTGAACACGGCATTTCGGTAGCCTACTGCCCCGAGCGGGTCTTGCCCGGACGCATTCTCTCTGAGTTGGTCAACAATGACCGTTGTATTGGAGGCGTAACGCCTCACTGCGCCCGGCGTGCGCAGCGCTTTTACAAGACTTTTGTTCGAGGCGCGTGCATCGCTACGACTGCGCGCGCAGCCGAAATGGTCAAGCTGACCGAAAACGCGTTCCGCGATACCAATATTGCATTTGCAAACGAGCTCTCTTTGATCTGCCATCGTTATGGGATTAACGTGTGGGAGGTCATCGATCTCGCCAATCGACATCCTCGCGTCAACGTCTTGCGCCCCGGCCCGGGAGTCGGTGGTCATTGCATCGCGATCGATCCCTGGTTCATTGTCGACTCGGCACCTGATCTCGCGCGTTTGATCAAAACAAGTCGCGAAGTGAACGATTCGATGATTGTCTGGACCGTTGAACGGGCGGCCGCACTGATCGAGGAACATCCCTATGCCAATGTCGCCTGTTGCGGCTTGGCATTCAAGGCAAACGTCGATGATCTCCGAGAGAGCCCCGCATTGGAAGTCGCGCATCAGCTTGCCTCCCGTTACGGCGCTCGCATCAAGATTGTCGAGCCATACATCCGCAAGCTGCCTTCACAAATTGCGGAGCATGGAGCCGAGCTAACAGACCTTGATGAGGCAATTCGGACCTGCGAGATCGCAATTGTGCTCGTCGACCACGACCATTTCAAAATGATCCCGTTAGCGGAACGGCGTCACCTGGCGGTGATTGATACGCGTGGGATTTGGCAGGATATGCCGGTGCGGGATATGAGCGCCGGGGCTCTTCGTGAGCCAAGGCTTGTCAGGTCGCCGTCATCTTCTTAAGCCTCGAATCTTCCCGCGAGGAGGCAAAAAAAGCAAATTATCAAGGTCACATCGATTTTCGTCACGCTGGATCAAACGATGTGATGCCGCTACACCGACCAATGCGGAGCAATCTGATGCGCAAATTTATTCGGATGGTTGCCGCATTGCTTTTATTGCCTTCCAGTGCTGCGTACGCCCAGCCTTTGGGAGGGAGTGGTTCCGGGGTTGTTTCTTGTGCAAGTTCATTTGTTGACGGGTGTCCGGATGCGCCTGTTGCGGCTATTCAGCTTCCAACAATACTCAACCGTTACGCCACACGTCCTCCATGGAAGGTCGCTGGTGTGGATTACGCCGTTGGAGTGCCTGTCGGTGCGGTCCTGAAAGATCCTGAAGCAGCAGGCGTCATTCCCAGCGGCGCCACTATCAACATCCGCAACCACACCATTACGGTGACGGGCGCCAACGTCACGTTGGATAGCTTCGATTTTGGACTGCACAGCGGCTACACGGTCATTGTCCACGCGGACGGCACCACAGTCAAAAACTCGCACTTCCTGGTGGGGGAAAACGCCGGCACTCTTGGTACACTACTGGGCACAAACTCCTCTTGCAGCAACCTAACTCTGCTAAATAACGAGTTCGACGGGGCCAACATCGCCGTCGCGCCGCAGCAGGGAACGACTATCAGCATCTACTGTTCCGGGACCTTCACCGTCCAGTACAACTACTTCCATAACTCCGGCGGTGACATGATCGACATTAGCAAGAGCACGACTGCCGCGGTCGATGTTATCCGGTATAACTTGTTCAAGGACATCGGTGTCAACACTGGGCACGAGGACACGATCCAGTGGTACGACAGCACCATAGGATCAGGAAGCGTCGTCAGGTTCAACACCGTTTACCAGACTGTCAACACGCCGGGTCCGGGTAACGGATTGCTTGTCGAGCTATCCGAGGGCCCGGCCGCAACGATGACAGGATTGGACTCATCCAACAATACGCTCATTAGTCTAGCGGCATGTTCGACCTGCAATTGGGGTGTGGGTTTTTACGCGGCACTAGGCGGCGTTGCTGATCATGTTTCCGTCAGAAATAACTTCATCGATGCTACGGGAATTAATCTGTTTACGGTGTCTCCATGGTTCGGCAATGGTCTGGCGCCATCGGCGGCCGCTAGCAACCTCGCGCACCCGATGGCGATGCACGACCTTACCAACATGGTGACTGGAGCCAAGGTGCCGGTTCCAAGCTTTAGCAGTCCTTCGGCTCGCGGATATTACGTCTATCCAGACCGTTCAGGTTACACGCCTTCGTTAAGTGATA
>Ga0193729_1001482_pt1 | contig 11988 bp, 8 predicted proteins | sample U1c2metaG_FD_143036 | JGI IMG/M metagenome (GOLD analysis project Ga0193729, IMG submission 143036) | Soil microbial communities from a riparian zone of the East river system, Colorado, United States - U1c2 | ecosystem: Environmental > Terrestrial > Soil > Riparian zone | place: USA: East River... | reverse complement strand
CGCATTGCAAGGCGCCGCAGCTGATTATTACCGCAACACCTATCTTTATTTTGTCACAAACCGAGCGCGCCCGGGATTGGATTCCGCCTCTGCCTTGCAATCCGATTATCAAGAGCTCAGTTGGCGTTCCAAACCGTGGAATAAACTCCTGCTCGCATTGTATTTGAACTTTACTCGTCAACAGGAAATGCTCGCGCCGCACCTGAAAAAGTTGCGCGATATAACCAGCCAACTGTTCCGAGGCCAAATCCCGAGTTGGTTTGAGACGCGTTATCGAAATCTGGTCAGCCCGACGTTCAAGTGGTGGAGCCTGTTGATGACGAACACCCGGATGTTGGTTTTGTTTGCCTTCTTGTTCATCGGCCAGCCGATTTACTATTTCTGGTTCGAATTCATCCCGCTTAATTTACTGTTCGTCTATCTGATTATCCGCCAGGAGAACATGTCCGAGTCGCTGTTGGAAGCGACGGTGAAATGGCGAGACGCGGCCTAGACGGCCTTTTGCATGTCGGAGATCGAAATTTCAGAAATCAGCTCGCGTCGGGATCGCGATGCGTTCATCAAATTTCAATGGCGCATTTATGCGACTGATCCGGTCTGGGTGCCGCCGTTAATCATCGAACGAAAGACATTCCTCGAACGCCATCGGCATCCATTTTACCGGCACGGCGACGCCGCATTATTTCTCGCGCGACAAAACGGTGAAATCGTTGGCCGCATTATGGCGAGCGACGATCCGAACTATAATTCGCTGCATCAAACGAACGTCGGCTGTTTTGGCCTCTTCGAGTGCATTGACGATCGCAACGTCGCCACCGCGCTCTTTGAGGCTGCGGCCAGTTGGCTCCGCAAAAGAGGTCGCGCCGAGATGATGGGGCCGATCGATTATTCAACGAATTACGTCTGCGGACTGTTGATCGATGGATTCCAGTTTCCGCCAACCATCTTGACCGCACATAATCCACGGTACTACAGAGAGCTGATCGAGAGATGTGGCTTTGCAAAAGCGAAAGACTGGTACGCGTGGTGGTTTGCCGACCCGGAAAAAGGCGTGGCGCAACTGCGACGACTCGCCACACGCTTCCATAGGCGTTGCCCTGCCATGATTCGTCCGGCAAATCTCAGGAACATCCGCGATGAAAGCAGGAGGCTCCGTGAAATTTACAATCAGGCGTGGGAAAAGAACTGGGGGTTTGTGCCGTTCACGGAAGCGGAGATCGAGTTCATGACCAAGGAACTAAAGCCGCTGCTGGTGCCGGAGTTTGCCTGGATCGCCGAAATTGGGAACGCGCCTGTCGGGTTCACGCTGTGTATACCAAATATCAATGTCGCGCTTCGTCAGCTCAACGGACGGCTCACGCGATTTGGGCTTCCAATCGGTTTGATCAAATTGCTTTTCCACAAGAGGCGCATTCGAACGGCGCGATTGATCGCTCTGGGTGTGATCGAAAAATATCGCCGCGCTGGGATCGCCGAGATGCTCGTGCTGCGCGTGATGGAAGAAACAATGGTCAAACGCGGGATCACCGGCGAGCTAAGCATGACGCTCGAAGACAATTTCATGATCAATCGTTTTCTCGAAGCGATCGGAGCGGAGCGTTACAAGACATATCGAATTTTCAAAAGGACACTGACGTAATGAGCAAGCCTCAGGACGGTTTTGTTTCACGGTTTTTGAACCGGCCGATTTCGCGCCGCATAACGAGTTTTCTGCTCAAGTTTCCGATACATCCCAGCGCTTGGACGATATCGATCTTTGTTTTGCCGCTAATCGCCTGTGTGTTTTTGGTACGCGGCGATTACGTCAGCGTCGTCATCGGCGCGGCGATTTTTCAAGCGTTCAGTATTCTTGATGGTTGCGACGGCGAAATCGCGCGCGCCAAAAAATTGGAATCAAAGTTCGGGGAACGATTGGATTACTTTTGCGATTTTATGGGAAGTCTTCTCTACGTTCTCGCTCTCGGGTTGGGGCTTCATCGTTCGATTGAAGGAATTGTGTGTGCTGGTCTGATTACGGCCAACGAGTGGCTCCTACGAGCTGGCAAGAACCAAACGTCGGTTGCTTCGTCCACATTGCGTGAGTCGTTTTACGCGAGACACCGTGGAATGATCGGGCATTCCGGTTTGCTCAATCTCGGCGAACGATTTGTGTGGTGGCTCTTTCAACTGACTAAACGTGACATGGCTGTCGTCGTTTTTCTTATGCTTGCGTTACTCGGCCTGGCCGAGTGGATCCTTCATCTTTGGATGATTGTTGCCGGTGCGAGCCTGGTTCTCAGCGCGATTGCCGCGATCAGGGCGGGCAGTGGCCGTGAGGATATCGTGACGCGCGAGCCGCGATCGTAATTGCGTCTCGGCGCACGTCAGCATTTCGGGCGTGTCCACGTCCTGCCACCAGGCATCTCCAATATCGACGGCGCGGGCTTTGTCCTCCGATGCCATCAATCGGACTCCGTCAGCAAGACTGCAATCTCCGTCACGTTTTACTCGCTCGAGGTAATCGAAAATGTCTAGTGGGCAGACAAAAAGACCGGTGTCGATTCCATCGTAAACCGTTAAATCTTTTCCGATCTTGAGAATTCGGTCCCCCTGCGTCTGGACTTTCATCGCGTCATCGACATCGAAAATCGAATCCAGCTTTCGGTCGAGCGCGAGATTGAGTTGGTCGAGGACCGCGTTACGGAGCAGAAGACCAACAATTGATTGATCAAACAAATGGTCGCTCATGGCCAAAAGAAATGGCGACGTTAGCTCATTTGCCGCTGCGAGGAGAGAAATGCCGTTTTGTTTTTGCCAATTGGGATTCTCGATGAAGCAGGGTTCAAGCTCGGCCGGAATCAACTGTTTGACTGCTGCGATGATACGACCGCTTTGGTAACCAACGATAAAATTCGCCTTTTTGATTCCCGCGTGGATCAGCGCATCGATCGTGTAACAAATCAACGGACGGTCAAGCACCCGGACGAACGGCTTCAAGAAAGTTTCGTCGGAGCCGCGTAGGCGCGAACCCGACCCGGCCATTAGGATCACTGCATCAGAGATCGCCGTCATATGCCGTAATATCTCTTAAGACCCCAGATCCTGACGCGCTGGGGAAGAAATCTAAAAATCAACGGTGCGATTTTTGTTTGAAATCCGTCGCCGACGGTCATGCGCGGCGGCGGATTCGTTTGATCGATAAGTTCGCAGACACGACGCGCAACCAGATCGGGCTTCGGCGCTTTCTTCATGTTGCGTTCGACTGTGTCCCAAGTTTTGGCGAGCTTTGCCTCATATCGCGGCCCGCGCTGGTCGCTCTTCGTCACGGCATCGTTGAAGTCCGTGCAAATATCGCCGGGTTGGAGATCGACAATGCGCACTCGCGAATCTGACAGCTCCAGTTGGATCGACATGGTGAATGATGCCATGGCTGCCTTCGCGGCGTTGTAAGCTGCCATGAACGGAACTGGAAGACGGCCAGCCAGCGATGTGACGTTGATGATCAAACCTTCTCCTCGCGCTTGCATCGCGCGTAAAGCCAGCTGCATTAACCGCAGTTGCCCAAAAACGAGAATTTGAAATTGGCTTGCGATTTCCTTTTCGGAAAGATTCTCGGCCGGACCAAAATGGCCGCCCCCGGCGTTGTTGATCAAAACGTCGAAATGACCTGCTTCCGCGAGTGCGGCGTTGAATGCCTCCTCAATGAAACGCGGATCGCCCAGGTCGAGGCGCGCGGGATGCAATTGCGCCATCTTGGGAATTCGTTCCAGATTGCGTGACGTGCCCCAAACTTCGTGACCTTGAGCGACGAGACACTTCGCAATGGCCAGACCAATGCCCGAGCTCGCGCCGGTAAGAAAAACTTTTCTCACGATTTGGAAAATGGTTTTGCGTCGCACGGCGCATTGCGTGTTGCTACCACATTGATTCCTATTTTAACTATCGTCCGGATGCAAGGGTTCCTGCGTAGCAATCTCATTATTGTGCGAGTCGTGTTAAAGATTCGTCCAACCTAAGGAGGTCGATCTTGTCGCAATGGGGCTGCTGATTTCGACCGTGCTTGCCATCTTGAGTGCGCTGGGTCTTAAGCGTCTGCTTCCCGCCGCCAGAAAACATCGGCGACAAGTCCGTTTCATCCGTGAAACTTTGGCAAGCAGCGGGAAACCAGATGGTCGCCGTGTCATTGCTTCACTTTCGACGGTGCCCGACCGGATCGACAATTTGAGGCCGACGATTCAATCCCTTCTAAAGCAAACGCGGCCGCCGGATGAGATTGTGCTGGCCATCCCGGAATTTTCGGTTCGCGAGCGGCGGCCTTATGTCGTGCCGAAACATATTTCCCGCTTGCCGCGGGTGCGTGTTTTGCGTTGCCGGGAGGATTGGGGGCCGGCAACGAAGTTTATCGCCGCGATTCAGGACGAGCTGGCAATGGGGCGGGAGAATACGTTGATCATGGTGGTAGACGACGATCGGCTTTACCCGCGAGATGCGCTCGAAACGTATCTCCATTACAACGAGCAATTACCTGACGCGGCTCTTTGTTTTCGCGGTGCAGCAATGCCGCGAAATCTGGATTGGCGTAACGCCGAGATGATTTGCGCGAGCGAGCTTCGCGAGCCGCAACCCGCAGCGGTAATCACTGGGTGCGGAAGTTACCTTGTGCGGGCAGGGTTCTTTGACCAATCGCTCTGGGATTATTCCCAAGCGCCGCAGGGAGCATTTTACATGGACGATATTTGGATCAGTGGGTGTCTCACTCGTCGCAACGTGAAGAGATACGTTGTGCCGGCATCGGCCATCATGAGGAGTGTGTTTCGGCAGCGGCGGACCTTATCGCTGTACGATGTTCCTAACGGCCGTCAATACAACAACAACGAAACGATCGCATTTTTCGGGAAGACTTGGGACGTCTTCGCGTCGCATTAAGTAGGTTCGTCCCTGCGATGGGTATGGTGCCGCAACCACTGAACACCGAAGACTGCCAGGAATGCTGCAGCGCTGGTGACTTGTCCGACAATTCCGCCCAGGAATGCGCGGCAGACAAGCGCAGGAACAAGCGCGATCCCTGCGGCGATCAGCGGCGGACGAATATCGCTCCACGAGTCTTTCCAGCGAAACACCCATCGCAGCGTTGCGTAGCGTAGGATGCCTTGGACGATATAGGTCAAAAGAATGCCGAATGCCGCGCCCATTACACCGAACCGCGGAATTAACCAGAGAAGCCCGCCAAAGGCGACGGCGCAGGTGATCGAGGAATGCAGAAGATTCAAGCGTGGCCGTTGCACCATGATTACCGTTTCGCCCAATGCGACAAAGGCATTGATTGCACTGGCGAGAGCGACGATGCCAAGCCAAACACCACCTTGCCGAAATGCTGGACCGAAGATGAGCAGAATCGTGCCGCCGGCGAGCGACATCACTGCTACGAGCGGCAACAAGATCCACAGCATCCATTCAGCAAGGCGAGCGTAAGTCGCCGCGGCGCGGCCGTGGTCGCCGGTCGCGGTCATGCCGGCCACGACCGGTGCGAAAATGGGGTTGAAAGCCTGGTTGACCTTTCGCAGGCCGTTCGCGGTATCGAGGACTGCGCCGTAAACACCCACGGTTGTAAGCGTCACGCCGGGCGCACGCCCAACAAAATATCCGAGAAGAATGAGATCCAGTCGCGCAATAAACGCATTGATTAACTGATAAGCGCTGATTGGAGCGGAATAGCCGATTAATTGCCGCGCTTCTGCAACATGTGACCCAACATGTCGATCTTCGGAAGCGCGCTGAAAAAGTTTGGCAGCGAGCGCGAGCGCAACAAGTCCGGATGCCGCCGTGCCAATGATTGCAGCCAGCTCGGGCGCAAAGGTTTTCAATCCGATAATAAATACAACCAAAAATGCCAGCGTTGTTGCAATCGGTTCGGTTATTCCGCGCGAAAAGATATCGTGCCGCATCACTTTCATGCCGCGCGAAACCGAAGTGCTGATGCGGTACAACGCCAGGCCCGGCATGGCGCAAAGAACAACCGCGAGCGCGGAAACCATCTCAGGCTGGATATGCAGATGATGGTGAAACAGCCGAATTGCGGCGATCGCAAGGACAGCCACAACCGCGGATTGCGCGACCCCAAGAACCACGGCGACTCGAAAGAGGGCACGGCTGCGCGCATGGTCTCCGACCGCCTCCGAACGCGCTATGAATGTAGTGATCGCATTGTCGAGACCAAGAACACCGATCTTGCTGATGATGTCAGTGACCGACCAGGCAACGGAGAATATGCCGAGCGCCGCCGGCCCGAGCATCCGGGCGACGAGAAATGTGAAGATGCCGCGGAAATTCGACGCCAACATCGCGATGGTGTTCAAGAAGGCGCCGCGTTTTAGCTCCACCCCGGTATGGTCTACGCGCGCCGGGGCATCCGTTGGCGGCGGCGGGACGTCCAGCGTACCTTCCGTCGTGCTCACTGACTTGGGCTGCTGCCATTCTCCGGTGAATTGATTTGACGCGAAGGAGTTGACCCAATTGCTCTGTCCTGCATTTCGCGAATCCGGTCACAGGCTTGGGCGATTTCTATATTATATGTCATGGGAACAAGCGCTTCGATTCACTCTTCGCAGAAATGCGCTCGACGCAACGAAGCTTAAAACTAACCTTCGCCCTCATATTGTTCTCGACGCTACAATCGAGTGGACGGGGCCGCCAAAATTTTTTGGCCAAGCGTTTTGGTTACGCGTCAGCGGGTTGTGGTAGCCTTTATTGCGTCGAGAGGAGATTCTCGTTACACTTAGGATCCGTTCCGCCCAAACTGCATGAGCATTCCAGCGATCACGTGTGAACGGAAAGGGGCGAAAGCAATTCTTCTATTTTCCAGCATAAAATCGCGAAAAGACCATCTTAGGAGGGCCGGAGAATGGATCTCCCGGTAGGCATTTCAACTTTGCAACGCACCGATCGCTGGATTGGTGCGCCGCTTTGCGCCATTTTAACCCTTCTCAGAAAAATCTTTGAATCCGCGGGGCCGCCTGGGCCGCGCCAAGTTCGACGCATTCTCTTCGTCAAGTTCGCAGAGCAGGGTTCAACCGTTCTCGCCTATCCCGCAATTCGTCGTGCGATCGAAATGGTCGGACGTGAAAATGTTTACTTCGTCGTATTCGAAGACAATCGCTTCATTCTCGACGTGATGGAAATCATTCCCGAGGAAAATGTGATAACGATCGCAACGCAGAGCCCTTTCGAACTCGCGCTTAGTGCGCTGCGAGCAGTGCTTCGGGTCCGGAAAATCCGCATAGACGCGGTTGTTGATATGGAATTCCTGACACGCTTCTCCGCGATGCTCACGTTCTTAACCGGGGCGAAATCACGTGTCGGTTTTCATACTTTTTTTGGCGACGGACCGTACCGCGGCGACTTAATGACGCACCGCCTTTTGTACAATCCTCATCTCCACACAAGTGAGATGTTCGAAGCCATGGTTGAAGCATTGACCCGCGATCCGGCCGTGCTCCCGACGTTCGACTTTAAGCCTTCTGCAAACCAGCCACTCCCAAGATTTCGGCCCTTGCTGTCCGAAGTTGCTGAAATCAATGCCCTGCTACAGCGAGAAAATCCTCGCATCGGTTCTGCGCCACTGATCCTGCTCAACCCGAACGCGAGCGACTTGCTGCCGCTGAGGCGGTGGCCGCCCCTGCGTTATGTCGAACTTGCGCGGCGGCTGCTCGAACGTTACCCGGACTTGTTTATTGGGTTTACCGGTGCGCCGGCCGAAGCCGCTCCCAATAACCAGCTTGCAGACGAGGTCGGTTCAAGCCGCGTCATCCCGCTTGCCGGAAAAACGACTCTGCGGCAAGTGCTCGTGCTTTACACGCGCAGTGAGATTTTGGTGACGAATGACAGTGGCCCGGCTCATTTTGCCTCGATGACGCCGATTCACATCGTCACCTTGTTCGGGCCGGAGACACCAGCGCTATTTGCTGCGCGATCGCCAAACGCGATCGCCTTGTGGGCCAGCATCGCGTGCAGTCCGTGCGTGAACGCCTACAACAACCGGCAATCGGTCTGCCGCAACAACCTTTGCATGCAAGCAATCACAGTTGATGATGCTTTTGAAAAAGTTACGCACATTCACGATTCTCTTAAGAGGAGCACATCCGGAAATTAATCTGCCGAATGATGGGTGTGCCAACTCATAGGTCGCGCCACTTTCGCTTCGCCGCGCTTGGGATAATCCTCCTTACCGTCGCGATTCGCCTTCCGTCTCTTTTGCATCCCCAGCCAATAGACAGTGAAGCAATGTATTCTGTCGTGGCGAACGAGATCGTTGACGGCGGGCGGCCTTACATTGACGCGATAGAGCGCAAGCCGCCACTTCTCTTCTGGACGTACGCCGCAATATTCAAAGTAGCAGGCGAGTTCAATTGGAAGGCGCTTCATATAGTCGCACTCGTGTGGACGCTATGCGCGATGGCCGGCCTCTATGTGATCGGCCACGAGTTGTTTGATCGCAATACCGGTTTGATTGCCGCGCTCTTCTATGGTGTTTTCCAACACTGGTTGACGTGGAAGAACCTCACATTCGACGGCGAGATGCTAATGAATCTCCCTATCATCTGGGCGTGGGCAATCGCGCTCCGCCGCAGTTCATCGCGACTGCGACCCGAACTCTTCCCAGCAGGCGCGCTCCTGGGCGTGGCCTTCCTGCTCAAACAGCCAGCCGCGATAGCAGCAGTCCCCCTCGGCATCTATCTACTCCTCCCGAGCTATCGAGCTAGTCGCAGCTTAACGCGAACGAATTCGATCATTCAGGCAGCCATACTCACGGTAGCATTTTCCACAGCCCTCGGTCTGGTGACGATTGTGCTTTGGAAGCAAGGCATTCCCTATGAGGCGTTCTACTGGACAATTGCCGATCATGACGTGCCGCATGTGTTCTGGCAGAAGGGAATCGTGATTACGCTGGTTTTCCTCGGGGCCTGTTTGCCCTTGGTAATCGGGGCGATAATGGCGTGCCGGGATAAGAGTGAGATTTGGGCTGGGAGGACGGCAGAACGAACAGCGCTTTTCGGGCTGCTTGCGGCCTCGGCGATCGGCGCTGCAGCGGGCGCTCGCTTTTACCCTCACTACTACGTCCAATTGATCCCTCCGCTCGCACTGCTCGCGGCACCGTACTACGCACGACTTTGGTCCCGGACGATACAGCCGCCCCACTGGCTATTACGACCTGCGGTGACGTACGCATGGCTGGGTTTCACGGTTATTGCCTTCTCAATCGAACACTGGACGGGGCTGGCTCCGCGACGCGTCCCGTCTGAGGCGGGACGATATTTGTCCGCGCATTCGAGCCCCGACGATAGAATTTTCGTCTGGGGTCAGTCTGCGAAAACCTATCTGGATGCTCACCGACGTCCAGCCTCTCGTTACATCACAACGTTTCCCCTCACTGGCAACATATTCGGAGGGCCCCTTCCTGGTGTTGACACGCGCAACCGAATCGTTCCGGGCTCGTGGGAAAACCTCCAGCAGGATTTTGCCAAACATCCGCCTGCATATATCATCGACCTTTACTCCGGACCGGGCGCGCTATATCCGGTGCAACAGTTTCCAATCCTAGCAAAGCTGCTAGCGGAACATTTCCAACCTGTCGCGCGAACCGAAGAAGGGGTAATTTATTGCCGAAATGATTATCGCGTTTTGGCGCACCACGGCCCAAAAAGCAACCGCTAGCGTCTAGCTGAAAATGGATCTTCCTGTCGGTATTCAGCTTTACAACGCGCCGATCGATGGGGTTGGCGCGCCGCATTGCGCTGCGTTGACTATTATCAGAAAAGTCTCTTAGCTGGCGCGTACGTCCGTAAGATTCTCTTCGTCGAGTTCGCGGAGCAGGGTACGACGATTCTCGGGTATCCTGCGATTGGCCGCGCGATTGAAATGGTGGGACGTGAACACGTTTACTTCATCGTGTTCGACGACAATCGATTCATCCTGGACGCACCTACGATTCGCTAAAGGCGGAGGATGCACCGCTTGGATGAAATCGCGAGCCTAACGGGATTCGAACCTCGATTCGCTTCGCGATCACGAAAACGGGTGATGTCGAGAAACAAGCAATCAGGGAACGGCAATCTCAAGCATGTGCCAGGTAATATACTACAATTGAATGGGGTGAAGCGTCGATCGACAGCCTGCACCCAGATTACCGCAAGCGAAGATGCGCCCGACGTCTGCGCAAACGTGTGCATGCCGGGCCACAGAAAGCATGCCGATCCCTCTATGGCGTCCGGTCGAGCGAGCCGGTCCCTTTTTCAGTGGCCGGGATTATCGTCATGATCCACGGGCAGGAAATGTCGATCGACTGCCTGTGCCCAGAGAAAAGCGAGCGTGCTCTCGTTGGATGTTTGTACAAAACTGTGCTTTCCGGGCGCAAGGAAGCGCGCACCAGTGTATGGTGTGCCGTCGAGCATTCCGCTCACCGCACCTTCGGACGCGGTGATTTCATACGGCGCCGGAATCACAACATCAAAATCGAAACGTTTCAGATCTTCCTGCGATCGTTTCAAAAACCCGCCCGCAACCCATAATCCCTTTCCGACCGGCAGAAAATTCTGCTCGACAAAGCGTGTCGCGGCTGACGACATATCTTTTCGCTTTGTCGCGACACAAGCGCGCTTTTCAATGCAGTTCTTCGCCGCATTGTCGATCATTAGGCCACGCCGGATCCGTTCCATCACGAAAGGCTCCCAGATGGGACCGAAACACCGCTGACGAAAAACCGTTTCTCCTTTCTCATCCAAAACGTAATCGCCGGGACTGGTTAGGGTAAGAGTCGCCCGCAGCAAGTTGGTCTCGTTCTTGCCGCCATCAATCCAGAATGGATGCAAAATGATAATGGCCACAATCTCGCCTGCGGCGATAAACGCCGGTAACGGCACGTGTTTAAACAAAGCTCCAAGAGGCCATCGTTGACGAACGAAATGGTTTGAGACCAAGAGGGATGCTGCGCTGTAAAAAGCAAACGCCAGCGGATGATACGGCAAATAATCCTGACGCGTAACGAGCGCCCAAAAACTCCAGAGCGCGGGAATGTAAAAACCACAGATCAAAAAAACGAAACCGCGCCGGAAAGCCGCCGGAGGATCAGGTGCTTTACGGACGATGATCCATGCAGCGCAGACAACCGGCGGAAATGCAATGGGAAAGATAAGGGCCCACCACGCCGGATGATTCAGTAAACCGGGTAGAATGTTGTTATCGACGACCCAGTATCGGAATTGTTGCCAAATGCCTCTGAGCGCAAATACCCCCACGATGATCGCGGGAATCAGCAGCGCCGTCGCCAGAAATGCCGCGACACAACGCATAAGATAACCCCTAGACAAGCCCGCTTTCCGCCATCCGACCAGTAGTAACGTGAGCGCGCCGCTCGTCAGGATCGACACCAGGAGCAGTGTCGTTTTCCCCGAGATCCCGAAGCAAAGTCCAAGCAGCAAACCAGCCGCAAGCGCGCGGCGTACGGTAATCGTCCCGTTAAGCAGCACGATAAGACACAAGAGCCAGAGCGGCGCCCACAGATTGTCGGTTCGAAATTCAAACGAACAGAAGTGATAACCGGGATACAACCCCCCTCCGATCGTCGCCCAGACGCCTGCCCGCTTCGAAAAAAGCAGCGTCGCAATGCGGTAGGTGCACCACATCGTAACGAAATACATCGGTAGCAGGGTAAAACGCATCCAGTAAAGGATCGTTGGCCGGTCGCCGATCAGTGCGAAGATGGGCGCAAACGCGATCTGAAAAAGCGGCATGTGGTTGTCGCAGATGTCGCGATACTGCACGAACCCACGAGCCCACGCCCAAATCACATGCAAGTGCTGTGACTCGTCGGAATCGAACTTGTAACGCGTCATGTTCACAAGCTTCAGTCCGATCATCAGCCCAAAAAGGCTCGCTGCCGCAACGCACTCCGTTCGACCCGAGATGCCGAAATACTCAACGGCTCGCTCGAGCAATGGCTTGCGCCCCCGGTCA
>Ga0193729_1001481_pt1 | contig 11993 bp, 12 predicted proteins | sample U1c2metaG_FD_143036 | JGI IMG/M metagenome (GOLD analysis project Ga0193729, IMG submission 143036) | Soil microbial communities from a riparian zone of the East river system, Colorado, United States - U1c2 | ecosystem: Environmental > Terrestrial > Soil > Riparian zone | place: USA: East River... | reverse complement strand
ACCGCTGCTCGCGGCGCTTGCGAGGGCCCGCACTACGTCAACGCCGATATGGAGCTGTCCAAGAACTGGCAGATCAAGGAGAGGTTCCGGCTGCGCTTCAGCATGGACTTCTTCAATGCCTTTAACCATCCAAACTTTGACGCTCAATGGATTCAAGGTACGGGAACCCTTAGCGGATCCGGTGCCTTCTACAACGGCAGCGGCGTATACTGCGGCCCAGCCAATGCGAGTGGCCTGTATCAGCCCTGCAGCCCGACGAATAACGTCATCAGCGCCTACGGTAACACCACCCCCGGGATCGGCGGCGCCAACAAGGGCTTCGGATCGACCACCATCACCAAGCCAGCTCGCGAACTGCAGTACGGCTTGAAGCTAACCTTCTGACCTACGCAGTTTCGCGACGTTCAACGTAACTTCCGGCGGGGCCTGACGGAACGGGCCCCGTTCTTTTTTTGTGTTGGTTTTGATTTCTCAGAGAGTTTTACAACTAAAAAGCATCCTTTGTGCCGGCAAATAATTTTGATCGAAGATAGATTTCACCCTCGTTCCGCGAGTCTATTGTTAAAATCGCTAAAGAATACTTTCATCATGACCCTCAGTCCTGATAGCTGCTCTTGCGCTTTAGCCGTTCACCGGGGCACTTTCGTTCGTTGCGTCGCCCTTGTTTGCCTTTCGCTTCTTTTTGCGCACCGGGCTGCCCCCCAAGCGCCGCCCGCGCCGGCGGACCGACCTGACCAGCGCCGTACCACGAAGTCTTCCAACTCCGTGCCCCCCGTCGATGAATTGCAGAACCGCCTCCGCGTGGCCGCCGCGGCTCGCGAGGCAGGCGACCCCGTCGCCGTCGCGAATACGAATCATCAGGTGTTGGCGCTCGCGTTTCGCAAATTGGCCAATATTCGCACTACCGAAGGGGCCTTCCCGCAGGCCATGGACCTCTACCAGCGTTCCATTTCTCTGGAAGATGCCGCGGAAACCCATGTGGGTTTGGCGAGCTGCTATCTTTATCTCAATCGCCCCGACGACACCTTGGTCGAGGCCTCCAAGGCTTTACTGATCGACCCCAACAACGCGCGCGCCTTTAATATCCAGGGCAAAGCGTGGATGAAAAAACGAGATTACCGAAAAGCTGTGGAATCCTTCGAACACGTGGTCCAGATCCAGCCGGAGTTCGAACCTGCCTATGCGTTGGGCGTCTCACTCCTCGATTTAAAAGATCCGGAAAGCAAGAAAAAAGCCGCCCAGGTCTTCGCCAATATCGTGGCGTCGATGGGCGATTCCGGCTCTCTTCATGTGTTCTTCGGTCATGCGTATCGTGACGCCGAAATGCAGGACGACGCCATTCGCGAACTCCAAAAGGCTGTAGCCCTTGATACCCGCACGCCGCACGCGCATTACTTTCTTGGCCTGGCGCTGCTTTGGAAAAATGAATGGACCGACACCCCGGAAATTCGCCAGGAATTTGTGACCGAAATCAGCAATTACCCCCGCGATTTCCTGGCCAATTATTTTCTCGGCTATCTTGATTCGAACGACCGTCGCTATGACGAGGCCAACGTACATCTTAAAGTCGCCACGGAAATCGACCCGTCCTGGCCAGAGCCGTGGCTTTTCCTGGGGCTCAATGCCTATTCCCAGGGCGACTCGGCGCACTCAGAGGCCTACCTCCGCAAATGCATCGAGCTCACCGGAAAAGATGAATCCCGCGGAAATTATCAGATACGCCGTGCCTATATAACGCTGGGCCGCATTCTCACCGCCAGTGGGCGCGCAGATCAGGCGGCGCCATACTTGGAGAAAGCCCGCGAGTTTCAGAAGCAATCCCTGGCGGAAGCCCAGCAACAAGTCGCCGGCAAGGCCTCCGAGGAAGGTTCGGTTTCTCCAGCCGCAGTCGTCGCGCTTCTTAACAGTCAGGAAGATCAGTCGTTAGGGATTTCTTCCCAGCCCGTTGACCCCACCGTGCCTCTCGATCCCTCCGTGTTGGCGCGCTCCGGACTCTCCGAAGAAACCAAGAAAGCCGCTGTTACCGAGGAAAATCAGCTCCGGCTAATTTTAGGCGCCAGTTTCAACGACCTTGCCACTTCCGAGGCTATTCGCCACGACTATTCTTCCGCGCTTTCTCACTACCAGGAGGCCGAGCGTTGGGATCCCACCGTTCCGGGTTTAATGCGCAACTTGGGCGTAGCCGCTTTTCGCGTGCAAAATTATCAGGAATGCGTTCGCGCACTTTCGCAAGTTCTGGCCGGCGATCCGTCCAATGCCGCGGTGCGAGCCATGATAGGGTCCGCCTATTTTGCGCTCGACAAGTATCGCGAAGCCGCTGAAACCATCGCGCCTCTCGGCCAGCGCGCCATGCAGGATTCCACGCTCGGCTACGCCTGGTCTGCTTCTCTAGCTCGACTGGGTGAACTCAGCCAGGCAACCCACGTTCTGGAGGAATACGAAAAATCCGATCTCTCTCCTGACGCTCTTGTTCTTGTTGGTCAGCTTTGGACCGACATGGGCGATTATTCACGCGCCGTGCAAACCTTTCATCGCGCTCTCGATCGCGACCCCGCGCTCGAAAAAGCGCGTTACTTCGCGGGCCTGGCACAGCTCCGCTGGGAGCACGCAAACGAAGCAATCGAGGAATTCACTGCTGCATTGAAGTTAAATCCCGATGATGCGGATGCAAAAGTTGGCCTCGGTTATATTTATATGCAGCAGGCGAAACCATCCGAAGCCATCGAACTTTTCCGTTCCGTCATTGCCACGCATCCCGATAACGGCAACGCGCAATATCAATTGGGCAAGCTGCTGCTCGACGCCGGAAAGGTCCAGGAGGCCGTAACGCACCTCGAGGCCGCCGTCCGCGCACTCCCGCAAACCGACTATGTCCACTACCAACTGCAAAGCGCGTACCGCAAGGAATCGCGCGCAGCCGATGCCGATCGTGAACTGCAAATTTATAGAGAATTAAAAGCAAAAAACCGCGAGTTAACCGTTCCGCACCCCATGGGACGTCCGTAACGCTACGCCGTCGCCGACAAATTCACGTCACTGCCCGCTCAAAGCGTCCTCCGAGTTATACGGTCTTCCCCCGATAGGCACCGTTCATCTGCAGGATAAAATCACAAGCCGGGTGATGCATCTACGCAATTGATCTTCGAGAGAATCGAGGAAGTATGAATAAACTTCTTTATACCTCGGCCTTGGGTTTGCTGTGTGTGTACGCCACGTACGCCGCGCCGCAACAGCGCGAGCGCGAACGCACACGGGATTCGGAGCCGCCGTCTCTCATAAATATCCGCGTATCGCGAACCGTACAGGCTGTGAACTACCGCGACAGGGCTTCCACCAAGATCGATTTTCGCGGAACGCCGCTCATGCCGCGAGCCGAAGGTAAAGCTGACATCGAAGCCAAGCGCGGGCGCATTGGAATTAAAGCTGAATTCGAACATCTCGAGCTGCCCTCAACTTTCGGCTCCGCCTATTTGACCTATGTTTTGTGGGCGATTTCAACGGAAGGCAATCCCAATAATCTAGGCGAGGTGGTCCTCGACGGTAGTAAGAGCAAACTGGAAGTCACCACCAACCTCCAAACGTTTGCCATGATCGTGACTGCTGAGCCTTACTTCGCCGTAAGTTTTCCCAGCGAGGTGGTGGTCATTGAAAATCTGGTTCGCGGCGACACTAAGGGCTCCGTCAGCACCGTTGACGCCAGGTTTGAACTCTTGAAGCGCGGCATCTATGACGATATGCGTCTAGAGCGTTTCACTACGGACGCCAGCGCTCCGCTGTCGCTGTACGAGGCGCGTAATGCCTTGCGCATTGCGAAAGCTCAAGGAGCCGCTCAGTACGCCCCAGAATCCTGGGCCAAAGCCGAAGACGCGATGCGACGCGCCGAGGATTATCAGTTACGTAAGCAACACAAAGCTGTAGCAACGGCTGCAAGAGAAGCGGCGCAAGCCGCGGAGGATGCGCGCAACATCGCGGTAAAGCGCCAGGAAGAAGAGCACGTCGCTCAACAACAGCGCAAAGCTGATGAGCAAGCGCGCCGCGCCAGGGCCGCTCAGGAAGACGAAGCCCAGCGCCGCGCGGATGCTGAACGCCAGCAACTGCAAGCAGAAGTAGCCGCCGCGCAGGAAGCTAAGGCCCGTGCCGAAGCGGATGCTCAGCGTCAGGCAGCCATGCTCCAGGAACAGCAGGCTCGCGAGCAAGCTGCTTTAGCGGCGCAACAAGCTGCGCAATCTGCGCAGCAAGCTCAGGATGCCCAGACGCAAGCGCAACAAGCGCAACAACAGGCGCAACTGGCCCAACAACAGGCCGAGCAATCCGAACGCGATAAGCAGGAACTACGCGCCAAGCTCCTTCTACAATTCAATCGCATTCTCGAAACTCGCGATACCGTGCGTGGTTTGGTTGTAAATATCGGCGACGTATTATTTGACACCGGAAGATACACGTTGCGTCCGCCCGCACGCGAGGCCTTGGCCAAACTGTCCGGCATCGTGCTCGCCTATCCAGGATTGAGACTCACCGTGGAGGGTCACACCGATTCCACTGGCACGCCTGCATTCAACCAGAAATTATCCGAGCAACGCGCCATGACCGTTCGTGATTATCTCGTTCAGCAGGGCGTGGATATGAATTCCGTCACCGCCGCTGGCCTCGGTGAGGGTATGCCCATCGCCGACAATTCGACCGCAGCAGGGCGTCAGAAAAACCGGCGCGTGGAAATCATTGTGAGCGGCGAAGTGATTGGCACTAGGATCGGCGGCCAGTCCGGGAATCAACCGCCGCAATAGCAAAATAATCCAATTCATGTACAAAAAAACGCGCCGAAATCTCTGGCGCGTTTTTCTTTCTCTTAACTCTTCTTGGTATCAAGCTTGAGGTTCACATTAATTTCTTTGCGGCTTTCAAAACTCGAAATCGTGCGCGTGGGTGACTTGGCGCCATCCTTTTCGGCGTGCAGTTCGAAGTCCGCATTGGGATCAAGGCCGCTGAATCTGTAATTCCCGGTATCGTCCGAAATGTAGCTGCGCACTGCGTTGGTCCGCGTATTCTTCAGGAACACCACCGCAGCTGGTATCGGCGTGTCCGCTTTATCGATGACAACTCCATGCACGCTGCGGAGCTGGGATTCATGCTTGGCTTCTTGAGCGCCGGCGAATGACGCAAAAAATACCAGCGCTATCACTAGCCCAATACTTTGTCGCGCACACCTCATTTTTTGCCTCCGCTGACCGGCTGCATATGCAAAACCACGTTCTCTTCCGATTGCCCGTTTATCGCCTGCGATTGTTTGGCGAATCCTTTGCTCTCGGCGGCGATTTCATAATCGGGGCCTTTAGGCACGCGCACCGCGAATTCTCCTCGAAAATTCGTGTATGTCTCCCAGTGGGGTTTCTTTTGATCAGATCTGCGGATTCGTAATTTAACGCCCTGCAAAGCGAGACCGCGCTCGTTGAAAACAGTTCCGCGAATCAAAAAATCATCGGCATGACTGTGTTTGGATTTTCGCGACGACGAAGATTCGGAAGGCGCGGGCTGCGTGCCCGCCGAGGTCTCTGCATCCTGTTCGGCAAATAGGGGCAGGCTGGTTGTAGTCAATAGAGCGGCGAGAATGATGACACACCGTTGGCGATGCATCATTTCCTCCGCTTATTTGGATGATGGCCCAACCACTGAAGATGTCCCACCGCGAGAGTCGTCCTCACTCTTCGTCTAACTCTTCCTCTTCTTCTTCCTCGTCGAGCAGATCTCCGTTTTCGGCGACCTCGACCGTCTCTTCGTCATCGTCCTCATCATCCTCTTCCTCATCATCGGAGATGATGTTGAGGTGAACCGGGTGGGTCTGCGAGACTTCCAGCTCCGATTCGCACTCCGGGCAACTGAGAATCTCGCCTTCTTCTACTTCGTCTTCATCCACATCTATTTCGGTGGCACACTCGGGGCAGCGAATCACGGCTCCATCCTCCATCGATTTGTTAGCCCGGCAGCCCGCGAAGCCCGCATACTGCCGCGAGCCTATTATATACTCCGCAGTATGAAGTCAACCGTGTAGGTAAAGCGCCTGTGCGGAAAAAATTGGGCACGAAATGTGCCAAGTCATACTGTTCCCGCTTTGATAGATGGCTTCTTCCCGCGAATATCCTGAGCGCCCCCTGGTTGGCGTCGGTGGTGTGGTGATCGATAATGGCCGCGCGCTATTGATCCGCCGGGCTAGCGAACCCCTGCGGGGCGAATGGTCCATCCCCGGGGGGATGCTGGAATTGGGAGAAACTCTGGAACAGGGCGTTGTCCGAGAGCTGCTGGAGGAGACCGGCTTGCAAATCCGGGTGCTCGAACTAATCGAGGTGTTCGAGCGTATTGTCTACCCGCCTGACGGAGAAAGCTCCGGCACTAACCGCCGGGACCGGCCGCGTTTCCATTACGTCATCGCTGATTACCTTTGCGAACGCATCAGCGGTGAACACGCCGCCGCGAGCGATGTGACAGATACGGTGTTTGCACCTGAAGAGGATCTAGAGCGGTTTAGCTTGACCGCAACCGCCTTGCGCATTCTGCATAAAGCTTTCGCCATGGATCGCGCGCGTCGTGGCGCCTCCAAGGGGTCATAGGCTAGGCGGCCGGCAACGTTCCACGTGTGCGTTCCCGCCTACTAAATTCCTGCACCGCCATGTGCAAATCGCCGGCGGTAAAATCCGGCCAGCGTTTTTGAAGAAAAACAAATTCCGCGAAGGCGCATTCCCACAACAAAAAATCGGAAAGCCTTTGTTCCCCACCGGTGCGGATCAGCAGGTCCACATCTGTCGATCCTCCCCGAAAGTCCACGAGGATTTTGCCGAAAGCTTCACAGGATAATTCTGTGACCTTATAAAACCGGCAAGCAGCCAGGTAGATCGCTTCCCGCGCGGAGTAATCGATAGCCAGCCGAAGGTGCAACCGGTTGCCTCCCGCGGTCGCAGCCTCGGCATCCGCAATCGCCTGCCGCAAGTTGACTGGCAAGCGGTCGCGCCGTCCGATCACCGTTAAACGCACCCCTTCTTCCATGCAGTGGGATGTTTCCGCCAGCAAATATTCGTGCAGAAGCCGCAGAATCCCTGCTATCTCCGTCGTGGGCCTCTGCCAGTTCGCGGAAGACAGCGCGAATAACGTCAGTGTGTGAATGCCCAAATTGGGCGCGGCCTCGATAATCTCTCGCGCCGTTTCCGCTCCAGCGCGATGGCCGGCGGACCGCGGCAGTCCCTTGGAAGTAGCCCATCGCCCATTGCCATCCGAGATGATGGCCACATGGATGCCGCCATTGTTCGGTCGGGTGCTCGAACCTGATTCGATCGAAGTTAGAGAAGCCATCGCCGCCTCGCTGACAATTTATTTATTGCAAACTACTCTATAGTACAAAGTAAATACACCTTAAAAAAGCACCGACCAACCTTCTTCGGTGCTTATCTCTCCCGCGTCGCCCGGATCAATGCTTCCATGTGATTCAGGTAGCGTTCCAGCGCTTTCCGCCCAGCCCCAGCCAACCGATACTCCGTCTTGGGCAAGCGTCCATCGAAGGATTTGCTGCACACGATGTAACTGGCTTCTTCCAACTTACGCGCATGCACACTTAAATTTCCGTCCGTGGTCTTCAAAAGCGCTTTCAATTCGTTGAAGGTCAACGATCGGTTCACCGCCAGCGCGCTTACGATGCCCAACCGGATGCGTTCGTGAATCAGCCGGTCCAGATCCGGCGAAACCGCCTCGCGTGTTTGTTCCCGCGTCGTTGCCGGCGAATCCTCGCGCTGTCTGGTACGTGGAACTCTATCTTGAGAAGCTATAGAAGATTTAGCCATGTCATTAACCTCCGTAGTGACGGGCGATCCATAGGCCGAAGGCGATTTGCACCACTCCAAAACCCGCGGCCATGAAGTAATTTCCCCACGCCACCGGCGCGAACAACGCGCATCCGCCCAGGCCCATCAGGCACAGTCCCATCACTGGTACTACTCGCACAGAAAAAGCCCCGCCGGTCACCACCGCCGCGCCATACAGCAGCAGCCAGACGGCCGGCAAAATCGCGATTGATCCTGAACTGTAAAATGCAAATGTCATCAAGCCTCCAACGATGATCGGAGGCGCAAAGCTAAGAAGAAATTTTCGGCCCGGACCCGAAAATAGTTTCGAATTGGCCCGATGCGCTTTGGTGGCTGCGGCCGGGGCCGCAATCGCGACGGCGATGAACGCCTCCACAAGCCATACGCCAAACCAGGCGCGCGGTGTGGTCTGTATGGAAGCGATACCGGCGGCAACGATCGCGGTAATGCCCATCGCCACGCCACCCCATCCCGGAACGGCGGTAAATTCCGCGGCCGATTCCATGGTTTCGCGTATGTAGCGAAGATGGTCGGCAGCTCGCGCGTCGATGGGAATGGGTCCGGTTCTGGGTGCTGGAACAGAGCTGGTCTTTAACATGAGTAGGTCAGCATGAGCCAATTCAAGATGGTCAATCCTGGCAGCTTCAGCATCGCATGAAAACTAGCAGGCATGTCAGAACCTGTCAAGTACTTTATGACGCAAAGTTGAATTATGCAGCCACAACGCTCCGGGCCGCGCGCGTATACCGTCCGCTCATCGCGTTCCAGCGAATGGTGAATATGTCCGCGAACATTTTCAGGCTGTCTCCCAACATGTTAACTTTTGTGGCTGGTGAGTGGCCCCAGCGCACAGGAATTTCGATGGCTCGCAATCCGTTATGTCTCGCCAGGTACAGCAATTCCGGGTCAAACCCGAATCCTTCAATGCGCTGTTGCTCGAAAATTATCCGGCAGCGCTCGCGCCGAAACGCTTTGAATCCGCATTGCGTATCCACGAACGGCAAGCGCAACACGACGCGCACAATTTTGTTGAAGATGATGCCTGCGAACTCCCGGAAAATCGATTGGTGCGTGCTGATCAGGCTGCGATCCATGGCCCGCGATCCAATGGCCACATCGTAGCCATTGTTTAACGCGCTTAGAAGCTTGTGAGACTCCCCTATGGGCGCGGACAAATCAGCGTCCGTGAACAGCACCATGTCGCCCTGCGACTCCAGCATGCCATGCCGCACGCTGTAACCCTTTCCGCGATTCGTCCCGTTCGAAACTACGCGAAGCCCGGTAAGCTTCCCGTGAAATGACTCCGCCACCGCTGCGGTTCGATCCGTCGAACCGTCGTCCACCACCAGCACCTCGGTGCGCAGTCTCAGCGTCGGCAGGTATTCAGCGATCCGTTGCAACGTTTCGGGCAAGCGCGCCTCTTCGTTATAAGAGGGGATAATAATGGACAGATCGAAATTAGATGCGTTCCTCATCTCGAATCCTGCGAGACCTTCGCTCCGAACTTCTGCGTGTCGAGCGTCGCAACAATCTCGTCCATTTGTTGCAGCGTAAAATCGCTCTCGCTTTCCGTGTTGTAAAAATGCGGTGAAATGCGTACCCCCGCTTTTGGACGGTAGTCGACAAGAATATTTCGCCGCACCAATTCCTGGCACACGTCGTACGCGTGCGGACATTCCACCGAAACGGTTCCAGCGCGCTCCGTCTCGTCTTCCGGAGTATTTACCCGCCAGCCGCGCGATTTCGCGCCTGCCAGGATTCGCGCGGTCATGCGTAGTGACTTCTCTCGAATGGCGCGCACTCCCACCTTATTGATAATGTCCAGCCCGGGTTGGCAAGCATACAGCGCCGGAATATGCGGCGTTCCGTTCAAAAATCCAAACGAATCTTCACGACGGTCGATCGTGCCGGTTTCAAACTCGAAAGGACGCCGGTGCGCGAGCCACCCGGTCAGCGCCGGTCTTAACTTTGCGCGCAAATCTTCCCGCACATACAAATACGCCACTCCTGGGCCGCCGCACAGCCACTTCAAAACGCCGCCCACGGCAAAATCCGCCTCAAGACTCTTTACGTCCAGTGGTATCGCTCCCGTTGCCTGAAACACGTCGAGTATCACGTACGCGCCAACGCGGTGAGCCCGCTCAATAATGGTGCGCGCGTTTACAATGTACGAACTGCGAAACAATACCTGTGAGATCGGCACCAGCAACGTGTTCTCATCGATCGCAGCCAGCAATTTATCCAGATCGATGCGAATAGGATCCGCGCTGGTTACCATTTCGATCCGCGCGCCATGGCGCCGCTGATCATGGTAAAAATATTGAACCGACGGAAATTCCTGCTCCACCATCACAACTTTGTTTCGCGCGCCTTGGAAGTCGAAACACGAACTGATGATCGCCTGCGTAATGGTGACGTTCTGATGCAACGATAACTCGCCGCGCCCGGCGCCGACCAGCGGGGCGATCTTGTCGCCCACGCCCATGGCCATTTCCCACCAGCCCTCTTCCCAGGCGCGAATCCCGCGGTTTCCCCAGGAATCCGCATAAGCGCGCATGCTGTCATACACCGCGCGAGGCATGGCACCCAGCGAGTTGCTGATCATGTAGGTCGATTTCTCTAGTATCGGAAATTGTCCGCGCAGCTCGAGGAGGTCATTCATAAGGTTTGCCGCATTGTATTTTAGCCCGAGGCTATTCGCCACAGAAGAAGCCACAGGTGTGCATTCCACGAGAGGGTCGCTCGCCAAGGCGAAGCCGCAAAAGTACTGTTCACCGCCGAGCCCATCCATCCTAAACTTGACTGGCCCAGCCAGGAGGACTCATGGCTACTCGAAAACCATCGTCAACTGGTGATTCTGCTCATTCTGCTGATCATTCTGCTGGTCATTCCGACGCGATTCGCATTGTGCCCTTGCATCACCCTCAGGCTCTGGAGGCCTCCGCGCCTCGGCTTACCTATCGCAATGGTCCGTTACTATCGGCCGTCGAGGTTTTCACCGTATTTTGGGGCTCCAGATGGAACTCCGCTCCGCAACTGATCTTGATGAATGATATGAACGGTTTCTTCGACTACATTCTGACCAGCGCGCTGATCGACCAGTTGGCGGAGTACAACGCCGGTACCTACAAAATCTCCCACGGCAAACGCATCGGAACGACCGTCATCACCCCAGCTACGAAGAGTTCCGTGAACGACGCGACCATCCAAAAGGAGCTCCAAAGCGCCATTGCCGCCAATAGTGCCTTCCCACAACCAGACGCTAACACCTTGTACTTTGTTTTCATGCCCGAGGGAGTGAAGGTCGTGCAAGGCGGTTCAGCTTCTTGTCAGGCCTTCTGTGGGTATCACAACGATATCAACGGTCAGATTTTTTACGCCGTCATGCCCTACCCGGGCTGCGCGGGGTGCACCGGCGGTTTGCAGCCGTTTGATGCGCTGACCTCCACCAGTTCCCACGAATTGTGCGAGGCCATCACCGATCCTATTCCCGGGCAGGGCTGGTACGACGATTCCAATGGTGAAATTGGCGACATTTGTGCCTGGAAAACCAAGAAAGTTGGCCAGTTCACCGTACAATTGGAATGGTCGAACAAGGCTAACCAGTGCATCTGAATCGTTTTACTAGCGAACCGGTAGCCAACCGAAATCCCGACGACCCGATGCCAGCGGTCACGGTATCCATCCGGCACCATCCCGACTAAATAGTTCATTAGCCTTGCGTATCGGTATATAATCCGGCGCAAAGAGGCAGCTCCGTTCTGGTGTACAAGCACATTTAACTGACAGCTGCTAAGTGTATGGACGACCCTAAACTGCACCCGGGTCATGAGGATAAACCTGGCACCGCGGCTTCTCCAGGAGTACGCGCGCCTGTTGCCGGGGCGAGTTCTGCGAGCGATATTCGGCGCGATTCTAATGCACCTCCTGGTTCAGGGGCCCCGGATCTAGACTTCGGCGCGACCCTGGCTGATAAGTCCTTTACGCCAGGTCCTCGTCCTGGGCGCTCGGGCAATACCGCAAAATTGCAGCCGGGTGACGTTATTGGTGGCCGGTACGAAATCCTCGAACTACTGGGCGAGGGCGGAATGGGCGCGGTTTATAAAGCCTCCGACCGCGAACTGAATCGATTCGTAGCTCTTAAATTGA
>Ga0193729_1001480_pt1 | contig 11996 bp, 10 predicted proteins | sample U1c2metaG_FD_143036 | JGI IMG/M metagenome (GOLD analysis project Ga0193729, IMG submission 143036) | Soil microbial communities from a riparian zone of the East river system, Colorado, United States - U1c2 | ecosystem: Environmental > Terrestrial > Soil > Riparian zone | place: USA: East River... | reverse complement strand
AGCGCTGCTCGCCTGCCGCCTTGCGCGCGATTTCGGCTGCCTTCGTGTTGATCTCGACGGTGTAGTCGGCCAGGCCCCACTCCTCGAGCTTGATCCGCGATGCCTGGAAGGTGTCGGTCTCGAGCACCTCCGCACCCGCCTCGAGCATCGAGGCATGGACGCCCTCGATCACGTCCGGGCGATTGAGCACCAGCGCCTCGTGGCACTTGCCGGGAAGGCCGCCGTAATCCTCGCTCGTCAGCTCGAACTGCTCGAGCGTGGCGCCCATGCCGCCGTCGTAGACGACGACGCGCTCGGAGATCGCCTTCAGGTAGTCGCGGGCCATCAAGTCATGCTAGCTACCGGCCGCGCTGTGGCTTACTTGATGAAGAGCATCTCCGCGTACTTGGGCAGCGGCCACAGGTCGTCCGCGACGAGCTTCTCCAGGCGGTCGGCGACCTCACGGACGTCTTCCATCGCCGGGATGACGGTGTCGCGCATGTAGAGGGCCTCCTTCTGCGCGGAGCCCTCCGGGTGGTTCTCCTCGAGGTTCGCGTCCTCGAGCTTCGTCAGTGCGAAGTGGAACTCCTTGAGGTCGGGCTCGAGCTCGCCGACCAGCTCCTCCATGCCCGTGGCGCGCAGTTCGTTCAGATAGCGCACGGCCGCCGGCAGCAGCATAGTACGAGCCATCACCGCCTCGGTCTCGGCCTCGATGTTGATGTTCATCACGTACTGCTCGGTGAACACCTCGTAGCGGGACTCGAGCTCGCGCTTGGAGAGCACCTTGTACTTCTTGAACGTCGCGACGGTCTGTTTCTGCACCAGCCAGGGCAGGGCGTCGGGCGTGGTGCGCAGGTTCGCCAGTCCGCGTTTCTCGGCCTCCGCGTGCCACTCCTCGGTGTAGTTGTCGCCGTCGAAGACGACCTGCTTGTTGGCGGCCCACGCCTCCTTGACGACGCTCGTGACGGCCTTCTCGAGCGTCGCGCCGGAGCGTTTGAGGGCCGTTTGCAGCCTGTCGGCAAGCTCGTCGACCGACGCGGCGACGATCGTGTTCAGCACCGTGTTGGGGAAGGCCGGCGACTGGTTCGAGCCGAGCGCGCGGAACTCGAACTTGTTGCCGGTGAACGCAAACGGACTGGTGCGGTTGCGATCGCCGCCGTGCAGCGGCAGCGGCGGCAGCACGGGCGTGCCCAGGCCGAGGAACGAGCCGGGCTTGGAGGGCTGCACCTTGCCCTTCTCGATCTCCCCGAAGACCTTCTCCAGCTCGGCGCCGAGGAAGATCGAGATGATCGCCGGCGGGGCCTCGTTGGCGCCCAGGCGGTGGTCCTGCCCGGCGCTGGCGATCGACGCGCGCAGCAGCTGCTGGTACTCGTTGACGGCCTTGATGACCGCCGCGCAGAAGAACAGGAACTGCAGGTTCTCCGCCGGCGTGTCGCCCGGATCGAGCAGGTTCAGCCCGGTGTCCGTGCCCATCGACCAGTTGTTGTGCTTCCCCGAGCCGTTCACGCCGGCGAACGGCTTCTCGTGCAGCAGGCACACCAGGCCGTAGCGGCGCGCGGTGTTCTGCATGATCTGCATCGTCAGCATCTGATGGTCGGAGCCGACGTTCGAGTTCTCGAAGATCGGCGCGACCTCGTACTGGTTGGGCGCGACCTCGTTGTGGCGCGTCTTGATCGGCACTCCGAGCTTCGCCAGCTCCAGCTCGACCTCGAGCATGTACGCGAGGATCCGCTCGGGAATCGAGCCGAAGTAGTGGTCGTCGAGCTCGTGTCCCTTGGGCGGCTTGGCGCCGAACAGCGTGCGGCCGGTCGTCACCAGGTCGGGACGCTCGAAGTAGTACTGCTCGTCGATCAGGAAGTACTCCTGCTCGCAGCCCGTCGTCGTGAAGACACGCGCAGCATCGTCGACCCCGAGCTCCTCCAGCGCGCGCACGGCGGCGCCCGACAGCGCGTCCATCGAGCGCAGCAGCGGGATCTTGTGGTCGAGCGCCTCGCCCGTCCAGGAGGTGAAGGCGGTCGGGATGCACAGCAGCGCGCCGTTGGGATTCTCGAGGATGAACGCCGGCGACGTCGGGTCCCAGGCGGTGTAGCCGCGCGCCTCGAACGTCGCGCGGATGCCGCCGGTCGGGAACGAGGAGGCGTCGGGCTCGCCCTGGATCAGCTCCTTGCCGGAGAACTCCGCGAGCGCCGTACCGTCGCCGGAGGGGCCATAGAAGGAGTCGTGCTTCTCGGCCGTCGAACCCGTCAGCGGCTGGAACCAGTGGGTGTAGTGGGTGGCCCCTTTCTCCATCGCCCACTCGCGCATCGCCTGGGCGACGGCGTCGGCCAGCGACGTGTCGAGCGCCTCGCCTCGCGCGAGCGTTCGCTGCAGCGCCTTGTAGACGTGCTTGGGCAGGCGGTGGCGCTGCACGGCCGGCGAGAAGACGTTCTCGCCGAAGACCTGGTTGCCCGCGATCGTCAGATCGGGGGAGCCGAGCGCGGCTCCGTTGGCGCTCCACTGCGCGGCGGTCACGTTGTGCTGGCGGGTCCTTGGCATGAGCGGAATCGATTCCTCCTGGGAAAGGTCGGGCGAAGGGCCGTAAAGGCCGAACGCAATCGTAATGCGAAGTCGCCCGACGGGCATCACCGGATGGCGAAATCGGAGCAGTGCGTCGTTGGACAACGGGCCAAAACGGCCGGCCGCATCGCGCGGGCGCAGCGCGGGCGCAGCGATGGCCGGCGCGGGGCGGGCCCGGTGCATGGCCGTCCGGCCTACGGCTGCGCGGGGTACGTGCCAGCGAGCACCTTACCGGTGCTCGGGTCCACGTGGGTGGAGGGCGGTGCCGGGGCGATGTGGGCTTCGAACGCGGCCGTCGGCCGGCCGCCGCCTGCAAGCGTCGCCTTCGCTTGGCCCGCGAGCCCGGCGGCGATTTCGATGTGGACCGTGTGCGCTCCCGCCTTCACCGGCGCCACCTTCCATTCGAAGGTCTGCGTGCGCCCGGGCGCGAGCGGACCAAGCGCCCAGGTGTTCACGTAGGCCGTCTGGCCGCCCCCAGGCGGGCTGATCGCCGTGCTCTGCACCGGGCGCGCGGGGATCTTCCCCGGGCCCTGTTCGACGACCCACACGGGGCGCTTGTTGGCGGCCAGTTCGGGATAGCTTTCGGTGTAGTAGAAGGAGTCGATGGTGACCGCCAGGTTGGGGATCGTCCTGGCGTCTGCGTTGCGCAGCTTGATGCGCATGACCGCCGGTCGCGCGATCGCCTGCGTCGCGTCGAACCTGGCGCTCACGACCCGGATCTTGTACGTGCGCTTCGCTTCGCCGACGTCCTGCTGCTTGCCGCCGCCGCAGCCGCTCGCGAGCATCGCGGCGCATGCGCCGACGAGCACCACCGGGATGACTCCTCGCCGCCTCACGGTCGCGTGACGATATCAGTGGCCGTCGCGCGCGGTCAGCGAGTCCCCGCGTGGCCGCGGCGCGGTAGTGGGTGGCGCATGCGGGGCGCATCGCGTAGAGTTCCGCAGACCACCGACCGCGACCCGAGGAGGGGCAGCAGAGATGGTTCGCAGCGTCGCCGAGCGGGCATTCGTCCCGGCGCGGCATGTGCTTGAGGAATTCGGGGACATGATGATCCTCACGGGGAAGACGATCTGGTCTGCCCTGCGCCCGCCGTACCCGTACGGCGGAGAGCTCGTCTCGCAGTTCCTCTTCGCGCTGCGCCTGTGCTGGTTTCCGCTGCTCGTCTCGACGGTCTGCATCTGCTACGCCGCGCCTGGGCTGCAGGCCGCCAACTTCCTGACGATCTTCGGAGCGCTCGACCGCCTCGGGGGCTTCTTCGTGCTCGGCGCGGTCCGCGAGATCGGGCCCAGCGTGACCGCGATCGTGGTGGCCGGCGTGGCCGGCACGGCGATCACCGCCGATCTCGGCGCGCGCAAGATCCGCGAGGAGCTCGACGCCCTGCAGGTGCTGGGCGTGGACCCCGTCAAGAACCTCGTCGTGCCGCGCTTTCTCGCCCTGATGGTCGTCACCGGCCTGTTCGACATCTACGCGCTGCTGTTCGGCATCTTCGGCGGGATCATCGCCGAGCTCGTCAACGGGCAGCCGCTCGGTCCGTTCTGGGGCACGCTGTTCGCCAACGCCACCACCACGGACCTGTGGGGCTCGGTGCTGAAGACGACGATCTACGGCGCGATCATCGCGATCGTCTGCTGCTACAAGGGCATGACCGCCTCCGGCGGCGCCGAGGGCGTGGGACGCGCGGTCAACGAGGCCGTCGTGCTCGCCTTCACCGCGATCTTCTCCTTCGACTACGTCTTCACGCAGACGCTGCTGGCCACCCATCCGCAGATCCTGGTGATCAAGTGACCGCCGCGGTTGAGAGGAAGGCCGCACGATGAACGGCCTATTGGCGATGCCGCGCGAATGGCTCGCGGCGACCGGCGAAATCGGCAAGTTCACCGGCAAAATCGTCGGCGACGTATACAGCCTGCGGGTCTTTCGCTTCTTCGGCGAGGGGTTGCGCCAGGCGGGCATCCTGATCGTCGGCTCGACGACGATCATCTGGACGCTGATGTTCATCCTCGGCCTGCAGTGCGGGATCGAGGGCGCGTACTTCACCGCGGCGCAGGGCGCCCCCGCCTACTCGGGCGTGTTCTCGGCGTGGTGCGACCTGCGCGAGATCACCCCGTACGCGTTCGGCTACATGATGGCCGCCAAGGTCGGCACGGGCATCGTCGCCGAGCTCGGCGCGATGCGCATCTCCGAGGAGATCGACGCGCTCGAGGTGATGGGCATCAACTCGATGACCTTCCTCTGCGCGACGCGCCTGCTGGCCGCCTGGCTGGTCCTGCCGTTCATGTACCTTGCCGGCATCGGCGCGGCCTTCCTGGCCTCCTATATCGCCGTCGTGCAGCAGATCGGCTACGTCTCCTCCGGCGGATATCTGCTGATCTTCTGGCAATTCCAGAATCCGCCGGATTTCCTCTACAGCGTGATCAAGGCCATGTTCATGGCCACCGCGATCGTGCTCGTGGCCTGTTACTACGGCTACAACGCCAGTGGTGGGCCCGTGGGTGTGGGCCGCGCGACGGCCAAGTCGATGGTGCTAAACCTAGTGCTCGTGCACGTCATCGGAATGCTCGGAACGCAGATCTTCTGGGGCGCCAACCCGCGCGCCCCGATCGGAGGCTGAGGATGGCCGTCGAGGAGTCAGGCAAGACGCCTGCCGGTGCCGAGGCAGAGGAGTTCGAGCTCCACACGGGCGCGATCCGCCCGACGGAGGCGCCGGACGCGATCGAGTTCATCGACGTGCACAAGTCCTTCGGCCGCAACCACGTCCTACGCGGGCTGAACATGGGGCTGCCCGAGGGCAAGATCTCGATGATCATCGGCCCGTCGGGCACGGGCAAGTCGGTCTGCATCAAGCACATCGTCGGGCTGCTCTATCCGGACGAGGGCGATGTGATCGTGCAGGGCGTGTCGGTGCCGAGCCTGCCCGACGCGGACCTGTTCGAGATGCGCAAGAAGTTCGGCGTGCTGTTCCAGGACGGCGCGCTGTTCGGCTCGCTGACCCTATGGGACAACGTCGCCTTCCCGCTGCGCCAGCACACCGAGAAGGGCGATGATGAGATCGCCGAGATCGTCAACCGGCGGATGAGCGAGGTCGGCCTCGGCGGCGAGGGCGCGAAGATGCCCAACGAGCTCTCCGGCGGCATGCGCAAGCGCGCGGGGTTCGCGCGCGCGCTGGTGCTCGATCCCGAGATCGTGCTGTTCGACGAGCCCGACTCCGGGCTCGATCCCGTGCGCACGGCGCTGCTGTGCGAGCTGATCAAGGAAATCCACGCCGAGCACGGCGGCTGCTACGTGGTCATCACGCACGACATCATGAGCGCACGTCGCGTCGCCGAGCACATCTCCGTCCTGTGGAAGGGCCGGATCGTCGAATCCGGGCCGGCCGAGGAGCTGTTCGCCTCGGAGAACCCGTTCGTGCGGCAGTTTCTCTCCGGTGAAGCAGCCGGACCCCTCGGCATGGAGTAGCCCTGGCCGCCGGTCAGCGCGCCGAGCCGGCGCGCCCGGTTAGCCTCCACCTGTGAACGCGTCGCAGATCCTCTCGTCGCTGGCCGGCGGTGCCGCGCGCAGGCCCCGTCTGGTGATCGCGATCGCCGTCGTGCTCGGCCTGGCCGGCGCTGCCCTCGCCCTACGGCTGCACCCGACGGCGGCGACGAACACGTTCGTGTCGGGGTCCAGCTCGGAGTACCGCGCGACCGAGAGCTTCTATCGGAACTTCGGCCAAGAGCCGGTCGAGGTGCTAGTCAAAGGCGACCTGCAGAAGCTCGTGCTGAGCTCGGACATCCAGCGGCTGCTCGGCCTGGAGGGGTGCCTGTCGGGGAACGTGCCGGCGCCCGCGCTGGCCGCCGAGGGCGGGTCGCGCGGCCCGTGCGGCCAGCTGGCACGGGCGCACACGGTCAAGGTCGTGCTAGGCCCCGGCACGTTCATCAACGAGGCGGCCAACCAGATCGACGAACAGCTCGCCAGCCAGACCAAGCAGGCGCAAGCGCAGGCAAAGCAGGCCGAACGCGTCGTCCGCCAGGCCGCGCTGCGCCGCGGCCTCAGCTCCAGCGAAGCGCGGGCGCTCGGCCTGCAGGCCAGCAAGATCACGATCGCGCGCTTCCAGGAGGGCCTGGTGAAGGTCGCGCTGCAGTACGGGCTGACCTCGCGGCCGAGCCTCCAGGATCACAACTTCACCTCGACGCTGGTGTTCGACTCGACCAAGCCGGCCGGCACGCCCAAGCAGCGCTTCGCCTATCTCTTCCCGAGCCGCAACGCGGCGCTCGTGTCGGTCCGCATGAGGGCGGGGCTGAGCGAGTCCCAGCGCACTCGCACGATCGGCCTGATCCGCAGCGCGGTGGCGATGCCGCAGTGGCGCCTGCAGAACGGCGAGACCTACCTGGTGACGGGTGAGCCGGTGATCGTCTCGGATCTAACCGACTCGATCACCCAGTCGATCGAGCTGCTGCTGGTGGCGGTGCTGCTCGTGATGGCGGCGACCCTCGGCCTCGTCTTCACGGGACGCCCGCGGCTGTTGCCGCTCGCCGTCGCACTGCTCGCCGCGGCGCTCACGTTCGGCGCGCTGTCGCTCGCCGGCGCGTCGCTGACGATGGCCTCGATCGCTGTGCTGCCGGTGCTCGTCGGGCTGGCGGTCGACTACGCGATCCAGTTCCAGTCGCGCGTGCAGGAGGAGTCCGAACGTGGCGGCCGCGTCCGCGGCGAGGCCGTGGGCCGGGCGGCGGCGCTCGGCGCCCCGACGATCGCCACGGCCGGCGCGGCGAGCGCCGGCGCGATGCTCGTGCTGGCGCTTTCGCCCGTGCCGATGGTCCGTGGCTTCGGGCTGCTGCTTGTCGCCGGCGTGGTCCTCGCGTTCCTCTGTGCGCTGACTGCAGGCGCGGCTGTGCTCACGCTCGGTGGCGGCGAACGGGTCCACACGCACGCGGGACGCGTTCGCGTCCTGGTCGGCGGGCGCGAGCTGATCGCCGCACGCGTCTCGGCGGCTTGGCGCGGCGCCGGCGAGCTGCTGCGCGAGAGCCCGCTCACGCGGCTGATCTCGCGCGCGGCGCTCGTCGGCGCGGTCCGCAGGCCAGGCCGCGTGCTGGGCGTCGGCCTCGCGCTGGCGGCGCTCGGCTGGGGTCTCGACACGCAGACGAAGGTCGAGACCGACATCACCAAGCTGGTGCCTCAGAAGCTCGGCTCGCTGGAAGGGCTGAACGCGCTCGAGCGGACGACCGGCGTGGGCGGTGAGATCGACCTGATGGTGCGGGGGAAGTCCTTGACGACGCCCGCCACGATCGAATGGATGAGCTCGTATGAGAGCACTGTCCTGAAGCGCTTCGGCTACAGCGCTCGTCGGGGCTGCGGCGCGGCACGCCTGTGCCCGGCATTCTCGCTGCCCGACCTGTTCTCCGAACAATCGACGGCGACCCCGCAGATCGGCTCCGCCAAATCGCCGAAGCCGGCCAAACGCGCGAAGCTCACGCAGGCCCAGATCAGCGGCGTGCTCGATGCGATTCCGCCGTACTTCTCCCAGGGCGTGATCGCGCCCGACGGCCACGTGGCGACGCTCGCGTTCGGAATCCGGTTGATGGGGCTGCAGCAGCAGCAGCAGCTGATCGACCAGATGCGCGCGAGCCTCCATCCGCCCCGGGGCGTCAGCGCGCAACTGGTCGGTCTGCCCGTGCTGGCCGCAAAGTCGGCCGCGCAGGTCGCCTCGCCGTGGCGGCGCGTCGCCACGCTGCTCGCGAGCCTGGCGGTCGTTGCGCTCGTCCTGCTTCTCGCGTTCCGCGGGGACCTGCGGCGAACCTTCGTGCCGCTCGTTCCGATCGCCCTCGCGAGCGGCTGGTCGGCGCTGATCCTGTTCGTCGTGCGCGTGCCGCTGAACCCCATGTCGGTCACGCTCGGAGCGCTCGTGATCGCGATCTCGACGGAGTTCAGCGTGCTGCTGTCCGAGCGCCATCGCCAGGAGCGGCTGGCGGGCTATGACACGATCGAGGCGCTGCGGCGCAGCTACCGGCGCACCGGAGCCGCAGTGGCGGCATCGGGAGTCACGGCGATCGTCGGCTTCGGCGTGCTCGCGCTGTCGGACATCAGGATGCTGCGCGACTTCGGCTTGGTCACGTTGATCGACCTGAGCGTGTCGCTGGTCGGCGTGCTCGTCGCGCTTCCAGCAGCGCTCGTGCTGGCCGGCGCCGCCGCCGAGGACGGCGGGCGCGACGAGCCGCTGAGGCTCGGCGATGACGCCGGTGAGCCCGTCCACCGGCCCATCCATGAGCCAGCCTGAGCGCAGGACGGCGCCTCGGTACGGAGGCTATGTCGGGCTGCTCGCCCTGCTGATCCTGGCGCTGATCACGATCAACACGATCGTGACCAAGCCGAACGGCGTGAAAGGCATAGCGCCGGGCGAACGGCTGCCACCGTTCGCCGTGCCGCTCGCGCTGGGCACGCTGAACGGTGACGCCGACACGGCCACGCACGCCGACGAGGGCGCCGCAGGGCGCGTGCCGGCGTGCGCGGAGCGCGGTCCGCAGATCCTCAACATCTGCCAGCTCTACGAACACGCGCCGGTCGTGCTGGCGCTGTTTGTCGATTCGGGCTCCTGCCCCGCCGTGCTTGCCGACATGCAGGCGGTCTCGGCATCCTTTCCCGGCGTGCGCTTCGTAGCCGTGGCGATCAAGGGCAAGCGCCCCCAGCTGCGCCGGCTGATCCGCTCGCGCGGTCTGAGCCTGCCCGTGGGGATCGACCGCGACGGCGCGCTGGCCGCGCTGTACAAGCTCGCCACCTGTCCGCAGCTGACATTCGCCTACCCCGGTGGCGTGGTGCAGAGCAAGGCGCTCCTGCGGCGCCCGTCGAAAGCCACCCTGCGCGAACGGGTGGGGCAGCTGGTGACGGCATCGCGGGCGCGCGGATGGAAGGGGCCCGCGGCGTGAGCCCGCCACCCTTGCCGGAGCAGCCGGGCCGGCCGGATCCGGTGGAGGCGGCACCGGCCGGCGGGGGCGAGCCGCTGTGCGGATGGTGCGCGCGTGAGGTCGAGCAGGAGCTCCCGGGCCTGCGCCTGCTGAGCGTCGAGGTCGAGGTTGGGCGGACGGGCTCGTTGACGGGCGGGGCGCCGGCCGACATCCAGGGACGCCTGCGCGAACTGTCCAACCGCTTTCGGGGCGCCACGGCCGTGGCCGTCCGGCGCGAGCCGGTGCCCTCGGCCTACCGCGTGTTCTTCCGCCAGATCGGCCTCGATCCGGAGGTCGTCCGCACGCCGATCGAGGCGGCCGTGCTCGAGCGGATGATGAAGGGCGGCTTTCTCTCCGGCGGGCTGCTCGAGGACGTGCTGCTGATCGCCCTGCTCGACGTCGGTGTGCCCGTTTGGGCGCTCGATTCCGAGGCGCTCGACGGACCTCTGGGAATCCGCCCGAGCCGGGCGGGGGAGCGCTTCGGGCACGCCCCCGAGGCGCCCGAGCTGCCGATCGGCCGGCTGGTGATCGCGGACGCCTCGGCCGCGCTGGCGGTGCTGTTCGGCGAGCTCGCTCCCGATCACGCGCCGGACGCACGGACGCGACGTCTCACTATGTTCGCCGTGCAGGTCGCGGGCGTACCCGAGCTGTATGTCGAGGAGGCGCTGTGGAGCGCTCGAGCGGCGCTGCAACACGCCTGAGCGGAGCGCGCCGCCGGGCCGCGCCGCGGCTCGCCGCGCCGGCCCCGCGCCGCCCCGCCGCGAGCGCGGCCCGGCCCACGCGGCGTGCGTCGACGGGCGCCTGCGGGGAGCGCGCCCGGCGCTTGCGGGCGTTGGTAGAATCGTCGCTTCCGACGCTACGAGGAGGAGTCGGCGCGTGAGCCAGTCCGAGCAGCTGATGATCGAGCGTGGCACACCAGTCGTCGAGACGATCGACGAGCGGGCCGCGCGACGCTCATTGCGCGCGCAGGTGGCCCGGCTCGAGCGCGAGCTCTCGCAGATCGTCGCGAGGTCATTTCCGCACATCCCCGTCGATGCCGCACGGAGCGCCGACGAAGCCTTCGGCGGACCGCGCCTGCTGAACCTCGAGCAGCTCGAGCTCCAGCGCGACCGGCTGGCGGGGCGCGTGCAGGACGTTCGCCGGCTCGCGCGCGAGCGCGCCGAGCACGAGCGCCGCTCGCACGAACTGCTGCAGCGGATGAAGCTCGAACCCGGTCGCTACAAGTTCGCGCGCTTGCCGGTCAGCGATCTCGGACAGGGCGGGTGCGGGGTTTGGGAGGTACGCCCGCGGCTCGGCCTGATCGGGATGCTCGCGGGCTGGTGGCAGCTCACGCTCTCGTCAGGCTGTCCGTTACCCACGGGGTCGCGCTCCACGCGCGGCCCCGGCCGGCCGAGCGAAGCATCGCGGCCAGCGTGTGGCGCTGACGGTCGGTCATCGAGCCGATCGTCTTCTTCTCGGACATCGGTATCTGGGCGAGGAACTTGCGGCAGCGTGTATGGCCCCAGCGGCGCTGGCTCGTGAGCAGGTCGGCTACGGCCATGCTATCCGCCTCCCATGGGCAGTCGAGGATCACCTCGGCGACGTCCATCTCATCCATCGAGACCCTGCGCTTGAGCTCCGCGCGGGCGAGACGAACCTTGTTGGCGCGTTCCAGCGCGCGCATGTACTGCGGAGGGGGGGCGATTATCGCTGTCGCGTTCATGTGGACTCTCCCCGTTGCGCCGGCGGGCTTCCGCGGCGCAACATACGTACTTGATTTTTGACGAGTACGCGCCCCGCGACGGCGTCCGGAATCGACCAACGACCAGTGGCTGTCGGTCCCCGGAGGTCCCCCTACTGATGAGAATTGGGTGTTACCCCGAACGTCATGCAGAGCGCTTCCGCAAGCTATGACAGCGCAGGGCGTCCGGTCAACAGCGCTCGCGCGCTTCATACGCTAGAAGCGACCTTTTTCTTCGCCCCCGCGACTTGTGAAGATTTGGACAAGCGCGAGGCGGGCTCGAGCGACTCAGGCGCCGCGCTCTGCGCGCTCGTGCGGCGCCGGTAGAGGGCCGTGATCGGCCTCGAACTCCCGTTTGACCCGCGTGAACGCCTCGAGCGCGCGCTCGAGCGTGTCGGCGTCGTGGGTGGCCATCACGCTCGTGCGCAGCAGCGCGCCTCCGGGGGGCACGGCTGGATGCAGCGCGGTGTTGACGAACACGCCGGCGTCGTACAGCGCCCGCCACTGCAGCGCGGCCTTCCAATCGTCGCCGACCAGCACCGGCACGATCGGCGTGACGATCGTCTGCTGTGCGGTCTCGGCGCCACGCGCATGGGTCAGCATGCCCGGCGCGTGCTCCTGTACGTTTGCGTCGCGCGGGAGGGCCTGCGGCGAGACGACGGCGAACCCCCGCTCCTCCAGGCCGTCACGCAGCAGGCGCGCGTTGGCGAGCACGCGGGCGAGCAGCGGTGGGCCGTCCTCGGAGCGCAACACCCGCAGCGCCGCGGCCGCCGCGCCGATCGCGGCGGGCACGCCCGAGGCGGTGAATAGGAAGGCGCGCGAATACA
>Ga0193729_1001478_pt1 | contig 12004 bp, 10 predicted proteins | sample U1c2metaG_FD_143036 | JGI IMG/M metagenome (GOLD analysis project Ga0193729, IMG submission 143036) | Soil microbial communities from a riparian zone of the East river system, Colorado, United States - U1c2 | ecosystem: Environmental > Terrestrial > Soil > Riparian zone | place: USA: East River... | reverse complement strand
TTTCTGCTCACCGATGATGGAATAAAACTGCCTGCTCTTGCTGTGCACCTGCAAAATCTTCGCAAGTTTAATGAGGAGTTGCGCACCGCCCTTAACGTACCAACTTTTTATAACGAAGCTCTCGGGTCGGTCAGCCAGGTTTCCGTGTACGACCGCGTCAAAGGCCGGGCTGGCGACGTCCCAGACGAAACCGTCGGCGCGCATAGCCCTACTTCTGGCCACTAAGCCAATCCCATTGACCGCGGCAGAATTTCTGACTGGCAGCATAATTACTTTTCTGAGCATCTATCCTAGAGCCGAACTTTACATGCGAACACTGGAGTGTCCCGGCAATGCCGCGCATAGTTGCTTACATGGATGACCTGTTTTTTCAGATGAAGTTGGCGGAAACCGCCAAGCATCTCGGTCTGGAAGTCAAAGTAGCAACCACGGCCGCATCGCTGCTGCAACTCCTCGAACCTCCGCCCGAATTAGTCATCGTCGATTTGAATGCTCGTTCTCAGCCACTCGACGCCATGCAACAATTGCGGAGGCTGCAACCGAATCTTCGCGTGATCGGATTTTTATCCCATGTGCAAACCGGCCTGGCCGAACAAGCACGAGCCGCCGGGTTCAATGAAGTCATGCCACGCTCCAAATTTTCCATAAACCTGCCCGATATTCTCGCGTCGACCCTAACAAAGAACGGAAAGAATGATTCGTAGATATTTTCTCGTGGTGGTCCCGGCCGTGCTGCTTGTGTTCAGCGCACCCTTCGTTGTTTTCGCCCAGGAGTCCAGTTCGCGGCCCGATTCGGATACTTCCCTTAAACCAGCAAGCGCACCGCCATCTCCATCCGCACGAAACCCTGCTCCAGACGCACCTTCCGCCGCCCTGCGTGATCTGCTCGCGGCCGCCTGCGCTCACGACGAGCCGTCGTTTGAGAAATTTCTCACCGCGCGCAACGCGCAATCGTTTGCACAACTCGCTCCCACCGCGCGCACGGAACTCATGAAGCGCTTTGTCCTTCTCGACGGCGCCGGCAAACCGGCCCTTTCTTCCAACCCATCCGGCCGTCCGGACATTCGCTGCAGCACTCCCGACGGCGCCGCCGACATTCAACTGGGTGGTGCGGAACTGCACGACAACATCGCGCTTGTTCCTCTGGATATTCGCGACGTTTCCGAACTAGGTGGTGGCGATCCTCACCACATTCTGATGGGCATGGTGCGCGAGAATTCTTCCTGGAAAATTCTTTCGCTCGGCATGTTATTTCTCGATCTTCCATCACTCGAAGTGGAATGGGACCAAGCTTCCATCGGCAGCAATGAACGTGACGCCCTGAACGATTTGAAAACGATCGCTCGCGCAATCGAGAACTACCGGCGCACTTATTCGCGTCTTCCGGAGTCTTTTGCCAAGCTGGGCCACGCTTCCAAGCCTTCCGCCGACGCAGCCGGCTTGCTGGATGCTGACTTGGTCGCGGGAAAAGGCAACGGCTACCTTTTTCGCATGGTCATCGCCGGCGCCAATGAGATTGGTGCTCCCGCGCAATATGAACTCTCCGCAACTCCCGCGACTTACGGCCGCACTGGAAAACTTTCTTTTTTTCGCGACGCCAAGGGCGTTTTTCACGCCGCTGACCACCAGGGTGGCGTCGGCCATTCGATCGATCCGGCCGTCGAATAACTCTCATAAATCGGATTCGCACCTTCGCCGAGAATGTGGTGTACCACCCGCTCGGTCGCGTTGGCGGAGAGGGACCGTATCTGCAATTGAGCTGGATTGATCCCTGAAGAAGCCGCTGACACTTTCAGAAGACGCTCCATCGGTTTTCTAGTAAGCAGCATCGCCGGGGCACGAAGCCTTGCCGAAGAAGCTTCACCATCTGTTCGTCTGCCCCAACTGCTCGGTGGACCGCCAATAATTACGCCTGGGTGCCATTTTAAGGTCACTACCAATTCGACCAATTCGAATGGCTTGAGAGTCTTCTGGTCTGGTTCCAGCTACACCAGTCCAACCTATTTTGGCCATCCAACCAGTCCGGCAACAAGCATCTTGCAATCCGGATCATACGTTTTTGGCGTGGACGGATGCGCTTATGGCAGCAACATTCAGTGCGATACCAACGCAACCGTTTCCTTGCCCGGGCCTAAGACATCCATTCATCTCAACTACTGAGGTTTTGTGGACCTAACCCGACTCGGCCCGTTTGCTGCTGTTGTGGCGATAGCTTTGGCCCCAGTGGCGACATTCGGCACACTCCTGCTCAAAATGTTCGGCACTTAGGCGCTGGGCTTGGCTTTCCAGCGGAGCTCCATCGTTCATGGTCACGGCGGCGGCGCGAGGCCTCGCTGTCGCGCTGATGGCTGTTACGTACGTGACCATCAACAAAACGAACTGCCCATGGTTTGCCACGGTTGCTGTCGTTTGCGGTTTGCTGATGTTCGTCACGATTGCGGGCGGGTGGCGCACCCTTTCGGGTTGGGAAAGGGTGCGGATTTTCTCTTACATTTCTTCCACTCAGTCAGCTGGCTTTGGGAGCCATTGTCGCTGCTACGCGACCCACAATGTTAAAGACGACAGGCCGAAGCAGGTAGAGAAGAACCACAAAGAACATCACTTCCATCCCCTCGGCAAACGCCCACATGCCACCCGAAGCGTTGTGGAGATCAGTGACTTGTGCGATGGAACTACCGGTGGTAGCGGCCTCATAACGGACCATCAGCGTGCGCTTGAGAACCATGGCCTCGTAGGCGAGCATCCACACGATCACGAAGGTGCAAAGTTCGTAGCCGGCGCGCACAAATCCGTTCAGGCTGCGCACGAACCGGGTGTACCGGTCGGTCTCCGCAGTCGCCCGGTCGCTCGTCGTGGCGTCGTGCAGCTTAGCATCGTTCAACATCGCCAGGATGGCGAGTCCGAATGGCCCTAAGGCCGCCAGAACCAGCCAAGAGGCGGATCGCTTCTTCGCGCGGATCACCTTAAGGCACACCAGCAGCCACAAGACCAGTACAGCCGCGGCGGTTGCCCACATCACTGTTATCTTCAGCAGGTTCAGCAGGTGGAAGTTGCGGACATAGTTCGGATGGCCTGCCGCAATTTCGGGATTGATGAAGCTGAACAGCGCTCCGCCGAGCGCCAAAACCACGGGAATCAGCAGAAGCAGGACAACTGCTACCATCCATTGTTTCTTGATGATTTTCATTGGGCGCTTCACCGGGCAACTTCGCTGGTTCACTCTAACACCCACTCTCGACTCCGGGTAAGTGGGCTACAACGAGGGTGCTGAACAACGAACCGAGCGGAGCGGCGAGTGTTAAGCGAGGTGGCCATCCCGACGATTACTTTTGAGGTGTTTATGAGATGGGTTCTAGAAAATAGTTCAGACCATGAACGCGCCGTCATTTTTTCGAAACTTTGCGGTCTTCTTTCTTGTCTTCGCAAGGCTACCCCCGCACAATCAACAAGGGTCGTCCTTCGGGTGTGACTTAGTCGCAATTTTGCCGTTCGCGGATCTCTCTCACAGGCAAGAACGTTTGCCGCCTCGCGGTAGCAGTTCCCCGCTAAGCGGTTTTGATTCACAGGAGATCTGTCCATGTCAGGAATGCAAGACCATCGTCAGGATCCTCGCGTACCGCTGATTGCCGATGCGGAAGTCACCGAGGTCGCCACCGGAACTCGTTTGAGCGCAAGGACCAGCGATATCAGCCGCACCGGTTGCTACCTCGACTCGCTCAATCCCACGCCGGTTAAGACTGTCGTGACCGTGCGCCTGACCCACGCAGGTGAAGAAGTCGAACTTCCCGGGCGTATCGTCTATGTCAGCCCGGGCCTGGGCATGGGCGTTCGCTTCGACGAAAATTTGCCTCCTGCACAAGCGGCTATTCTCGATCGCTGGCTCTCCGGCGCAAGGTAGGCAACATTCCTTAGACACAAGAAAAAAAGCTCCCGATCCACTGGGAGCCTCTGTATTCGTTCGCATACCAGAACGTGCAATCGGAAGCTTTGAGGCTTTGTCGAATCGTCCCCGGTTTGCCGCACTCTTCATTTGGCGATACCATCTGTGTTCTTCTCATGCGCCCATTGGGTACTGCCATTCGCCGCGCTCTCTGGTTCTCGGTATGCCTCGTTACGCTTTTTTTCACACCTTTCGCAGCTGCGCAAGATGAACCGCCCCAGCCGCCGCTTCCGGTTTTTGAATTTCACAGCGGCTTCTGGCTGAATCTCCATCACACGCTCTATCGCCTAGCGCGCTCGCAGCGTGCTGCAAACTCCACAGCAAATCCGGCAGCGCCAAGCTCAGGAATAGCGAATCTAACTCCCACCGAACAGCGCATTTGGTCCTCAGCCATCGCTTATTATTCCAGGACCTATGCTGACAACGACATCACCGTCAGCCTGGAAATGATTCTCATCAAGAACCAGCTAGGCGATTTTGAAACCTGCGAAGATCTTGCCGGCTTTAAGAGAAAATCCTGTGATGCGGGTCTTCCCGCGAAACTTACAGAAGCGCTGGATGCTGCGGCTCCGGTGTACCGCGCGCACCTTTGGCCGGAACACGACCGCGCCAATCGCCGCTGGATTGCCGCCGTGGCCCCGCTTGTTCGCCGCAACGGACTGGACCTCGCCCACCGCCTCGCGGAAATTTATCAGACCAACTGGCCCAAGGATCGCATTCGCGTCGACGTCACCAACTATGCCAATTCCACCGGCGCTTACACCACTCTCGAACCGCTACGCGTCACGGTGTCCAGCGCCGACGCGCGAAATCAGCGAGCTGAGGCGCTTGAAGTTCTCTTCCACGAAGCCTCGCACGGCATCGCCGACTCCGTGCAGGACGCCATTTTTCGTGAATGCCGCCAGCGCGAAAAACCAATTCCCCGCGATCTCTGGCACGCCCTGCTTTTCTACACGACCGGCGAATTGATTCGCCCTCTGGCGCTCGATGGTAGTGGCTCGGCGGGCGGTTCGGCTTCGGGCTACGTCCCCTACGCGGTGCGCGAGGGTCTCTACAAACGCGGCTGGGAAAATTATCTTCGCCTCCTCACCGAATATTGGCAGCCCTATCTGGACGGCCGCGTCCCCTTCGACGACGCCATCGCACACATGGTCTCGGCGTTGTGACAATATCTCTTTGGTCCGCTGACTGCTGAAAGGTGCACCCATGAAACGCGACTCAGGCTCGTTCGCTCGACGGCTGGCTTTTGCGGTCTGTCCAGTGCTGGCGATGTTCCTGTCGATACCGTGCGCACACGCTCAATCCGCTTCGCCGAGCAAATCCGATTCCGACGACGTCATTCTCATCAACGGCAAAATCATTACGGTGGACGGAAAAGATTCCATCGCGCAAGCGCTGGCAATTCACGACGGAAAAATCGTCGCCGTCGGCAGCAACGATGAAATCAAGACGCGCATGGCAAAACACCCCCGGGTCATTGATCTTCACGGGCGCACCGCAACTCCGGGCCTGATCGACACGCACTGTCATTTCGACGAGACCGAGCGGATCTATGGCATCGAATTGAGCAAAATCACCAGGGTCAGCGAGGCCGTCGAACTCGTCCGCCAAAAAACTTCCTCTAGCAAGCCCCGTGAATGGGTCACCGGTTCCGGTTGGGACGAAGGAAAACTAACCGAACTTCGCTACATCACCGCTGCCGATTTGGACAAAGTCTCTCCCGACAATCCGGTCTGGCTCGGTCACACCACGGGTCATTACGGAGTCGCAAACTCGTACGCCCTTCATCTCGCCAAAATTTCGCAAGAAACCAAAGACCCCAAAGGCGGCATCATCGATCGCGACGCTGCCGGGCGTCCCACCGGCGTACTCAAAGAAGAAGCAATGCGCTTGGTCACCTCCCTAATTCCTCCTTTCAGTAAGGATCAACAGCGCGTCGGCGTACTGAAAATGATGGCGGACTTCAATAGCGAAGGCATGACTGCGGCGAAAGATCCCGGCACAGAAGGCATTCGCTGGGATCTCTATCAGGAAATCCTAAAAGAAAAAAAATCGACCGTCCGGATTTTTGCGTTGCTGTACGGCGGGCGAGACATGGAATCCGCTCGCGCCGTTTTCGCGCGCCTTCAGGCGCAGCCAAAACCGCCGCAATCTCTTGGTGACGGCATGCTTCTTTCCGGCGGGGTCAAGCTTTATATGGACGGCAGCGGCGGCGGCCGCACTGCGTGGGTCTACGACCCCTGGTTCAAGAAACGCACTGAGGTCGAAATGGGAAATACCGGCTATCCCAACATCGATCCGCAAACTTACCGGCAAATGGTGAAGCTATTTCACGACGCAGGAATCCATGTCAGCACTCACGCCGTTGGCGACCGGGCCATCGATTGGGTCGTAGATACCTATGCCGATCTCTTGAAAGAAAAACCCACCAAGGGCCTGCGACACGGCGTGATCCACTGCAACATCCCAACCGATCACGCTATTGACACCCTGGCCCGTTTGCAGCGTGACTACGATTCCGGTTATCCGGAAACGCAAGCTCCGTTCATGTGGTGGATCGGCGACAATTATGCGGCATCGTTCGGAGCAACACGCGAGCAGCGCCTCATGCCATACAAAACCTTCACGCAAAAAAATATCATTTGGGCCGGCGGCTCGGACTATCCGGTTACCCCGTTTGCCGCCCGTTACGGTCTGTGGTCTTCGGTCGTTCGCAAAACCCTAAATGGAGTTTACGGCTCGCAGCCTTTCGGCACCGCCGAATCCGTGGACATTCACATCGCGCTCAAGTCCTACACCATCTGGGCCGCGCATCAACTGTTCCTTGAAGACCGCATCGGCTCTCTTGAACCGGGCAAAGACGCCGATATCGCCGTGTGGGATCGCGATCTCTATTCCATCCCTTCCGACGAGATCAAGAATCTACATTGCGAGCTCACGCTCCTCCGCGGCAAGGTCGTCTACACCGCTGGCGAAAGCAAATAATTCGTACTTTCGCCGCGCAAAAAACCATCGCGCGATTCTCCTATCTTTCTTGGTACGGTGGAGTACAATCCGCCCATCGCCTGTGGTGGTCTTTCCAGTTGACGGAGGTGCTCAATGGCGCGCATTCATCTCATCCGGGGTGTACTCTTCCTTGCTGTACTTTTTTCTGTCGCACATTCTAAGCACCTGCGCGCTTCAGACTCACCCGTAGTCGCGGTAACCGGTACGATTTCCTCCGACGCAAATAACGCTCGTATCGTCAATGCGGATGCGGCCCTTTGCGATGCCGGCGGAGCTGTCTTGCAGCAGTCTACGGCGGACGATTCCGGCCAATTTTCCTTTCAAGGACTGCGCCCTGGACGCTACATCCTTAAGGTACAAGCAAATGGTTTTCAGTCCACAGAGTTGCCGCTCGACTTGAGCTACGCTTCGCAGCATGGGCTGTCTGTGAGGCTCAGGCCGATGCGAAATTCGGATCAGCCACATTCGGACGGTATGACCGTATCGGTCCGCGAGCTGGCTATTCCCGACGGCGCGCGCGAACTTCTTGATTCGGGAAAGAGAAAGTTATATTCGGAAAAGAACGGCGAAGCTGCGTTACGGGATTTTCAGTCTGCGATCAAGACGTCGCCAAACTTCTACGAAGCGTATTACCTGGCTGGCATGGCGTATCTCTCTCTGCAGAATTCCGGCGAAGCTGAAAAACACTTTCGCAAATCCGTTGATCTAAGCCAGAAGAAATATGCTGACGCCAACATTGCTCTCGGTTCCCTCCTGCTACAACGCGGCGAAGATCGTTCAGGGGAAGATTTGCTGCGTCAAGGACTGGCGTCGAATCCTCATTCCTGGCCTGGGCAATTTGCGCTGGGCGAGCTGGAACTCACGCGCGGCCACGTGCAACCTGCACTGGCGGCTGCGCAGCAGGCCGCGGAACTCGCGCCAGCCCAACCCGTCGTTTACCGCCTGCTGGCTATTATCCATCTGCGCCAGAAAAATTATTCCGCACTGCTTACGGACTTGGATGCCTACCTCCAACTCGATCCAGACAGCCCAGCAGGCTTGCGCGCAAAAGAACTCCGCGCTCAGGCAGAGAAGCAATTACTGACCTCGCCTGGAGCAACAGTTTCCGCCAATAAATAGTCGAAGGCCAAGTGCACCGAAACATTCTTCTTACGCGCTACGTATCTTCCAGCATGATGAACCTCGATGCCCCCCGTCCGCGTTTGCCGGCACTGACCTCGTTGCGATTCTTCGCGGCACTGCATGTAGTGTTCTTCCACTTTTTGGCATTCAAAATCGTGTCCAGTGAGGGTTGGTTCGGGCAGATCTCCTCCATCGGCTATGTGGGAGTCAGTTTTTTCTTTGTACTCTCAGGATTCATCCTGGTGTACACCTACGCCGGCCGCGACACCCAGGCCCGCGATTTCTGGCGTGCCCGCTTCGCTCGCATTTATCCAGCCTTCGCGTTCTCCTTATTACTCACCGGCCCGTTTTTCTTTTTTGCTACGTTGATGTTGAACGTGCCCTTCTTCGCTTGGTTTTCCACGCACCTGAAATTAGTAGTGCTGCTGGTGCCATTTCTACTCCAGGCGTGGGTGCCGCTCGCGGCCCTGGCCTGGAATTCAGTGGCCTGGAGCCTTTCCGATGAGGCATTTTTCTATCTGCTTTTTCCTTTTCTGAAAAAGCGTTTCCTGAGAATTAGCTTACCCGGGTTGAGTGGTCTCGCGCTGGCTTGCTGGGCCGTTAGCCTCGCCATGAGTTGGACTTACGTGCTGCGCAATCCGGATCATTTGCAGGTCATTGACGCGGACGTACTGAATGCTTTCTGGCTGAATGCAGTTAAATTTCATCCTTTTGCGCGTCTTCCGGAATTCTTGCTCGGAATGGCGTGTGGCGCTATGTTCGTGAAGTTCAGGAGGACTGCGGGGCCCGGAGGCGACGGAAAATTGGCGTTGCCGCTGGTGCTGGCAGGGCTGGCGATCGCTGCAACGGTCGCGCACTTTTCCGCGCGGATTCCCTATACCGTGTTGCACACCTCGCTGCTGGCGCCGGCATTTGCAGCCATCATTTTCGGTTTTGCGCTGCAGCCCCGCTGGGGCGCTCTACTGAGCTGGAAGCCTCTGGTATTTCTAGGCGACGCCAGCTATAGCCTGTACCTTCTGCACTCGTTCTTCCTGGGGCCATTTTTCTTTACGCAGACTGGAGTACCGCGGCACCGCGGCGTGGGCTGGTATTTCCTTTATTTCGTGCTCGCGCTGGGAGTCTCGGGATTGGTGTATCGGTTTATTGAAGAACCGTCGCGCCGCAAATTGCGTGGTAGCCCGTCACGCCCCGCGCTTGCCGGTTCAACAGCAGTAGCGCTCAGCTGACGCGCCTGGACAATTCCGCCGGCTCGCTGAGGGTTCTCGGGATTACCCGCTTGGTCGGGAAACGTCCGGCTTATGCAGTCTTCCGCACAAACAATCCTGAAAAATTTGCGCGGTAACGGTAAAACAAAAAGAACCACAGAATCGTCACCAGCACCGCCAGCTGCGCCGCGGCTGGATTTAAAAGCAGGTGATACAAAATAATATTCACGATCACCGGCCCCAGCAACGCCAACGCCAGCGGCACATATCGGTTCACCAGCAGCAACACCCCTCCCACAATCTGCACCGCGCAAATAAACCAGACATAATGCGACTGGAAAAGCGCCATCAGGAACTGCCCGGCAAGCCCGGTGGGCAATGGCGCCTTAAGAAATTGCAAAAATCCGTTCAATCCAAAAAAGACAAAAACCACTCCCATCAAAATGCGGGCAATCACCACTGCAATTTTCATGTCGGCTCCTTCTCACAGATGAATTGGATGAAAGGAACTAGACGCTGCACGCCTAGCCTACATGTTAACAGGGGGAAATTTTTACTTCATGGATGAATAGGCCACGGCCCTGATTTCGCCGCAAAGATACATACGTCGATGCTGGAGATGAACCGCGACCCACAACGCGCCACAAACGATCACCAACGGCGCGCGATCACGCCAGCCACAACGGCCAGCGCGGCCACTGTTGCGTACGCCGCACCCGCCAATCTCCACGAAATCGTTTTCCCCAGCACCGAAAGCGAAAACACGCTGACGATCCCCAATGTGCAAAGGATCGCCACTACGTACGGCATCGGCGCTCCATGGGTCATCGCGATGTAGGCAATCGCCACGTCAAACGCCATTGGCACCGGCAAAAACGCTCCCACCAGCGCCACCAGCACGATTCCGCCGATGCTTGCCTGCGCAATAATCGCTTGTGGCGGCAACAACTCGATCACCAGCGCTCCCAGCACCGCTCCCAAAATCATCAACGGAAACGCCACGCGAAAGACGTACCAGAAACTCTTTGCATACGACCGCACAACATTGACGATCGCCTGCCACCAGTTTTCCGCGATCGGTATTTCGATCGGGCACACATACGATTTCTCTTCCTCGCGCGAAGCCGTCGCCGGCGCAAACACAAAAATCAAAAACAGCACCGTAGCCAATTTCAATACGGCCACTTTTGCTGGAAACAATGCAAACGTCATCGCCAGCACCACTACATTCAAAGCCGGTGAAGCAAACATCGCCGCCAGCACCGATTCTCTGCTCATGCCCGCAGCATAAAATCCTCGCGCGATCGGAGCGACGCAGTTCGTGCACACTGCCATCGGAATTCCCGCCACCGCCCCAAACAGAGTATTTAAGTATTTGGATCCCGTTCGCCGTCGCGGGACCATCGCCAAAAACGTCAGCGCGGCCGGCCCAAACAAGAACGAAAACGTCATCCCAATCCGGTTCGCGTCCAGCCAGTTCACCGTCGTCCGTAATACCCGCACCCGCAGCGGCATCGTGCGGTCCAACCGATACACCGCGCCAAACGTCAGCGCCCCCGCGGCCTTTACCTGCGTCCCCGCGTGATACCTCTTCATCAACGCCGGATACCGCGAATCCACCCAAAACACCAAGCCAATCACCACCATCAACAGCACCGCAAGCGTCCGGCTTCGCCAAGCGCCGACTCGTACGCTCGCCATCTCCAAACTCATCGCAGGATTTTGTGCCGACACGCGCGCCTCCATGGCACCAGAGTAGTCTTCAGCAGTTTGACGTGGCACTTAGACAGTGCAGTGAGCCGCTGCCGTCACAAATTTGCGTAACCTTATTTCTTTCCCCTGCCCTGCGGAATAGTACAAAACCATTAGCTCCGCTTCCCGCCAGGGCTGAATGGGCTCCTCTTGAAAGTCAGCACCCAATACTTCTGCTAGCTGTTTGACCTTTCCAGTGACCGCGGGGCGCGATTCCAATGCCCGAGCAATGAATACGGCCTGCAATCGGTTTCTCGCACTCCTCTTCGGTGCGATCTTATTCGCTGGAGCTGCGACTTTCGCGGCGCCTGCGGGCCACGGCTTGAAGAACATTCAGAATGCGGACGGTAGCCGCATCGTCTTCGGGCAACTCGCCGGCCAACTCACGCCCAAGCTGCGATGGGGCAACTCCTGCACCAAGTCAGTCTCGTTTGCGGTGATCGCCCACAGTTGGGGCGACTGCTTCAGAACCCAAGCGGCGAAATCCTGGCGGCGTTCTTTACGGTCACCGCGAAGAAACAGGATGGCCGACCCATGGCCGGCCTTGCGCTGGTTTCTGTACCACAAAATGGAAATGCCACAGCGGCGATTTTGGCCGATCACGCCGACCGTTTTCCGTCGAGCGTCAATTCTTTGTTTCAGCGCCTCAAACAGGAAATGGGCGCGGCCCAGCCTTCGGCCACTAAGCAAAACGCACCAGCCGATGGTGCTTCTGCGGCTACAGTTCCCGCAGCCTCGCCGCAGCCTCTTCAACCGTCGCGATTTGCCGATGGTAGCGGCGTGATCGGTCTGCCGGCGGGTTGGACAGTGGTTCGCGCGCAGCTTGGCGATGAAGAGCGACCGTCGCCGCGATTTTCCCCGACTACAGCCGGAATTCCGCGTTCGTCAATGCCAAGATCAACCAGCAAATCCAGGTCGGCATCGAGCAAACCAATCAATTCGTCCACGACGTTCAGGTGCACATGGATAATTCTGGTTG